>Ga0209023_10000455_pt1 | contig 62296 bp, 65 predicted proteins | sample LakOneMetagenome_FD_187468 | JGI IMG/M metagenome (GOLD analysis project Ga0209023, IMG submission 187468) | Freshwater and sediment microbial communities from Lake Erie, Canada (SPAdes) (version 2) | ecosystem: Environmental > Aquatic > Freshwater > Lentic | place: Lake Erie, Canada...
ATCGGTGAGCGCGCGCTGACCGATGCCGTGGTGTCGGGCGCGCTGACAGCGGGCGCGACCGCGCATGCCGATCTCGGGTCTGACGGCGAGGTGGCGCTGGACGTCGAGCCGCCGCGCTCGGGCGAGGAGCCGCTGGCCGCATAGACGCGGCGACGCACCGCGTCGGGAGCCGCTACGGTCGACACATGGCGACCGAGCTGACGACCGACCGCTTGCGCGCGCTGGCGGAGACCCGTAGCCCCGAGGGGAAGGTCTTGAGCGTGTTCATCAATCTCGACCCGCACGAGGTGCCGACACCGGCCGCCCGCGCGACCGAGATCCGCGCGGTGCTGGATGCCGCAGCCCGTCAGGTGCGTGACCATGATGCCCTGACGGACGCTGAACGCACAGCGCTGACGGCGGACGTCGAGCGCGTGCGGACGCACCTCGGCGGCGCCGGCGCCGAGGAGATGACCGGCGGCGCGCGCGGACTCGCGGTCTTCGCCTCAGAGCCTGCAGCACTCTTCGAGGTCATCGCCCTGCCCCGTGCCGTGGCCCCTGAGGTGCGGATCGCCGAGCGGCCCGCGGTCAGCACGATCGCCCGCCTCGCCTCGACCGATCCGTGGTGGGTCCTGCTCGTCGACCGCCGTCACGCGCGGCTGCTGTGCGGCACCGTCGCCGGCCTCGTCGAACACTGGCGGACCGAGGACGCGGTCGCCGGACATCACGACCAAGGCCCGTCCAAGGCCCGCGACCAGGGCGGAACATCGCACGAGCATCACCAGCGCAGCGCGGAGAAGGACGTCGACGACCACCTGCGCGGCGTGGCGGCAGAGCTGCGGCGCCTGCTCGACGACGAGCCGTGCGCCGGCATCCTGCTTGGCGGCGCGGCAGACATCACCGGCCAGATCCGCGATCTGCTGGCGCCCGAGCTGGCGCGTCAGGTGCAGGGGCAGATCGACGTCGAGGTCTGGACCGCCAGCCCCGCCCAGGTGCTGCAGGCCGCAACGCCCGAACTGCGCAGGATCGAGCAGGAACACGATGCCGCCCTGCTCGCCAGGATCTCGGACGCGATCGGCACCGGCAAAGGAGCAGCCGGTCTCGGCCCGGTGCTGGATGCGCTCAACGAGCGGCGCGTCGGCACGATCGTCGTCGCCACCGGCACCCGCGCGCGTGGCGTGCGCTGCGGCGGCTGCGGTTGGCTTGCGATCAGCGCCAGCGGCACGTGCGGTGCGTGCGGCACGATGACCGACGGCGTCGATGACATCGTCGAAGAGGCGGTTGCGCGTGCCCTCGCCCTCGGTGCCAGCGCGCACGTGTTGCCACGCGCCGATGACGATCTTCTGAGCCAGCACGACGGCGTCGTGGCCGGGCTCAGGTTCTAGATGGGCATCCGCGGCAAGGTCGCCGTGGTCTGCGGTGGCGCCGGCGAAGTCGGCGCGGGGATCGTCGCAGGGCTGCTCGGGGCGGGAGCACGGGTCGCCGTGCCCTCGCGCAGCGCCGACCGCCTGCAGGCGCTCGCGTCAGAGCTGGCGGCGTCCGGCGTCGACACAACCGAGCTGGTGCTCGTGGTCGGTGACCTGTCGGCCGGCGACGCCGGTGCTGATGCACTGGCCGCCGCGATCGCCGAGCAGGCCGGCGCGCCGGACCTCGTGGTGGCGGCACTCGGCGGCTGGGACGCCGGTCCGCCGTTGGCCGAAATGCCGCTCGAGCAGTGGGAGGCGACGGTCTTCGACGGCCTGCGCAGCCACCACCTCGCCATGCATGCGTTCGTTCCGCTCCTGCGCGGCCGGGCCGGTGCGAGCTACGTGATGATCAACGGCGCCGCGGCCCGCTACCCGGTGGCGGGTTCCGGGGCGGTCTCGACGGTTGCCGCTGCGGAGCTGATGGCCGGACAGGTCCTTGCCGCCGAGGAATCCGGCCACGGCATCCAGGTCGAGGTCTACGTGCTCGGGCCGATCGGCACGCGATCACGCGGCGACGCCGCCGGCTGGATGGCGACGGCGACGGAAATCGGCGAGACGGTCGCGATCCGCGCCGGCCGCCGGCTCGCCGCTGTTGACCCCGGAGCAGGTCCGGCGACCGTGATGGAGATTCTCACCGGCGGCGACGTCGGTCGCGCCCGCGAAACGCCGCAGGGCGGCGTCAGGGCAGCACGCGCCGGGCGTGCAGGCTGGATCATGTGGGGCCTGCAGACCGGCGGGCTCTCACGCCAGGTGCGCCGCAGTAGCCCACCCACCGGTTGAGATTTGCAGCCAACCCGCCGACACTAAGGACCAATGCACCGTTTCCATCTCGCTCTCCTTGCGGCGATCGTGCTGCTCGCACTCCCCGCCACCAGTGCCGCCAAGTCCTACGACGTGGACGTCACCGCGACGGCCAAGTTCAAAGACGGCAAGCTGGCCGTCGCGCTGACCGGCAAACCGCTGGGCCGCTGCAAGGGCACGGCCGAGATCACGAAGACCGGCGCGCTCTTCCGCGCCAAGTGCAAGAAGGGCAAGATCGTGGTGCGCGTCACGTTCAAGAAGGGCGACCCCACCCGCGGCACGTGGAAGGTCAGCGCCGGAACGGGTGCCTACAAGGGTGGCAAGGGCAAGGGCAAGTTCACCGGCGACAACAGCACGCTGAAGTACCGGATGACCGGTCGCGTCAGCTACTAGCAACGGTCTCGTAAGAACTGCGAGACTGCTGCCCATGCGGCGCTGTCTGACCACCACCATGCTCACCGTGATGCTGCTCGCAGCCGCCCCTGCTGCGAGTGTCGCGAAGACGTACAACGTCGACATGACCGCGAAGCTCAAGCTGAGCGGCAGCGGCATCACGGTCCGGGTCACCGGTACCCCGGTCGGAAAATGCGCCGGGAAGGCGACACTCGAGTCCACCGGAGCGCTGTTCAGGACCAAGTGCAAGGACGGGCGCCTGCGCGTACGCGTCACCTTCAAGAAGGGCGACCAGTCGCACGGCCGTTGGAAGCTCGTCAGCGGCACCGGGCGCTACAAAGGCGCTACCGGATCGGGCCGCTACACCGGCAGCGTGAAGACGCTGCGCTTCCACATGACCGGCACCGCAACGGCTTAGCGCTCCTCGGCGAGCACGTGGATCGTGCCGAGTGCCGGATCGGATGCTCCGTGCAGCCGGCCGCCGGCCCGCAGGATCTCGCGCAGATAGGCGACGGTTTCGGTCTCGATCCGCTCTCCGGGCAGCAGGGCCGGAATCCCGGGTGGGTAGCCGGCGATCGACTCACACGAGACGCGACCGACGGCGTCATCGAGTGCGACACGCTCGCTCGCGCCGAGGAAGGCCTCTCGCGGGGCAACCACGACCTCGTGATCCAGTGCTTGCGGCCCCTGCGAGATCGGCGCCACCGCCTGGTCGGTCCTCAGTCGATCGGCGAGCTCCTCGACGTCACCGACAAGGCGGGAGAGCTCCTGGGCAGACTGGCCGAGCCCGAGCACGCAGACGATCGTCGTCTGCGTGGCCAGCTCGACCTGCACGTCATAGATCTCGCGCAAGGCGTCGGCCACCTCGTATCCGGTGCGCCCGAGCCCGCGCGTGTCCAGCACCAACCGCATCGGGTCATGCGCCACGACGCCACTCGTGCCGATGACGTTCTCACCGACGACGGAGATGCCATCGATCCCGTTGAGTCTCGCCTTGACCTCCACGAGCGTTTCCAGCGTGTCTTGCAGCAGCGCCTCCCCATGCGTCGCAAGCTGACGACGCGCCGCGTCAAGCGATGCCATCAGGAGCGACGACGGGCTCGTGGACCGCAGCAGCCGGAGCGCCCGCGCCACGGCGTCAGCGTCAACGGCCGCTGCGTCAGAAGGGCGAGCCACGTGCAGGATCGCCGACTGTGTCAGCGAGCCGACGATCTTGTGCGTGCTGGTCAAGACCGCGCTGGCTCCCTGGTGGAGCGCGCTCGGCGGGATCGCTGGATGGAAGCCGAAATGCGGACCCCAGGACTGATCGACGATCAGCGCAACGCCGCGCTCGGCACAGACCTGCGCCAGTCCGGCGACATCGGCGCACATGCCGTAGTACGTCGGCGAGACGATGAACGCCGAGCGGGCCTGCGGATCGGCGTCCAATGCGGCGGCGAGGGCGGGCGGCGTTACGGCGTGCGCCATCGCGCGCTCGTGCTCGTACTCCGGAGCGACGAACGACGGCCGCCCGCCGCTCAGCACCAGCCCGTCGACGATCGACGCATGCGCGTTGCGCTGCACGACGATCCGGCTACCGAGCGGCGCCAGCGCGAGACACAGTGCGTGGTTGCCCTGCGTGGCGCCATTCGTCAGGAACCAGGAACGCTCCGCACCGTACGCCTCCGCCGCCAGCTGCTCGGCCCGCTGGTACGGACTGGGACTGACGCCGATGTCCACGCCGTGCACGTCCTGCGGGATGTCCATCGCGAGTGCGCGCTCGCCCAACGCGTCACGGAGCGCCGGGTCGGCGCCGGCCCCGCCCTTGTGGCCCGGCACGTGGAACCGCCCGGCGCCACGGAAGGCATAGTCGACAACCGCGTCCAGGTATGGCGCCGAATGCTGATCGGTCATGAGGCCGATTGCAGGAGGTAGGCGCGGACGAAGCCGTCGAGGTCGCCGTCCAGAACACGCTGTGCGTCGCCGACCTCCACATCGGTGCGGTGATCCTTGACCATCGTGTAGGGGTGCAGCACGTAGGAGCGGATCTGGGAGCCGAAGTTCACGTCCTGGGCCTCGCCCTTGGCCTTGGCGAGCTCGGCCTGCCGCTCACGCTCCTGCTTCTCCAGCAGCTTGGCGCGCAGCATCTTCATCGCCGTCTCGCGGTTGGCGGTCTGTGAGCGCTCGTTCTGACACTGCACGACGATGCCGCTCGGGCGGTGCGTGATGCGGACGGCCGAGTCGGTCTTGTTGACGTGCTGGCCGCCGGCGCCCGAGGCGCGATAGGTGTCGACCTGCAGGTCGTCGGTGTCGATCTGGATGTCACCGACGTCGTCGAGCACGGGCGCGACCTCCACCCCGGCAAACGACGTCTGACGCCGGTTCTGGGAGTCGAACGGGCTGATCCGCACCAGCCGGTGCACACCCCGCTCGGCGCAGAACAGGCCGTAGGCGTTCTCCCCCTCGGCCTTGAAGGTGGCGGACTTGATCCCGGCCTCCTCCCCGTCGGACGCCTCGAGCAGATCGACCTTGAAGCCACGCGACTCGGCCCAGCGCATCAGCATGCGGAGCACCATCTCGGCCCAATCCTGGGCATCGGTGCCGCCGGCACCGCCGTTGACCGTGACAAGCGCGTCGCCGGCGTCGTACTCACCACTGAAGAGGCGCGCCTCTTCCAGCGCGCCGAGCGTGGACTCCAGAGCGTCGAGCTGGCCTGTCAGCTCGGCCTGCATCTCGTCGTCCTCTTCGGCGAGCTCCAGCAGCGAGTCGAGGTCATCGATCTCGCTCTGCAAGTCGACAACGACCTTCAGCTTGCGTGACGCGCGTGCGTGCTCGGCAGAGACCTTGGCGGCGGCATCGGCGTCATCCCAGAAACCGGGCGCCTGCATCGCGCTCTCGAGCTCGTCCACCGTTGCCTTGAGCGCATCCGGATCAGTCGTCGAGCGGAGCAGCGCGAACGATTCACGGATCGCCGCGACACGCTGGGCGCTGGTCAGTCCTTGCGTGTCGGAGGCGGAGGCCATAGGTGGCCCCCGAGCCTAGCCGGAGCGCTGCCTAGACGCTGAAGTCCACCAGTCCGCCGGAGCGCGGCGGCGTCCGTCCGTACGCCCCGGACGGCTCGGAGCGTTCGGCGGCCTGGCGCACGAACTCCGCCGCCAGCGGGTTCTCCGCCGGCCGGGGGCCGGGCCGCTTGCCTGCCACGATGTTGCCGGCCATCGCGGTCAGCTGCTCGTCGGTCAGCGCGGGCGCATCGGCTGGCATGTTGACCTTCAGCGCGGTGACGATCGCCTTCGTGACGTCGTCGGTCGACACGCCCTTGGCCTTGGCGATATCCCCGAGCGTGGAGCCGCCCTTGAGCGCCGTCCGCAGGTCGTCCTGCGACATGTCCAGGAGCGTGGCGGCAGCGTCCATCGCGGCCTTCGGCGGCCCGTGATGGTGATGGCCACGCTGGGGTCCTTGGCTGGGCTGCGCTCCGGGCGCGCCGGAGACGGGAGAGATCGACAACAGACTGTCCTTACGTCGTGGGGTCGCTCCTGTCATCGGCCCCGGCTGCCAAAGGGCCAGCCGTTCTCAGAACCCTCTCAGGATTTCTGGACGATCAGGCCACGGCGCCGTGGCACTTCTTGTACTTCTTGCCGCTGCCACACCAACAGGGCTCGTTGCGGCCCATCTGGTCATGCTCGTCGACGCGGCGCTGCACCACCGCCGGCGGAGCCGGCTCGGTGGGCTCCATCACGCCCGTGGCGCCGCCGGCCATGCCGTAACCGGAGACGGCCTCGGCCTCGCTGCCACCGGAGTACGAGAGGTCGCCGCGGGATGCGCGACTGCCGCCGGCCGTGGGCAGGAGCTGGTCGGGTGCCGCGGCATCCTCGATCTGGACCTCGACGTGGAAGATCATCCGCGCGAAGTCGGCCCAGATCGTGTTCATCAGGTCCGTGAAGAGGGTGAACGCCTCGTTCTTGTAGGCGACGATCGGCTCGATCTGCGCGAATCCACGCAGGTGGATGCCCTCACGCAAGTAGTCCATGTCGTAGAGGTGCTCACGCCACTTCTCGTCGATGATCTGCAGCAGCAGGTACCGCTCGAGGCTGCGCATCAGCTCCTCGCCCAGCTCGTCCTCGCGTGACTGGTACAGCTTCAGGGCCTCGCCGGTGAGCTGCTCAATCAGCGATTCGCGCCCCTCCACGCCGTCGATCTGCTCGACGCCGAAGCCGGCCGGGAAGATGTCCCGCAGCGCGGTGAACAGGCCGTCGAGATCCCAGTCCTCGACGAAATCGCTGTAGGTGTATTCGTCGACCATGCGGCCGATCACGTCCTGCAGCTGGTTGCGTGCCGTCTCGCCCATGTCGCGGCCTTCGAGGACCTCGTCGCGGTACTGGTAGACGATGCGCCGTTGCTCGTTCATCACGTCGTCGTACTCGAGCGTGCGCTTGCGGATCAGGAAGTTCTGCTCCTCGACCTTCTCCTGTGCCTTCTCGATCTGCTTCGACAGCATCTTCGCCTCGATCGGCTCCTCGTTGCCGTCTTCGTCGACGGTGCCGAGGCGGTCGAGGATCTTGTAGATCCGGTCGCCGGCGAAGAGCCGCACGAGGTCATCCTCGGCGGAGAGGAAGAAGCGCGACTCGCCCGGGTCGCCCTGGCGGCCGGCGCGACCGCGCAGCTGGTTGTCGATCCGGCGTGATTCGTGACGTTCGGTGCCGCAGATGAAGAGGCCGCCGGCCTCCATCACCTTGGCGCGGTTCTCAGCGATCTCCTCGTCGAGCTTGGCCGCCAGCGCGAGCAGCTTCTCCTCGTAGCCGTTGTCACCGGGCGTCACGCCCTCCTTGCGCAGCTGCAGCATTGCGCGGTGCTCGGCGTTGCCGCCGAGCTTGATGTCGACACCGCGGCCGGCCATGTTCGTCGCGATCGTGACGGCACCGACCTCACCGGCCTCCGCGACGACCTCGCCCTCCCGCTGGGCGTACTCGGGCTTGGCGTTGAGCACCGAGTGCTCGATCCCGCGCTTCTTCAGCTCGCCGGAGAGCATCTCGGAAACCTCGACCGAGATCGTGCCGACGAGGACCGGCTGGCCCTTCTCATGCCGGGCGGCGATCTCGTTGATCAACGCCGTCCACTTGCCGTCGCGGGTCTTGTAGATCTGATCGTTCTTGTCCATCCGGACCATCGGGCGGTTGGTCGGGATCTGGACGACCGGCAGCTTGTAGATCTTCATGAACTCGGTCGCCTCGGTCAGCGCCGTACCGGTCATGCCCGCCATCTTCTTGTACATGCGGAAGTAGTTCTGCAGCGTGACCGTGGCGAGCGTCACGTTCTCCTCGCGGATCGCCACGCCCTCCTTCGCCTCGATCGCCTGGTGCAGGCCCTCCGACCAGCGGCGACCGTCGAGGATCCGGCCCGTGAACTCGTCGATGATCTTGACCTCGTTGTCGATCACGGCGTAGTCGACGTCACGCTTGTACAGCGACTCGGCCTTGAGCGACTGGATCAGGTGGTTGACCAGCGGGCCGTTCTCGGCGCGGTAGAGGTGATCGACCTTGAGGAACCGCTCGGCCTTCTCGACGCCCTGCTCGGAGATCGCGACCGTCTTGTGCTTCTCGTCGAACTCGAAGTCGAAGTCTGCGAGGTAGTCCTTCTTGGCCCGCGGATCCATCCCCTCCGGCGTCTTGCCGGCGACCATCGTCTTGGCGAGCTTGGCGAAGGCGACATACTGCTCGGCGGCCTGCTCGGGTGCGCCGGAGATGATCAGCGGCGTCCGCGCCTCATCGATCAGGATGTTGTCGACCTCATCGACGACGGCGAAGTAGTGCATCGCCAGCGGCCGGCCGTCCTCGGTCAGGCGGCCGCCGTGCTGGACCTTGTCCTCGATCGACTGCGCCATGTTGTCGCGCAGGTAGTCGAACCCGAACTCCGAGTTCGTGCCGTAGGTCACGTCGCACTGATAGGCGGCGATCTTGTCTTCGGGATCCATGTCGTTCTGCAGGATCCCTACGGTGACGCCGCACGCGTCGTAGATCGGCAGCATCCACTCGGCATCGCGCTTGGCGAGGTAGTCGTTGACCGTCACGACGTGTACGCCACGACCCGCGAGGGAGTTCAGCACGACCGCGGCGGTACCGGTCAGCGTCTTGCCCTCGCCGGTCTTCATCTCGGCGATCGCGCCGCTGTGCAGCACCATCGCGCCGATCAGCTGCACATCGAAGTGCCGCATCTTCATCGTGCGCCGGCCGACTTCACGGACGATGGCGAAGCACTCCGGCAGCGCCTCGTCGAGCGCGGCATCGAGCCTGTCCTCGGGCTGGCTGCGGACCTGCTCGCGCAGGTCGTCCATCCGCTCGCGCAGCTCCTCGTCGGACTCCAGCTCCAGTTCGGGCTCGAAGGCCGCAATCCGCGCCACGCGCTTCTCGTAGTCACGGAAGCGCTTGGCCTCCCCCATATTCAGCGCACGATCAAGAACACCCATGCGCCCAGTCTATGGCGTCGGTGACGGCGTTCAGCCGCCACCGACGCCACGCTGCTAGGCCGGTGCCGTATCGCCGCTGACGCGCCCCGTCGCCTTGCGGACGGCGCGATGGTCACGGCGTTTCTCCTGATGGCGCTTGACCTGCTTGGCCAGCTCGTCCGAAACGAGGTGCACCGCATGTTCCACTTCGCGCGAGTGATCGGTGGCGCGTAAGTCTGTGCCCTTCAGGTGGACAGCGGCCTCGACGACGAATTCCGCCGGACCATGGCTTGCGTCCTTTTCGCGCACGTCGATCCTCAGCGTCGTCTCCTCGGGCACCTGCTTGGCGATCTTCGCAAAGCGCTTGTCGATCTTCGCGCGGAGCTCGTCGGTGACCGGAACTGCATGGCCGTGGACTTCGATCTTCATGCGGCCCTCCTTGCGGGCGATGTCGCAGGCGATGTCGCGCCTGACGGTGCGATGTCTCTGGTGATTCGACGGTACACCCGATCGCGGCCATGTCAAATGGAGCGGCCGAATGTCACGCAAGCGATGCGTCCTGCCCCGGCCTTGTTGAGGGCCAGCGCGGCAGCATGGAGCGTCGCGCCCGTCGTATGGACATCATCGACCAGAACGGCGTCGCGCCCCACCAGAGCGCCGTTGGCCTGGACGGTCGGACCGGCAGCGACACGCTGTGCCCGGCTCCTCCCCGCCTGCCGCCCTCCTGGCCGGCGCTGCAGCGCCGCCACGATGTCGTTGCCAGAACGGCGCGCGATCGCGTCGGCGAGCACGGCGGCGTGATCGATGCCGCGCCGACGGCGCCGCCACGGGTCGGCCGGCACGGGCACCAGGACCGCGCCGTCCAGCAGCACGCGGGCGGGAGCACGCGCGACGATCGTTGCCGCCATCAGGTCGGCGGCCTGGATCGCGCCGCGTTCCTTGAGCGCGCGGATCAGCGCGATCACCGGCCCGGCGTAGTCGAGCGGTGCCCAGGAACGGGAGAACGCCCACTCCGCCGCCGGGCATGGCGTGCCGCACGGTTGCGGCAGGCCACAGCGCTCGCACAGCGGATCGGGCAGCCACGGCATCGCCCTCCAGCACGCGGCGCAGAGCAGCTGTTGCGGGGCGCAGCTGGTGCGGCAGCTGACGCAGCGCGGGGCGAGCAGCAGATTGAGGGGGCCGATCGGTGCCATCCACGGGGAGGCTGCCACCAGCGCCGCGACACGCCACAGCGCGAGCGTGCCGATCCGCTGCCACAATCGCTGCGTGCTTGCGACGGCGGACACTTCATGGTCGTGGGCGCCCGTTCCCTGCGCCATCATCGTCGTCCTCTTCGCGGCCTATGTGTGGCGGTTCAGGCAGGCGCGCCGCGATGCCCGCACGACACGCGGCGTCGAGCTCTGGCGGCTCGGATCGTGGCTGCTCGGTCTCACGGCGATGGCAGCTGCCCTGATCTCGCCGATCGACACGCTCGCCGATCAGGTCTTCTTCCTCCACATGATCCAGCACGTGCTGCTGCTGGACCTCGTGCCGATCTTCCTGATCCTCGCGCTGTCGAAGGTCCTGCTGCGGCCCGTGGCGCGCACGGTGCTGGAGCTGGAACGCGGCCTCGGCGTGATCGCCCATCCGGCGTTCGCCGTCGTCGCCTACGCCGGGTTGATGATGTTCTGGCACGTCCCGGCGCTCTACGACGCGGCACTGCGGCACGACACCGTGCACGTCCTGGAGCACGTGACGTTCGCCAGCATCGGCGGGCTGTACTGGTGGCACCTGCTCTCACCGGTGCGCAGCAGGGAGATGACCGGCTTCTCCCCCGTCATCTACATGCTGTCGACGAAGTTCCTCGTCGGCATCCTCGGCGTCGGAATCACCTTCGCACGGAAACCGCTGTACGCGTTCTACGAGCAAGGCGAGCGCGTCTGGGGCCTGTCGCCGCTGGAGGACCAGGCACTCGCCGGCGCGATCATGGCGCTGGAGCAGTCGATCGTGATGGGCATCGCACTGGCGTTCCTGTTCGTCCGCGCCCTGTCGGAATCCGAACGTCAGAACGCCCGTGAGGACGCCGAAGCCGACCGGCTAGCCGCTCAGGCGCGTCCAGTCCGGGATGTGCCGGTCGCCGGCGATCGTGACGTCACCCTCGATCGTGACGTGCGCGCCGAAGCTGACGTCACCGTCGATGGTGAGTCGCTCGCACCGGAGCAGTGAGGGCGGCCCGGCCGGGAAGCGCCGCTCGAAGTCATCCACCAGGCGATAGTGCTCCGGCGCCAGGTCAATCAATGGCGGGATGCCGTTGCGCTCCGGCGCCAGCGACACCGCGTGATCGGGACCGACGACGTAGGCGTCGGAGCGCAGCGCCAACAGGTCACCTGTCGTCTTGACCGGGGCGTACCGCTCCCTGCTGACACGGACCGCCGCGGCGTTGTCGAAGACGCCGATCGCCGCGCCCATCGCGGTTTCCATCTGGATCACAGGCGCGGAGTTGCGGTCGCGCGGATCCAGCGTCTTGCGGTTGAGGATCATCGGTAGCGCGAGGACACCGTCCCGGTCCAACAGGGCCTGCAACGCCTGCAGGTCCAGCCACAGCGTGTTGGTGTTGAAGTAGCGATGCCGCGCGGTGTTCTGGAAGGCGCCGAGATCCTCGGCGGCGGTCTGGGCGATCTCGCGCAGGATCAGCGACCCGTCGTCGGCCCGTCGTGCGAGGTGCCCGCCCTTGCGGTCGGCGCGGGCGCGGTCGGTCGCCTCCATCACGAACGGATGGCCCTCGCGTGCCATCCAACCGAGGATGCGTGGCTCGAGCACCGCGCCGAGGTTGTCGGAATTGGAGACGAACGCGTAGCGGTAGCCCCGCTCCAGCATCGCGGCGAGCATGCCGGAGCCGGCGAGCGCCGGGTACAGATCGCCATGACCGGGCGGCACCCATTCCAAGCTCGGATCCCCCGGGTGCTCCACGGGCACGAGATCTGCGGCGCACAGCTTGGGAACCTTGTTCTGGACGAAATCTGCCGGCAGATCGGTCCCGAGGTCGGGGAAGCGCTGCAGCGCCGCGAGGGAGTCCTCGCGTGTCGCGAAGGAGTTCATCAGCACGAGCGGGATACGGGCGCCGGTCCGCACGCGGAGATCCAGAACCTGCTGTGCGATCAGGTCCAGAAAGCTGTCACCGTCGTGCACGGGCAGCAGCGATTTGGCGCGATCCATGCCCATCGAGGTGCCGAGGCCGCCGTTGAGCTTGATCGCGACGACCTGATCGAGCGGCGCATCGGGAGCATCAGGAAGGCTCTCGGCGTCCGGCAGTTCGGTGATCGGCGTGATCGCCGATTCAGCGATCGTGCCCTGATCCCCCGCGACGAGCCGGTCGTACTGCCGCGCGAAGGTCGCAATCGCAACATCCGGCAGCCCCTCGGCGCGCATCTTCTCGATCGCTCGTGTGCGTCCGTTCATGCACATGGCACCGTATCGATCCGGGCTGAGGAGGGAACTAGCGCCAGCGGCGGAGGTACTCGCGCTGCTCGTCACTCAACGTGTCGAGCTCCACACCCAGCGATGCGAGCTTCAGCCGAGCGACCTCACGGTCGATCGTCTCCGGCACGGCGTGCACACCAGCGGCCAGGCTGGCCGCCTCGCGAGCGAGATGCACGACCGACAGCACCTGCAGGGCGAACGACAGGTCCATGACCGACGCGGGATGCCCTTCGCCCGCGGCCAGGTTGACGACGCGACCTGAGGCGAGCAGGTTGAGCCTGCGTCCGTCCGGGAACGTGTACTGCTCGACGAGAGGCCGCACCGCGACCGGCCGCCCGGGCAGTGCCGCGATGTCGATTTCGACGTTGAAGTGGCCGGCATTGGCAAGCACGGCGCCGTCCTTCATCGCGGCGAAGTGCTGTGCACCCAAAACGGCAGGCGCTCCCGTGACGGTGATGAAGATGTCACCTCGCGCCGCGGCGGCGAGTGCAGGCATCACCTCGAAGCCCTCCATCCGCGCGTCCAGCGCGGCAACGGCATCGACCTCGCAGATCACCACCTGGGCACCGGCACCGCGAGCACGCATCGCGATCCCACGCCCCGTCGCGCCGTATCCGAGCACGACGATCGTGCGGCCCGCCAAGAGCAGGTTGGTGGCGCGCAGAATGCCGTCGAGTGTCGACTGCGCCGTGCCGTAGTGGTCATTGAAGACCCGCTCGGCGCGCGCCTCGTTGACGGCCAGCACCGGCACCGAAAGACGGCCTTCCGCCTCCATCGCCCGCAGCCGCACGAGGCCGCTCGTGGTCTCCTCGGTGCCGCCGATCAGTCCTTCGAGCAGATCCGGGCGTGCCCCATGCAGCGAGACGAGCAGATCAGCGCCGTCATCGATCGTGACCTGCGGCGCACTGTCGAGGACGTCGGCGACATGGCCGCCGAGTTCCTCGATCGTCTCTTCACGCCGGGCGAACACGGACACACCAGCGTCCCCACCCAGTGCGGCAACGACATCGTCCTGCGTCGCCAGCGGGTTGGCAGCACACAACGCCACCTCCGCCCCACCTGCCACCAGGGTCCGCACCAGACACGCCGTCTCCGCCGTGACATGCAGACACGCCCCGACCCGCAAGCCGTCGACCGGACGCTCAACGCTCAGCCGCGCCCGCAGCGCCGCTAGCACGGGCATCTGCGCATCAGCCCAGGCGATCGCCGCTTCGCCGGCGGAGATGGAAGTGGAATCGCTCATGGGTTGTCCCTACTCGGCCGGGAGGCGTGGATCGGCGTCGCTCGCAAGGAAGAGGGGTCGGGACAGGACTAGCAGTCCGTCCCGACCCCGATGACGCCGCGAGCGGCGCCGAGGCGCGTACTCCCTTAGTAGCGGTAGTGCTCGGGCTTGTACGGACCCTCCTGCGGCACGCCGATGTAGGCAGCCTGGTCCGGACGCAGCTCCGTCAACCGGACGCCGACGGCGTCGAGGTGCAGCCGCGCGACCTTCTCATCGAGATGCTTCGGCAGCACGTGCACGCCGAGCTCGTACTGCTCGCCCTTCGTCCACAGCTCGATCTGGGCGATCGTCTGGTTCGTGAAGGAGTTCGACATCACGAACGACGGGTGACCGGTCGCGTTGCCGAGGTTCAGCAGGCGGCCCTCGGAGAGCATGATGATCGAGTGGCCATCGGGGAAGACCCACTCGTCGACCTGCGGCTTGATGTTGATCCGCGTGATGCCGTCGTACTTCTCGAGGCCCGCGACATCGATCTCGTTGTCGAAGTGGCCGATGTTGCCGACGATGGCCTGGTGCTTCATCTTGGCCATGTCGTCGACCATGATGATGTCCTTGTTGCCGGTGGTCGTGATGAACACGTCCGCGGTGTCGATGACGTCTTCGAGGCGGGCGACCTGGTAGCCCTGCATCGAGGCCTGGAGCGCGCAGATCGGGTCGATCTCGGTGACGATCACGCGGGCGCCCTGGGCGCGGAGCGATTCGGCCGAGCCCTTGCCGACGTCACCGAAGCCACAGACCACAGCGGTCTTGCCGGCGAGCATCACGTCGACGGCGCGGTTGATGCCGTCAACCAGCGAGTGGCGGCAGCCGTAGAGGTTGTCGAACTTCGACTTCGTAACGGAGTCGTTCACATTGATGGCGGTGAAGAGCAGCTTGCCCTCGTTGTGCATCTCGTAAAGACGGTGCACGCCGGTGGTGGTCTCCTCGGTGACGCCCTTGATCTCCTGGCCGATCTTGGTCCACTTCTGCGGATCCTTGGCGACCGAGTCGGTCAGCAGCTGCAGGAAGACCTTGAACTCCTCGGACTCACCGGTGGAGGGGTCCGGCACAGCGCCGGCGGCCTCGTACTCGGTGCCCTTGTGCACGAGCATCGTGGCGTCGCCACCGTCGTCGAGGATCATGTTCGGGCCACCGTGGTCCGGCCAAGTCAGCGCCTGCTCGGTGCACCACCAGTACTCCTCCAGCGTCTCGCCCTTCCAGGCGAAGACCGGAATCCCCTGGGGATCGTCCGGCGTGCCGTTCGGGCCGACGGCCACGGCTGCGGCAGCGTGATCCTGGGTCGAGAAGATGTTGCAGGAGACCCAGCGGACCTCGGCGCCGAGCGCGGTCAGCGTCTCGATCAGCACGGCGGTCTGGATCGTCATGTGCAGCGAGCCCATGATGCGAGCACCTGCGAGCGGCTGCGCGGCAGCGAACTCCTCGCGGGTCTTCATCAGGCCGGGCATCTCGTGCTCGGCGAGGCGGATCTCCTTCCGACCGAACTCGGCGAGCGAGAGGTCGGCGACTTTGAAGTCGGTAAATGTGGCGGTAGCGCTCATGCGGCGGTGGTCTCCGTTGCTTGGGGTGTACGTGCACGAACGGCTTCCAACAGCGCCGAGTGCTTGTCTTGTTCAAAGGTCAGCCAGTCACCCGCGCCGACGTGGGCGGGGCGCTGCGGTTTGGCGTCGAGCCAGCCTTCAACGGCTGCGCGCAACGACGGGTCGTTGCGCAGACGCTGGGCGATGCCGACATCGCCGAGGGTGAGATCCTGCTCGCTCAGCAGCTCGCGCAACGTGCGCAGGCGCTGCAGCTCGCCGGCACCGTAGAGCCGGTAGCCGCCATCAGACCGTTGGGGCTCGATCAGCCCCATCTTTTCGATGTAGCGGAGCATCCGCGGCGACCAGCCAGTGGTTTCCGCGGACTCGTTGATGGTCAGGGCATCGGGCATCGTGCCCACCAACCTTACCACAGTTGTGTCAAGGTTGTGGTTCATTCCAGATGGAATGCACCATTCATCGAACGGCTTCGCCCTTCGATGGGCTCAGGTTGTTCAACTGCCTCAGTTGCGGATGACGCGCTCGCAACCGGTGGCCCGGTCACTCGCGTCCACGGTCACGGTGTCGAAGCCGGGCCCGCAGTCCACCCTGTCGCTGAAATCACGGTTGTCGCCGGCGACGTAGATCGTGTCGTTGCCGGGCCCGCCGCGGAGCCGGTCCCAGCCCTTGCCGCCCCGCAGCACGTCAGCGCCCGGCCCGCCTGCCAGCTGATCGTTCCCGTCTTCGCCTTGGACGAGGTCGTTGCCGGGGCCGCCGTCCTCGACGTCATCGCCGCCGCCGCCGTAGAGCGTGTCGTCGCCATAGCCCCCGTAGAGACGGTCGGGAGCCGCGGTTCCGGGGATCTGGTCACCCCAGAGCAGGTCATCGCCGCCGAGTCCGGAGAGTATGTCCGGACCCGCACCACCGAGCAGCTTGTCCTTCAGCGCGGTGCCCTGGCGCCGCTCACCGGCGTCGTCGGTGATGATCACGTCGCCGATCGTGGGGTCGACCGTGGCGGGCACGTCGTCGATGATCGTCTCGCAGTTGTGAATGAGGCCGCGCGAGCGCATCTTGCGGTCGCTCCAGCCGCCCTGGTCCTCAGGCGGGTCGAGGTACAGCGTGTCGTCACCGGCGCCGCAGTCCACGAAGTAGTCGCCGCCGCCGTCGTTGCCGTACAGCACGTCGTCGCCGGGCCCGCCGTACAGCTTGTCACCACCAGAGCCGCCGCCCATGTGATCGTTCCCCGCTCCGCCGCGCACAACATCCGGACCGGAACCGCCGTCGAGCGTGTCGTCCCCAGGGCCGCCGTCGACGGTGTCCATCGCCTCCTCAGCGCGAAGCGTGTCATTGCCGTAGCCGCCGCGCAGATCGTCTGATCCGTAGCCGCCGAGCGCGATGTCGTCACCTCCGCCGCCGTCCAGCAGGTCCCCGCCGCTGCCCCCGTTGAGCCGGTCAGCGCCCGCCTGTCCAAAGAGGCGGTCGGGGCCGGTCTCACCGAACAGGCGGTCGGCGCCGGAGCCACCGAGAATCGTGTCGGGTGCGTCCTGGCCATGGGCCTCATCGTCACCGGGACCGGCATCAATCATGTCGCCGCCGAGCCCGCCGAGCAGCATGTCGTTCTCACCGCTGCCGAAGATCCTGTCGGAGCCGCGCCCGCCGTCGAGCCGGTCTCGTGCAGGCCCGCCCCGCATCGTGTCGTTCTTGCGGGTGCCGCGGCGCTGCATGCCGCGAGCCGGGGTCGCGGCGGTCGCCACGGCTTGCGCTCGGACGCTGTGATCCCGTCCCGGCGCGGCGACGCCGGGCGCCGGAAGCGCAGCGAGTACGGCAATGCTGCAGACCAGCGTGAGGAGGATGGAGCGCATCAAGGGCCTTCACCGAAGTAACGGCAGGCCCAGCGCAAAGCTGTAACTCCGGCACGTTCGTCGGACACTCGTAGGGCGAGTGCCTTGCGCCCCTATGAGCTACCGGGAGGCCAGGTCGCGCTTGAGGCGCTCGATCAGCTCAACGGGGCCCGGATCGACGCCCCGCAGCACCGCCAGATATAGCGACACGAGGTCACCGAGCAGAACGCCCGACAGGACTCGTTCGACTGCGGTGGAGCCGACCGTGGAGACACGATGGACCTCGCCGCCGCAATCTTCGATCAGGCGCGCCGTCAACGCCACCCGGTCGGCGATGCGCGGATGCGTGTCGGAGTCCTCGAGGAACACCGCGGCGAACCGGCCGAGGCCGGCAGAGCCCTCCCAGCCGACCAGCTCGTTGTGGTCGAGTTCCGGAAGTTCATGCGAGAACGCGGGGATCTTGGCGTTCTCGTTCAGCTGGGTCTTCCAGCGGTAGGCGATCGGCCGCGTGAGGCCTGCGCCGGCAATCATCGGAATGCGCTCGTGCAGTGCCCGTGCGAGACGCTTCGGCAGCGCGTCCTCGGCGCCCTCGGGGCCCCAGTCATCGACCAGCGCCTCCAGATGCTCGGCCGCCACGTCCAACTCGGACGTCAGCCGCGGGCCCGCCCCACACTGCGCCGCGACTTCCAGCGCTGCAACGATCTGGTAGGCGACAGCTGCGCGCGGCTGGAGACCACCCGCGAGCGGAATCACCGGAACGCCGTCAGCGCGGGCAAGCTCGGCCAGGCTGCCACCGCTTGCGGCAACGACCCGATGGGCGCCAAGTGCACCCGCTGCTTCGTAACAGGCGAGGGTTTCCTCGGTGTTGCCGGAGTAGCTCGCGCACAGCACCGTCGTCTCCGGCGTGGTCCAGGACGGCAACCCGTAGCCCAGTGCGGGAATCACCGGACGCGAACACGTGTCGCCCAGCATCTCCCGCGCCAGGCGACCACCGATCGACGACCCACCCATGCCGGCGACGATCAGGCCGGCGGGACTGTCGTGCTGCGGAACCTCCGCTGCGGCCGTCTTCCAGACCGCGTCGCGGAGATGCTCGGGCAGCGCCAGCACGTCGGTCAGCTGATCGGTGCTGTCGACAGTGGCGATCTGGTCGCGATCCAGTTTGGATGTCGTGGTCATGGCCGGTGGTTCGTTTCGTCTAGAACTTGATCGCCTGCTCGCCGAGAACGGTACCGGGAAAGAGCTTCACGCCATGCGCGAGCTCGTTGCCGTTGCCGATCTCCACACCATCACCGATCATCGCGCGGCCGCGAATCGTCACGCCGTCGCCGATCACGGCGTTCGGGCCGATCACGGCATCCGTGATCTCGCAGCGGTCGCCGATCACGGCACCGTCGAGCACGACGGAGCGCTCAACGCGGGTGTGCGCGCCGATCGTCACGCCATGCCCCAGCACCACGAGCGGGCCGACGTGGCTACGCCGGCCGATCGTCACACGATCACCGACGACAGCCGGCGGCACAACACGGGCCTCCGGCGCGTCCAGCCCCTCTCCCAGGGCGAGGTAGCCGGGCCCGAGGCGATCGCGGACCGCCGTCATCACGTCGCCGTCGAGGATGTCGTAGGTGGCGTGCAGGTAGCGGTCGGGTGTGCCGATGTCCATCCAGTAGGACTCGCGCGCCGCGGTGGCGTGCAGACCGGCACCGACGAGCTTCGGCCAGACGTCACGCTCGATCGAGACCGGGCGGTCCGGCGCAATCAGGTCGAGCACTGAACGCTCGAGCACGTAGATGCCGGCGGAGATCAGGTACTCGCGCAGGCCGCCCAGCTCGTCGGCACCCGGCTTCTCCAGGAAGCCGGTGACCGCGCCCTGCTCGTCACACAGCACGAGCCCGTAGGCCGACGGATCATCCACCGGCACGAGCCCGAGCGTCGCCACCGCTCCTGAGGCCTCGTGGTCACGGATCTGCCGGCCGACGTCGACATCGGTCAGCACGTCCCCGTTGAGCATCAGGAAGCGATCGTCCAGCAACGCCTCGCACTCCTTCAGCGCACCGGCCGTGCCGCGTGGTTCCGGCTCGACCACGTAGCGCAGGCGCACGCCCCAGTCCGATCCGTCACCCAGCGTCTCTTGCACCTGCGTCGGCTCGAAGCCGCAGCTCATGATGATGTCGTCGACGCCGTGACCGCGCAGCCAGTCGAGCATGTACGCCATGAACGGCCGGTCCACCAGGGTGATCACCGGCTTGGGGCGGCCACAGGTCAGCGGCCGCAGCCGCGTGCCCTTGCCGCCGACCAGGATCACGGCCTGCATCTAGCGGCCGATGCCTTCGTAGGTCAGGCCCGCGGCCTCGACGGCGCCACGATCGAGCGCGTTGCGTCCGTCGATCACGACGGTCCCCGCCATCGCAGCGGCTACGGCCGCCCAGTCGAGCTCCAGGAACTCGCCCCATTCGGTCACGAGGATCACGGCGTCAGCGTCCTTGACCGCGTCCATCGCCGTGGCCGCGAAATCGATGCCGAAGATCAGCTTGCGTGCCTCCTCCTCGGCGACGGGATCGAAGCCCGATACGGTGGCTCCCGCTGCCTGCAGCCGGGCCGAGAGGACCAGCGATGTCGCCTCACGCATGTCGTCGGTGTTCGGCTTGAACGCCAGGCCCAGCAGTGCCACATGCTTGCCGACGAGCGAGCCGAGGTGCTTCTCGAGCTTGCTCATCACGCGGCGCTTCTGCAGCTCGTTGACCTCGATCACCGAGTTCAGCAGCTGGAAGTGGTACCCGGTGTTGCCGGCGAGCTGCTTGAGCGCCGTGACGTCCTTGGGGAAGCACGATCCGCCGAAGCCGAGCCCGGCCTGCAGGAATTTCGGCCCGATCCGTGCGTCGAGACCCATGCCCTTCGCGACCTCGACGACATCAGCGCCCGTCAGCTCACAGACGTTGGCGATCTCGTTGATGAACGAGATCTTCGTTGCCAGGAAGGCATTCGAGGCAAGTTTGACCATCTCGGCGCTGGCGATGTCGGTGCGCACGAGCGGCGCGCCGAGCGGCGCGTACAGCGCGGCGACCGCGTCACCGGCCCAGTCACCGTCATCGCCAACCACCACGCGGTCAGGCTCCATGAAATCCGCGAGGGCGGTGCCCTCCTTGAGGAACTCGGGGCAGGAGACGTAGCGGAACCCGCCCTTGCCCTGCTCGCCGAAGACGCGCTTGATCGCGGTACCCGTGCCGACGGGAACCGTGGATTTCATGACGAGCGCGTGCTGGTCGGAAGCGGGCATCGATGCAACAACGGCGTGGACGGCCGAAAGGTCCGCATCTCCGGAATAGGTCGGCGGCGTGCCCACTGCGACGAAGAGCAACCGCGCGTTCTCCAGCGCGTCCGCAATCTCGGTGCTGAAGTGCAGCCGCTCGCGGTTCTTTGCCAGCATCTCGGTCAGGCCGGGCTCCCAGATCGGAACCTTGCCCTGCTTGAGGCCTTCGATCTTCTGCGCGTCGATATCGATGCAGTACACATCGCTGCCAAGCTCCGCAAAGCCGGCCGCGGTCACAAGTCCGACGTAGCCGGTGCCGATGACGCCAATTGGTTCAGGCATAAGCGGGCCAGCTTAGGCCAAACGCGGTGGCAGCTCAGTTGATGTGCGACATGGAGCGCGCGATCGCCAGCATCTGCGCGTTCGACAGGGAGTACAGCAGGGTGTTGGACACCCAGTAGCGGGCGTTCGCGGTGCGCCACGCGACCAGGCGCAGACGGCCGCCGTCCTTGTAGAGGTCAAACGTTCGCTTGCCGCTCGAACGGGTAGCCGACGGGTTGTCGAGGATCGGCGGCGCCGACCAGGTCGTGCCCTGGATGCCGTAGTACTGGCCGATCTGTCCCGTGCGGACAACGATGCGGTACGCACGGTGGCGCGTGCGTCCGCGGTCGAACAGGTCGTAGCTGCGGCTGTCGTCCACCAGATACGCCGCGCCAGGGGTGGCGAGCTTCGGGTAGTAGACACGGAACCGTGCTTTGGTGGCGACGCGGATCGCGACGTCCTCGGCGGCGCGCGGTGCCGGCTGCAGCGCCGGCGCCGTCGGCACCTTACGGCGGGCATTGACCTTGCGGCGCGTCTGCTTGCGCTGCTTCCTCGCTGTCGGGCCGCTGCCGACGCGCTCGGTGCCGTCCACGTTCTTGAACCGCTCAACCGCGGCATGGAGGTTCTTGGGCGTCACGGTCACATAGGACGGGCCGATGTCGCCGGGGAACTGCACCTCCTGGATCGGCTGTTTTGCCGAGTCGACGACGAGCCGCATCAGCCGCAGGATCGCGTCGCCATCACGGATGTCGGTCTGCGTGTAGCGACCGAAGATCCGCAAGAGCTCCTTGCGGTCGTCGAAGAGGTCGCTGACGCCGATCTGGTTCTTCGCGTCGCTCAGGAACTGCTGCTGGCGCGCGGCGCGGATCACGTCGTTGTCGAAGTGCCGGTAGCGCACGTAGTCGAGGGCCTTCTGCCCGCAGAGCCGCTGGTAGCCGGCCTTGACATCGATCACCGCGTAGTTCGGACCACCGCCGTAGGGCGGCGCGTTGTCGTTGAAATAGCGCCGATCGACGTCGGTGTAAATACACCCGAGCCGGTCGACGGCGCGGCGGAAGCCACGGAAGTTGACGGTCACCACATGGGTGATCGGGATGCCGAGCAGGGAGCGCACGGTCCGAACGGCGAGCGCGGGACCCCCGAGCGCCATCGCCACGTTGATCTTGTTCGGCACCTTCGACCGCTCGTAGCCGGGGATCTTGACCTTGAGGTCACGCGGGATCGACATCACCGCGGTCGCGCCCCGGTCCGGGTCGAGCCGTACCAGCATCATCGTGTCCGAACGCACCGGATCACCCTTGTTGACGCCGCCCCAGCGCTTGTCGGCGCCGAGCAGCAGGATTGTCTGCGGGCCGCCGGGATCGACCTTGTCCAGCACGCCGGTGTCGAAGCCCGGGCCGCTGCTCTCGGAGTTGAACGCGTCGACGAGCGTGTCGAACTCCAACAGCGCCGCCGTCGCCACGGCCGTCGCACTGGCTAAGACCACCACGACCGCCGCCAGCAGCGCGCGCTTGAGCATGTCGCGCGCAGGGCGAGGAGGGCTTGGTTCTTCTAGCTGCGTACTCATCACGGATGGTGGTGTCAGCGCATACGGGAAAGCGAGGCGGCGATGCCGAGCATCTGTCCGTTCGACAAGCGCACGGACAAGGTATTGGAGACCCAGTACACGGCGCGGCCCTTACGCCACGAAACGAACCGCAGACGACTGCCGGACTTGAAGAGCTTCAGCGTACGACCCTGCAGACGGGTCGTCGCGTCGGGGTGGGCGAGCAGCGGCGGCGTGTCCCAGGTCGTGCCCTGTACGCCGTAGAACTGGCCCTCGATCTGGTTCTGCTGCAGCACGAGGCGGTAGGCGAGGTGCTTGCGGCCGGCACGGTCGCGGATGCTGTAGGTACGCGGCCTGATGCGGCTGTCGGTGTCCGGCGCCACGTACCGGCCCTGGGGCGTGATCTTCTTCGGGTAGTAGAGCGGGAAGCCGATCTCGCCCGCCTTGACGCTGGGGCCGGCTGCCGCCTTGGCTGCGGCCGTGCCGTCGACCAGGCTGGCCTTGCGGATCTTCGACTTCTGCGCCTTTGCGCTCTTCTTGGTCGGCGCCTCCTGCTTCTTCGGCGGCGTGGCGTGCAGGAACCGGTCGGCCAACCGCTTCAGCGTCGCCGGTGACGCTTCCACGAACGATCCGCCACCGGAGTACAGCGCTGGGAACTCCACCTGGACGACCGGCTTGTCGCTGGAGTAGAGCGCCAGCTTGCCCAACCGCAGTGCTCCCTTGACGGAGCTCAGACCCTTGTCGGTCTGCGTGTTCTTGCTCATGATGCGCAGCAGCTCGTCGAGGTTGCCGACCAGCTGCGAGGTGCTGATCTGATCCTTGGCCGACCGCAGGAAGTCCTGCTGGCGTGCGGCGCGCACGAGGTCTGAATCGGCATGGCGGAAGCGAACGTAATCGAGGGCGCGTTGGCCGCAGAGCCGCTGGTAGCCGGGGTCGACGTCGATCTCGGCGTACCTGGCGCTGACCGGCAGGCCGACATTGGAGTGGTAGTAGCGGCGGTCGACGTCCGCATACACGCAGCCGACGGCGTCAACCACCTGGCGGAAGCCACCGAAGTTGACGTTGACGATGTGGTTGATCGACACGCCGGGCAGCAGCTGCTCGATCGTCCGTCGGGTGAGGTCGGGACCGCCGTCGGCGTACGAGGCGTTGAGCTTGTCGAGGCCGTGACCGGGGATCACGACCTTGAGGTCACGCGGCATCGACAGGACCGACGTCACGCCGCGATCAGGATTCATCCGCACGAGCAGCATCGTGTCCGAGCGCGAGGGGTTGCTCCGCTGCAGCAGCGGGTTGTTCGCCTTGAGGTCCGACCAGCGGCGGTCCGAGCCGAGCACGAGCACCGTCTGCGCTCCGCCGGGCGGCGCCTCCGGGATCGGGTTCAGCGTGTGGATCGATGCTCCGCCGGACTCCGGCAGGATGTCGTCGATCGTCAGCAGTGCGGTCGTCGCGGTCGCAACCGCGACCAGCACCACCACCAACACCGACGCAAGGCCGGCTCGGCCAAGGAAGCGAAACCCTTCGTGCCCGCCGGGGGGCTGCCAATGCGGCTGGCTCACGCCGTGTCCTGCCCCGCCGGTTGATCGTCGCCGATTCGCGCGGGCAACGCGCGCGCGAAATCGACGAGGGCGCGGCGGTAGGACTTGAGGGAGCTGATCGACACCCACTCGTCGGGACCGTGGTGGCCGGCGCCGATCGGGCCGAACTCGACGGCGGGAATCCCCGCCTCCAGGAACGAGATCGCGTCGGAGGCACCGTCACGCCCGACGGACATCGCTTCGCCCTCGATCGCCTGCCCGATCCCGTCCCGCAGCGCTCGCACGAAGGGATTGTCGCTGGCGACCACGGCGGGCTTGCGGATGAAGCTCTGCAGGATCTCCACGTCCCCGATCGCCTGGATCTGTTCCAGCAGGCCAGCGGGATCCTGAGTCGGCAGGTAACGGATGTCGACGTCCATCGTGCAGCGATCGGGCACCTTGTTGAAGGCGTCGCCGCCTTCGATCCGCGCCAGGTTGATCGAAGGCCGGTCGAACAGCTCCGACGACTCCCTACTGAACGGCAAGGTCTCGATCCGGCGAAAGACGTCATGCGCCTTGAGAATCGCGTTGTCGCCGAGCCACGGCGTGGAGCCGTGCGCGGCGACGCCGGCAACCGCGACCCGCAGCGCCAGCACGCCCTTGGCCTGCACACCGATGTGAAGATCCGTCGGTTCGCCGGTGATCGCGAACGACCCGTGCAACCCGTCACGCACCAGTGCGTCGGTCGAGCGGTCGGTGATGTCCTCGGCCTCCTCGTCCGGAACGCAGACGAACCGCACTCGGATTGCGGTTTGCTCAGCGAGCTCCGGCAGCGCGACCATCATCGCCGCGAGCGCGCCCTTCATGTCGTAGGCGCCGCGGCCGATCAGGCGGTCACCCTCGACGCGCGGCTCGAACTGGTGCGCGAACGCCGGCACGACATCGAGGTGGCCGTGCAGGATGACGGTCGGCGCGTCGGGGGCGCCCCCGACATCAACCATGACGACGGGCAGGCCGCCGTGCTCGACGCTGACAACCGGCAGGTCGTGGGACTCGAGCCAGCCTTTGACGAAGCCCGCAGCAGCCCGCAGGCCCGAGACTGTGGAGGTGTCGTACGTGATGAGACGCTCGGCGAGGACCCGTTCGTCCATCGGCCGAAGGCTAGCGAGCAGGGCGGGCGCCCCGCTCCGGTCGCCGCTGGCGCGGCTGGTCCTCAGACCTCGAGCTCGACAGCGTCAGCCCGACTGCGGACCGGGCTGGCGTGGTGCAGCGGCGAGAGCTGGACCGGTGTCGCGTGCATCGCACGCAGGCGCACGTCACGCCAGCTGAGCCCCTCGCCGAGCAGTGCCGGCGCGCCCATGATGAACGCGGTGGCGATCTCCACCGCCTGCAGCACGATGCCGTAGCCGAGGGCGTCCTCGACGCTGATGCCGTAGCCCTTGTGCAGCACGACCACACACGCTGCCTGGAAGACGCCGAGGTTGCCGGGCGTCACCGGGATGACGGCGCTGACGTTGACGGCGAAGAGGACGGCGGCCGCTGCCGACAGGCCGGCGCGGCTGTCGAGGCCGAAGGCGACCAGCAGCAGGTAACAGGACAACCACTGCACCACCCAGGCGGCAAGCTGTGCGGCGATCGCCGTCGAGCCGCGGCGCGGATCCTTGAACACGCGCAGACCGCCGCGCACCTCGGCGAGGGCGCCGCGCACCCTGTGCAGCAGCTCGGCGGTCCGGTGCGAACCCTGCTGCCCTGAGCGTCCCAGCAGTGCCGGAAGGCCGACGACAGCAACGAGAATGGCGACCGGGACCAGCGCCAGCTTGAAGAGCGCGCCCTGATGCTCGTCGAACATGTCGACCGACGCGAACATGATCACGCCGAGCCCGACCAGCGCCACGATGTTCAGCAGTGTCTGGGACACGATCGTGCCGAGGACCGTCGGCAGTCCCTCGCGCGGTCGGCCGAGCCTGCGGGCAACGACCATCGCCTTGACCGGCTCGCCGAGTCGCGCCGGCAAGGTCGCAGACATCAGCACGCCGATCGTCGTCCCCTGGAACGCGTCGCGGAAGCGCGGCCGCTGCAGTCCGGGGTCGGTGACCGACGCGATCAGGATCTGGTGCCACGCGAACGCGCGAATCACCATCGAGAGACACATCAAGGCGAGCGCGGCCAGAACCCAGGTCGGTGTCGCATTGAGGAGTGCGTTGCCGATCGCATCAACGCCGACGCGATCGACGGCGAAGACCGAGCCCGCAAGGACCGATCCGCCGAGCACCGCGAGTCCGGCACGTCGCGCCAACGCCGTGCGGGCACGGCGGCGGTCTCCGTCCCGGGTCGGTTCGATCGAGGGGATCCGGCGGGCGGGCGCGGGGTCCCCGAGCGCTGCCGAGCGGAGGCCGGTGCGGACGGCGAGCTTCTCGGTCGCGTTCTGCGGCGTCGGCAGGGCGATGGCGTCCTGATAGGCGTCGATCACCTGGGCTGCCACCTGCGGCCAGGCGTAGGCGTCGGCGCTGTCAGCGGCTCCGGCCGCAAGACGGGCGCGGCGGCTCGGGTCGAGCGCCAGCGCACGTAGCTCCTCGGCGAGCGCCGTGGCGTCACCGCGCGGCACCAGCACGCCGTCAACGTCATGCGTGACGACGTCGATGTAGCCGGCGATGTCGGAGGCGACGACGGGCGTTCCCTGGGCAAAGGCCTCGGTCAGCACCATGCCGAAGCTCTCACCGCCGAGCGAGGGTGCACACAGCACTTCCGCGCGACGCAGGATGCGCGTTTTCTCGGCGTCGCTGACGCGGCCGCAGATCGTGATGTCACGTCCACCGTCGAGCAGCATCGGCTCGACCTCGTCGCGGTTCGCGCCGACGATCGTCAGGTGCGCCGGCACCTGCTCCCGCAGCGCCTCGAACGCACGCAAGAGGATCGGCAGTCCCTTGCGCGAGACCGCCTGACCGACGTACGCAATCTGCAACGGCGCATCGGCGCGAGCGAAGCGCCGTGACGGGAGAACCTCGGGCACGTCGACGCCGTTCGGGATGACGCGGTACTCGCCGCCATAGAAGCGCTTGCCCGTCCACGCCGCGGCGTCTGAAACGGCGACCCGCACGCCGAGCCGATTCAGCCGCCGGCGCGCGCCGAGGGCGACGGCGACGTTGTTGCTGAGGCGGTTCGTCGAGTAGCAGTGGAACGTGCCGACCATCGGCAGGTCACAGCTCATCAGGGTGTCCCAGCAGAGCATCGGGTTCACCGGCTCGTGCAGGTGCACGACGTCGAAACCACCGGTGGCGAGTGCGCGACGCAGATCCGAGGCGGCCTGCGGCGAGATCGAGAGGTTGCTGACGGCCCCGTTGGAGGGAATGCCCACGGTGCGCCCCATCGGCGTCACCCAGTCGGGCAGCTCGCGCTCCTGCGCTTCCGCGCCGCCATGGAGGCGGGCGTTGCGTGCGTCGTTCGGGTCAACCGGGGCGAAGACCTGCGCCTCGTGGCCAGCGGCCACGAGTTCCCGATGGAGCGCCTCTACGTGACGTAGAACGCCGCCTGGATAATTCCAGGAGTACGGTGAGATGAGCGCGACGCGCACGAAGCGTCAATGGTACCTGGGAGTCGGGCGACTCTCCAGCCTGCAACATCTCCCCTAACACCGCACGCTGCGCGCGCGAGTCCTAGAGCGCGGAGACTTCCTCCTCGGCGTCCTCGACGCGGAAGGATGAACCGCAGCCGCAGGCAGCGACGACGTTTGGGTTGTTGACCTGGAAGCCGGCGCCCTGCAGTGATTCGACATAGTCGATCTGCGAACCGTCGACGTAGGGCAGCGACTGCGCGTCAACGAGGATCTTGAGCCCGTGATCCTCGAACAGCACGTCGCCCTCGGCCTCGTCGTCAAACGCCAGCTGATACTGGAAGCCCGAGCAGCCACCGCCCCGCACGCCGACGCGTAGACCGGCTGCTGTGGCGTCTGCATCCTGGCCGGCGAGGAAGTCGCGGACTTTCTGCGCACCGAGCTCGGTGAAGGTCACGCCCTTTGCCTTGTAGGTCACGGTCGTGCTGTTCATGGTCCCTTCAGGGTAGCGGTACCCTGGGCGTTTCCATGCCGTCTGTGGACACCATTCGTGCGCGCATCGAAGAGGCCCTGCCGCAGTCCGACGTGATCGTCGAGGACTGGACCGGCGGTGGCGATCATCTTCGTGCCACGATCACCTCTCCCGCGTTTGTCGGGTTGAGCCGGATCGAGCAGCACCGACTGGTGTACGCGATCTTCGACGGCGAGATCGGCGGGGAGATTCACGCCCTGTCGCTGACCACCCGTACGCCCGACCAAGGGGACCCAGCATGAGCGCCACACCGGAGAACCAGATCCGCGATGCGATCCAGGCAGCGATCAACGGCAACGAGGTCATCCTCTTCATGAAGGGCAATCCGGAGCAGCCGGCCTGCGGCTTCAGCGCCCGGACGGCCGCTGCGCTGGAGGCCACCGGCGCCCCGTTCGCAGCCGTCGACATCCTGCCGGACCCACGGATCCGACAGGAGCTGTCGGCGATCTCCAACTGGCCGACGATTCCGCAGCTCTTCATTCGCGGTGAGCTGGTTGGCGGCGCCGACATCGTCGCTGAGATGTACGAGTCCGGCGAGCTGGCGCAGGCGCTCGGGGTCGAGCAACCGGAGGCGCCGGCACCGCAGTCTGAGGCGCCCGGGCAGGTGCCGCTGTCGATCGAGAACCGCCGCGCCTAGCACGGCGATGCGCTGCCGCTAGCGGCGGATCACCAGTGTGGTCTCGCCCGAGCCGGTGAGCCGCAGGTCATCGACGTTGAGCAGCGGCAGGCGCACGCGGCTGTCCTCGACGTAGACGCGGGCGCGATCATCACCGGCGAGGTCCTCGATGCTGCTGACCAGCTGATCAACGGTCCGTGGCGTGTCGCTGTCCTCGCCATCGCCGCCTCCACCGAAGATCGAGAGCAGATCCTCGAGGGCGGCCAGGTCCTCACCGTCGACCGCGGTGCCCTCGACCTGGACCGCCAGCCGCGCGCCCGAGCGATAGCCACCTGGAACGCGGACGCGTTGCTGCCGGACGATCTTCTCGCCAGTGCCGGCGACGACCGCCTCGACGCGCACGATGACGTGCGAGCCCGGTCGGGCGCGCTTCGGCGTGACGGTGACCTTGCGGATGTCGGCAGAGTCCGGCTTCTGGGCCGCACGGATCTGCACGTCGACATCGGCGACATGCAGCGGCGTGCGCCCGTAGGCAGAGATCTGGCCGACAGCTGAGGCGATGCCGAGCGGCATGCCGCCGCCGGGAGACTGCGGACCGCCGCCGACGTAGCGGTTGCAGAACTTGATCGGCTTCGTGCGGCCGACGAGCCGGATCCGCACACACATCCGAGCGACCATCTGCACCGGGGCTCCGTGGAGCGCGTTGACGACGGCCTGTGCCACGGCGACCGGCGCGATCTCGTCGAGGGCGCTGTCCGGTGAACCGAGCGCGACCTCGTCGGTCAGCTCGGTCTTCTCGATCGTCAACTTGTCGGTTTCGGTGTTGCGCACCGACACGGTCAGCGGGAAGGTGCGAGGCAGTGTGCCGACGACGCCGGAGACGCCCGCCAGGCGGTCGTCGGTCAGCGTGCCGATCGCGCCGAGCGGCGATGCCAGCTTGAAGGGCGTGGCGCCTTCGAGCGTCAGCGGGTTGCCGATCACCGCGTGGACGTAGGCATTCTCGAGCAACAGCTGCCGGCGTCCAGCCCCATCCAGTGGATGCCCGAATGCCCAGATGCGGTTGCCGTCGACGTACGTGACGGTGCCGACGGCGGCCGCGGCAACGGCGCCGCTGCTGTATGCGACGGCCACCGATGAACCCGGCGCGAGAGCCGACTGCGGATCGAGCGCCAAACTTCGCGGCACGCCAGGAGCGACGACGAGCTGGCGGCCTGTGCGCCGCGCCGCCGACTGCAGCGCCGCGGCGACCGGTCCGGTCACGCCGGTGATCGTCAGCGCACCGAGCGGATTTCCGGTCGGTGCGGCGGTCGTCGGCTCAGCCAACATCGTTTCGATCGGCGTGACGAGGATCAGGAGGTTGCCGTAATCGCCGGTACCGGCGGAGACGGCGCCCGCGATCGCGCTGCCGCCGTCCGCGGTCGGGCAGTACATCGGCGAGCCGCTGAAGCCCTGCGCCACGCCGGTCGTGTCGACGCCGGCACCGGACGCCCGCGCCAAGATCCGCGCGTCGGCTCCCGTGCCGACGATGTCCACGACCTGCAGGTTGAAGTCCGAGATCTGCGTGCCCTGGAGCACGGTCTTGCCGATGCAGGACATGCCTGGCTGCACGGCACTCAACGGCATCGTCGGCTCGCCGGCGAGCGCCGCGGACGGCGCTCCGGCGGCGACGCATGCCGTCACGGTCAACAGCATGGATGAGAGCCGGATGCGCGAAGTCACGGCGCACACCGTACGCGACGCCGAGGCGCCGCGCGCCAGGGCGCTCGCATCAGTCGAGGCTGAGGCGTGAAACGACCGATCCGGCGCGCCGCATGCCAAAGCCGGCAACGCGCAACGCAAAGGGCTGACGCGACGAGCCGCGCTCGCCCCGGACGCCCTGTTTGCGGTACCACTCGATCGTCTCCACGAGTGGATCCTCGTGGTGTCCTGTCACCCATCCGAGCTCGTCACGCGCCTTGCTCGAGCGGTAGGCCCACCAGAGCGATCGCAGCCGGACCTCCTGCGGGCTGATGCCATAGCTGGCCGGCCCGCCGAGGCGCGCCAGCGCGAGGGCGCCCTGCACTGGCAGCCGCAGGGCCGGCGGCGCGACGCCGGTCAGACGGCCGAGGTCGGCGTACAGCCGGTCCGTGGTGAAGTTCCGGCCGCTCAGCAGATAGCGCTCGCCGACGCGACCGTGTTGCTGGGCGAGCATCAGGCCGGTAGCAACGTCACCCGCGCCGACGATCGACAGCGCACCGTCGGTGTAGAAGGGAATCTCGCGGCCGACGAACGCCCGGATCACCTCGGTGCTGGAGCAGCTGTAGTCGCCGCGGCCGAGGACCAGCCCTGGCAACGCCAGGACGACGGGCAGGCCACTCTCGTGCAGGCGCAGCGCCACGCGTTCACCGGTGTGCGTGGCGGCGATGATCGAAAGCCCCCAGCGCGCGCTGAACGGCTGGGTCTCATCGGCGGTGGAGCCGCGCTCGGCGGGTCCAAGCGACGTTGCCGACGAGGTGTGGACGACCTGCTCGACGCCACCTTTCAGGGCTGCCGCGAGCACGACCTCGGTCGCGGCGACGTGCACGTCGTGGAGGTGGCGCCAACTGGAGCGCCAGGGTGCGGGTTCGGGCACGTGAAACAGCGTCGTGACCTTGCGCATCGCCTTTGTCACAGCGTCGCGGTCGCGCGGCTCAGCGTGCACGACCTCCGTCTCATGCTGCAGTCCGAACTCGCGCAGCACGGCATCCGCGTGCTTGCCGCTGGTCAGCAGCCGCAGCCGATCACCGCGCTCGAGCAGGCGGTGTGCGAGATGGGCGCCAACGAGACTGTCGGCGCCGGTGACCAGGGTGACCGACACGAAAGGAGGATGCCAAACCCCCGGCTGGACTTCGCAATCCTCCTCGCTAGTAGGCTCGCGCTCATGCAGCCCGTCGCGATCGTCACCGATTCCACCGCCGATATCCGTGCCGATGCCGCGGCCCGGCTCGACATCGGTGTGGTGTCGCTTGCCGTGATCTACCCGAACGGCGATTCGGTGTTGGAAACCGACCTGACCGACCTCGCCGCCTACTGGCGTTCACTCGAGGACCTGTCCGCCCTGCCGACGACGTCGCAGCCCTCGGTCGGTGCCTTCACCGCCTGTTACGAGCCGCTCCTCGCAGCCGGTCGCGACATCGTCTCCGTGCATCTCTCGGCGGCGATCTCGGGCACGATCGCCGCAGCTGAACTGGCGGCGGAGACCCTGCTCGAGCAATACCCGGACCGCAAGATCATCGTCTGCGACTCACGCATGGCGGGCGGCGGGCTGGCCCTTGTCGCGCTGGCGGCGCAGGCGGCCGCGGCGCGCGGCGACGATCTGGACAGCGTTGCCGCGATCACCAACGCGGCGGCCGGCAAGACGCGGATCTGGTTCGCCGTCGAGTCGCTTGAGCACCTGCGGCGCGGCGGCCGGATCGGCAACGCCCAAGCCTGGCTCGGCACCGCCCTGAAGATCAAACCGATCCTCACCTGTGACGGCGAGATCACGCCGATCGAGCGCGTCCGCACATCCAAGCGCGCCTTCGAGCGGCTCGTGGCCTATGCCGAGGAACTGAAGGCCGACGGCTGCACAGCCTGGGTCGTGCAGCACATCCAGGCCGCCGAGGGCGCGGCGCAGCTGGTCGAGCGCGCGAGCGAGATCCTGGGCACCGAACCTGTGCTCGTCGCCGAGGTCGGACCGGTGATCGGAACCCATGTCGGTCCCGGCCTGCTCGGCATCGGCGGCGCGCCGCCGTTCGCCGGCGCCTAGGCCGTGACGAGGTCGCCGCCGTCGTCGTTCGGCGGCAGCTCGGGGTCTTCGACCACCGGGTCGACCAGCGCACCGACGCGCTGCTCCTTGCGCCAGTCCCACCACTCCTGGATCATGATCTGGATCGACGCAGCGAGCGGGATCGCGACGATCGCCCCGAGCACGCCGAGCAGCGCCGAGCCGAACAGCACCGCGGTCAGCACGACGATCGGTTGCACCTGCACGGTCCGCTTCTGAATCTGCGGTTGGATGATGTTGTTCTCGAGCTGCTGGTAGACGATCGCCCAGATCGCCCAGACGATCGTCGCAGTCGGGAAGTTCGCCGTCAGCGTGACCAGACCGATGATGATCGCGGCGATCGTGGCGCCGATCATCGGGATCAGCGAGAACACGCCCGCCACCACCGCGAGCGGCGCCGCGAACGACACGCCGAGAATCGTCAGCACGAGGAACGTGGCGATGCCGGCAATGAAGCCGACCGCCAGCGCGCCCTGCACATAGCCGCTGATCGCCTGCGCGGTCTTCTGCAGCACGCGACGTAACCGTTCTCGCTCCCCTTCGGGCCGCAACGAGACAATGCCATCGATCCAGCCGCGACCGCCTGCGAGCATGAAGATGCTGAGAATCAGCACGTTGACGGCGGCGAAGATCGAGCTGATCACCCAGCCGCCGACGTCCGCGAGAATGCTCGCGGCATCACCGATCTTCTTCGGCACCTCCGCGGCCGCCTTCTTGACCTCGTTCGTGAGGTCGAACTTCTCGTCCAGCTTGCGCAGCCGCTTGTTGCGCTCGACGAAGTCCGTCAGATCCTGCGCATAGGTCGGGATGTCCCGCGCCAACGCCGTCCCCTGCGTGACCATCGGCGGAATCACCAGCGCACCGATGCCCACCGGGATCAGCACGATGACGCCGAGGTAGACGACGGTCACGGCGAGCGCCCGGGGCATGTGCTTCGAAAGGCGGTTGACCGGCGGTGCCACCGCGACCGCGATGAAGGCTGCGGCGATCAGCCAACCGATCGGCTGCCGCAGCTGGTAGATCAGGAACAGCGACAGGACCGATGTGACGACCACCGCGACAACGCGTGCGACGGTGCGGACACTCGGCTGTGGGCCGGGATTCATCCTGCGATGTTCTACCGGCGCCGGCGGCGGAGCGCGCCGCTCAGGGCACCGAGCCCGCCTGCGACGATGAAGCCGGTGACTGCGGCGGCGATCACGGCCTCGCGCTTGTGCTCGCGCAGCTGCTTGCGCCAGTCGGTGGCCTCGGCCAAGCCGGTGCGCAGCTGCTCGAGCTCACCGGCGAGCAGGCTGCGCTGCTCTTCGATCGAGGCGCGGATCTCGGTTGCTGAACGCTGCGACATCACACGCCTCCGTTGCTGCCGCCACCGACCGTGGCAGCGGGGTTGTCGGACTGAACCGTCTCCTTGATCAACCGGGCCTCATCGATCGCCATCGTCGGCTTCTTCGCGCCGGCCTTCATCATCTTGCTGGCAACCAACCCCGCCACGGCCGCGAGGATCAGCAGCAGCAGCGAAACGATGAAGAAACCCCAGAAGGGTGCTGCACCGATCGCCCAGGTGATCAGCGATGCCAGGCCGAAGAACAGCATCAGGATCGCCCAGACGGCGAACAGTCCGGCCGCGATACCGATCACGGCACCGGTGCCGAGCTTCGTCGCGGCTTCGGTGACTTCCGCCTTGATCAGCGCGATCTCCTCACTGACCAGCAGCGATGCGCGCTGCGTCAGGGACTCGACCGTCTGCCCGAGGTTGCGGGTGTCCTCACTCATGCGTCAGCCCCCCGGCCGCTCAGCAGCTTCAGGGTGAGGGCGACGACGACGCCGCCGATCAGCGCCGCGATGACGCCCTGCTCGGGGTTGGGATCCGTTGCTGCGGTGGTCACTCTGGCGGCTCCTCGCCGTAGACCCGGCGGTAGGTGATGGTCGCTGCACGCGCAGCCGCGATGCTGGCGAGCGCACCGAAGGCGGCCAGTAAGCCGGAGTACACGAGGCGTTTGACGATGTCCTGCTGCATGAAAACGGACTGTACAGGCCCCGTCATACCCGAGTGGTCAGGCCGTCGCACACCATCGCCACGATCTGCTCGCGCACCGCCGCGACGTCCTTGTCGGACGAGCCCAGCTGTTCGAAGATCCAGGCGGTCAGCGCCTGCTCGACGACGCCGTAGAAGCTCATCGCGGCGAATTGCGGGTCCACGTCGCTGCGGAACTCGCCGCTGCGCTGACCGGCGGCAACGATGGCGGCGATGCCGTCGAACGCCGTGCGGATCGCGGCGAGGTGCGTTTGGCCGAAGGAGTTCGCCGCGCGCGTCACCTCGACGATGATGACCTTCATCAGCTCCGGGTCGTGGTGGTAGGAGCCGACGATGAAGCCGGCGATGTCATCGAGCTTGTCGCGTGCCGGCGCGTCGCGCGCGTCGGCGGCACGAATCGCCGCGAGCATCAGCTCCCAGCGTTCGGTGAAGACGGTGTCCAGCAGCTCGTCCTTGGAGCGAAAGTAGTGGTAGAGCAGCCCGTAGGCAACACCGGCCTCGTCGGCGATGTCGCTGACCCGCGAGGCGTGGAAGCCCTGCCGGGCGAAGACGCGCACCGCGGCGTCGAGGATCTGACGGCGGCGCTCGATCGTGGCGGCGCTGTGTTCGGTGCTGTCGCTCATACGTACGTGTCAGGTCGGCGCGAGGCGAGCGACGGCAGGCGCTCGCGGATCTCAGCGAGCCGCGTGAAGTCCAGGTCGGCCACGATAACGCCCTCGGTGTCCGCGGCTTCGGCGAGCACGACGCCCCAAGGGTCGATGATCATCGAGCGCCCACCGGAGCGCATGCCGGGCGCGTGCTCACCGATCTGGTTCGCGGCGATCACGAACGCCTGGTTCTCGATCGCTCGCGCCCGCAAGAGCACTTCCCAATGGTCGGTGGTGGTCGCCTCGGTGAACGCCGCAGGCACGGTCAGAACCGTGGCGCCGCGAGCCGCGAGTGCGCTGTACAGCTCCGGAAAGCGCAGGTCGTAACAGATCGACAGACCGATGTTGTCGCTGACCACGAGCTCCGAGCCGGGCTGATCGGTGTCCGACTCGCGATAGACGGTGCCGCCGACCTCGACGTCGAAGAGGTGAATCTTGCGGTAGCTGGCGCGATCAACGCCGTCAGCACCGATGTGCACGCAGGTGTTGGCGTTTCGCTCGCCTTCGATCCGCTCGGCGATCGAGCCCGCGACGAGCTCGATCTGCAGCTCCTTCGCGGCGGCGCGCGCCCAGCTCAGCGCCGGTCCATCGAGCGGCTCGGCGCCGGTGCGCAGGTCCTCGGCCGTGCCGAGCACCGACCACTTCTCGGGCAGCACCACGAGGCGCGCCCCCTCTGCCGCGGCCGCGCGCACGAGCCGGTCGGCGGTCGCGAGGTTCTGAGCTCGGTCAGCCGTGGCGGTCAGCTGGATTGCGGCTGCGCGGAGCAGGTCAGGCACTGTGCTGCATCATCGCCGATTGACCGGTCAATCGGTAGGCCGGCGGTCAGCTGCTGGCGTGAGCGCGGCGGAGCTCGGACAAGAGGAGCTTGGTGTAGAGCGCGCCGAGGAGGTGCTGCACCGGGGTCACGCCGGCGCTCATGATCTCGCCCGCCCGCTCGATCGGCACCGAGCCGGCGAGACGATCCAGCACCACGCGCACTTCTCCCTGCACCAGGGGCTCCAGCGCCTGCTGGTAGCGCAGAACGTCGTACACGGTGAACCCGATCGACTCGTCGTAGCCGCCCTCGCGGAACCGGACCATCGCCTCGATGATCGCCACGTCATCGCGGTCATATCCCTCGGCGCTGGGGGTCAACACGCCGATCTCCGCGAGCCGGTCGAGCGCCACCTGCGGCACGTCGACGCGCGCGTGCAGATCTTCGGCAGACAGGCGCTGACTGCCGTCCATCGTCGAGAGATGCGCCAGCAACCGATCCTCGGCCGCGATCACCGACTGCACGCGCTCGGGCCCCTCCTCGAGCAGCTCGCGGATCACTTTGAGCGGCATGTAGCGGTCTTCCTGCAGCCGCTTGATCAGCCGCAGGCGCTCGACGTACTCCGGGGGATACCAGGCCATGTTGCGCGAGGTGCGCACCACGTCTTCGCCATCGCCGAGCAGGCCCTCGCGCAGGTAGTGCTTGATCGTGGCCGCCGAGACGCCGGAGCGCTCAGCCAGCTCCTTCATCTTGAGGGAGCCGTCCTCCCTCATCGACTGCGCACGCCCAGCATCGCGCGCGCTTCCTCCACGGTCGCAGGACGGCGGCCGCCGTTGACCACCATCTCGCGCGCCTTGGCGATCAGCTCGCCGTTGGAGGTCGCCATCTCGCCGTTGGGCAGGTACAGGTTGTCCTCCAGGCCGACGCGGATCGAACCGCCGAGCGCGATTGCCGCCGAGACGAGCGACCACTGCTTGCGCGAGATGCCGATCACGCCCCAGTGATGCGGGCCGCCCGGCACCTCAGCAAGGTTGTCGGCCATCACCGCGAGGTTGCGCGCCGTCGGCGGGATGCCGCCGACAACGCCCATCACGAAGTCCACGTGCAGCGGCGTCTTGAGGATGCCCATGTCGATCAGCGGTGTCAGCGAGCCGATGTGCCCCAGGTCGAAGCACTCGTGCTCGGGCTTGATGCCGAGCTCGTTCATCGCCTCGAGCAGGTCGATGATCTCCTCGAACGGGTTCGCGAACACCATCTTGAAGACGAAGTTCTTCCGTGACGCCGAGTACTTGGCGTAGTTCATCGAGCCCATGTTCAGCGCCGCGACCTCCGGCGGGCAGGCCGTCAGATATTCGACGCGCGGCGCGACCGGGATGCCGACCGTGCCCGTCGAGAAGTTGAGGATCGCGGCATCCCCCACCTCCTCACGGATCGCGTCGTGAATCGCGGTGAAGTGCTCCGGCGCAATCGACGGGTTGCCGTTCTCCGGGTCGCGCGCATGGATGTGGATGTGCACCCCGCCCTCATCAACGATCCGCCGCGCCTCAGCCGCGTACTCGGCCGGCGTGTACGGAATCGCCGCGCACTGCTCGCGATTCGCGATCGCGCCGCTGATGGCGCAGGTGATGACGACTGGATCTTCCATGCTCATGACTCTCAGCTCTCCACTCGGGGTGCGGTTTCAGCTACGGAAACCCGGCATTGACGGGAAACAGGTGTTCCGGCTGACCGGCGCTGCGGGCGTGGGCGGGCGCCGGCGGTTCGCGAGCAGACTCCGCATTCCGACGGGATGGAGGAATGCGCTGCGAGCGATCCGCCGGCGCCCGCCCCGACCACCCGCGCCCGGGTCATACCGGCACCACCCCATTCCGCTTCCAAGGCCGGTCAACGACTTTGCCAGCCGACATCTCCAACCCCCGACAGATCGCCTGCCGCGTCTCACGCGGGTCGATGACGTCATCGATCATCCCGTTCCTCGCCGGGATGTAGACGTCGATCAGCTTGCGGTAGTTCTCGATCAGCAGCTGCTTCATCGCGGCCGGATCGTCGGCCTCCTCGACCTGCTTGCGCATCACGATCTCGACGGCACCCTCGGCGCCCATCACGCTGATCTCGGCGCTCGGCCACGCGTAGATCAGGTCCGGCTCGTAGGCGCGGCCGTTCATCACGTAGTAGCCGGCGCCGTAGGCCTTGCGGGTGATCACGGTGATCTTCGGCACGGTCGCGTTGGCGATTGCATGCAGCATCTTCGCGCCGTGACGGATGATGCCCGCCTCCTCGACCTTGGAGCCGACCATGAAGCCGGGCACGTCCATCAGGAAGACGATCGGGATGCCGTAGGCGTTGCAGAGGTTCACGAAACGCGCGGCCTTGTCGGCCGAGTCGTTGTCGAGGATGCCGCCGAGCTGCTTCGGCTGGCTCGCGACGATGCCCGCCGAGCGCCCGCCGAAGCGTGCGAAGCCGGTGATGATGGTCTTGGCCCACTGCGGCTTCATCGGGAAGAAGACACCGTCGTCGGTGATGCGGTTGATCACCTCGTGCATGTCATATGGCTGACGGTTGGAGTCCGGCAGCACGTCCAGCAGATCGTCGTCACCGCGGTCGATCGGGTCGTCGGTCGGTTTGATCGGCGGCGCCTCGCGGTTGTGCGACGGCAGGTAGGACAGGTAGTCCTTGATCGCCTGGATGCACTCCTCGTCGGACTTGACCTCGAGGTCCCCGACGCCGGACTTGCGGCAGTGCACCTTCGAGCCGCCGAGGTCCTCCTGGCTGATCTCCTCACCGACGGCTGCGCGCACGAGATGCGGGCCGGCGAGCGCCATCGAGCCGCGCCCCTTGACCATCGGCACGAAGTCGGCGAGCCCCGGGATGTAGGCGGTACCGGCGGCGCATGGACCCATCAGGGCCGCGACCTGCGGGATCACGCCGGAGGCCACGACCTCTTCCTGGAAGAGGTAGCCGGAGCCGGCGAACAGCGATCCGACCGCCTCCTGGATCCGCGCACCGGCCGAGTCGAGCAGCCAGATCATCGGCATCCGCTTCGTCAGCGCCATCTCACGCATCCGGCCGACCTTGATCTCACCGCTCATGCCCATCGAGCCGGCCATCACCGTGAAGTCGTAGGCGACGACGGCGGCAAGGCGGCCGTCGACCTTGCCGTAGCCGCAGATCACGCCGTCAGCTGGCGCCTCCTTGCCCTCGAGGCCGCGGACGGAGAAGTGGATGCCGCCGTGGATGCCGATCTCGGTGAACGTGCCCTCATCGACGAGCAGCGCGATGCGCTCGCGCGCGGTCAGCTTGTCGGCAGCGTGCTGCTTGGCGATCTTCTCCTCGCCACCGCCGAGCATCGCTGCGGCGCGGCGTTCAGCAAGGTCGTCGACCAGCGGTCGGAGGAGTGATGTCGGGGCGTCGGTGCTCATAGAAGTAGGAAGTATTACTTCCTACTTCGGCGTCACGTCAAGTCTCGCCGAGCAGCGGCGCGATCACGTCGGCGATCAACGAGGCGTGATCGAGCGAGCCGAGACCGGTGATCTCGATGCCAATGATCTCGCTCGCCTCGTCAGCAACCGCGTCGAACAGGTCCAGCAGGTCATCGGCATCGAGGCCGCCGGGGACCGGGAACGCCGCTCCCGGCAGGACGTCGGGATCGAGGACGTCGAGATCCAGGTGGATGAACACGGCACGGTCGCTGACCTCCTCCAGCACCTCCTCGGTGCCGGCTGCCCGCACGATGCCCTGGACGTCGATCGCCGGCAGCTCGCCGTCGTCGACATCGCGCACGCCCGCCATGACCACGGCGCCGGGCGCGAAGGGATCGGCGTTCGACAGCCCGGGTTCCCAGACGCCGCACGCCGCCGACAGACACATGCCGCCGAGATAGCCGGACTCCGTGGACTGCGGGCTGTGGAAGTCCGCGTGCGCGTCGAGCCACAACACGACGGCGCCGGGGCGTTCACGTCCCACCTCACGCAGCGTCGTCATCGAGATCGAGCAGTCCGCGGCGACCATCACGGGACGCAGGCCGGCGCGCAGCGCGTCACTGATCTGGCCGCCGGCCTCGAGCAGGCAGCCGCGGCAGTCACGCAGATCGTCGGCCCAGGCACCGTCGCGCGCCGGCGAGGGTGTACCGACGACCCGCGGCTGCACGCCGGCGCGGCTCGCGATCTCCTCCGCCAGCAGCTTTGCGCAGGCTGCGCCGGTCTCGTTGCGGTCAGACGTCCGGCAGACCATCGCGACGACGCTGAGGTTGTCTCTCGTCTGCCCCATTGCGGGGGAGTCTATGGACGGCGTGGGGCGAGCGCGCGCTACCGGTGTTTTCGGATGAATGCCAAGGCGTCGCCCACGCTCTTGGCGTCCGTCGTGACGGTGCCATGGTCGAGACTCGGGTACTTCGAATAGGTGAGTTTGGCGCCCCGCCCGAGCAGGTCCTTGGCGAGCGCGTCCGTGAATGCCGGAAACGCTGATCGATCGGCGCCGCCCTGGAGGAGCAGCACCCGGCTACGAATCGTGACCGACTCCGGGTCGTTGGCGTTCAACAGGTCCAGCAGCGGTGCGGGGTCCACCTCGGGCTGGAAGATCTCGGTGCCGCTCAGGCCACCCCACGAGGTGTTCTCAGAGAGCCCGCGATTACACGTAGCGTCGATGTCGGGCCACAGCGCGCGCGCCTTGTCCGTGAGCGAGCTCTCAATCCCCAGCGATGGGGCGGCAGCGTCGGCGCCACGGATGATCAAGGCCACCAGCGGGCTGAACGCCGGCGAGTCAAACGTGCGCAGGAACGCCATCTGCTCACCGACGTGCGACGCCGGGGCGAACGCCACGGTCCCGCCAAGCTTCAGCTCGGGTGTCCACGTGGGTGCCAGTGAGGCGGCCCACAGTGCGGCGTGGCCGCCCTGCGAGTGGCCGCCGATGACCACATGTCGGCCGACGGCCTTGTCCATCTGACGCGCCGCCCGCACGATGTCCAGCACCGAGCGGCCTTCCGACGTACCGATGAAGAACGGATGAACGCCCGGAGTGCCGAGGCCCTCGTAGTCGGTGCGCACCACCGCAAACCCGTCCTTGAGCACCCTGAGGAGCATCGGAGTCACGAGCTCCAGATTCCCTCGTACCGACGGGGCGCAACGGTCGGCGATCCCGTAGGCCGAGTGCGCCCACGTATAGACGGGCCAGCCGCCCTTCGGGGCGGAACCTTTGGGTATGGAGATCGTGCCGCTCACGGGTACGAGCGTTCCGCCAACCCCTTTCGTCAGGTACCGCACCGTGACGTTCTTCGCCGCGCCCTTGAGGCTCGCGACGGGCTTCGACTTCTTGACCGAGAGCAGGTCGCCATGGTTGGCGGCCGAAGCCGGCGCAGCAGCAGCGAGAACGGCGATCAGGGCGAGCAGCGGTACGTGGCGCATGCGCGGATCGTAGTCCGCGCCCCACCGCAATCCGGGCTAGGACTTGCGCTGCTCCTGCACCAGGCTGCCCCCGTCGGTGGCGAGCTCCTTCGGCGGGAAGGGGTGCTGACAGACGTCGTGGCCGTTGTCGACGTTGATCACGCTGGCCGTGATCGACCGGCCGGCGGGCGACACGACGAACGCGATCGTCTGGGCGACGTTCTCGGCGGCGACCAGCTCGCCGGCGAGCAGCCCGTCTTTGAGGTAGTCGCGGAATTCCGGCGGGTACTTCGTGCGCAGCGTGTCGGTATCGACGACACCGGGGGCGACACACATCAGGTTGATCTTGAAGCGCGCCCATTCGACGGCGAGGACCTTCATCAGGCTCTCGACGCCGGCGCGTGCCGCCGACGAATGCGCCATCCCGTAGATGCCGTTACGAGGCGTGAGCGTGACGCTGACAACCCGCCCGCCGCGGCCGCTGGGGATGAACGCCTTGGTCGCCACGGCGTGCGTCATCAGCCAGGTGCCCTCGAGGTTGAGCCGCACGACCGTGCGGAACCCCTTCGGCGTGATGTCCTCGGCCGGGCAGAGGAACTGGCCACCGGCGTTGTTGACGAGGATGTCGATCCGGCCGTGCCGTTCGAGCGCCCCGTCGACGAGGGCCTCGACCTGGTCCTCCTCGCGGATGTCGCAGACGACGGGGTCGACCTTGCCCGGCTCAGCCATCGCCGCGGTCTCCTCGATCGGCTCAAGCCGCCGGCCACAGGTCACCACCGTCGCACCGAGGCGTACGAGCTCCAGCACCGTCGCCCGGCCGATGCCCGAACCGCCGCCACTGACGATCGCGACCTGGCCATCGAGGATCCCAGCATTCAGCACCGGGCCGCTCATCAGTAGGACCTCGGCAGGCCGAGCGTGTGCTGGGCGACGTGGTTGAGGATCATCTCGGCGCTGACCGGCGCGATCCGCAGCAGGCGCGCCATCCACCACATGTCCGAGACGCCGTACTCCAGCGTCAGGCCGTTGCCGCCATGCGTCTGGATCGCGGCGTCCACGCTGTGGCCCGCTGCCTCGGCTGCGGCGTACTTCGCCATGTTCGAGGCCTCGCCGGCCTCTGGCGCGCCGGCGTCGAACAGCGCCGCCGCCTTCGCCGTCATCAGCCGTGCCAGCTCCAACTCGATCTTGGCCTTCGCGAGCGGATGCGCCACCGCTTGATGGGAGCCGATCGGCGCCTTCCACACGGTCCGCTGCCGCGCGTAGGCAGCCGCCTGCTCGAGTGCATACATCGACGCGCCGTTGGCCAGCGCAGCGATGATGATCCGCTCGGGGTTGAGGCCGTCGAAAACGACTGCCAGGCCGCTCTCCTCGGAGCCGACGAGCCGGTCGGCCTCAACCGGCACATCGTCGAAGAACAGCGTCCATTGCTTGTCGGCGCCGAGGTACGGCATCGGGATCACGTCGCGCGTGAAGCCGGGCGTGTCGACGTCGACGATGCACAGACAGGGCAGCCCGAGCTCGCCGTCCTCGCGCCGGAAGCGCGCGATCACCAGCACCGCGTCGGCGTCCTCGACGCCCGAGATGAAGACCTTCTGGCCGCTCAGCAGGTAGCCGCCGTTGCCGTCGCTGCGCAGCTCGGTCCGGATGTTGTGCGAGTTCGTCCCGGCATCCGGCTCGGTGATCGCGAAGGCCAGCTTGGTGGTGCCGGCGGCAACGCCGCGCAGCCAGCGCTCCTTCTGCTCGGGCGTCCCGTGCAGCGCCAGCACCGAGCCGGCGATGCCGGAGGAGACGACGAGCATCAGTGTTCCCTGCCCGGCCGCGGCGAGCTCTTCGCCGACGATGTTCAGGCCGGTCATCCCGAGGCCCCCACCGCCCCACTCCTCTGGCACGTTGATGCCGACGTAGCCGCCTTCGGCCAGCGCCTGCCACAGCGCCCGCGGCGGCTCGCCCGCGTCGTAGCACTCACGCTGGTAGCGCGGGCCGAAGCTCTCGCAGATGCTGCGCACCGACGCGCGGATCGCCAGCTCGTCGTCGCTCGGGATCAGCGCCAGCGTTGGTGCAGAACTCGCGGTGGCCATCGTCAGTGCCCCTTCCAGTTGGGCTCACGCTTTTCGAAGAACGCCGTCACGCCTTCGACGACATCGTCGGTCGACAGCGCCAGCGTCAAGTTGTGCTGCAGCAGCTCCAGCGCCTGCTCGAACGGCAGATCCTGCTGGCGGTACATCGCGTCCTTGCCGAGCCGCATCAGGATCGGGGACTTGCTCGCCAGCTTCGTCGCCCATTCGGCGACGGCGGCGTCGAAGTCCGCTGCGGGCACGACCTTGTTGACGATGCCGATGCGCTCCGCCTCCTCGGCACTGATCCGGTCACCGAGCAGCAGCAGCTCGTTGGTCTTCTTGCGCGGCACGTTGCGGTAGATCAGCGCCATGATCATGAACGGGAACACGCCGACGTTGATCTCCGGCGTGCCGAACGTGATGCCGTCCTTGGCGATGATCAAGTCGCACGCCAGCGCCACGCCGAGCGCGCCCGCCAGCACGTGACCGTTCGCCGCGCAGATCGTCGGCTTGCCGAGCTTGCCGATCAGCGTGAACAGCTGCGGGAAGCGGCCGATCCCGAGGTGCTTGTGGACAAGCGGCACCTCGGCAGCAAACCCGGCAAGGTTGCCGCCCGAGGAGAAGACCTTCTCGTGCGTCGAGGTCAACACGACGCAGCGCACCGCGTCATCGTCACGGGCACGTTCGAACGCCGCGATCAGCTCGTCGAGCAACTCGTTCGACAAGGCGTTGCGGGTATCGGGATCGTTCAGCGCGAGCGTCGCAACGCCCGCCTCTACGGCATAGGTGACGGTGGGCACGGCGGCAGCCTATCGGGCGCGCCCAAGAGAAGGAAGTAGAACGTACAACTGTTTACTTTTGCCGCCGCGACCGATAGCGTCGCGTTCATGGCCTCCACCTCCTCAGACACCGTCATCAAGCCCGACTTCAACGCCCAGAGCCGGCACCCGCTGTTCAACGACGAGCACGACCAGCTCCGCGAGTCGATCCGCGGCTTCGTCACCAAGGAGTTCGCGCCGTTCGCCGAAGGCTGGGAGGAGACGACGTTCCCCGACGAGTGCTTCACGAAGCTCGGCGCCCAAGGCTTCCTCGGCCTCGACAAGCCCGAGGAGCTGGGCGGTCAGGGCGGCGACTACGCGTCGGCGATCGTCTTCGCCGAAGAGATGGCGCACTCGCGCTCCGGCGGCCTGGCGATGGGTGTCGCGGTGCAGACCGACATGGCGATGCCGCCGATCATCGCGTTCGGAACCGACGAACAGAAGCAGGAGTGGGTGGTTCCGGCGATCAAGGGCGAGAAGATCCTCTGCCTCGGCATCACCGAGCCCGACGCCGGCTCGGACGTCGCCGGCATCAAGACCCATGCGGTCCGTGACGGCGACGAGTGGGTGATCAACGGCTCGAAGACCTACATCACCAACGGCCATCGCTCCGACGTCATCGTGCTCGTGACCAAGACCGATCCGGACGCCGGCTACAACGGCTTCTCGCTCTTCCTCGTGCCGATGGACACCCCGGGGGTGATCCGCGAGAAGAAGCTGCAGAAGCTCGGCATGCACGCCTCAGACACAGCGCTGTTGGCGTTCCAGGACGTGCGGGTGCCCGCGACCGCGCTGCTCGGCGAGGAGGGCAAGGGCTTCTACCACATCATGTGGGAGCTGCAGGGTGAGCGGATGATCGGGGCCGCGGGCTGCGTCGCCGGCGCCCAGCTGGCCTTTGACTCGACGCTCAAGTACGCGATGGAGCGCACCGCGTTCGGCCGCCAGATCGGCAAGTTCCAGGTGACGCGCCACAAGTTCGCCGAGATGGCGACGAAGATCGAAGTGGCGCGGCAGATGGTCTACAACGTCGCGCTGCGCGTGCAGAACGGCGACTACCCGGTGCGTGAGATCTCGATGGCGAAGCTCTACGCCTCGAGGATCTCCGTCGAGGTCGCCGACGAGTGCATCCAGATCCACGGCGGCGCCGGCTACATGAAGGAGTACGGCGTCGAGCGCACGTGGCGTGATCTGCGCCTCAACCGCATCGGTGCGGGCACCGACGAGGTGATGCTCGACGTGATCGGGCGGTCGTACGGGCTGTAGGAGCGATCGGGTCTGGCCGCCTGCGCGACCAGACCCATTGACGCTCTAGACGGTGATGGTGCGGCAGTTCGCCGTCACCGGTGTGCCGTTCGCCCGCAGGGAGCGCGGTCCGTCGGGCGCTGCCGACACCGGTCGATAGCGGCTGTCGAGCGACCAGACGGTGCGGCCGCCGAGCGGCTTGTCGAGCTGGACCGCCACGCAGAACGGCGTGGCGACCGGCAGGCACCCCCTGCTGGCAGGCACATGGGTGAGCCGCACGCCGACCTCGTTGGCGTCTTCGCTGAGCCACTTGATCGTGGCCGTGCCCGCGCAGCTGTTCGGGCTGACGTAGATCAGCTTCACGACGCGGCTGAGCGACGACACCTCGACCTGGCGCACCACGCCGGGCGTGAACGCCGCCGGGAACGGATCCTGGTAGGGATCCTGATACGGGTCGTTGTAGGGATCGCTGTACGGATCGTGGTACGGATCCACGTAGGGATCACCGCTCCCGGCCTTGACCGCCTGCGCCGCAGGCGACAGCGCCTGACGGCCGATCGCTCCGCTGACGTACAGCCAGACGGCCTTCGCCGGATCGCTCTGCGCCTTCGCCGGAACCCAGACGACCCGGGTGACCCCCGCGATCAGCCGCACGTGCCGCGTGCCGATCGTCGTCGGCGCGGCAGACCCCTTGACGGCGGTGACCTTGAAGTCCAGCTCGCAGACGGTCTTGGCCGGTGCCTGGCAGCGCAGCTGCGCTGGGACAGACGTGCCGATGTTGGCGCCGGACGCGGTGATCGCACCGACCTTCAGCAGGTCGATGCGCGGTGCGGCCGACGCCGCCTCCGCAGTGACCGCAGCACTTCCGACCGCGCACAGCGCGACCACCAACATTCGATTCAGCACTGGATCCCCCGATCCGTCGTGGACATGCGACCGTAACGTAGCCGCTGCACCAAAGTTACGGACATCAGTTTGCCACGATTCCTGCGGCAGCTGGACAGGTTTCCGGTACCGGGAACCCCATGACCAGCTCGTCCTTGGCCAGATCCGCAGGGCTTGCGGGGATCTTGCCGGGCAGGAAGACCGCGCGGCGGCCAAGCGGTTTGTCGAGCGTGACCGTCACACAGGCCGGCGTGAACGCCTGGATGCAGGCGCCTTCGCTCGGATCCTGCACCGACAAGACGAAGTCGAGCTGGACCTCATCCTTGCCCTGCGTGATCAGGCGTACACCCGGGCTGCCGGCACATCCGTTGCCGCTGACGTAGACGAGCTTCAGCACGCGGCCGGAGGGTGAACCGCCGATGCGCAGGAGGCCCGGCGCCTGATATGGCCCGCCGTCCATTGGTCGCGTCATCGCGGGTAGCGTTCTGCTACCGGCGCGCCCCATGACGTCGACCTCGTACTTCGGCAGCGCCACGCATCCGGCAGCTTGTGGCGCAACCGCGGGCTGGCAGGACTTCGCCATCATCTGAACGCTGGACGACGTGGACACCCACACCAGCCGGGTGCGGTTCGCGCGCAGCCGGACGTACCGCACGCCGAGCGTCCGCACCTCGTCACCAGACGTCGACTTCACCGTGACGCGCAGGTCACAGGGAACCTGATTGGGCACCAGACACCGCAACGTCACTGGAACAGTGTCGTTGCTGATTGCACCGACCTTCAGGATCTGCACCCGCGGCTGGCCTGCCGAAGCAGCCGGTACCAGAATCGCCGTCGCAGCAAGCGTGCCTGCGGCCAACACCATCGTTCGCTTCAACAACATCAGGATCCCCCGATCCTCGTTTGGACGCGTCTCGAAAACCGGGGGCAGGACGAAAGTTGCGGTTCGCCGACGCCCAGATGCGGTACAAGAGCAGCGTGAGCTCCGGCGGGCCTGACGTCACGCGCGAGCGCCCGCTCCGTCGGGGAGAGTGGCGGCTGCTCGCCCTTCTCGGACTGCCGACCTTCGCCTACGCGCTCGCCACGACGATCGCGACGACGTACCTGCCGGTCCTGGCGAAGGACTTCACCGACTCCAGCACGCTGGTCGGGATGCTCGTCGCAATCGAAGGCGTGATGGCCCTGACCCTGGCGGTTCCCGCCGGTGCGCTGTCGGATCGGGTCAGCAGTCGGCTGCCGTTCGTCGTGTTCGCCACCCCGGTGCTCGTCGTCGCCCTGGCGGCGATGGGGTTCAGCACCAGCCTGCCGTTCGCGATCGTGATCACGGTGATCTTCTTCGCCGGCTACTTCGTCGCCTACGAGCCGTACCGCGCGCTCTATCCGGATCTCGTCGATGCCGACATCGTCGGCCGTGCCCAGAGTTCGCAGGCGGTCTGGCGCGGTCTCGGCACAATGATCGCGATCGGTGCCGGCGGCACGTTGCTGGCCCTCGGCAAGCCGGTTCCGTTCATTGCCGGCGGCGTGATCTCGGCGCTCGCGGTGCTCGTCTTCCTACATCGCGTGCGCCGCCACGCCGAGCCGCTCCGGGCCGACGATCTCGAGCCGTCGCTCAGCGCCGTGTTCCGCGAGGATCTGCCGCGCCTGCGGCGCACGCTGCTGCAGCGCCGTGAGCTGCGGGCCTTTGTCGTCGGCAACGCACTGTGGGAGTTCTCGCTCGGGGCCCTCAAGACGTTCGTGATCCTGTACCTGATCACCGGGCTCGGACTGGGAACGTCCGAGGCGGCGTTGTCGGTGACGTTCGCGGCGCTCTTCATCGCCGTGGGAGCGCCGGTCAGCGGCGTGCTCGCCGATCGCTACGGAGCGCCCCGCGTGATGCGCGGCGCATTGATCCTGTACGGCGTCGGCCTGGCGATCCCGATGCTGTTCGCCGACCCGATCGTGGTCGCGCTGATCGCCCCGGTGTTCGCATTCGGCGGCGGTGTCGTGATGACCCTCCCCTACGCCCTGATGATCCCGCTGATGGATGACGGCGACCACGGTCTGTCAACCGGGCTCTACAGCGTCAGCCGCGGCGTCGGCGCCGCGCTGGGGCCGCTCGCCGGCGGCGTCGCCATCGAGTTGACGCGCAACGGTCTGTTCTCGAGCACCCAGGGCTACGCCGCCGTGTGGGGCGTGTGCTCGATCTCGATCCTGCTCAGCGTGCCGCTGGTCAGCCGGATGCACCGGCCGGCTAGCGCAGCTTGACCGTCTTCTTCGTGGTCTTGCCGCCGGCCTTCACGGCGAACGTCGCACGTTTGCCCTGCAACTTCTTCTTGTACCTCTTTCCAGCCTTCGTCGCCTTGAGCGCCACCGTCAACTGTCCGGCGGCCGAGGCGGAGGCCGTCCCGGTAGCCACGACGACCGGTACGCCCCTGCGGCCGACGGCGGATGCCGGAACCGTGACGATGACGCTGATCTTGCCGGCCTTGCCGACTGCGACCTGGATCGTCGCGCCGGAGCCGATCAGCTTTGCCGCGCTCAGCGTCACCGGAACCGCAGCGGCGGGCGGCTTGCCGGGAGCAGGTGTCTGCAGCGTGGGCGTGGTCGTTGTCGGCGTTGTCGTGGTCGTCGTCGTGGTCGTCGCCGTGATCGGGTTCGGCGGTTGCGGGTTCCGTGCCGCATACACGGCGTCGACGTCGATCGGGCCGAGCGCCGGAGAGGTGGCCCCTGCGGCGACGAGCACCGGGGGCGAAGTGAAGGTGCAGGTCTCCCCTGCCGGGAACACCGGAGCGCCCGCCACCTTGAGGCCTTCCTGGTCTGCCCAGACAACCGCTGATCCGTCCGCCGCGATGTCGCTCCACTCCGCCTTGCCGACAGCGGGGACGTAGCAGTCGTCGACGAAGCTGCCGAGCAACCCCGTCATCTTCCGGACGTTGACCTTCTCCTCGTCGGGTGTCGGGTCCGGATTGTCAATGGTGAACTGGACGGTCACCAAGCTGCCGTCGTCCGCCGCCTGAACGCCCTGCACCGTGATCGCGGTGTTCGTGAAGTAGAACCACGGCGAGAAGTTCTGCGTGTTGCCACCGGCGTCCTCGAGGGCGATGCTGCGGTCGTCGGTCGTGCCGAGCAGCCGCCCGGCCACCAGGGATGGCCAGCGAACGCTTGCAACGGTGGGAAGGCCGAGGGTGGTGCGCGTGTCTGTCGGCAGGAGCGCGTAGCCCTCGGTTCGGGTCGAGGGGGTCGGGTTATGGGAGAAGCCGTAGATGATTCCGCGATTGTCGGCGGTGAGCTCCAACCCCAGTGGCATGGTCAAGCTGGCGTTGTAGTTCGCACTCGTGCCCGGCGCCGCGGGCCCCGCATCCTTGAGGGAGCCGTCCGCATTCCAGACCGCGAACTGCGTCAAGACGTTGATCTTGCCGGGCTCGTTCTTCATCCCGACGATGCCGCCGGTCGAGCTCTGCCCGACGGTGTTCCACCAGGCGTCCCCGTCCGAGAGTTGCACCTTCTTCGAGCCATCGAGCTTGGCGACCCAGACCTGGCGATCCTTGATGTACGCGATGCCACCGGGAGCCGCGCCAGCATTCGCTGCCGCGGTCAGCACCGCCACCAGCACCGTGGTCAACACCGTCCGGGCGTGCGTCATGCCGCTGATCTTCGCACGCTCCCCTAGAGTCGCGTCCTACCACCCACTTTCGACACGTAGGAGCGGTTCTCATGGGAGTACTGGACGGCAAGGTCGCAATCGTCACCGGATCGGCCCGCGGCATCGGCCGCGCAACAGCGGAGCTGCTCTCCGCCCAGGGCGCGAACGTCGTCATCAATGACCTCGACGCTGACGTCGCGCAGCAGACCGCGCACGAGATCGCGGGCGATACCGCCGTCTTCGCCGGCGACCTGACCAAAGGCGACGCACCGGAGAAGCTGGTCCAGACGGCGATCGACGCCTGGGGCAAGATCGACATCATCGTCAACAACGCCGGCTACACGCTCGACGGCCCGGTCCACAAGCTGAGCGACGACTGGTGGGACCGCATGCTCGCGATTCACCTCACCGTGCCGTTCAAGGTGATCCGTGCCGCCGCACCGCACCTGCGCGAACCGGCCAAGGCCGAGAAGGCCGAGGGCAAGGAGGTCTTCCGCAAGATCGTCAACATCTCCTCGACCTCCGGCGTGTTCGGCAACGCCGGCCAGGCCAATTACTCGGCCGGCAAGATGGGCGTCGTCGGCCTGACGAAGACCGTCGCCAAGGAGTGGGGCCAGTTCAAGGTCAACGTCAACGCTGTGGCGTTCGGCTTCGTCGACACGCGCCTCACGCAGGCCAAGGACGACGAGAACCAGATGGAGATCGACGGCGAGAAGGTGCAGCTCGGCATTCCCGAGCAGATGCGCGGCATGGCATCGATGCTGATCCCGCTCGGCCGCCCGGCCACGCCCGAGGAAGCGGCAGGCGGCGTCTTCTTCCTCTGCTCGCCCTGGAGCAACTACGTGCACGGCCAGGTGCTGAACGTCACCGGCGGGCTGTTCGGCGGGATGTCGAGCTGACCGCATGAGCGACGTCGCAATCGCCGTGGTGCGGGAGGACGATCTCAGCGATCTCCTCCCGCTGATGCGCGGCTACTGCGACTTCTACGAGGTGTCACCGAGTGACGACGCGCTGCTGGCCCTGTCCCGGGCGCTGATCGCCGACCCCGAGCGCGACGGAACGCAGCTGATCGCCCGCGCCGCCCCCGCCAGCAATGTGCGATTGACCCCAACGGACGCAGCAAATCGCACACAGCTGGGTGAACCGCTCGGCTTCGCGACGATCTACTGGTCCTGGTCGACGACCAACGGGCCGGGCCGCCTGGCGATCATGAATGACCTGTTCGTTGCGCCCGAGGCGCGCGGCGGCGGCGTGGCCGAGGCACTGATCGAGGCGTGCCGCGAGCGCGCACGTGAGCACGGGGCGATTGCGCTGCAGTGGGAGACGGCACTGGACAACGAGCGGGCGCAGAAGGTGTATGACCGTGTTGGCGGTGAGCGGTCGCAGTGGCTGACGTACTCGCTGCCCGTGGAGTGAACCACCGAGCTGCCCCCATCGATCCCGATGTGCCAACATCCGGACCGACTCCGGTGAGTCGCGACCGTCACATCTTGGGGGAGTGGAAATGCAGAGAGTGGCCATAGCCGTTGGGGTAATCCTCGGGACGGTGCTCGCAGTGATCGCAGTAGGTGGCTCCGGAAATCGACCGAGTCAGGCGCGGGCAGCCGACGCATGCACGCCGCCAACGAAGCTCGGCGTTGTCTTCATCCTCGACAACTCCGGTTCGATGGGCTCCACCGACCCCGAACGGTTGCGCGCCACCGCTGCCGGCGTCGGACTTGACCAGATGCCCGACGGCGCCCAGGCGGCGGTCTCGGGATTCGACAATTTCGGTGCCGAGATCCTCCCGCCCACCGAGCTGCACGGCGACCGCGGCATCCTCAAGCAGAAGATCCTTTCCGGCACCTTCGACGGTGGAGGAACCGATTACGAGCAGGCGTTTCTCGAGGCTCAGCGACAGCTCGATGCACTCTCGCCCGACGTCGACAAACGCGCAGTCGTGTTCCTCTCAGACGGGGAACCGAATACCACGTCGTACACAGCCGACCGGCAGATCGCCGACGACGGCACGCCCATCTACACGATCGGATTTGGATCCGCGCCTGGTGCCGAACTCAACGCGATCGCGGCACGGAGCGGCGGTCAGTCCTTCCTGGTTCGTAGCGCCGGCGACGCGCAGTACGCCTTTGCCCGCGTCATCTCGCTCCTGACCTGCGATGCCGAAAAGACGACCGACACCTTTGATCTGGACCCCGGCGAGACCAAGACCGTCGACTTCGACGTTGACCCATCCGACGAAGAGTTCCGAGCCCTTGCCGCATGGTCCGGCGGGGGCGTCGATGTCTCGCTCCAGCGGCCGGATGGATCGACGCTCAAGCCCGGGACCGAGCTCAGCGGTGAGACCTTTGTGGCGGGAGACACCTACGCCAACGCCCGCGGGTTCGAGCCGGCGCCCGGGCAGTGGCGGGTCAAGCTGACGGCCAGTGCCGCCAACATCGATTCGGTTTCCGTCTCGATCGGCGTCTGGCGGCGGCCAATCACGCACGCGCCGCGGTCCGCCGCCCTGATCTACCCCGAGAACGGCAACGAGCTCGAAGATCAACAGGTCGAATATTCGTGGAAGACCGTTCGAGGAGCTTCGAACTACGACCTGTACGTCGATGACAGCCTGGCCATGACGACGGGCCTCGGGGAAACGCGCACCGTTGTTCCAACAAGCCCCGGTGACCACACCTGGCGCGTTCAGGCACGCAACAGGTTCGGCGCCAGCATGTCCGAGAAGTGGACGCTGCACGTGAAAGCGGGAGCGACGGCCCAGGGGGCTAGCGCGCCGGATTCAGACATCGAGCTCCTGCGCAAGTTCGCGCCGAACATCTTCTTTCACCACGACGAGAAGTACCACCCGCTCGACGTCAACTGGTTTCTCAAGTCCGGCCAGGTCCACGGCTGCGTTCCCAACGGCAACAAGTCCTGTGCCAAGAAGGTCAAGATCGGCGGCCCCGCCGACCTGTTCTCCTCGGGAGCAACGTCGTTGACCTTCAACACCGAGCAGCGCGGCGGCCCGACCGCGATCTACGGACATGCCGATCAGGTGAGTCCCGGCAAGCACCGGTACCGGATCCTTGACTACTGGTGGTTCTACCGGAACAACATCTTCAAAGAAGGCGTCGCCGATACCCATGCGGGAGATTGGGAAGGCATGTTCGTCGCTGTTCCAAACGTGGCGTCGCCGAAGTACATGGCGTACGTCGGCATCGCAGCGCACAACAACACGTATCGGTACTTGCGGGATGCCCTCCGTTGCGCGACTCCGGGCGCGAGCAGTGAGCATGATGTCCACGAGGTTGGCTGCAAAGGGCGGCTTCGTGTCAACGCCTACCCGGCGTTCGGCAGCCACGCGACATACCCACGTCGCTGCGAAAAGGGCTGGAAGAAGCTCCGTGGGACCTGTCGTCAGACCGCGATGAAGCTCAAGGGTGTGACGGTCCGACTGCCGGAGTCCGACTTCGACGGCGAGCAGCCGTGGGACGGCAACAACGACCTCGACCAAACCGTGCACCTGTTTCCGACGGGACCGAAGACCTGGAACAGCTGGCGCGGTCGCTGGTCGCATCCTGACCAGCCAAAGGTCCAGAGCCCGGCGCAGCAGAAGCGCTACAGCAAACCGTTCGAGGTGCTGAGGTGCAGCGACCGATGGTCGGACGGCGACAGTGACGGCAGCGACAACAACGTGAAGAACTGTCCCGCGGCCTCGGTCGCCTCGGTGACCGGCACCGACGACACGTGCGACCCCTGGTTCGGACCGATGGTGGCGGCCACGGTCTGCGACAGCAAGCGGCTTTCGGCAGCCCTCGATGAGGGGGAAGTCGAGATCAACGGGAGCGCCGAGCTGACCCTCGAGGGGCGAGACGGAGCCAACGCACCAGGCCTTGCGCAGCTCGTCGGTCCGCCGCTCGCCCCTGGTGAGTCAATGATCGTGTCGGGCTCGGCCGACCCTGACGCGACGCTGTCGGTGACGGCCGCCTCCGGCGATGCCACGACCACGGCGCAATACCGCGGGCTGGGAATCGAAAACGGCGGCCGAGTCGAGGTCACAGCCTTGCTGTCGAAGGGTGTGCTGTCGCTGCGGGCGGTCTCCGGCGGTCGCGTACTCCAGCCCTCGCGCGTGGTCCGCCGCTCAGACGCCGCGCCACAAGCGGCGCGCAACCTCCAAGCGAAGCGTGCAGGCAAACGTGTGACCGTGACCTTCCGCGGGCAAGGGGCGTGGGCCGTCGTCAAGGTCAGCGGCACGGGGGTGCGCACCACCCGCGTGCGGCTCGCTGGACGGGGCTCGAAACGGCGCGTGACGCTCCTGGCGCCCGTCAACCCCCGGACGGTTGCAGTCTCGCTGATCAGCCCGGACGGGGTGACCAGCGCAGCCCGGACAGCGCGGGTTCACAGGAGATGACCCGCCGCCTCGCCATCCTTGGGCTCGCCGCAGCGGCCGCCTTCGCGGCGTGGTGGTACATGCCCAGCTTCGGCGGCGAGGACGACCCGGCACGCATCGACCAGTCGCGACCAACCGCTGCATGCGAGATCGCCGACGGGAGCATCTGCGATGGCGCCAGCGCACCGCAGATTGCTGCGAGTGCCGACGGCAAGACTGCCGTAGTCGTGTGGACCAGGGAGAACACGCCGGACGTTCACGAACTCGCGGGCCGCATCGTGAACGTGAGCGGCGAACCCGTCGGCGACGAGCGGCGACTCTGGCCTGTCGGGTCGGACACGGACATCGCAGGACGCATCACCGCCGCACCGAACGGCGGCTACCGCATCAGCTGGGCGGGCACGACGCACGCTGTAAGCGCGGACCTCAAGTCCGCCAAGGTCATCTCACGCGGGGGGCCGGTGATCCGGCGCTCCAAGCTCCCGGAGGACCCTCAGTGGCACACGGCGCTCAGCGGCGGGCGGAGGCTGTACGTGACGTCCGATGCCGACGGCATCCATGTCTCGACGAAGGACCCTTACAGCGGTGGTTGACCTCCTGAAACGCTACCGCTCGGCGTAGCTGAAGATCAGCAGGAGCAGCGGGAATATCGCGGCGCCGAGAGCGACAACCGAGGGAGCACTGCGACGCAGGCCGACCAGGACAAGCGGCGCCACGGCCGCCAGCAGGAACGTCAGCCAGTGCCACCACCGCAGCACCGGCGGGTCACCGTCGCCGAGGCCGGAGAACGCGCCGATGACGACACAGAACAGGCCGAGGGTGAGCTGCAGGAGCCCGACGACGAGCACAGCGAAGCGTTGACGGCCGGAAAGGCCTGCAGCCCAGAAGGCCGACCCGAGAACCACCACCAACGCCGTCACACCGATCGCGATTCCAGCCCAGACATACAGGGTTCCCACCGAGTTCGCCATTGGCAGGAGTACCCGGGTGAGGGAGCGCGGTTACGTGCTCACAGCCCCAGCGCCAGCACCCGCTCCACATCCGGCACCAGCCCAAACGCGTCGAACGCGCCAAACGTGTGGAAGCGATCGTGGTCCGGACCGTGGAAGTCGGCGGAGCCGGTCGTCAGCATGCCGAGCTTCTTGGCCGTCGTCGCCAGCAGCCGTGTCTGCGGCTCGTCAAACGTGATGTAGAAGGCTTCCACCCCGTCCATCCCAAGCGCGGCGAAACGCTCCAGCGTCGCCACCACCTCGTCGGCTGAGTCGACGTCCCAAAACGGATGGGCCCAGACGGCAAGGCCGCCGGCGCGGTGGATTGCGGTCACCGCATCGGCCACGGTCGGCACCGAGCGGGCGCGGAACGCCGGCGTGCCGGGCAGCAGGTAGGCGACGAGCACGTCGCTGGAATTCTCCAGGCCTTCGGCGGCCAGTCGCTCCGCGTTGTCCGCATGCGCCAGCACGGCCTCGGCCAGATGTGGTCTGCCGATCGGCTTGCCCGCCGCTCGGCGAGCCTCCAGCGGCGCGGTGTCGAGCGACCAGCCGCAGCCCCGCAGTGCCGCGACCATCCGGTCGGCGCGCGCGCCGCGGTCGGCACGGAAGCGCTCCAGCGCGACCGCGAAGCCGGCGTCTTCGTGGTCGATCCCGTAGCCGAGGATGTGCAGGTCCTCCCCCTCCGGGTCGAGCGCCGAAATCTCGATCGCCGGCACCACCTGCACGCCGTGTTCGCGTCCCGCCGCGATCGCCTCGCTCACGCCGTCGACGGTGTCGTGATCGCTGAGCGCCAGGACCTCGATCCCCGCGGCGGCGGCGGCGGCCACGACCTCTGCGGCTTCCAGCTGGCCGTCCGAATGCACCGAGTGGGACTGCAGATCGAACCGCGGCGTCATCGGGCGACCCTAGCTCTCTGGTGGGTCGGCGCCCTGGAAGCGCACATCGACCCGCTCGAAGCCGAGGCCCTTGAGCAGCCCCGTCAGCGTGGCCTTGGCGTTCTCTTCGGCCTGCAGCAGGATGTCGGGATCGGCAGCCGCAGCCTGCTCCAGCTTGCGCCGCCCCAGGTCATAGACCTCCTGATCACGGCCGACGCCGTTGCCGACGAAGTCCTCGACCCGATCGAACAGGCCGCGGTCGCGGCTGACGACCTTGGAGCGCTTGGTGTCGATCGTCGCGCCCCGCAGCTCCGCCCGCGGCAGCGTCAACGTGGCGCTCAAACGGTCATCGGAGACCTTGATGTCTTCGTCCTTGAGCTCGCGCAGATCCACGACCGCATCGACCTTGCCGGCGGCGACGAACAGCACGCGCTCACCCTTCAGAAAGTCCGGCACGTTGTTGGTGTCGTGCTCGACATCGACGATCACCTGGAGGTTCGCGGTCGCCGACTTCAGTTCACCGAGGTTCTCGATCGACTTGATGACCGCCGGGCCGCTGCGATCGATCGTGTCCTCGCCGAACGGGTTCAGCTGCGAGATCAGGAAGACCATCGCCAGAATCGCCGCAGCCGCAACTGCGGCACGGGTCAACAGCGAGGATCCGGAGTCACGCATCGCAGCTAGGTGGCCGGGACGTGGAGCTTGCCTGCGCGACGCTCCTGGCGCCGCTCCTTGCGCACCCGCGCCAGCATCCCGCTGCGCCCGAGGGAGTCCAGCCCCTCGTACAGCGACCGGATCGCGCCGAAGATCTCGTCGGCGACGGCCTGCTGCTGGCTGCGCTCGGCCGCGTCGACGCGCTCATAACGAAATGGCTCGCCGTACTGCACGGTCACCTTCGGGAACTCCAGGCGCTTCCAGTTGCGGACACGCGCCGAGCCGTGGATCGCGACCGGCACGATCGTCGCTCCGGTCTCGAGCGCGAGCCGGCCGATGCCCGGCTTGGCGCGCTCGGCCAGCGTGCCGTCACGCGAGCGGCCGCCTTCGCAGTACATCGCCATGCAACCGCCGCGATCGAGGATCGTGCGCGCCGTGATCATCGCGTCATCGTCGCGCCGGCCGCGCTGCACCGGGAACACGCCGCCGTGCGTGTAGACCCACTGCATCGGCTTGGCGAACATCTGCGACTTGGCCATGAACTGCACCTTGCGCCGCAGGGCAGCACCGAGGAAGAAGTGGTCCATGAACGAAAAGTGGTTCGGCGCAAGGATCACCGGGCCACTCGCCGGCACCAGTTCCGCGCTGATCGGCCGCAGGCGCACCAGCGTCCACGCGTACAGCGACGTGGCCGCACGGACCGTCTCGTAGACGAGGTCCGGCTCGCGCGTGCGCGCGCGCTCGTGGAAGCGCTGGAAGTACTCCGGCGGGCGCGGGTCCACGTAGACCTGCGGCTTCATCTCCACGAGTTGGGGCTCGGCCATCACGTCAAAGCGTACCGGTCGTGGTTCACCGCTGGGGCCGTGAACCGTTGGACGAACGCTCCGCGTTCGTCCGAGGGTTAGGATGCCCGCCATGCCGAATGTTGAAGCCCACATCACGGGAACCGTCTGGAAGATCGAGTGCAAGGTCGGGGACACGATCGAGGAGGGCGACACGGTCGCGATCCTCGAGTCGATGAAGATGGAGATGCCGGTCGAGGCCGAGGATGACGGCACCGTCACGGAGATCCTCTGCACCGAAGGCCAAGCGGTGAGCGAGGGCGACGTCCTCGTCGTCCTCGAATAGCGAGCGACGAGCATGGCCGGTGAGGTACGCACCGATGACCCGGCGCCCGGCGTCCGGCGCCTGACGTTCGCCAACGACGGCAAGCGCGGCGCGCTGGACCACGCGATCCTCGACGGTCTGGCGGCCGCGATCCGCTCCGCCGAGGCCGACGACGCGGTGCGTTGCCTGATCATCACGGGCTCGGGCGGCTCGTTCTCGTCCGGCTACGACATCGGCGATCTCCGTGACGAGGTCTTCGCCGTCGAGGCCGAGCGCCTCGTCGCCCATCCCTTTGCCAGCGCGCTCGAGGCACTGGATGCAACGCCGCTGCCGACGATCGCGGCCCTCTCCGGCCACACGATCGGCGGCGGACTGGAGCTCGCGATCGCCTGCGACTTCCGGCTCGCGGATCCGGCGATCAAGCTCGGGATGCCGCCCGCGAAGCTCGGCCTCGTCTACTCCCACACCGGCCTTGCCCGCTTCCTGCGGCTGATCGGCGAGGGACGCACGCGTGAGCTGTTCCTGCTCGGCCGCTACATCGACGCCGAGAAGGCTGTCGACTGGGGATTGGTCAGCGCGATCGCAGCCGACGTTGCCGCTGACGCCGTGGCGCTCGGGAGCGAGCTCGCCGCAAACGCTCCGCTGTCGCTGGCCGGCAACAAGGACATTCTCCGCACGCTGCTCGACTCCAGCGGTGCGCTTTCGGCCGACGAGGAGGCGCGCCTGATCGCGCTGCGCGAAGCCTGCTTCTCCTCGGCGGACCTGCGCGAGGGCGTGCGAGCGTTCGGGGAGAAGCGACCGCCGCAGTGGCAGGGACGATGAGCGGCGACGCCGACATCGGCGAAGCCGACATTGACGCCCTGGAGGAGGCCGGTCGCTACGACGACGCGGTAGCGGCGCTGGAGAAGTTCGCGACCAGCAGCGGCGAGGACGTGCGCTGGCACGTCGCCTGGATGCACACGCGGGCGCGCAACAGCGCGGCTGCGGCCGCGATCTGGCAGCAGCTGCGCGCCGAGCGCCAGGCCGACCCCGGCGTGCCCTACCTCGAAGCCGCCGCGCTGCTCGAGGACGGCCGCGACGAGGAGGCTTTGCCGCTACTCGCCGAAGCGCTCGATCTCGGCATGCGCGTCGCCTCAGACGAGACGCTGATGCGCAAGGTCGCCGACGAGCGGCTCGCGGCGCTGACGCGGGCCGGCGTGTCGCCGGAGGAGATCGACCACCGGGCGCGCGAAGCACTGGCCCGCCACGCACCCGCGACGCCATGGTTCCCGGCAGACGCCTTCGCGGAGGCCCTGACCGCCTGGGGCGCCGCGTTCAACCACGCTGGAGAGACACATGAGGCGTACGCAGCCGGCCTCGACCGCACTCTGCGGCAGAGCACCGGCGGCGTCACCGGGCGCAACCCGGTTCTTGTGGCGATCACCGTCGCCGATGCCGAGGCGTTCGCGGCCGCTGAGCGCTGGCAGGCCGCCTGGCCCGTCACGCATGATCAGGTCGCCGCCGCCGCTGTCCGCGACGACCCTGCGCGCGGCGTCGCGTGGCCGCCGGGCCGCAACGACCCGTGCTGGTGCGGCTCCGGCACCAAGTACAAACGCTGCTGCGGGCGCTGACTAACCCTCGTAGGGCACGAACTCGCTGCGCTGAGCGCCGCAGACCGGGCAGTACCAGGTGTCCGGGATGTCCTCGAAGGCGGTCCCCGGCGGGATGCCGCCATCCGGATCACCCTCGGCCGGATCGTAGATGAACCCACAGGACTCACAGATCCACTGCTGCACGTTGTCGCTCATACGCCGCGCAGCCTATCGGTCCGCCGCGTGGATAGGGTCGCTGGACGATGGAGACTCCTGAAGGCACGATCGGCGAGACCAACGACCCGGTCCCCGCGCGCCCGGCGTCGACGATCATCGTGCTGCGCGGTGGTGACGAGCTGCTGGAGGTGTTGCTCGTGCAGCGCAATCCGACACAGAAGTTCATGGGTGGCGCGTGGGTCTTCCCCGGCGGCGCCGTCGACGCTGCCGACGGGCATCCCGAGCGTGACGAGGCCCAGCGCGCCGCCGCCGTGCGTGAGCTGATCGAAGAGGCCGGTGTCGAGGGGGTCAAGCCTGAGGAGCTCGTCCGGTTCTCGCGCTGGGTCACGCCGAAGCAGGTCTCCAAACGGTTCGACACGCACTTCTTCCTGGCGATGATGCCGTCCGGGGCCGAGGTGCGGATCGACGGTGACGAGTGCGTCGACGCCACCTGGCTAACCCCCGCGGCCGCGCTGGCCGCCAGTGCCCGTGACGAGCTCTTGATGGTCTTCCCCACGATCAAGCACCTGGAGCAGCTGAGCGTGTTCCCGAGCGCCATCGCATTGCTTGAGGCGACACGCGGCCGTGACGTGGTGCCGGTCGAGCCCCGCGTGCACATGGAGGGCGAGCAGGTCCGGGTGCTGCTTCCCGGCGAGCCGGGCTACGACTCCGTCGACGGCTGAGCCACGGACGTCGCGTCGTCGTCCGCGTCGTCGTCCGCAGCCTCTTCGACCGCCGGTTCTTCACTGACCGGCTCCGCGGGAGCAGCTTCGGGCGTGGCCTCAGGCTCCGGCGCCAATCCGCCGAGGACCTGCAGCAGCTTCGTCGCCGACCCCTTCATCGCGATCTCCCCGCCGGTCAACATCAGCACCGGCGAGCGTTCATGCAGCAACAGCGCACGTGCCGCATCGGCCGCCATCGCGAAGACCAGGTCGGGCACGGTCTTGGTCTCCCCCGTCTCGACGCCGACCGGCAGGACCGCGCGCGCGTGGCAGGTCAGCGTCGCCTCCGGCTCCGTCAGGACGAACTGAAAGACGGCGTCCGCCTTCCGTAGCCGCGCCAGCTGCGCCTCGTTGCTGAGCGCATCGCGCAGAACGCCGCCAAGCTCCTCATGGACCGCGTCGGCTGTCTCGTAGCTCCCCATCAGCGGCAGCGTACCGCCGCGAGCCGTCAGGCAGTACGGCGCCGCAGCGTCGCGGCACCGAGCGCGAGTGCCCCAAGGATGAATCCGAGCAGGACCAGCAGGTCCACCGCGAGCTCCGACCCTCGGCCCACTGCCACGGCGTCCTCGGTTGCCCGGACCGCCCAACGAAGCGGCAGAACGCGCGCGATCGCCTCGAGCCACGACCGCATCTGATCGACCGGAACGAGAATGCCGCACAACAGGAACTGGGGCAGGATCGTCAGTGGCAGGAACTGCACAGCCTGGAACTCCGTGCGGGCAAAGGCACTGACCAGCAGGCCGAGCGCGGTCCCCAGCTGGGCGACGACGATCGCACTGCCGATCAGGGCGAGCGGCGACCCGCCGACGTCGAGGCCGAGCGGGCCGAGGGCGATCGTCGCCGTGATCGTCGCCTGCACCGTCGCAGCGATGCCGAAGGCCAGCTGATAGCCCGCCAGCAGATCAATGCGCGAGACCGGCAGCGTCATCAGCCGCTCGAGCGTGCCGCTCGTCCGCTCGCGCAGCATCGTGATCGACGTGACCAGGAACATCGTCGTGAACGGGAAGATCGCCACCAGCTGGGGCCCGACCCGCGCGAAGACGCGTTCGTCATCGAGCACCAGCCACAACAGCGTCGCCAACGCCGGCGGAACACCGAGCAACAGCGCAACCGTCCGCGGGTCGCCGCGGAACTGTGCGAGCACCCGCCGCGTGATCGCAATGACCACGCGCGGGCTCATGCGGCCCCCGCGGCATCGACCAACGCAAGGAACGCGGCGTCGACGTCCCCCGGCGCGACCCCGGTCTGGGCGCAGAGGCCCTCGGGCGTGTCCTGCGCCAGGATTTGGCCGTCGCGCAGCAGGATCAGATCGTCGCAATGGCGCGCCTCGTCCATCACGTGGCTGGACACCAAGAGCGTCACGCCATCCTCGTCGGCCATCTGCCGGAACGTTGCCCAGAGCGCACGGCGCAGCACCGGGTCGAGGCCGACGGTCGGCTCGTCCAACACCAGCAGCTCCGGCTTGCCGAGCATCGCAGCCGCGAGTGAGACCCGCGCCCGCTGTCCGCCGGAGAGGCGGTCGACCCGACGTCCGGCGAACTCCGCGAGGTCGACGATCTCCAGCACCGCGTCGACGCGCCCTGCGGACAGGCCGAGGACCCGCGCGAAGAACTGGAGGTTCTCCCGGACCGTCAGATCGCTGTAGATCGAGCCGCTCTGCGTCATGTAACCGACGCGTCTCCGCAACGCCGCGCTGCCGGCCCGCTCGCCGAGCACCGTGATCGTGCCGCCGTGCACGATCTGTGTACCGACGATCGCCCGCAGCAGCGTCGACTTGCCGCCACCGCTGGGACCCAGGAGTCCACAGACACGGGCCGACGCCACGGCCAGCGACAGCCCGGGCAGCACCGTGCGGTCACCACGATCGACACGCAGGTCCGACACGCTGATTGCCGCGGGCATGACGCGGCAGCCTAGTGCGGCACGGCAACGTCGGGCGTCCGAGTGACACCTATGCTCGAAGGACGCGTGCGATCTCGCGATCGAAGCGATCGGCATGATCGGCGATCACCGCGCGAACACCCGCAGCGGCGGCGACCTCTCGCTGCCGCTCCCCACCGCTCTGCTCGAGCAGCGACCGCGCTGCTCC
>Ga0209023_10000456_pt1 | contig 62271 bp, 55 predicted proteins | sample LakOneMetagenome_FD_187468 | JGI IMG/M metagenome (GOLD analysis project Ga0209023, IMG submission 187468) | Freshwater and sediment microbial communities from Lake Erie, Canada (SPAdes) (version 2) | ecosystem: Environmental > Aquatic > Freshwater > Lentic | place: Lake Erie, Canada...
GGCCCTCCGGCCGCCCTGCCGATCGCCGGAAGCGCTGCGAACAGGCCCGATGCACTGACTGCGAGAAGCAAGATCAGGCCAGTCCTCATCCGTTTAGTCCGGCTTCTTTGCCACCGCCACCATCGCCGGGCGAAGCAGCCTATCCTTGATCATGTATCCGGCCTGCAATTCCTGCAGCACCGTTCCCGGCGCGGCATCGGCGCTGGGCACCTCCAGCATCGCCTGATGCTGGTTGGGATCGAGCGGCAGGCCGGTGGCGGCGATGCGGGTTATGCCGTTGTGGCCGAACACCTTGTCGAGCTCTCGCGCTGTGGCTTCGATGCCGCTCACCAGGCTCTTCCACTTCTCATCCTCGCGCAGTTCCTGTGGGATTGCGTCGAGCGCGCGAGAAAGATTGTCGGCCACGCTCAGCATGTCACGGGCAAAACCGGTTGCGGCATAGGCCTTGGCGTCGGTCACGTCCTTTTCCAGGCGGCGGCGCACATTTTGCGTCTCGGCCTTGGCGTAAAGGATATCCTGGCGCGCGGCTTCCAGATCGTTCCTGAGGTGCGCAAGTGCATCGCTCAGCGCGTCTTCGGCCTGTTCAAGGTCGATCATGTCTTCGGGTACGCCAGCCAGTTCGGCTTCCACCGCCGGGTCGCCCTGCGGTTTCTTGTCGTCGCTCATAGTTTCCAAAAACCTGTCTTATCCGATGAGTTTGCCCAGCGATTGGGCTGTGAAGTCGATCATGGGGACTAGCCGCGCATAATTCAACCGCGTCGGGCCGATAACCCCCACCACACCGACCACCCGCCCCTCGCGGTCGCGATAGGGTGAAGCGATCACCGACGAGCCCGAGAGCGCAAAGAGGCGGTTTTCCGAGCCGATGAAAATCCGCGTTGCCTCGGCCTCGCGCGCGGCCGAGAGTAGGTCAGCGACCGATTGCTTGTTCTCGAGATCGTCGAGCAGCTGCCGTACCCGCTCCAGATCGTTCACCGCGCCCTCGTCAAGCAGGTTGGAGGCTCCGCGCACGATCAGCACCGGGCGATTGGCGGCATCCTCGCTCCATACCGCAAGGCCCCGTTCGACCAGGTCCCGGCTCGCGGCATCGAGCGCGGTGCGCCCGCCAGCAATCTCGGCGCGAATCGCTTGGACCGCCTGAGCCAAGGTCCGCCCACCAAGGTGCGACGAAATGTAGTTCGATGCCTGTTCCAGCGCGGAAGGCGGCAAGTCGGTCGGCACCGCGACCACCCTGTTTTCGATCGAACCATCGATCCCGACCAGCACTGCCAGCGCCTGCCCTGGGCCAAGCGGGACCAGCTGCAACTGCGCAAGGCGCGGCTCACGGCTTGGGACCATCACCACACCCGCAGCGGCCGAAAGCTCGGAAAGCAAAGTGCTGGTTGCAGTCAGCGCAGCCTCGATCGGCCCCGGCTGGGCCAGCCTACTTTCGATCGCGGCGCGTTCCTCAAGCGTCGGCTCGGCCACCTGCATCATCCCGTCGACGAACAGCCGCAGCCCCTGCTCGGTCGGCAACCGCCCCGCCGAAGTATGCGGCGCGGCCAGCAGGCCCAAACCTTCCAGCTCATGCAGCACCGACCGGATCGAAGCGGGCGAGAGATTGAGCGGCGCGGACCCCGCCAGCGTCTTCGACCCCACCGCCTGCCCGGTCGTCAGATAGCCCTCCACCACCAGGCGAAAGATCTCGCGGGCGCGGGCGTTGAGTTCGGTGATCGGGAGCGAGGTCATTGGGGCTAATGTAGCCCATGCCCTTGCAGGCTCAACCCTGTTGCGCCAAAGCCAACCGGAAATCGAACAAAGGAAACCCCATGCGACCTTCCGGCCGCGCGCCCGACGAGATGCGCGCTCTCAGTTTCGAGCCCAACTACACCAAGCACGCCGAAGGGTCGGTGCTGGTCAGCTTCGGGCATACCAAGGTGATCTGCACCGCTTCGGTCGAGGAGCGCCTGCCGCCATGGCTGCGCGGCAAGGGCGAAGGCTGGGTCACGGCAGAGTATTCAATGCTGCCCCGCGCCACCCATACCCGTGGCAGCCGCGAGGCGGCCAAGGGCAAGCAAAGCGGACGGACGCAGGAAATCCAGCGGCTGATCGGGCGCAGCCTGCGCGCCGTTTGCGACCTGAAGAAGCTGGGCGAGCGCCAGATCACGCTCGACTGCGACGTGATCCAGGCTGATGGCGGCACGCGCACTGCGGCAATTTCCGGCGCCTGGGTGGCGCTGCGGATCGCGGTGGACAAGCTGATGGCCGCGGGCGCGATCACCGAGGATCCGCTGACCCGCAAGGTCGCAGCAGTCAGTTGCGGAATCTTCAAAGGCAACCCGGTGCTCGACCTCGACTATGACGAAGACAGCGCGGCCGATGCCGATGCCAACTTCGTGCTGATCGAAGGCGGGCAAATCGCCGAAGTCCAGGCCACTGCTGAAGGCGCGACCTATGACGAGGAAGCGCTGCTGCGCCTGCTGCGGCTCGCCCGGATTGGGTGTGAGCGGATCTATACGGCGCAAGGGGATGCGGTGAAGTGACTCGTCGGCTCAGCTCCGAGACGCTGGTGATTGCCACGCACAATGCGGGCAAGCTCAAGGAAATCGGGGCCTTGCTGGCACCCTATGGACTGAACTGCATTTCGGCCGGTTCGCTGGGCCTGCCCGAACCGGCGGAGACCGGGAAGACCTTTGTCGAGAACGCTGTGCTGAAGGCCCGGGCAGCTTCCGAAGGGTCGGGCCTACCTGCACTCGCCGACGACTCCGGGCTTTGCGTCGAGGCGCTGGGCGGGCGGCCCGGGGTTTATACCGCCGACTGGGCCGAGCGGCAGTGGTTCGAAGGCCCGCCGGGGCGCGACTGGTATGTGGCGATGGGCAAGGTCGAGGGCCTGCTGGCGGAAATGGGCCCGGAGGCCGACCGCAGCTGCCATTTCGCTTGCGTGCTGGCGGTGGCCTGGCCCGATGGCGAATGCGCAGTCTACGAGGGGCGAGCCAATGGCACGCTGACCTGGCCCCCGCGCGGGACGATGGGGTTCGGTTACGACCCGGCCTTTATTCCGCTGGGAGAGAGCCGGACTTTTGCCGAGCATGATCCTGAAGAGAAACACAAAATCAGCCATCGTGCCGATGCCTTTGCCAAGCTGGTCGCGGAGCAGTTTGGCGGGTAGGATCAGCCGATGGCCCGCGCGCTCTATATCCACTGGCCGTTCTGCCTCGCGAAGTGTCCCTATTGCGACTTCAACAGCCATGTCCGTGACAGCGTGGACCATGCGGCGTGGCAGGCGGCACTGCTGGCGGATATGCGGCATGAGGCCGAACTGGCGGGAGGTGAACGGCTCGAAAGCGTGTTTTTCGGCGGCGGAACGCCCAGCCTTATGCCCCCGGCGCTGGTTGCCCGGCTGCTGGAAGAGGCCGAAAATCTTTGGGGCTTCGCGGATGGGATCGAGATCACGCTTGAAGGAAATCCTTCGTCGGTGGAGGCAGAGAATTATCGTGCACTCGCGAATGTCGGAATCAACCGCGTTTCGCTCGGAATACAGGCACTTGATGATACCACGCTGCGCTTTCTAGGGCGACTGCACAGCACTCAAGAGGCACTCAAGGCGCTTGAAACAGCACACCAGTGGTACCAACGCGTCACTTTCGATCTGATCTACGCGCGGCCGGGGCAGAGCGCGGCGGAGTGGCAGCGCGAACTGGAACGCGCCTTGTCGTTCGGTACCACCCACTTGTCGCTCTACCAGCTCACCATCGAACCGGGGACCAAGTTTGCGACGATGGTCCGTCAGGGTGATTTCACCCCGCTTGACGACGATGCGGCTGCCGACCTGTTCGTTCTGACCCGCGAACTGACCACCGCCGCTGGCCTGCCCGCCTACGAAGTCAGCAACCACGCCCGACCGGGTGAGGAGAGCCGCCACAACCTGACCTACTGGCGCTATCACGACTATTGCGGGATCGGCCCTGGCGCGCACGGTCGGCGCGGCGGCCAAGCGACAGTGCGGCACAAAAAGCCCGAGAACTGGCTCGCCGCCATTGCTGGCAAAGCCAACGGGATTGCCGAGGAACGGCAACTCGGAATCCGCGAGCAGGCGAGCGAGGCGATGCTGATGGGGCTGCGCCTGGCCGAAGGGGTCGATCTTTCCGCCCTCTCCGCGCGCTTTGGCATCGCGGCAGAGGAACTGTGCAACCCCGGCAAGCTGGCCTTCTATGCCGGGCAAGGCCTGACCTGGCAGGACGGCCGGCGGATCGGCGTGAGTGAAGCAGGGATGCCGCTGCTTGATGGCTTGTTGGGCGAACTGGTCCCGGCCGAACTGGTCAGCGCATGATTACATTTCCAACCTCAACACTCAAAGCCCGTCACCCTGAACTTGTTTCAGGGTCCATTCCTCGGCCCACCCCCTACTGTCTTGCGCAATCAGGTCGCGAGTTTGGCTTGCACTGGTTGAGCTCAGGACTTGCGGCACAATGGACCCTGAAACAAGTTCAGGGTGACGGTATTAGAGGTGTGATCGCATTGGCTGGGTGGCGGCGAGCATGACCAAGGCCGACCTCCTTGCAGCCTGGCACGGCCACCTCACCGTCAGTCGTCGCCGTTCGCCCCATACCGTGCGCGCTTATGTCGCTACTGCCGCACGGTTGCTGGATACCACAAAGCTTGAGAGCTGGGGCGCCCTTGCCCGGATCGATGCCGCCGCGCTGCGCAGCCAGCTTGCCAATCGCCGCGCCGAGGGGCTGACCAATGCCAGCGCGGCGCGCGAGCTGTCAGCACTCAAGGCCTTCATCAAGTTCGCCCGCGAGCAAGCCGGGATGGCCGACTCCGCCCCGCCCCGGATGCGCGGCCCCCGGATCAAGAAAGGCCTGCCCCGCCCGGTCACCCCGGATGAGGCCGTCAACCTGGCCGCGATGGTCGAAGAGGACGCGCACGAGCCCTGGATCGGCGCGCGCGACCGCGCGGTGCTGTTGCTGCTCTATGGCGCGGGAATGCGGATCGCCGAGGCGCTGTCGCTGACCGGCACGGCGCTGCCGCTGGGCGAGGTACTGACGGTCACCGGCAAGGGCAACAAGCAACGGGTCGTGCCATTGCTGCCGATCGTGCGGGCTGCGGTGGAAGACTATGCGGCCAAGACGCCCTGGCCGATCGACCGAACCACGCCCCTGTTCCGCGGCGCCAAGGGCGGGCCGCTGAGCCAGGGCATGGTGCAAAAAGCCATGGCCCGCGCCCGGATCGCTCTAGGCCTGCCCCCCAGCGCCACCCCGCATGCGCTGCGCCATTCCTTTGCTACGCATTTGCTGGGCGCGGGGGCAGACCTGCGCTCGCTGCAGGAACTGCTGGGCCATGCCAGCCTGGGCTCGACCCAGATCTACACCAAGGTCGATGCGGCGGTCTTGCTGGATGTCTATCGCAACGCTCACCCGCGCGAACGCTAGATTGACATCGCTCGCCCAAAAGCGCCTATTGTCGAGCGGGTCGGGGAGAATTTTTCCATGAACCGAACACGCCTTGCCCTTGGCACGGCCGCCCTTTTGGCGGTGTTCGTGCAGGCTCCGCTCTCAGCCCAGGACGAAGACGACAGTGGCGCAGAGTACGATTATGTCGACACCGATCACTTCGACGACGCAATCGCCGTTGAAACCGGCGATGATACCATTGCCGACCGGGTTGAGATCATCGACGATGATGGCGATCCCTCGTTCGATGACGACGAAAGCGATTCCGACGACGATTATCTGTTTCAGGACGATCTGCCGACACTGGCCGATTATCATGAGGAAGATAGTGAAGAGGAAGCAAGCTTTGATCGGCGCCTGATGCGCAATTTCCCGGCAATCGCTGGCAGCGAAAAGGAAGTAGCGCTCGACCGGCGCCTGATGCGTGGTCTAGCCGCGATTTCCGGCGGAGTTCGGGTCACCAACATGGCGCTGGGCTTCAAGGTCAAGGACGGTGCGGCGCCGTTCCTGGTCCAGATTCGCTATTCGATCGATCCGCGGCGCTGGAACCCACCGGCACGGGGAACTATTCCTCCTGCTTCGTGGGCGGCCCAGCACATCTGCGGCGGATCGCTGATCGCTCCGCAATGGGTGATTACCGCGGCCCACTGCGTCCACGAAAACCATATCGGCCGCGGGATCGAAGTGTCGTTGCGCGAAGAAGACATTTCAACCCCGGGGCAAACGATCAAGATAGACCGGGTGGTGGTCCATGCCGGCTATGAGGCCGCCGGTTCGGGTGACATGTATCATGACGATATCGCGCTGGTTCACCTGGCGAGCCCGGCCAATGTGGCGCCCGTGGCGCGCTTTACCAGTATGTCGTTAGCGGACGGCAGTCCATTGTCGACGCTGGGTTGGGGCAAAACCGCGACCCCCGCTGGCCAGTGGGCCTCATCGGACCTCTACCGCGCCGATGTCAAGCTGATCGCCAATGCGACTTGCGCCACCGTTCCCGACTATGGACCGCAATTCGAAAGCGGTCGTCAGGTGATTCCTATCCATCCCGGCGTGCTGTGCGGAGGGGGATCGCAGGGCAAGGCCTGCAGCGGAGACAGTGGTGGGCCGGTCGTACTGACCAATGGCGTGCGGCCCATGCTGGTCGGGATCGTCTCGTGGACCCACGGCAACAGTTGCGGCAAGCCCGAGTATCCCGGAGTCTATACCCGGGTTGCAAGCTATGAGGGCTGGATCAGGCGCGCCATGTTGGTCACCACCAGTGGCGAGAGCGCGCTAAGATAGCGAGCCCGGGAGAGGCCATGCCCCTCCAGGGCGCAAGTCTGGATCAGGGGTGGATACCGCCGCTGGTGGTTTCGTTCTTGCCACCGGTTGCATCACCTGCATCGGCAGCTTCGCTGGTGGCGGCATCGCTGGCACCGGTATCGGCGCTGACTTCGGCAGCCGGGGTCGCTTCGACCGGAGCCGCATCATCCTTCTTGGAACAGCCAGCCAGCAGGATCGCCGAGCCGGCAATAGCGCTCAAAAGAACCTTTTTCATGTGTACCCCCTCGTTGTTGCAGAGGCCAGGTTACCCGAAGCCCAGATCGCTTAGCAACCGTGAAAATTCAGGTCGGTTCCTTAGCGGATCGAGCATTGGATCGGTGTAGGCCAAGGCCAGGCCGACATCGCCAACTTCGCGCGCGTGCTGCAGTCCGGCCATTGCCTGATCGAGCTGTCCGGCTTGCGTCAAAATCTGTGCCTGTTGATAGGACGCACCATCGCCGAGCTGACTGATCAGCTTATCAGTCGCCTGTCTTGCGACGGCAGTCTCGCCATTGCGATGCGCGCAAATCGCCAATCCGGTAAGGCGATAGAGCTCAGCCGGCTCTGCCTGGTATTCGGTTCGGGCTTCGGCAATCTTGCCCTGATGGTAAAGCGCATCACCAGCAAAGGCGTGGACCTGATCGATCTGCGGGTTGAGCGCCAAGGCCTTGTGACCACGTCCGATCGCCAGTGGCCAGTTTCTGGCGCAATAGGCGACGAAGGCTGCTACCCGGTGAGCGCCCGCATTGAGCGGATCGAGCTTGATAGCCTTTGCGATGGCCGTTTCTGCTTCAGCCATGCGCCCGGTTTCCGCAGCAAAGGCCGCGTAAAGCGATAGCACCATCGAATCGCCGTCACCCAGTTGGCGCGCCCGCTCCTGGGGCTCGCGCGCCGCGCGCAGGTCCAGCTTGCCCTGTACCAGAACATATCCCAAAGCCGCGTGAGCGCCCGCCAACTTGGGAGCGAGCGCAACTGCCTTGCGCGCCGATGCCAGGGCATCGTCATAGGCCGCCTTGAACTCATTGGCCCGTGCGAAGGAACTCGTGATTACGACGATAACGCGCGCCCGCGCGGCATGGGCTGCAGCAAAATCGGGATCGGCAGCAATCGCGGCATCGTATTGTGCCAAGGCCGAGCGATAGGCCGACTCGCCATTGCGCAGTGCATAGTAGGCGTTGCCGCGCAGATAAGCATCGTAGGCCTTGATGCTCTTGGTGCCGCCAAGGCTGCTGGACAGCTGCTTGCCTTCTGCGACGGTCTGCGCTGCCAAAGCACCGGCAACGGTCTCGGCAATCTCATCTTGCACGGCGAAGACATCGTTGAGCAGTTTGTTGAAATCCAGCTCCCACAACGGTTTGCAAGCCTTCCCGTCGGTCAGGGTTGCGGAAATCCTAAGCTGTTCGCCCGACTGCCTCACCGATCCCGAAAGGACATAGGCCACCTTCAGTTTGCTGGCTATCGACTTGAGATCGGCGATGCCGTCCTTGGTTACTGCGGAAATCGAGGTCGGAGCCAGCACCAGCAATTTGGCATTACGTGACAAGGTCTGCCGAATCTGCTCGGAAACTCCTTCAGCAAAATAGTTCTGGTTTGGATCGGCGCTCATATTGCGGAACGGTAGCACCGCCACGCTGTTCTCTGTCGCGCCGTTTCCCCCCACAAGCCCCGTCATCCATGCCGTCAACGCACCGCCGCCGGCCAGCAGAATCGCCCCGCCGCCGATCAGTGCCCGGCGCGATACCAGCGGTTGGTGCGGGAGCGGGATCGGGGTTACCGGCGCCTGACCTGCAAAACCCAGGGCAGCGCGGATCGCGCGCTCGATCTCGGGGGCACCGGCCTTTCCGCGCCATTTCGAAATGTCGATTACCTGAAACTGGCGAAAGCCCAGCGGCGGCATGGTTCCATCGATAGTCAGGGGAACCAGACACTGCCGGTCGCGCCCGCGCGCAGCCTCGTCCCGGACCCAGTTCGATTCGACCGAGATCTTCGACCACAGCACCACCACTGCATCGGCGCCTTCCAACGCGGCTTCGGTGGTTGGCAGGTAAGTGTCCCCGCCTTCAAGCAGCCCGTCCCACCAGACCTGCAGCCCGGCTGACTCAAGCGCCTTGATCACCGGCAGCGCACGCTTCTGGTCGGCGCGCGAATAGCTGACGAAAACGGTCGCGGATTTAGCGCCTTCGGGTTGCATCCCGGCATATCCTAATGTCTGCGACCCACCCCATCAACAAGCTGACAGGAGCGGCGGCAATCGTCAATCGTGACGCATGGTCAGTCATCAGACTTCGTCCTTCCAGCGCACCACCCGCCACAGCCAGACCCCCACGGCCAGGATGACCATTGCCCCGATGGCCGGGCCGGTCACCGCGTGCATCGCATCGAGATAGCGCGCCAGCAACTTGCCGCCAAAGATCAGCAAGGTGTTCCACACCGCCGCTCCGGCGAAAGTGAATACCAGGAACTTGCCGTGGTTCATGTGGCTGAGTCCGGCCGGAAGCGAGATCATCGTGCGCAGGAACGGTGAAAAGCGCATCGCGAAGACCACCCATTGCCCGTGGCGCTGGAAAAAGCCTTGCGCGGCTTCGATATCGCTCCAACGCATGGTCAGCCAGCGCCCCCAGCGATCGATGATCGGCTCAAGCCGGCGGTAACCCAGCCGGTCACCGGCGATGAACCAGACGTAATTGCCCAGCGTGCTGCCCACTGTGCCAGCGGCCAGCAGCGGCCAGAAAGTCATCGATCCACGCGCCACGGCCACCCCGCCCGCGCCCATGATCAGTTCGCTGGGAATTGGCGGAAAGATGTTCTCGATGAACATCAGCAGCGCGATGCCGAGGTAGCCACCCCGTTCGATCAGGTCGATAATCCAGTCTGACATGGGGTCAGTTGCGGCCCACTCGCCGTTCGATCGCATCCCAGATGAGTGCCGGGGTATCGGTGCCATTGAACCGGTCGATCGCCTGAATCCCGGTGGGCGAGGTAACGTTGATTTCGGTCAGCCACTTGCCGCCGATCACGTCGATCCCGACGAAGACCAACCCCCGCTCCTTCAGGGCCGGGGCCATGGCAGCGCAGATTTCTTCCTCGCGGGCAGTCAAGGTGGTCGGTTCGGCGTAGCCGCCTTGCGCCAGGTTGGAACGAAACTCGCCCGCACCCGGACGACGGTTGATCGCTCCCGCCACTTCACCGTCGATCAGCACGATCCTCTTGTCACCCTCACTAATCTCGGGAAGGAAGGGCTGAAACATGTGCGGTTCCACCCAGGCATTATCGAACAGCTCGATCAGCGCGCCCAGGTTCGATCCGTCGGCGGGTATCCGTACCACTGCCTTGCCGCCGTTGCCGTGGAGCGGCTTCATCACCAGGTCGCCCGGATAGCGAGCGTGGAACGCGCGGACATCCTCGATCCGCCGGGCGATCAACGTCGGCGGCATGAAATGCGCGAAATCGAGGACATAGACTTTCTCGGGCGCATTGCGGACCGAGGCCGGATCGTTGACCACCAGCGTATGGCCCTCAAGCCGCTCGAGCAAATGCGTGGCGGTGATATAGCTCAGGTCGAACGGCGGATCCTGCCGCATCAGCACCACATCGATGTCTTGCGCCAGATCGATGCTGCGGTGCGCGTCCATGGTGAAGTGCGCGCCTTCGGTCCGCTGCACCGTTACCGGCGCAGCCCAGGCGGTGAGGCGTCCGCTTTCATAGGCCAGGCTTTTGACATCGTAATGATAAACCGAATGCCCGCGCGCCTGTGCGGCCAGCATCAGGGCGAAGCTGGAATCTCCGTTGATGTTGATTCCATCGAGCGGGTCCATCTGGACGGCAACGCGCAGGCTCATCGAAAATTCCAGTCCTTGTCCGGTTCGTCCTGAGGAGCGGCTGAGCGCATGCGAAGACGCGTCTCGAAGGACTCGCGTGAGCACGCAGTGGTTCGAGACGGGCCTTCGCACGCGCTCAGTCCCTCCTCACCACGAACGGAAGTGGGAGGGCCTAAGTCAGCGATACGTTCGCCATGTGGCGCGGCCACCGCCCCGGCGCAAGGAGCAATACGTCGATCCGCTGCAGATCGCCCGGCCGGGAATGGCGATGAGCCACGGCTTCGGCGGCTGCGGCGACCCGGCGCAGGCGGTAGGGATCGACCGCCTGGTCCAGTTCTTCCGCCCTCGCGCGCCACTTCACTTCGATGAAAGCCACTGTGCTGCCGCGCCGCGCAATCAGATCGATTTCCCCGCGCGCGGTCTTGACCCGGCGCGCCAGAATCCGCCAGCCCTTGAGCCTGAGGTACCAGGCCGCCAGCGCCTCCCCGCGTCGCCCTTTGGCCTCACGCTCGGCGCGGGAGTTCATTTCAGTTCCAGCGCCCGCGCGTAGAGCATCTTACGATCAAGCCCGGTGGCCCGCGCCACTTCGGCGGCGGCTTGCGAAGGCTTGAGTGTCGCCAGCGCGGCTTTCAGCAGCACGTCTGCATCCTCCCCGCTGGTTTGCACGTCTCCCGGGGGACCAACCAGCAGCACAATCTCCCCTTTGGGCGGATGCGCGGCGTAGTGGGCGATCAATTCGGCCGGACTGCCGCTTCGGCATTCCTCGAACTTCTTGGTGAGTTCGCGCGCGACGGCCACCTCGCGGCCGGGTAGCTCCTCGGCTATGGCCACAAGACTGTCGCCCAGGCGCGGTGCAGTTTCGTAAAATACCAGCGTCGCCTGCACCCCGCCCAGTTCGTTCAGCACATCGCGGCGGGCCTTGTCCTTGCCCGGCAGGAACCCGGCGAACAGGAAGCGATCGCTGGGCAGGCCCGCCAACGTCAACGCGACAATCGCCGCGCTGGGGCCGGGAATGCTGGTCACCGCGATCCCGCGTTCGCGCGCGGCCTTGACCAGACGATAACCGGGATCTGAAATCAGCGGCGTCCCGGCGTCGCTGACCAGCGCCACCGGCGAGGTTGCGGCCATACCCAGCAAGTGCTCGCGGGTGGCCTCGCTGGCATGATCGTCATAGCGCACTAGCCGCGCCTTGATCCCCAGGTGGTTCAGCAGCTTGCCGGTAACCCGGGTATCTTCACAGGCCACCGCAGCCACAAGCCCAAGTATCGCAGAGGCGCGCGTTGAAACGTCGCCCAGATTGCCAATCGGGGTCGCGACAATATACAGTCCGGGTTCAAGCGGTTGTTCCATCGAAGCATCAATGGACCGGCCCGAGGGGAGCGACAAGAGATGAATGGATTTCGGATCGACCGGCGCGGACTGGTCTTGCTGGGAACCGTCGCCCTGTTGGCAGGCTGCAAGGTGATCCCCAAAGGCGTCGAGCCTGTTCGGCCGCCCGAACCCGGCCCTGGCGACAACCTGCCCAGCGACCAGAACCGTCAGCGCATTGCGCTATTGGTTCCGCTGAGCGGACCCGAGGCCGCGCTGGGCCAGTCGATCGCCAATGCCACCACCATGGCGCTGCTCGATACCGGCGCCAAGACAATCCGCGTAACCACCTACGATACCGCACCCGGCCCTGCCGCAGCGACCACCCAGGCGCTAAAGGATGGCAACAAGCTGATCCTCGGCCCCTTGCTGGCCGATGACGTGCCGACCGTTGCGGCGATCGCCCGGCCCGCGAAAGTGCCCCTGATCACCTACACCTCCGACACGACTTTGGCCGCGCGGGATGTCTTCGTGCTGGGCACCTCGTCGGACAATTCGATCGAGCGGGTGGTTGCCTATGCCCACTCACGCGGGGTCAAACGCTTTGCGTTGCTGGCTCCCAAGGGCGCATACGGCACCAAGGCTACCGCCGCCTATGCTGCCGCGGTCCAGGCGTCTGGCGGGACACTGGTCAGCACCCAGACCTATGACCGGAGCAACAAATCGATTGTCAGTGCTGCCACCCGGCTGAAGGCGCATGGCGGCTATGACGCAGTCTTGATCGCGGATTCGGGCAAGTATGCCGCCATGGCCGCACCGCAGCTCAAGGGCGCCGGAGCTGCTGCGCCCCGGATCCTCGGAACCGACCTGTGGAGCGGTGAGTTGCTCGTCAGCAAGACTCCGGCGCTGCGGGGCGCGTGGTTCGCGGCGGTATCCGATATGCGCTTCGCCCGCTTTGCCGATAGCTACAAGGCGCGGTTCGAGGCGGCACCTTATCGCATGGCGACCTTTGGGTACGACAGCGTGCTACTGACGGTGCGGATCGCGCGTGACTGGCGGCTCAACACCCCCTTCCCGATCCAGCGCCTGACCGACCGCGACGGCTTCCTTGGGCTGGATGGACCGTTCCGCTTCTCGGCCACCGGGATCGGCGAACGCGCGCTCGAAGTGCGTGAAGCCCGCGCCGGCGGGGTCACCGTGGTCAGCGCGGCACCGGAGAAGTTCGTGGATTGATCAGTCCAAAAACTGTCCCTTTGCGATCTTCTCACCCACTCCATCCTCATTCCACGCCAACACGACACGGCGCTTTCCGGTTGGAATATGCTCAACAAGATACCTTCGTGGAGGAGCCAATGCGGCGATCCCGCTTTCGGCCAGCCCTATGATGCGCCAATCCCTCGGCATAGCGATCTCCTTCGTTGAGCAGATAGTGCGCGGTTGCGTGGATAGTGCAAGGACCAAGCTTGCACGCCGAATCCTGAGCGTTCTATAGGCGTTCCCATGTCACAAGCCCCCGAAGACCTGTTCGATGCCCTACCCGCCAGCAATGGCGATGCCTATGATGGTTCCGCGATCGAAGTGCTGGAGGGGCTTGAGCCCGTCCGTCGCCGCCCCGGCATGTATATCGGCGGCACCGACGAACGCGCGTTCCACCACCTCGCCGCCGAAGTGCTCGACAATGCGATGGACGAGGCGGTTGCGGGCCATGCCAACCGGATCGAGGTGACGCTGGAGGAAGGCAACCGCCTGACCATCACCGACAACGGCCGCGGCATCCCGGTGGACGAGCATCCTAAATACCCTGGCAAGTCGGCGCTCGAAGTGATCCTGACCACGCTGCATTCGGGCGGCAAGTTTTCGGGCAAGGCCTATGCCACCTCGGGCGGCCTGCACGGGGTCGGTGTCAGCGTGGTCAATGCGCTGTCCACCCTCACCCGGATCGAAGTCGCCCGGAACAAGGAACTGTTCGCGCAGGAATTCTCGCGCGGGGTACCGACCGGACCGCTTCAGCGACTGGGCAGCACCCCCAACCGGCGCGGCACTTCGGTGACCTTCGTGCCCGACAGCGAGATCTTTGGCGACGCCAATTTCAAGCCGCTGCGGCTGTTCAAGCTGGTCCGCTCAAAGGCCTACCTCTTCGCCGGGGTCGAGATCCGTTGGAAATGTGCGGCCTCGCTGGTCAGCGAGGAAGTCCCCGCCGAAGCCGTGTTCCAGTTCCCGGGCGGTCTAGCCGATCACTTGCGCGAGCAGATCGGGGGCCGTGAATGCGTGACCACGCAGTTCTTTTCTGGCACTCAGGACTTCCCCGGCGAAGAGCAGGGCCGGGTCGAATGGGCGATCGCCTGGCCGCTGTGGTCGGACGGCTCCTACAGCTATTACTGCAACACTATCCCCACCCCCGATGGCGGCACCCACGAAGCCGGCCTGCGCGCCGCGCTGACCAAAGGCATCCGCGCTTTCGCCGACCTGATCGGGCAGAAGAAGGCCAAGGACATCGCGCCCGAAGACGTGATCACCGGCAGCGAAGTGATGCTTTCGGTATTCGTGCGCGATCCCCAGTTCCAGAGCCAGACCAAGGACCGGCTGACCAGCCCCGAAGCCGCGCGGATGGTTGAAAACGCAGTGCGCGACCACTTCGACCATTTCCTGTCCGACAACATGGAGCGCGGCAAGGCGCTGCTGGGCGCGATCATGGAGCGGATGGACGAGCGGCTCCGGCGAAAAGCGGAACGCGAGGTCAAACGCAAGACCGCGACCAACGCCCGCAAGCTGCGGCTGCCCGGCAAGCTGACCGATTGCACAGGCGAAGGCGATAAAGAGACCGAGCTGTTCATCGTCGAAGGCGACAGCGCCGGTGGCTCTGCCAAGCAGGCGCGCGATCGCAAGACCCAGGCAATACTGCCGATCCGCGGCAAGATCCTCAACGTCGCCAGCGCCACGGCCGACAAGATCCGCGCCAATACCGAAATCGCCGACCTGGGCCTCGCGCTCGGTTGTGGCTTCCGCAAGGACTGCAACACCGACAACCTGCGCTACGATCGGATCATCATCATGACCGACGCCGACGTCGACGGCGCGCATATCGCGACCTTGCTGATGACCTTCTTCTTCCAGGAAATGCCCGAAGTGGTCCGCCGCGGCCACCTCTACCTGGCCCAGCCCCCGCTCTACCGGCTCACGGCTGGCAAGGAGAGCGCATACGCTCGCGACGACGCCCATCGGGCGGAATTGGAGGCAACGCTGTTCAAGGGCAAGAAGGTCGAAGTCGGCCGGTTCAAGGGCCTTGGCGAAATGAACCCGGGGCAATTGCGCGAAACCACCATGGCCCCCGAAACCCGTGGGTTGCTCAGGATCACCCTCCCCCCCGAATACGAAGGCCGCGCGGCGGTTAAGGAACTGGTCGACAAACTCATGGGCCGCGACCCGGCGCAGCGGTTCATGTTCATCCAGAACCGAGCGGGGGAACTGGATCCGGATTTGATTGACGCTTGAGCGCTTTGCTCATCCTGGCCCTGGCATTTGGCTGCGTCGGATGCGACGGCGCTGTCGAAGACCGTCAGGAGCCAGGTTCCGCACCCTTGGTTTTTCCGACTTCGAAAGCCGAGGCAGAAAGGCGCCGAAATCCGGAATGCTCGCAGTCAATTGCAAAAGACGTACGGGTTCCCGTTCGCTTCATCGCCATATGGTGCGATGCGGGGCGAGTTGGCTTTTGGGTTCCCGATGATCTGTTCGATTTGGATGGATTGGAGCTGTCACTGCATCAGATAATTGTTGCCGGTCCTGACGGTGACCGCCTGCTGACCCGAGAAATCGATCCCAAGTGGTTCGACCGAGCAAACGCTGAACCTCTGGGCGACGGACTGGTTCGAATTCCCGATGGTGGCTCACAGGGGTATGATACGGTCCTCCGAAGACCGATCCAGCCGTATCTCTATCTTCTACGCCAGACCGGCGGTATTTGCCAAAGCAGCAACATGTCCGCGCAACCCCGGGCGCTTATGGTCAACTGCTGGGTTCGCGCCGGAGGATTCACACTGATCGCCAACGGCCCCCAAGATGAGGCAGCTACGATTCTTGACCGCCTTTCCCGCATCTCGACGGAGATCCAGCGCAAGCCGTAACCTACCGCGCAACCTCCTCCGCCCCAAAAATCCGCATCACCGGCGGCGCAAGTGCCATCGCCCCGATCGCTGCCACAAACTCTCCCGATTCCGGCACCGCGAAGTGCGCCTTCACGGCGTCCATGTCCGCCCACTCTTCGACGAATACGATCCGCAGCGGGTCTTCAGCGTCGACGTGGCAATTGTGCGCCAGGCAGCCCGGCTCCTTGCGTGAGCGGGCTGAGTGTTCGATCCCCAGGTGCAGGGCTTCTTCAAAATGCTCTGCGCGGATTTGCGCGCTGCCGGTGATTATTATCATGGACTTGTCATAGCATAATGGCAGACTTCGCAATGTCGTTTTCGTTCATTGCACTGACAGAATTCGATGTTACAGTGTTACATGAAACGTGAGAGGGGACCACTGACATGCCGCGAATTCCGATGATGCTCACCGCTTCACTGATCGCGCTGAGCACAGCCGCTTCGGCCGAGCCGGGCATCGACATCACCATCTATGCCGACAACCAGGCGCTCGTGCAGGATACGCGCGTGATCACTTTCACTGGCGATCGGCAGAAGGTGGAATTCAAGAACGTCTCGGCCCAGATCCGTGCCGAGACCGCTTCGCTGGTCACCAGTGACATGGCGATCATCGAGCAGAACTTTGACTACGATCTGCTCTCCCCCGCCAAGATCATGGAAAACGCGGTCGGGCAGACGATCACGCTGGTCCGCACCAACCCCGCGACCGGCGCCGAAACGCGCGAGCAGGCGGTGGTGTTGGCGGCCAACGGCGGGGTGGTGCTCCAGATCGGCAACCGCATCGAAGTGCTGCGCGACGATGGCCTGCCGGTGCGGGTGATCTTCGACAAGGTCCCGCCCAACATGCGCGCTGATCCAACGCTGTCGATCACGCTGCAAGGCAAGGCCGGCACACGCGAGGCTGCGCTGCGGTACCTGACCCCCGGCCTTGGCTGGCGGGCGGACTATGTTGCGCTCTTTGATGAAGCCAAGAGCACGATCGACGTCCAGGGCTGGGTCACGCTGACCAATAATTCGGGCACGACATACGACAACGCCCGAGCGGTGCTGGTCGCGGGCAGCCCGCGGATGCTCAACCAGGATTACAACAATTACAACCGCGGCAATCCTGGGATGGTTCAGGCCGGAACCGAAAGCGGCACGCGTGAGCGGCTGGGGGACTATTACCTCTATCCACTGGCCGAACGCACCACGATCGCCAACCTGCAGACCAAACAGGTCAGCTTCCTTGATGTGCATGGCGCGCCCGCGCAGCATGGCTATCAGGTCAGCTTTGGCTGGCTGCAAACCAGCGACACGCCGCTCAGCGCCGCAACAATGTACAGCTTCACCAATTCGGCCAATGGCGGCCTGGGCGACCAGCTCCCCGCCGGGATCGTGCGGTTCTACATCAAGGATTCGCGCGGGCAGGCGCAGTTCATTGGTGAGCGCGGAATCGGCCATACTCCGATGGGATCGAAACTGGCGATCAGCACCGGCGATGCCTTTGATGTGAAAGTCCAGCCGGTCGTCGAATCGCGCACCAAGGTCAACGACCGGCGCTGGAAGACGCAGATGCGCTATACGCTGACCAATGCCCTGCCCAAGCCGGTGACGGTGCAAGTGATCCAGTCGGGCCTGTGGGGCGACACCAAAGTCGCCGAAGAAAGCCAGAAGAGCGAACGCCGCGACGCCGACAGCGTGGTCTGGAACGTCTCCGTCCCCGCCAATGGCAAGACCGTGGTGACCGCCACTTTCGATTCGAAGTACTGAGGCAAGCACCTTGCGCTGGCTGATCGCCTTGCTGCTGTCCGTGCTCGTGGCGCTTCCCGCTTCGGCGAAGGACGTGGCTGCCAGCGATCCGGTCGATGTCTCAGTCACGATTTACCGCGCGCCTTACCGCAATGGCGGTTCGATCCAGCTGGGGAGCCTGGGCGGCTTTGCGGTGGTCAGCGAAACCCGCCGGGTCACGATCCCCGCCGGCAAGCACCGGTTGCGTTTCGAAGGCGTGGTCGACGGGATCATCCCCGCCAGCGCGATTATCGAAGGCCTGCCCGGCGGAGTGATCGAGAAGAACCAGGATTCGGCCCTGCTCTCACCCTCGGCGCTGATGCGCGCGGCGCGGGGCAAGGTGATCACGCTCAAGCGCACCGATCCGGCGACCGGCAAGCCGGTGGTGGTTGCGGGCGAGATCATTTCGGTCAGCGAAGACGGTGTGATATTCAAGACTGCCGCCGGAACTGAAGCCTTGCGCTGCTCGGGCCTGGCCGAAACTTTTCGTTACGATACCAACGCCGAGGGCCTTTCCGCCCGCCCGACCCTGTCGGTGCTTACCAGCTCGCCCCGTGCGATTACGGCCATGGTCACCCTCACCTATATCGCCGAGGGGTTCGACTGGAGCGCCAATTACACCGCACAGCTCAATCCTGATGGCAAGACGCTGGAACTGGGCGGGTGGATTACGTTGGCCAACGGTAACTCGGTGAGCCTCAACAACGCCCGCACCCAGATCGTCGCTGGCGGGCTCAACCGGGCCTATGTGGCGAGGTTCGTCAACCAACAGCCGCAAGTCATCGCCCGCTGCTGGCCGCAACAACGCACCCACGAAGTGCCGCGAAAGCCAGATCGTCCTTACGAACTGGTCCAGCCCTGGCTGGGTGACGACTATCAGATGTACGATGAAGAGTTAGATGGAATTGCTGCCTTCAGGCAGCGCAAGTCCATGCCTGTTCCGGCACCCGTGATGATGATGGAAGCCGCGCCCCCGCCGCCACCTGCGCCTCCCCCGCCATCACCTCCGGAACAATTGGGTGATCTCAAGCTCTACCGCGTGCCCCAGCGCACAACGGTGGCAGCGCAAGGGATGAAGCAAACCAGGCTGATCGAACAGCACGGCGTGCCGTATGAACGGATCTATTTCGCGCGCATCAATGCTTTCGCCTGGAACAACAGCGAAACGCGCAATGCGGTGACGGTGCTGCGCACCCGAAACGACAAGGAGCATCAGCTGGGCCTACCGCTTCCATCTGGCTCGTTCCTGATCCAGCAGGACCAATATGGCCGCTCGATGATGGTCGGGACGCCTGACCTGCGCGATACGGCTGAGGATGAGAAGGTCGAACTGGCGCTCGGCGCCGCGCCGGATGTCACCATCGCCAACAAGGTGCTGTCGCGAGAGGCAAAGCTTGCGCGGCACGAAGTTTCGATCACGAATGCTGGCGAGGCGGCGATCACCGTCGAGATTGAGGTGAACTATGCCGGCAACGCCAAGATCGTCGATTCCAGTCTACCGATCACCAAGGACGGCGCCTATCCCAAATTCGTGCTGACTGTCCCGGCGGGAGTGACCGGCTTGATTACGTTCGGCACCAAAGATCAATGATTTGGTGATGCGATACGCCATCGTCCTTCCCCTGCTTTTCCTGGCCTCACCGTCACTGGGGGATGAGATCAAGGCCAGCGATCCGGTCAAACTGGACGTCACCATCTACCGCGATCCGGGCCGCTATGCTGGAACCATCGATCTTGAGGAACTCGGCGGCTTTGCAGTGGTGACCGAGCAGCGCCGGGTGACGATACCCACGGGGCGTCACCGGCTCAGCTTCGAAGGGGTGATCGCCGGGATTGTGCCCGAAAGCGCAATCATCACCGGACTGCCTGGTGGAGTTCTCGAGAAAAACCAGGACGCAGACCTGATGTCGCCTTCGGCGCTGGCGCGTTCGGCGCAGGGGATGAAGCTGACCCTGACCCGCACCGATCCCGCGACCGGCAAGAACGTGAGCACCAGCGCCACGCTGGTTTCGGCCGGACCCGATGGCGTCGTCTTCAAAAGCGCAGCCGGGTTTGAGACCTTGCGCTGTTCGGGCCTGCCTGAAACCTTTCGCTACAGCACCGCAATGGCAGGGCCACCTGGCAAGCCCACGCTGTCGGTCCAGACCCGCAGCAGTGAGCCGGTCGAAACGACGGTTACGCTGACTTACCTGGCCGAGAACTTCGATTGGGCTGCGAACTATACCCTGCATTTCAATGCCGACCGGAGGACCTTTGACTTGGGCGGCTGGATCACGCTCGCCAACGGCAATGACGGCACCCTGCCCCAAGCCAACACCAAGGTCGTCGCTGGCCGTGTCAACCGCGAGGAGTTCGAACGCTTCGTCGATGATCGCCCCGATGTAATTGCCAAGTGCTGGGCCATGCAGACCACCAGCGACATCCCGCTTAAGCCCGACAAGCCTTATGAACTGGTGCATCCGGTTTTGGGCAATTTTTACGCCAACGTTACTGGTGAGATTGTGGTGACTGCGCAGCGGAGAAGTGAGTCCCTGCAAAACATGCCCGTCGCGGTTACCAGTCTGAACCAGATCAACGCTGAAGAGCTGGGTGACCTCAAACTCTATGCCGTCCCATGGCCCACCAGCGTCGCTGCGCACCAGATGAAACAGATCCGGCTGTTCGATCGGCGGGCACTGACCGGCGATCCTTACTACTCGGCATATTTCCAAATCAATGAACGGGTCGAAGATCCGGTGTGGGAACAGGCTGCCCTGGCGCTGCGGACCCGCAATGACAAGGCGCACGGTCTTGGTTTACCCATTCCGTCGGGGCGCGTTCAAAAGGAACAGGACCAGTTCGGCCGAACGATGGTCCTCGATGAAGGTTCTGTTCGCGACACCACCGTGAACGAGAAAATAGTGGTCGGGTTGGGCGATTCTGACGATGTTTCCTATCGCCTCAGCACCTTGTCCGAAACCATGCGGGGCAAGGACACAGTCCGCGAACAGCGGGTGGAAGTGAGCAATGCCTTGCCCTTCCCGATTGTCTTCGAAGTCGGGTTCGGACGATCCAATCTTGGGGTATCGATTGAAGCGGAAAGTATCGCGATGACTGAGGAAGATGGCGTCAAATTCTGGCGTTTGACCCTACCTGCCAATGGCACCGCCCAGCTGACTTTCCGTGCGGTCGAGCTGGCTGAAATCGAGGAACAACCAACAGACGAATAAGCTTCTTGCCAAACTCTACTCATTTGATAGGCATATGACTCTACCGATTCGGTAGATAATTGGGAGAGTTCGTCATGCGTGTCCCCTCCATGCCCCTCACAGCCCTTGCCGCCGTACTGATGCTGAGCGCTTGCGGCGAGAAGAAATCAGAGGAAGAAGCTGCCCCGGCTGCCGCAGAAGCAGTCACCCACGATGCCACCGGCCCGAAGATCGACCGTTCGATTGCACCCGGCGTTGCCTTTACATTCGACTATGCCTTCACCCTCCCCGCCAAGGCGATCACCGGCGTCCAGCGCGAGCACACCGCCGCCTGCGCGCGGCTTGGCCCCAGTCGCTGCCGGGTCACCGGCATGGCCTATGACCAACCGCGCGAAGGCGAAGTCTCGGCCCGGCTCGACTTCCTGCTCGCTCCCGATGTCGCCCAGGCCTTCGCCAGCGATGCCATTGGCGCGGTCGAAAAGGCCGAGGGCACGCTTGAAAACGCCAAGGTTGCGGGCGAAAACGCCGGCGAAGCGATCAAGCTCTCGCAGGCCGACAGCGCCGGGGTCGAAGCCGAAGCCAAGCGGATCGAGGAACGCCTCGCCGCGAAGGGCCTCACCAATGGTGAACGCCTCGAATTGCAGCAGCAACTCGCCGGCCTTCGCGAACAGCTGCGCGGCAACGCCCAGCAGCGCAAGGGGCTGGAACAGTCGATTGCCACAACTCCGGTGACTTTCGCCTATTCCAGCGAGTCGATCCTGGCTGGCAAAGGCACCTTCGGCAAGGCCGCCGGAGCCAGCCTGACCAGCATGAGTACGCTGGGCTCGTTCCTGCTGTTGCTGCTCGGTACGCTCGGACCCTGGGCCGCGCTGATCACGCTCGGCTGGTTCGCCTGGACTCGCCGGCGCCGCAAACCCGTTCCCGTGGAGCCGGTCCGCCAGGACTGACGCTCCCTTCCCTCGCGCCGCCCCCCTCCCCTCCCACCGGCGCGGGGGATTTGGACCCGGGGCTCAGACCGGTCTGGTCAGATCAAAGTCCGCTCCCTCACCCACTGCTTCAACCGCTGGGGATCGTTGAGCACGACCTGGCGATAGCCGGTTTCGATCAGGCCCTCGCGTTTCAATGCGGCCAGGTATTTCGACATCGACATCACCGAAGTGCCCAGCAGTCCGGCTAGGTCTTCCTGGGTGCACGGAATCACCGCCAGCCCGCCGCCTTGCCGCCACTGGTGCAGCAGCAGCTTGGCGAGGTGAACTTCGCGCGGCAGGCCGCGCAGGTCGTCGCTCATCGCCAGCGAGCCGTTCAGCCGCAGCGCGGTGACGTGGTAGAGCGCCCGCACGACATCGGCATTGCCAAGCAAAGCTGTGAATGCTGTGCGGTCATAATGATCCACCGTCGTCTCACCCAGAGCGACCGCATCGTGAGTGCGCTTGCGGCGCCCGAACATGATGATGTCGCCATAGTGCTGGCCGGGCTGGACCACACTGACAAAGCGATTCGCTCCATCTGCGCGGATTCGGCAGAGCTGCACTTGTCCGCTGATCACGATTCCCATCGACGGCGCGAGATCGCCGCGGTTGTGAATCAGCTCGCCATCGACGTAGGATCGGCGCTGGCCTTTGGCGGCCAGCCAGGCGCGCGCCGCCCCATCCAGCAGCTGCAGCAAATTTTCTCCAGCAAGAGCAATCATGTCGCCGCTATTAGCACGAATTCCCAAAAAGTTTATATTCCTGCCGCGAGGCCAAGGATAAACGAAAGATGAACAAAGTCCTTTGGGTCGCTCCACACGGTCAAAAGACCGCATGGGGACTTTGGAGGGGGGATACGGGCGTCGGATCTTGGGATCCGGCGCCCGTATGCTTTGGGCCTTGCCAAGCCGCGCCAGCGCACTTATCGCTTTAACCGCACGATTAAGAAACGCATCAGGGAGCTTCCATGGCCCGCTTTGAAGGCACTGCCAATTATGTCGCCACCGAAGACCTCAAGGTCGCGGTCAATGCTGCGGTGCTGCTGCGCCGCCCCCTGCTGGTCAAGGGTGAGCCCGGCACCGGCAAGACCGTGCTGGCGCACGAGATCGCCAAGGCGACCGGCGCACCGCTGATCGAATGGAACGTCAAGAGCACCACCAAGGCGCAGCAGGGCCTCTATGAATATGATGCGGTCGCCCGCTTGCGCGATGGCCAGTTGGGCGACGAGCGGGTCCACGACATCTCGAACTACATCAAGAAGGGCAAGCTGTGGGAGGCGTTCACTTCGCCCCAGCTACCGGTGCTGCTGATCGACGAGATCGACAAGGCCGACATCGAGTTTCCGAACGACTTGCTGCAGGAACTCGATCGCATGTCGTTCGATGTGTACGAAACCAAGGAGCGGATTGCCGCTGTCGAGCGTCCGATCGTGGTAATCACTTCGAACAACGAAAAGGAACTGCCCGACGCTTTCCTGCGCCGCTGTTTCTTCCACTACATCAAGTTCCCCGATCGCGAGACGATGCAGGCGATCATCGATGTCCACTTCCCGGGCATCCAGAAGACGCTGGTGTCCAAGGCCATGGATATCTTCTACGAAGTCCGTGACGTGCCGGGGCTGAAGAAGAAGCCAAGCACCAGCGAACTGCTCGACTGGCTCAAGCTGCTGCTCAACGAAGACATGCCGCTGGACGTGTTGCAGTCCAAGGATTCCAGCAAGGCCATCCCGCCGCTCCACGGCGCGCTGCTCAAAAACGAGCAGGACGTGATGCTGTTCGAAAAGCTGGCTTTCATGGCACGGCGCCAGAACTGAGAAGGCGTTCAGTCAGCTGACATTGAAGCAGGCTTGTCCATCGCGCCTGAGCGATGAGCAGAAGGCGTGGGCATCGGGCGCTGTGGCGCGCAAGCGGTATACGCGGCGCGAACCCACCATTGCCGGGATCACCGTCTTGTGAAATTGCCTGAGTTGCGGGTGCGCGCCCAGCATCCGCTGCCAGTGTGCATCGGCCTCGGCTGCCGACGCAGCAGCGGTTAGCTGGATGGTTTGCGAGCGCTCCGGCGCGGGATCGATTGACAAGATTTCGATCCGCGGTGTCAGCGGTGCCGCGCCATTGGCCAGGACCGCCGCGGGCTCTTGCGGTGCAATTGCAGGAACGGCGGGCAACGGCATTGGCGTGTTGAGCGCCAAAGCCCTCGCGTAAGTATCCGTTTTTATGGGTGAATTGGTGATGACCACCGTCGTGGCACTGGCCCTGGTCAGGCCATAGAGCGCGCGCGCAAAGGCGGGCGGCAGCCGCACGCAACCGTGCGACGCGGGATAGCCCGGCAGACGGCCAGAATGGATAGCAATTCCGCTCCAGGTCAGGCGCTGCATATAGGGCATGGGCGCATTGCTGTAGATGTTCGAGCGGTGAAAGACTCTCTTCTGCAAGATCGGGAATACCCCTGCAGGAGTCGCATGACCGCGCCGACCGGTCGAGACGGGCGAGGAATCCCACAGTGCCCCGTCCTTGAACACAAACATCCGTTGCGAGGCCGTGCTGACCACGATCAACACTCCTGTACGTAGCACGTCAACGACGGGAGGAGGCTGGACCGGTTGAGCCGGCCGCAAGGCAGACGGCACCGGGGCCGGCTCTTGCTGCGCTAATGGCTGGGCCAAGGCCTGATTGCTACGACCATACAGCCACCAGCCCGGACCTGCCAGGCTGACCAGCAGCAAAGTTAGCGCCATTGCGTACGGGACACTTGCAGACCGCAACATGATAACCTGCCCGTTAACCAGATTCGTTATTGATTAACGACTTAGGCAGTGTGCTCAACCGATTCCTTCAGGGGCTAAGGCTCGCCCTCAATTGGTAGCACATCCGGCCACACTTGCCGTTCCGCCCGCTTGCCCATAACCTGGTGATCAGGACAGCGTGGCGGGGAGCACTGCGATGACAGGCAAATCAGACAGGGGCGGCATGACTCGCCGCCGGGCCGTGGGCGGATCGCTTGCGGCAATGGCAATGGCGCCGGCGAGGACAAGAGCCACGCCTGCCATTCGCGAAAAGAAAACTAAGGTACCAAAATTCCTGTGGGGGACCGCCACCGCCGCGCACCAGATCGAAGGCGGCAACGTCAATTCGGACTTCTGGCTGGCCGAAAACGTCAAACCAACCCTGTTCCAGGAGCCTTCGGGCGACGCTTGCGACAGCTATCATCGCTACGGCGAGGATATTGCTTTGGCCGCGCGGCTCGGATTCAACTGCCACCGCTTCGGAATCGAGTGGGCCAGGATCGAACCAGAACCAGGGATGTTCTCGATGGCCGCGCTTGATCACTACAAGCGCGTGCTGGAACAATGCCACAAACACGGGCTCGCGCCGATGGTTACGTTCAGCCACTGGACCGTCCCGCGCTGGTTCGCGGCGCGCGGTGGGTTTGAGCAGGGCGATAGTCCCGACATATTTGCCCGGTTTGCCGAGCGCGCGACCCGCCATTTCGGCGACCTCATGTCTTATGCGACCACTTTCAACGAAGCCAACATCCAGCGCGTCATCCGCGCACAGCAGGCGCCGAATCCGGCGGTAATCCAGCTCGTCGAAGCAATGCACGTGGCCTGCGCCAAGGCCTCGGGCTCGGGCCGGTTCTCAATGGTGCTGTTCGGCGATCCGGCAAAGATCGAGACCAACATGGTCGAAGCCCACCACCGCGCCGCCAAGGCAATCAAGGCTGGTCCGGGTGACTTCCCGCTGGGGGTGACGGTCTCGATGGCCGAAGTGACTGGGGTTGGTGAAAGCAACAAGGCGGCCGAATGGGAAAAAGCGCTCTACGGCCCCTGGCTGGACGTTGCCGCCACAGCCGATTTCATCGGTGTTCAGACCTATTCGCGCTACTTTGTCGGTCCCGATGGCCCGATGTCCTACCCCGAGGGAACCCGGAAAACCGACATGGGTTATGAATACAGGCCCGAAGCTCTCGAAGCGACGATCCGCACCGCCGCCAAACGGACCGGAAAGCCGGTGATTGTAACCGAGCACGGAATTTCGACCCGTAATGACAAACACCGTATTGCTTTCATCGACGCCGCTCTGGCTGGGGTTAGGCGCTGCATCGCCGATGGGATCGACTTGCGCGGCTATGTCCACTGGTCGCTGCTGGATAATTTCGAATGGGTCTATGGTTACAAGCAACACTTCGGTCTGGTCGAAGTCGATCGCCAGACCTTTAAGCGCACCCCCAAGCCCAGCGCGTTACACCTGGGGCATCTGGCGCGGGCTGGATTGCCCCCGCAGCGGGCCTGATCGGACCCGCTGCGAGATGCTGCACTGCCGAGCCCGTCAGCCGCTACTGCTCTTTCGACTGGGGCCTGATCGGTGCACCGCTATATTGGTTCAGACGGACACTTGAATTAGGCACCCGCGTCAACATCGGGACCGCCTGGTTGGCTGGCCCAACTGCCGCCCACCAAAGCCTGAGCGACTTGAAGGCAAAGACCTCGTCGAAATCGGTCGCGACCGACCCGGCGTCCATCGGTTGGTTGCCGAGCCGGTTCTGGAACCACTTCATCCATTCCGGAGAACCGGGTGCCGGCGAGCAAATGTAACTTCCATTCGGATCTGGCTTTCCATCGTCGCCGCATGGCTGGAAGGGAGGCCCCTTGCTGCCAGCAGCCGGCGCAAATGAGGGCAACAGGAAAGTGGGCATATTGTGCCCGTCGACATTCCACTGGGATGTGCTGTGACAACTCATGCAGCCTGAATCCGGAGCATTCTTCATGATCTTGCCATTGACGGCGATATCGTTGCGGCCACCATCGTTCGGACCGGACAGCCGTCCACCCCAGCCAAGGGTTTGCGTAGCGTAGAGAGGTGCGTTCGGGTTGTTCCAGTTCTCGACCAGCGGATCGCTTTCTTTGGTCGCTTGCGGATCGTTGCCCCATTGCACGCCCAGGATCACCATCTTGTCCCAGATGTCGTTGCTTTGAATGCGGCTATCATAGACTAGCGTCATGTAGACCCATCCGGTTTGTGGCGCCGACTGGCTATCCTTAACGATGATGTCGAATTGGGCGACATAGCCAGGCCAAACTGTCGCTGGCGTAGTGTTTCCTGGCGACTGGTCCTGATCAAGCATCATGTTCCAGGCTGCGGCACCATCCATTGCATCCCACCAGCCGGTCTTCTGGTTCGGATCGATCGATGCAAAGACCGCGGCCTTCACCACGATCGCACCCTCATCAAACTGGGCATTGCCGCCAGACAAATCCGGCGCCATCGCTGTGGTGCCCCAGACCTTGGCCAGGGTGGCCGCCGCCCGTTCGTCATAGTAGGTCAGGACATGGGTGTTGAAAGTCGCGCGAAGCCCGGTTCCGGGAAAAATAGCCGGGCCAAATTCACCGGCACCATAAGTACCCGAAATTGCTTCGCGTTGGCTGCCGAGCCAGGGCTCATTGTACCATTTTCCGGCTGATGCGTCGAAGTTGCCACCGCCCTGGCTGATCAACGCCTTGCCATTTGCCGCAACCGCAGCCTTCAGCGCAGTTCCGTAGGCCAGGGCATTCTTGACATTGATTGGTCCATTGCCAATCGCAGCCTGCCACGGCGCGTTCTTGAGCGGGGGCAATGGCTGAGAAGGCCAGGCATGGTTCAATTTGAACACCGGGTTACCCGGCGGCGGCAACACACCGTTGTTGTCCTGGAAAGGCGTTGCTTTTCGCATGACGGCGAACTCGGCGCTGGCTTTCTCATCTGACAACAGAAACGGCGACACCTTTTTGTCGGATTGAGCCGTTTCATCGGGCGACGCCGAACAGGCCCCCAGAATTAATAGCGGCATCAGATATTGCAGATTTTTCATGGCATGGCCCCTCACAGTCTAAAATGACTACTTGTGAATCTGACGCCCGATTCGTCAGTGCGACCACAATCTGCTTAAAAGCAGAATTTCATATCATGACTGATGGCCTGCCTATGTTAACCAGCAATAGGTATTGCTGTTTATAACTGTAAATTTTGTTGAATTATCTCCGAAATCTACTTTTTGGTACCGTTCTAATTCGCGCAATTCGGGATAGGTAATGCCCCGTAGTTCAGTGAAATCCAGCTTCTAGACACATTATGAAGTGAGCGATTGAATGGGCGCCGAATTTTTTGAGCCAACAGGCTTCCGGTTCCGACTCAAACCTAATTTCGTTGTTTGATGAAAAAATTCCAATTAGATATTCGATATTTACATGCGAACTTCAGTACGAAATCATATTTTTCTTTACTTGCAGCGAATATTATCTGCTTTCTCCCGTGAGAGGTCGCGTCTTGGGGAGTTTTGCCATGAGTAAGCCGATTTTATTAAGCGTGGCCGCAATTGGCTTGTCGGCAGCGCTACTTGCGTCTTGCACTTCGAGCACGAAAGACAATGCAGTAACCGCTGCTGGACAGTTTTGCGGCAGCCCAGCACCATTTCCAGCCGGCTACAATTATCCGCAGAGCGCCCAGACCATCCAATCGTGGGTTAGCCAACGCAACATCAGCGCCGCGCGGCAGCATGGTTGGAACCTCTTTGCCGGTCTGCAGGCCGACGCCAACGGGAAATGGGTCTGGCGATCATGGTGCACTGCTACGCAAGCATTCGCAGGCCAGACCCCGCCCAGCCCGGCGCCAACCGGATCGGGCACGGATATGGCGGTTGCAGCTGACCACGGCAAGAGGCCAATGCGGGTTTTCAAGCAGGCTAACGGGCCGACCGTTGGAGCCGAGCCGATCAACTTCCAGGTGGCCCCGGTCTATGCCATTCCCGGTCCGGTCGCCAAGAAGTATGCGGGCAGTGCGTGCATAATCCCGCCCTCTGGCTCCTCAAAGATCCCGACCCTGGCCAGCGGAACCCAGTTTCAGAACAATGGCGACGTGATGATCGCCGGGGTGATCTACAACGATGCTGCCTACCAGTGGATTCGCAAGAACAACCTGTTCCAGACTGCGACACTGCAGGGCCTGATGCCGCCGGGCAACATGACCAGGCAAATGGCGCAAATGCCCGCTGGTTCGATCGTGCTCAAGCCGATGCTGTGGCCAGTCAAGAAGACCGGGTATACCGCCTTGCCAGTCTGGGATGACCTGAAATCGGATTTCGGGCGTTACTCCGGTTTCGAAATTCAGTCGCAGTGGCCGCGCGGCGTTGCGGTTACGCCGCAATCGGCTTCTGAGATCGCAACCGTCGACGTCACCTACCTTAACGGCGTGACGATGAACGGGCAGCCGTTAGGCCCCAATACATACAAGCAGGCGCGGACTGTCGGGATCGAGCGATTCTACAATTTCCAGCCGGACCTTTCGACGCTCGATACCTGCGACCGGGCGCTGCTCGATGCCTCGGCCTACTATGCCTATGGCCGGATGTTCGAGCAGGGCGACTATTTGGCGCTGGTAGCGATGCATATCATGACCAAAGAGCAGCCGGACTGGACCTTCCAGTCGATCTGGTGGAGCGACCGCGCCGGCACCGGTCCTTATGCTGCGGACCGGCCCAGTATTCCATCCGCCAAAGGTCCATGGCAGAACTACCTGATGACCTCGACCTACGGCTGGAGAGACGTGGCGCAGCCCGCGAATTGGCCCATTGCCTATAATCCCTACATCGAACTGGCGGCCGACCATCCGATCAAGACCAATTGCATGAATTGCCACCACCGTGCCGCTTGGCCAGAGGGTGATAATGCCGGCTCGTATCTGCGTGCCAACGGGCCAACCGCCCTGCAGGCATTCCAGTATCAAAACCAGCCGATCTTCAATGGCTTGATCGGCGTCGATTCGCTCTGGTCAATCGCCGATCGCGTTCCGCCCATACCGTCGACGGCCTTGCAGCCAATGCCGACTGCATCGGCATCGGCGACTCCCGCCGCGCGCTGATCGATCTGATGCGGCCCGGCATTCCCGATTGGGGTGCCGGGCCGCAACTTCGCTTGCTCCCAGCGCCGCTTCGTCTTAATCAAGCGATTAAGAGTAAGGAGCGGCAGCCGGTGTTTTTCAATTTCATCGACGAATTGCGTGCGGCCGGGATTCCGGCGAGTTTCAAGGAGCACCTGGTGCTGCTGGAAGCGCTCGACAAGGATGTGATCGAGCAAACGCCCGAGGCATTCTATTACCTCAGCCGCGCCACCTTCGTGAAGGACGAAGGGCTGCTCGACCGGTTCGACCAGGTGTTCAACAAGGTCTTCAAGGGCCTGCTGACCAACTACGGCCAGAACCCGGTCGATATCCCCGAGGACTGGCTGAAGGCCATCGCTGAGAAATTCCTCACGCCAGAGGAAATGGCCGCGATCGAGAAGCTGGGGTCCTGGGAAGAGATCATGGAGACGCTCAAGAAGCGGCTCGAGGAACAGCAGAAGCGCCACGAGGGCGGCAACAAGTGGGTCGGCACCGGTGGCACCTCGCCTTATGGCAATTCGGGCTACAATCCCGAAGGCGTGCGGATCGGCGGCGAAGGCGGCAACAAGCGCGCGCTCAAGGTCTGGGAAAAGCGCGAATTCCAGAACCTCGACAACACCCGCGAACTGGGCACCCGCAACATCAAGATCGCGCTGCGCCGCCTGCGCCGGTTCGCGCGCGAGGGCCATCTCGACGAGCTCGACATCGAAGGCACCATCGACGGCACCGCCCGGCAGGGCTGGCTCGATATCCGCATGCGGGCCGAGCGTCGCAACGCGGTCAAGGTGCTGCTGTTCCTCGATGTCGGCGGATCGATGGACCCGTTCATCAAGCTGGTCGAAGAGCTGTTCAGCGCGGCCAGCGCGGAGTTCAAGAACCTGGAGTTCTTCTACTTCCACAACTGCCTCTACGAAGGCGTCTGGAAGGACAACAAGCGGCGCTGGAGCGAGCGGACCCAGACCTGGGACATCCTCCACAAGTACGGCCACGACTACAAGGTTATCTTTGTCGGCGATGCCGCGATGAGCCCGTACGAGATCACCCACCCGGGCGGCTCGGTCGAGCACTTCAACGAGGAAGCCGGGACCGAGTGGCTGCGCCGCGTCGCCCACGTCTATCCCGCAACGGTGTGGGTCAACCCGGTGCCTGAGAAGCAGTGGTCCTATTCGCAGTCGACCAAGATGATCAAGGAACTGGTCGGCGGATCGATGTACCCGCTCACCCTGCAGGGCCTGGACGATGCGATGCGCGAGCTGACCCGCAAGAAGCATTGAGGCGGTCCAACAATTCCTTTGCTTGATTGCGCCGCGTTCGGGCGCACATTGGCGACATGACCAGCACCCGCATGCCCGCCCTGTTCATCGGCCACGGATCGCCGATGAACGTCATCACCGACAGCCCGGAACGCCGCGCCTGGCAGGCGCTGGGGCCGGCCCTGCCCCGGCCTGCAGCGATCCTGGTGATCTCTGCGCATTGGCAGACTCAAGGGGCAATTCACCTGACAGCTGGTGAGCACCCGCGCACGATCCACGACTTTGGCGGTTTCCCGGCCGAGTTGTTCCAGATCCGGTACCCGGCCCCGGGCGCGCCTGAGCTGGTGGAGCGGGTGGCCAGCCTGCTGGGTGAAGCTGCTGTCAGCCGCGATGACAGCTGGGGTTTCGATCACGGATCGTGGGGTGTTGTACGGCCGATGTTTCCAGACGCCGATATTCCGATGATCCAGCTCAGTCTCGATCGGGCGTTGACACCCGATGGGCACCTCGAAGTAGCAGCAAAGCTGGCGGTGCTACGCGACGAAGGTGTGCTGCTGCTCGGCAGCGGCAACGTGGTTCACAACCTGCGCGAATACCGCGCGACGATGGGCACCCGGCCCGACTGGGCGGTCGAATTCCAGCAACGGATCGACCGCGCCGTGCTGGATGGCGACACCCGCGCACTCACCACTTTCGCGCCCGCCGACCAGCCCGCCGCACTGGCGATCAACAGCGCCGAACACTACTTGCCGCTGCTCTACACCGTCGGCGCGCGCTTTCCCGGCGATGAAGTTGGCATATTCAACGACAGCATCGACGGTGCGCTGAGCATGACCAGCTATCTGATCGGCGATACGGAACTGTTGAAGGCAGTCCGCTGACGCTGGCCCTTATTGCCCAGCAGGCATAGTCCGGCGCTATGGACACCCAACTGCTGATCATTTGCCTGCTGACCTTTGCGATCAACCTCATTGGTACCCTGGCCTATGCCGCGCGGATCGCCGGGGTGCGCACGCGCCGGATCGCGATGAGTTTCGCGCTGTTCAACATCCTGGTGCTGGTCAGCCGCACCTCGAATTCGTTCCTGGGGCCCTTCTTGGCCAAACGGATTGAGATGCGGATCGTCGGCGGAGGTGGCGATGCGCTTTATGGCGATTTTCAGCTGGTGCTGCTGTCTGCGACGATAGCTGTCACGATCGGGATTGCGCTGGTCCCAACTGGTCAGCGGCTGTTCGCGAAGGCAATCGGCTATTTTCAGGAGCATCGCTCAACCGCGAAGCTGGTGCTCAAGACCGCCTCGCCGACCGGGCTCAAGGCCGTGCGCGATGCGATCCATCCGCCTTCACTGACCCATTTGGGCTACTTGCGGCGCCCAAGCGGGGTGGGCTGGGGTGTGCTGCTGGCCAATTGTCTGGCCCAGGCGCTGATCACGGTGGGCGTGGTCGCATCGCTTTATGCCGGCTACCTCAACCCCGAATTCCGAGTGACAGCTAGCCAGCTCTCTGCGGTAATCAACGGTTTCGCCACGATCCTGCTGTTCGCACTGATCGATCCGCAGCTTTCGGTGATGACCGACGATGCGGTTGAAGGCCGGGTCAGCGAGGCACTGTTCCGTCGCACGATTGTGTGGATCAGCCTTAGCCGCCTGGCGGGAACGATCCTGGCGCAGGTCCTGTTCCTTCCGGCCGCGCAGCTGGTGGCGATGGTCGCCAACCACGTCTGATCAGTAGCTGTCGACTACTTCGAACAGCGCCTGGATCTGGCGTTGTTCTTCTTGCGAAACCTCAGGCCGCCAGACGTCGAAGATCAGCACCAGCCGATCTTCATCGCTGTCGTTCCTAGCTTCATGTTCGACACTGTCATCGAACACCATCAGCTCGCCGACTTGCCAGTCCCGGGTGGTCGCGCCGACACGAAAGGCGCAATTTGGCGGCACAATCAAAGGCAGATGGCAAATGAAGCGGCAATTGATCATCCCGCTATGCGGCGGGATCTTCGAATGCGGTCGCAGCAGCGAAAACATGATCGAGGGCGCACGGGTGCCGATCCGGCACAGCGGAACCTGGCTATCAAGCGTCCCGAATGTCACCGGCGCGCGGCTGGTCCGCTCCAGAATCGGCTGCCCGCGGTCGGTCAGGTAGCAGGTGCTCCAGTCGGGATTGTTGAGCAATCCGTGGACATCGCCCTGCGGACGGTCGGTGGATTGGCGCATATATGGCTGGAAGCTGGCGGGATCAGCCAGCAAGACTTGCGCTTCGGCCAGGATCGCCTCGGTCTGCGCTTCGATCGCCTCGCGCCAAGGATAGCTGGCCGGATCAGCGAAATGAACCAGTGGCAGGTCGGGATAATAGAAAGTCTGGGGCATTTGCGGATAGCGATCATGCTCCGGATCCCGGCGCCGCGCGCCCTGCATGATTTCCAGTGCCTTCTGAAACTTGGGATGACGCTGCCCCGGCCCCAACCCCACTTTGGCCAGTCCTTCGCGCAGCATCTCGCCAAATCGTTGGTCGAGCCAAAGCGCCGCATCGCGGGCGCGCAGCAGTTCGGTCCGCTCGATCGCCACACCCGAACCCGCCAGCCGCCCCACGGCTCCGTAAAAAGCTGCCGCCGCGCGGTAGTCTTTGGCGAGCATCCGGTGATCGGCCTTGGCCAAAGTCGCCACGATATCGTCGCGCCGCGCAAGCATCCGGGCATCGGCATCGGCTTCGCTTATGGAGGGATCAGGACGGTCGATACTCATTGCCTATTGCCTGTCGATCTCCGCGGCAAGGCGCGGGCGCAGCAGCCAATAGAGTACGGCCGGGATCAGGCCAAGCCAGGCTGCGCCATAGAGCACATAGCGAACCGAATCCGCGCCGTATTCGGGCTTGAGCCAGTCCGACAGCATCCCGAAGAACAGCGGACCCAGCCCAAGTCCGATCAGGTTCTGGCAGAACAGCAGCAGTGCGCTGGCCATCGCCCGGTGGCGCTGGGCGACCAGCCCCTGGGTCGAGGAATAGACCGGTCCATAGTAAAGCGAATTGAGCAGCCCCGGCAGCATCAGCAGCGCCATCCCGATCCGCCAGTCGCTGGCATTGTAACCCGCCAACGCCAAGGGAACCGCCAGCGCCATGCCGATTGCGGGTGCGGTGGTCAGGTGCTCGCGGCCCAGCCGGTTGGCAATCCATCCACCCAGCCAGGTTCCAGCCACTCCGGCGACTCCGCCCCACAGCCCGAACCAGAATCCAACCTCGCCAGGGCTAAGCCCGTGGGTGCGCTGGAAGAAGATCGTCGCCCAGGTACCCTTGCCATAAGACAGGAATGACGAAGCCGACGCCGCCGCCAGCAGCATTACGAGCGTTGGCGATCGCAGCAGGATCGAAACCGTCCGGACCACGCTTTCGCGGCCGCCTTCAGGCTGGGCATGAACCGTCCGCTCGGTATCGCGGACCATGACCAGTACCACGGCGACCATCAGCAGGCCGGGCAGTCCGACGAACAGAAAGGCGTGACGCCAACCAACCGCATCGGCCAGTTGCCCGCCGATCACCATGCCCAGCAGCGATCCCAGCGGAATGCCCATTGCATAGAACGCCATCGCTCCCGGACGTTTCTCGGGCGCAACCCTATCCGCGATCAGCGAATGTGCGGCGGGCGTACAGCCAGCCTCACCGATTCCTACCCCAATTCGGGCCAGCAGCAGTTGCCAATAGTTTGTCGCCAGGCCGCACAGCGCAGTCATCCCCGACCAGATCGCCAGCGACACCGCAATCAACCGCCCCCGATCGCTGCCGGGCTTGTCGGCATAGCGGGCGATCGGAATCCCCAACACGGTATAAAACAGCGCAAAGGCCAGTCCGGTCATCAATCCCAACTGGGTATCGCTGAGTTTCAGATCCCGGGCGATCGGCTCGGCCAGGATGTTGACGATCTGCCGGTCGAGGAAGTTGAAGACATAGACCACCAACAGGACCCACAGCATCTTGCGGGTCGCGCGGTCGTATCCACTGAGCTTGGTAATGGCCGCGCTCATCCGAAGGGGTTGTCGATGCTGGGAGAAAGCTCGGTGAACAGGCGCGGGCCATCTGCGGTCATGGTGAAGCAATCCTCCATTCGCACCCCGAACTTGCCGGGCAAGTACAGTCCAGGCTCGTTCGAGAAGCACATTCCAACATCAAGCGGGGTCGCCTCCAGGTGGACCAGATTAACCGGCTCGTGCCCGTCCATCCCGATCCCGTGGCCAGTTCGGTGCGACAGCCCGGGCAGCTTGTAACCGGGACCGAAGCCAACGCTTTCGTAATAGCGGCGCACGGCATCGTCGACCGCGCCGCAGGGCGTGCCGATCTTCGCTGTCTCATGTGCGATCTGCTGGCCCTTGCGGACATGGCTCCACACTCGCCTGATCTCGGCGCTGGGTTCGCCCAGTACGAAGGTACGCGAGATGTCCGAGCTGTAGCCGTTCACCTGGCAGCCGCAGTCCATCAGCACAACTTCACCTTCGCGCACTTCCTGGCGCTGGCGCGATCCGTGCGGATAGGCCGAGGCTTCGCCTAGCAGGACCAACCCGCCATCGGCCTCGCCGCCCTGCTTGCGGGTCGCAGCGACTACCATGGCAACAATATCCGCGGGGGTCATGCCCACCACGGTACGCTTGGCGGCATAACGCAGTGCATTCAGCGTGATCGTGTTGGCAACTTGCATCAGCGCGATCTCGGCCGCTGTCTTGCGCATCCGCACCGCGCGCACCTGCGTTGCGCCGGAAATAATCGCTGTGCGCGGCAGCTGTTTTTGCAGGCCGTCACGGATGAACTCGCGGGTAGTCTCTTCGATCGCCACCGGCCGGGCGGAAAGCTTGCGCTCTTTAAGCCAGCCGGCAACCAGTGCCATCGGGTTCTCGTGCTCGTTCCAGGTGCGGATCTGCGCCGGTATTGCCAGCATTTCCGAGATAGAGGGCGCTTCGAAGAACGGTGTGACCACCATCGGCTCACCATCGGCAGGGATCAACACTGCGGTGATCCGCTCGCTGCGCCACCACTGGATCGCGGTGAAATAATCCAGGCTCGATCCGGCCTCGATCAGGATCGCGCCGATCCCGCTTTTGCGCAGCTGGGCCTGGAGGCGTTCGATCCTTCCCAGGCGTTCCTCGCGGGTGATGGGCTTGGCTGCCTTGGCGAGATCGACCAGGCCGCTATCCTTGTCGGCGGCCAGCCCCGGCGCGGCGAAACCGGCAAGCAATCCGGCCCCGCCGATTGCCTTCATCACTCCGCGCCGGTCCATCCCCGTCCCCCTTTTTATCGGTATATCAGCAGGTCCGCGATTGCTTCGCTCCAAGCCTCTTCGTCGCTTGCCGCCAACTTGTCGAGATCGTCAGGCATGGCAGCCGGGTCGTCAACCCACTCGCGCAAGGCTGGGCCGCCGTTGATTACGTCGATTGCGAGCCGTTCGAACTCGTACTCATACGGAAAATCGCGCCACAGTTCGTAGTCAGGATAGAGCCGCCGGATCGCCTTGAAGGCCAGCGCCTGCAGCCGCCAGGGGCGAAACGCGTGGTGATCATAGAACTTGCCCTCGGCATGGATCATCAAACCGTTGCAAAGCAGACCGGCATGCTTGTGAAACGTCGGCGTGAACCAGCATTCGCGCAGCGCGCAGCCCGCCATCCAGTGTGGCGCGAAACGACGCATTTCAGACAGTACCGCCTTGGCGTCCACATCTGGCGCGCCGAACAGCACTTCAAGCGGGCGGGTCGTCCCTCGCCCCTCACTCAACGTCGCGCCTTCCAGCATCACCGTTCCGGCATAGGCGCGGCCCATGTTGACGTTGGCAGCGTTGGGACTGGGGTTGATCCAGATCCGGCTTTCGGGCCAGCCAAAGCCGGAACCCTCGGTCTCCCATCCCTCCATCGCGATAACGCGGTAGGGCACGTCGAGCTTGAAGTGCTCGATGAACCAGTACCCCATTTCGCCCAGCGTCAGCCCGTGGCGCATCGGCATCGGCCCGGCTCCGACGAAACTCTCCTGCCCTGGCAGCAGCGTGGTGCCCTCCACCGGCCGGCCGGCGGGGTTGGGCCGGTCGAGCACCCAGACCTCTTTACCAGCGGCCTGCGCGGCCTCCAGCAGATAGAGCAGCGTGGTGACGAAGGTATAGATCCGGCAGCCCAGGTCCTGCAGGTCGAACAGGAACACGTCCGCCGTGCTCATCATCTGCCCGGTCGGGCGGCGCACTTCACCATAGAGGCTGAACACGGGGATGTTGTAGACCGGGTCGAGCTCGTCCTCGGTCTCGACCATGTTGTCCTGCTTGTCGCCCTTCAGCCCATGCTGCGGACCAAAGGCGGAAGTCACGTTGATCCCCGCTGAAATCAGCGCGTCGAGCGAATGGATCAGGTCCTCGGTCACACTGGCCGGGTGCGCCACCAAGGCGACCCGTTTGCCTTCAAGCGGCTTTTGGAGTGCTGGGTCCGCCAGCAGGCGGTCGATACCGAACTTCATATGCTGCTGGGTGGCGGAAGAGTGGCGGCGAAGCAAGTGGGGTGATGGAAATCGGGATTGGGCATTGCGTGCAGCAGTGACCAGTAGGATAATCCGAAATCGCGTTCCTCAATCACAGCGCAGATGCCGAATGGGTCGCCAGTTTCGAGGTGGTCGAGTGAAACCCTGACCTTGACTGCCAATCCAATTGAAGTTCTCTCCCCTTCGATCAATGGCGCCGCGTGGATCGGAAGATCATGTTGGCCGGTTCGATATCCAGAAAAGCCATAGGCCGCCCAATCTCCGCCAGGGGAAAAGTTGAACTCGCGGTAGGAAGGGCTGTCTGGATTGCCGACAAACATTTCGAAGCAGGTGGTCTTCCAAAGACCATCACGCCGCAAGCCGGTGCCATTTGGGATCTCAAGAACGCCTTCAGGGTCCTCAACTTCGTAAGTCAACTCGACCAAGTCGGGACGAAGGCGAGTTAGCCTGCAACTCACCCCCGCAATCTTCCAGGCTCCGGCGGCTGGGTGGCTATACAACTCATGCATTTCCAAACCGCGCTTCTCCGTGCTAGGCGCGCCGCGCCATGACTTACACCTCGACCCTGCTCCGCCTGCTCGACGAACGCGGCTACATTCACCAGCTGACCGATGCCGAGGGCCTCGACAAGCTTGCGAACGCGCAGGTTGTCCCGGGCTATATCGGCTTCGATGCCACCGCGCCATCGCTGCATGTCGGATCGCTGGTGCAGATCATGCTGCTGCGCCGTTTGCAGCAGGCCGGGCACAAGCCGGTGGTGCTGATGGGCGGCGGGACCACGCGGATTGGCGATCCCACCGGGCGCGATGAAAGCCGCAAGATGCTCACCGATGCCACGATTGACGCCAACATCGCCTCGATCCGCACCGTGTTCGAACGCTACCTGACTTTTGGTGATGGCCCGACCGATGCGGTGATGGTCAACAACCACGACTGGCTGGGCCAGCTGGGCTATATCGAGCTGCTACAGGAAGTCGGCACGCACTTCACCGTCAACCGCATGCTGACGTTCGATTCGGTGCGGCTGCGGCTTGACCGCGAACAGCCGATGACCTTCCTCGAATTCAACTACATGATCCTCCAGGGCTACGATTTCCGGCACCTGGAAAAGACCATGGGCGTGCGCCTGCAGATGGGCGGCAGCGACCAGTGGGGCAATATCGTCAACGGGATCGAGCTGGCACGGCGGATGGACGGGGTCGAAGTGTTCGGGGTGACCACCCCGCTACTGACCACTGCCGACGGCGCCAAGATGGGCAAGACCGCCGCTGGCGCAGTCTGGCTCAACGATGACGCCCTGCCCAGCTATGACTTCTGGCAATACTGGCGCAACGCTGATGACCGCGATGTCGGCAAGTTCCTGCGGCTGTTCACTGATTTGCCGCTGGACGAAATCGCCCGGCTCGAGGCTTTGGAAGGCAGCGAGATCAACGCCGCCAAGATTGTCCTAGCCAACGAAGTCACTCGCCTGTGCCGCGGTGAGGAGGCTGCCGCAGCGGCCGAATCAACCGCAGCGGCCACATTTGCGGGTGGCGGTCTGGGCGAGGATTTGCCGGTTCTGGCGCTTCCCGCAGAGGGAATCGGGATCATCGATGCCCTTGTCGGAATCGGATTCGCCGCCAGTCGGGGTGAAGCCAAACGGCTAATTGCCGGTGGCGGGGCCAAATTGGATAACGCACCGGTAACCAACGAAGCGCATCATATTCAAGGCGGAATTGAGCAGCGGCTGTCTTCGGGCAAGAAGAAACACGGCATACTTCGGCCGCTCTGACGGCAGATTTTTGCCGCTCTTTACCCAATCTTTGTCTTTGGTTCGCATTATGGCTGACGCTGTGAACGAACTTTGGAGGCAGACGGCACGATGGGCGCAGGAGCTCAACTGACGGTAACCGATATGCGGCGCGCAGCGCGGCATCCGGTGGACCACAAGGTGATCGGCGAACACCGCCGCCTTGGCGACGTGCACATGCACATCGTCAACATCTCTGCGCACGGTTTCATGACCGAGGGCGAACTTGATCTGACCCGCGGTGAGCGGATCGTCATCCGCCTGCCCGAGATCGGCCGGATCGAAGCGCATCTGATCTGGGCCGCCGAAGGCCGTGCGGGCTTCCAGTTTGAGCGGATCGTGCGCTTTGACGATTTCATGCGGATGATCGACTCACTCCAGCCCAATCCGCGCCTGCGCCGCTCGCGCTAGTAGCGCCAGTATCAACTGACAAAGTATCTGACCGCTTGGCAAGCGCGCGCCGCGCTGCCATTCGGAAGTTGTGAAGGCGCCCACCCACCCCCTGCAAGTTCGCGATTACCGGCTGATCTGGCTGGCGCGCTTCGTCAACACGATCGCGACGACTGCGATGGTGGTGGTGATCGGCGCGCAGACCTATCAATTGGCCCGCAATGACTACGGCATGAGCGAGGCCGAAGCTTCGTTCATGATCGGCGTGCTGGGGCTGGTCCAGTTTATACCGTTCATGCTGCTGACCCCGTTGGCCGGCGTTGTCGCCGACCGGATGGACCGCCGCTATGTCGCCGCAGCCGCCTGCCTTGCCGATATCGTGATCGCCGGGGTGCTTGCTTTCGCCAACTACGAACAATTCCTTACCCTGCCGATTCTGTTCATCATGGCGTCCGCCTATGGCGCGGCGCGAGTGTTTATTGGCCCTGCAATCAGCGCGATCGTTCCCAACGTGGTCCCACCCGACCTTCTGCCCAAGGCGGTCGCGATTTCTTCGGTTGCCTGGCAAAGCGCGGCAGTGCTGGGCCCGGCACTGGGCGGCTTCCTGCTCGCGCGGAGTGATGCCCTGCCCTACCAGTTCTCGGCGATAGCCCTCACGCTTGGCGTCGCATCCTTGCTGGCAATTCGTCACCGCGCGCCGCCTGCCGCAGCCAAGGAGCCACCGCTCAAGCTGATGGCCGACGGCGCGAAATTTGTCTGGCGCGAACGGTTCCTGCTCGGCTGCGTGACGCTGGACCTATTTGCGGTTCTGCTGGGTGGAGCGACTGCCATGCTCCCCGCTTTCGCCTATGACGTGCTGCATGTCGGCGACGAAGGCCTGGGCCTGCTGCGCGCAGCTCCGGCGCTGGGCGCCGTGCTGGTCGCGCTGTGGCTGGGTTTTCGTCCGATCGCCCGCAACGTCGGGGTCAAGATGCTCTGGGCGGTTGCAGTATATGGCCTGGCGACCTTGCTGTTCGGGCTTTCGACCAGTTTCCCGCTTTCGCTGGGCATGCTCGCCTTGCTTGGCGCGGCCGACGCGATTTCGGTGTTCATCCGCAACACGCTGGTCCAGCTCAATACGCCCGACGACAAGCGCGGCCGGGTCTCTTCGATCTCTGGCCTGGCAATCTCGGCCTCGAACGAACTGGGCGAGATGCAATCAGGCCTTGCCGCCGCGCTGCTGGGGCCAGTTGGCGCAGTGGCGCTGGGCGGCGCGGGGGCGATTGTGGTAACCGCGATCTGGTCCGGCCTGTTCCCCGAACTCAAACGCGCAAAGACATTTGCTCCGCAATATCGACAGAAGGAAGTGGTCCCATGAAGGCTGACAGCATTCTCGCCACCATCGGCAACACCCCGCACATCCGGCTCTCGCGGCTGTTCCCCGATCACGAAGTCTGGATCAAGGCCGAGCGCGCCAACCCCGGTGGTTCGATCAAGGATCGGATCAGCCTGGCCATGATCGAAGCAGCCGAAGCCGACGGCAGCCTCAAGCCCGGAGGCACAATTTTCGAGCCGACCAGCGGCAACACCGGGATCGGCCTCGCCATGGCTGCTGCGGTCAAGGGCTACAAGCTGGTGCTGGTGATGCCCGAATCGATGTCAATCGAACGTCGCCGGCTGATGCTGGCCTATGGCGCGACTTTCGATCTGACCCCGCGCGAAAAGGGCATGAAGGGCGCGATCGAACGCGCGCATGAACTCATCGCCAGCACCCCAGGTTCGTGGATGCCGCAGCAGTTCGAAAACCCGGCCAACATCGCGATCCATGTGCGCACCACTGCGGTGGAGATCTATGAGGATTTCAAGGACACCCCAATCGATGCTCTGATCACTGGGGTAGGCACGGGCGGTCACCTGACGGGCTGCGCCGAAGTGCTCAAGGCCAAATGGCCGACGATGAAGGCCTGGGCGGTCGAACCAACGTTGTCGCCAGTCATCTCGGGCGGTCAACCTGCCCCGCACCCGATCCAGGGTATCGGTGCGGGCTTCATTCCGGCCAACCTTCACACCGAAGCAATCGATGGCGCGATCCTGGTCGATGCTGCCGATGCCAAGGAAATGGCCCGGCTCTGTGCGACCAAAGAAGGCATGCTGGTCGGGATCAGCTCAGGCGCGACGCTCGCGGCGATCAAGCAGAAGCTGGCTGAGCTGCCGGCCGGTAGCCGCGTGCTTGGCTTCAACTATGACACCGGCGAACGCTATCTCTCGGTACCGGACTTCCTGCCCGAATAAGCCTGATGGAGCAAGTCGACTACAGTGATCGCGGGACTGCCCTGACCGGCTGGCTGGCCCGTCCGGTCGGTCCGCCGCGCGCCGCAGTTCTCGTCTTTCCCACGATCATGAACGCAGCGCCCAACGTGCTGCGGCGTTTGCCGATGCTGGCCGAGGCGGGGTATCTGGCCTTGCTGGCCGATTTCTATGGCGAGTCGGTGCCAGACCGCGCAGCCGCCCACGCCCTGGGAACGGCGCTCAGAGGCGATGTCGACCATTATCGTGCCCGGATCTCGGCCGCGATTGAGGCGTTCGCGGGTCACCCGGCCCGGGCCGATCTGCCGATGGCGGCGATCGGCTACTGCATGGGCGGCCAGGCCGTGCTTGAAGCCGCGAGAATGGGTGCCGAACTCAAGGCGGTCGCCAGCTTCCATGGCATCCTCTCCACTGACCGGCCCGCGCGCGATCCGATAGCACCACGCATCCTGGTCTGCCACGGTGACCGGGATCCGCTGGTCGATCGCGGTCAGGTCAGCGCGTTCCAGCAGGAAATGGACAACGTCGGCGCCAATTGGCACCTGCATATCTATTCCGGCGTCAAGCACGGTTTCACCGATCCCGAAGCCGGCAGCCACGGAATTGAATCGCTCGGATATGACGCCAGCGCTGACCGGCAAAGCTGGGCGGCTACAATCGGGCTATTTGACGAAGTGTTCGGCGCGGCCTGAAGGCCGCATCAATCAGCCGATGGCGACAAGTTGCGCTGGCAATATTCCCGCAACATCGCGGCAAGCCCGGAAACAACAAGCGATAGCCGCCGGACATCAACCTTGTCGGGGGTGTCCTGCTCTTTGTGATAATACGGGTAACGGAACGGCGCGGTATCGGTGACCATTAGCGCCGGAATTCCATACTGTTCGAACGACCAGTGGTCGGACCAGTCGATCCCCTGGACTATCGCTGGTGCGCTGCCCCCCAACGAGGGTACCTTCGCATATCTTCGAAAGTCGGCAACCGTCTGACGCAGAAAATCGCGCGACGAGGTCATCGCAACGAAAGCGATGAAATTACCGGTATCCGGGTAGCGCAGGTTGAGCGGAAAGGGATAGTCTTGGCTGCCGGGCCTTTCGTCGTAGTATCCCATCGTCTCCAGCGAAAGCATTCCGCGAACTCGCTCGGGCTTGCGCGCAAGGGCCTCGGCATAGGCCAGGCTGCCCATTCGGTTGGTCTTGAAATAGGGCGGCTCCTCGTTGACGAAGAATACCAAGCGCAACCGAACGGCCGACTTGCCCGATAGCTGCGCCAATTCGTCAGCCAGAGCCAGCAGCGCCGCTACGCCAGATCCGTTGTCGTTGGCACCGGGAGCAGAATATGCGCTGTCGTAATGTGCCCCCAGGACCAATGTCTCGGCATTGGCGGTGGCTGGCTCGACAACGACTTCGATATTGCGCGCCAAACTGGCCTGCCCATCGAGTTGCTGAATAACCGGAGCCAACCCGGTGGCTCTCAGCCTGTTTTCGATATGCTGCGCGGCAGCCTCCAAGGCAGCCGGCCGGGCAAGGTTGTGCGGCACCGTAGCGATCACCGCAATGTCTTGCGCCAAGACCTTCGCACGCTGGTCTTCGGCTTGACCAAGCTGCGGGAGCGGTCCGCTAAAACTTTTTCCCGGAACGTCGGTTAACCACAGGAAGCCGACCACCAGTCCGCCGAGCATCAGGACGAAAGCGGCCAGCGCAAATTTGGCGTTTTTGCTCATCCGGCTTTCACCGCCTCGCCCCATTCCATCCAGCCCGCCCAGCGCGGGGTCTTGGGGGCATATCGCGCGCCGAGCGGAGTCAGTTTGAACCCGCCTTGCTCGATCACCGAAGAAATCGGCCGGGTCAGGTGGCAGCCGCCAGCCAATATTTTCCAGACTGGCTCGATCCGGCCTTGCCAGTTGCGGACAGCAGCATCGGGTGCGCTGCCGTGTTCGGCGAACAGCAGGCGACCGCCCGGCTTCAGGATCCGACGCAGTTCGCTGACGGTTTGCGCCTGGCTTTCAACCGAACAGAGCGTGTAGGTGCAGACCACGCAATCGAAGCTCTCGTCCTCGAACGGGATCGCTTCACCAAAGCCCTGGCGAATTTCAGCCTGCCAGCCCTTTTGCGATGCTGCCTCGCGGGCATAATCCAGGCCCTTGCTGGACGGGTCCATTCCCGAAAATGAAGTAACTTTGGCCGGGTCATAGAACTGCTGGTTGATCCCGCCCCCGCAGCCGATTTCGAACACCTTTCCGCTGGCTAGCGGTACGACCTGATCACGGATCTTCATAATGGCGGGAGACGAGCACGCGCACTTGATCACCCGTGGGACCACATGTTCATCGTACCAGTTGGCAAGTCCCATGATCGTTCCTTCCCCTGTCCAGCTGCCTGGCCATGATGGCACAACGATCGGGCAGAGGAAGCACCGAATTCAATTGTTGCCCTCAAAGGGCCACGCGACGGGCAAACCAGCGAGTGACAGTGGCCGGATCATAGAGGCTGCCCGGTTCAGCTTTACGAAGTGCCGGTTTGACCTGCTGATCGAATCGCTGTTGCCAGGCGATGAGCTCGCCAGTCTTGGGTTGGGCTTGCAGCTCTGAAAGGTTGCGTGACGCCGACAACAATTGCTGGCGAAGCCCTGTCTGGCGGCGGGCAATCAGCCGTTCGCTGATCATTCCCAATCGGAACCGGGTACCCGATATCAGCTTTGTCGCCGTCACCGTGTCGCCAAGGCGCAGCATGTCGATCGCCCCTGTGACGCCAGCGTCGACCAGCTCCAGATCGCTCGCCAGTTTTCGTGGTTCGGTTGCGCGGCCTTCGCAGGCCCGCACGGCGCGAACATAACTGGCCAGTGCAGCAAGGGCATTTTCGCTCGGCTCATCGCCGCTGAACTCCTCGACAATCAACCCGCGCAGGAACCGTTCAAGCGCCCGCGAAGCCGGATCGCGCGATATTTTCCCCGGCAGAGCCAAATCGGGGATCGGCTTGGGATCGAACCGACCGTTCGCGCGCTTGAGCGAGAAGAAACTGGAACTTACATCGGCGGTGCCCGGGCCGGCGGAAACCCCGTCAAGCCGGAACCACGGATTGCGCCGGCCATTGGTATGGCATCCGGCACAGCTCAGCCCGGCGCGTTCAGCCTGTCCGCCCAGCATTGCAGGAGCATTGAACAAGGCTTCTCCCGCAGTGGTCAGCGGCGAGTGAAGTGGCCGATCAAGGCAAGTCGCGGGTTGTTCCAGCAGCACTTCGCGGGCGTGGGCCTGATCGGTCCAGACCAGCGCCTGCAGCACGCTGGGCGCGTCGGTTTGCGCCGACACTGTCAAAATCAGCAAAACTCCGGCGGTCAGAGCGCGGATGCGCGGTCTCCGGCGATCTGCCCTTTCAGCTCCTCAACCTGCTGACAACCGAACCCGCAGAGCTTTTCAAGCCGCGCAAGGTGTTCAAGCGCACCGCTGCGGTCACCCAGCTCCAGCTTGAGTTCGCCGTAATATTCGATCGCGCCGCGATGATTGGGGGCAACGGCGAGTGCCTCGCCGTACCAGGCCTTGGCAATGTCATAGCGGTGCAGCTTGCGATTGGCGAAGCCCAGGTAAGTCATCAGGTCCGGGTGCGGTCCCGCGCTCCAAAGGGCGTCCTGCAACAGCGCAATTGCCGGATCAAAACGCCCCTCGTTGATCAGCGAGACAGCTTGGACATAGGTTGCATCAATACTGGCCAAGGTCGAAATCGCGCGAGTAGGGGCAAGCGCCTGTGGCGGTGCTCCAGCAAGTACTGCATCGATATCCGCCAGAGCGGCATCGATCTGAGCGGCTTGCGGACAAGTTGCCGCGCATGCTGTCTTGAGCGCGATGATCTTGTCCCGCTGGGTCTGTGCCTTTGGCGCATCGCCGAGCCTGGCATAGGTAACCCCAAGGTCGCGCTGGGCATCAAGCATAGTGGGATCGGCCTTGACCGCGGCCTCCAGAGGTTTCCTGGCTTTCTTGTAGTCACCCAGGCCAATGTAGCTCGAAGCCAGCAAATACTGCGCCGGGGCGTGCGATGGGACCACCTCGATGACATGCTGGAACGCCTTGGCTGCGTTCTTGTAATCCTTGGCCTGATAGGCCTCGGCACCCTTGCGGTATTCGGCCACCGGATCGTACTGCGGCCCCGACTCGCTGGGCATTGCGCCTCCACCACCGCCTCCGCCCCCCGAGGAAAGCGCGGGCTGTGCGGCCAGGACCAGTCCTAGTATCAGCGGAACCAAAGCGAACTTCGTGCGACTCGGCATCGACTTTCTCCCACTTGGGGGCCGTCCATGGCTGGAACGCGCGCGCGCCGGATGCCGATAGCGGCCTTTCCCGCTCTTCAATGCGGGTGACGTTACAATACTCCGGTTGAGTGCCGATTACAAACGCTCCGCGCCAGGATTCCTTAGCAACCAACCGGGTCTCGATCGAACCGAGTCGCGGCAAGAATTCCTTTCCCACACACCGACTGATGCGCCAATCTTGTCTGGGGTTCCTGTTCGAAGTCGATGAAGTGGTCACGAAGGCCCAGAACGAAGAATGGATTTGTTACCAGCCCACGGCTGGGCTAATCTGCAATTTCTATGGCCGATGTCCTCGAACAAACTGCCCTGCTCGATCGCCTCACTGCGAAGCAAAAAGAAGTGCTCGGTTACGTTGCCGATGGCCTGACTAGCAAGGAAATTGGCCGAAAATTGGGCATTTCCGAAAGCGCCGTGAACCAGCGGATAGAGACCATCCGGCAGCGGCTGGGGGGCCTGCCGCGGGTCAAGATCGCGCAGCTGTATCGCCGTCAAAGCACCCTGCTGATCACGATTCCACCCAGTAATCCTCTTACAGGTAAGACGATCCAGCTTCAGACTGGCGGCGAGCCCGCCCAAACATGGTCGGCGGAGGGTGCCGTCAATCTCACCGCGCCCGATGCCGGCGAAGGAAACGGCAGGTTGCAACCCTCCACCTTTCCCTCAATCTGGAATGGACCCGGCGCGGTCTGGGTCCGACTTGGTGCGATCGTGGCCATAGCGTTTGGCTTGGTGGCCTTTGGCGTGTTGCTGATCGACCTGATCGACAAGTCGGCGCGGCTGCTGTCAGCCAGCTGATATTGAACATGATCCTCGCACATTCCCTGCTTGCCGCTCTGTCACCGCACCAACCCACCTTTGTCGCGCTGGCAATGCTTGCTGTGATCCCGCTCACCTGGCGCACCACAGGTCCACCCGAACGGGCGACTGCTCTCACGCTTGGCGGGGTCGCGGTTCTTGACCTCGCCGCGTGGTGGTTCGGGAATGGCGCGCCGCTGCTTCACGCGATGGCCGACAGTCTCGCCCTTGGCTGGATGGTACCTGTCGCCCTGCGGGCCAACAGGTTCTATCCGGCGGTGGTTTCAGCGGCGCTGCTGATCGCAGTCGCAATCGAATGGCTGGACTTGCTGGGTCTGGTGCAGCAGGCCTCGTCAACTGAAATGCTGGTAGGGATTGCGCATTTGTTGGCACTGGTGGTTTACCTGCTGGGATGGACCGGGCATCGCTCGATTATAGCCAGTTCAGGGCGGCGGCCAGCCTGGCGGGATCAAATCGTTCTGCGGTGATTGCAGCTTTTTCAACACCGGGCTAAGGTTGCGCCACCAAGGCGAGATTGCATGTCAAATCAAAGCAATGCCGCAAAGTCATTACCCAGGCTTTCCGCCAAGCAGCGCGACGTGCTGGCGCTTGTCGCTGACAATCGTACCAGCAAGGAAATCGCCGGACTGCTCGGGATTTCGGAAAGTGCGGTCAACCAACGGATCGAGATTGTCCGGGCCCGTCTCGGCGGACTTCCACGCGGAGAGCTGGCGCGGCTCTACCGACAGGAATTTTCTTTAGGTGAGGCTGAAGATGACTCAACATGGCAAAAAATTCACCTACCCTCAGACCTGATATTGGCTAACGGCGGCGGCGCGGAGACTATCTCTCCAGTTGCCCCGGCCGGGGAAGCCGAACGAGATGGGTCGCAATTCTCCGCATTTATTTTCAATAGTCCGGCCACTTGGCTGAACAGCGATGCCCGCGCCATGATAGTGGCGCGGGCTAGTGCTGTAATCGGTATTTTCGTCCTCGCCCTGCTGATCGCGGTGCTGGTCACCCAATACCTCTCCCCGGGCATCGGCGGCGGCTAGAAGCGGCGCAATTCCCGCCTTGCCCTGCCAGTCCAATTCGCTAGAGAGAGCGCCAAGACCGGCCTGATGGCCGCAACGACAGGGATCGACATGGCGAGTTTCACCCTTCCCGCAAACAGCAAGATCAGCGGCAATGGCACTGCCTATGCTTCCAAAGGCGCGACCCGGGTCAAGAAGTTCACCGTCTATCGCTACGATCCCGACAGCGGCCAGAACCCGCGTTACGACACGTTCGAAATCGATCTCGACAAGTGTGGGCCAATGGTGCTCGACGCGCTGATCAAGATGAAGTCGGAAATGGATCCGACTCTCACCTTCCGTCGTTCATGCCGCGAAGGGATCTGCGGGTCCTGTGCGATGAACATCAATGGCCGCAATGGCCTGGCCTGCACCATGGCGATCGAAGACCTGGCCGGCGAGGTGCGGATCACCCCGCTGCCGCATATGGAAGTAATCAAGGACCTGGTCCCCGATTTCACCCACTTCTATGCCCAGTACGCCAGCATTCGCCCCTGGCTGCAGACCGTCAGCACCACGCCTTCGGGCAAGGAGCGCCTGCAAAGCCCCGAACAGCGCGAGAAGCTGGACGGGCTCTATGAGTGCATCCTGTGCGCCTGCTGCTCGACTTCGTGCCCGTCCTATTGGTGGAACAGCGACAAGTTCCTCGGCCCGGCAATCCTGCTCCAGGCCTACCGCTGGCTGGCCGACAGCCGCGACGAGATGACCGGCGAGCGGCTCGACGAGTTGGAAGACCCGTTCCGCCTCTATCGCTGCCACACGATCATGAACTGTGCCAATGTCTGCCCCAAGGGTCTCAGCCCGGCCCGCGCGATTGCCGAGATCAAGAAGATGCAGGCAGAGCGGCAGGTTTGAAAGTGACCGCGAACGGCGACGATCGCGGTTTCAAAAGCGAGCCCGATCCGGACAATCCCGGCTGGTTTACCTGGCAGCTGCATGATTCCACCCGTTTCAACAGCTGGATGTTTCCCAAGCTGCTGGTCCGCGCCGAGCCCGATGGCAAGGCGCGGCTGCGGATGTTTCCTGAGCATCGCCACACCAACTTGGGCAACAACATCCACGGCGGCACGGTGATGGCGCTAATCGACATCGCGCTGTTTGCCTGTTCGCGCCAGTTGGGCATCATCGAGGCAGGAACGGCTGTGACGCTCGACCTCTCGGTCCAGTTCATCGGCGCGGGCAAGCCGGATATTCCCTGCGATGCGGTGACCGAACTGCTCAAGGAAACGCGCCGCCTGGTGTTTCTGCGCGGCGTGGTGGAACAAGGCGAAGGCAATCTGGTTGCGGCCTTCTCCGGAACGATCCGCAAGCCTACCGCACCCAGATGACCGCAGTCATCGAACGCTACGAGCAACTGGTGACCTCGGGCGAACTGCGCCCCGATCCCGAGCAACGCAGCGCCGCCGAGCGCCTTGATACCCTGCAACGGCAACTCCAGGCGACTGCAACCGGCAGCTTGCTGGGTCGGCTATTCGCCAAGAAGGCCCACTCCCCGCGCGGGCTGTACTTGTGGGGCGGGGTCGGGCGAGGCAAGTCGATGCTGATGGACCTGTTCCACCAATGCCTCGAAATCCCGGAAAAGCGCCGCGTCCACTTCCATGCCTTCATGCTGGAAGTCCACGCCCGGCTGCGCGAGGCAAGGAAGAGCGAGACCGGCGATCCGATCCCGCCGGTCGCGGCCGGCATCGCTCGGGGCCTGCGGGTGCTGGCGTTCGACGAGATGGTGGTCAACAATTCGGCCGATGCAATGATCATGAGCCGGCTGTTCACCGCCCTGATCCAGCAGCATGGCCTGGTGATTGTCACCACCAGCAACCGCGCCCCGTCCGAGCTTTACAAGGACGGGCTGAACCGCGAACATTTCCTGCCCTTCATCGCCCTGATCGAGCGCGAGCTTGACGTCATGGCGCTGAACGGTCCGCATGATTACCGGCTGGAGCGGCTCGCCGGAATCGACACCTGGCATACCCCGCTTGGTGACAGCGCCACTGCCCAGGTCCGCGAGGCTTTCTTCCGCCTGACCGATTTCCCGCCCGAAGACAGCGCGCGTGTCCCCTCGGCCGAACTCGATCTGGGCGGCGGGCGCAAGCTGCACGTACCCAAGAGCCTGAAAGGCGTGGCCGTCTTCAGCTTCAAGCGGCTGTGCGCCGAGGCACGCGGCGCGGCCGATTACCTGGCGATTGCCCAGACCTATCACACAGTGATCGTGGTCGGGGTCCCGTGGATGGGCCCTGAAAACCGCAACGAAGCCGCGCGGTTCGTCACGCTGATCGACGCACTCTATGAGAACAAGGTCAAACTGTTCGCCACCGCTGCGGCTGAGCCCGACCTGCTCTACACTGCCGGCGACGGCGCGTTTGAATTCGAACGCACCGCCTCACGCCTGAACGAAATGCAAAGCGCCGACTATCTGGCGGCGGGGCACGGCGAAGACTAGATTTCCACCCGCACGGTCAGGCGGATATCGCGACCGGCTAGCGGGGCATAGTCCTTGAGGAACGAGGCATGCCGCCGCGCATCGACGTCGAACAGGTTGTTCGCGCTCAGCACCAGGCTGAGCGGGCTGTCGTTGCCGGTCGGGCGCCAGTGCAGCTCGAAATTGACCATGGTGTAGCCCGGCGTGACCGTTTCGAACGAAGCCGTGCGGCTTTGCGCGGTTACCCGTTCCACTTCGGCGCCGATGTCGAAGTGCGCCGACTTGGCCTTTAGCCCGCCAAGGAAACGCAGCGGCGGAATTCGGGGCGTCGGACCCGCGCCCTTGATTTCCGAATGGACGTAATCAGCCAGCCCGTCGACGTAGAAGCTCCAGCGACCGCTTTCCGCCAGCTTAACGCTGGCCTGGGCCTCGAAACCCCACATCCGGGCATCGGCCTGCCGGATCTGGTAAACCGGCAGCCCGCCTTCGATCGCGCCGGTGCGCTCTTCATAGACGAAGTCCGAGAACCAGCTGCGATAGATCGAAGCTTCGAAAGTAAGCCCGTCGGTATGCCCGCGCAGAATCGCCTCGGCGCTCCAGGCGCTTTCCTTGGTCAGGCCCGGATCGCCCACTTCGAAGGCTTCGGTCCCGGCGTGGGGGCCATTGGCGAACAGTTCTTCACCCGAAGGCGCGCGCTCAACCCGCGAAAGGTTGACGCCAAATTTCCACCCCGGTGCGAAATCGTAGGCTGCGCCCAGCGCGAACGACCAGGCATCGAACGAACGGCTGCCCGAAAAGAATTGCGGCTGGCTCGGCTCGGGTGAAGAGACCAGCTTGCTGTGCTCATAGCGCCCACCGGCCTCAAGCAGCAACGGACCTGCATTGTACTGCTGCAGCGTATAGACGCCCAACTGATCGGTATCGTTGCGCGGCAGGAATGCCTCGGCGCCGATGACGTTGAAATCGCGGTTCATGTACTGGATGCCGGTGGCACCCTTCCAACCGCCCCGCGTCGCCTGAACCAGGTCAAGCCGGCCTTCCATGCCCTGGTTAAGGAAAGTGGTGCCCACTGCGCCATCGGGTTCAAGTTCCGAATGGCTGTAATCGCCATAGGCAAAGCGGGCCGAGACTTTCTCGATCAAGCTTCCGTCCAGCTCCAGTTCGGCGCGGGCATCGATCCGGTCCTGCTTCATCTTGAGGCGCGGGGCCTCCTGCCCCTGCCCGGGCTGGGTCGCGAAACGCACCGGGATGCCGTAGAAGTTGTCGAGATGGCTGTAGGCTACCCCGATATTGCCGCCGTCGTTGATATAGGCCAGTCCCACTCCGGCCGACCAGGTCTTGGCAGCGGTATTGGGCAGCCGTCCGGTCAGCGCGGCATTGGCGGCGAAATCGATCTCGGGATCGGCCAGCGGATCGGGCGGCAGCAGGCTGGATGCCAGCGCCTCGGCCCGCAGCGCCGGCGTCAGGGCATGCCCGCCGATCCGCAGATCGCTGGTCTTGAGGTAACTCGCGTCCAGATGGCCGACCCAGCCATTGCCCAGCGGCAGTTCGAGCGAACCCGCGCCGCTGCGTTCTTTTGAAGCCGTGGCATAGGTGCCCAGCGCGGTCAGGTGGATCGGCTCGTCAGGAACCGTTTCAGGGATACGCTTGTCGATCACGTTGACCACGCCGCCGATCGCGGCCGAGCCATATTGCAACGACTGCGGCCCGCGCAGCACTTCGACCCGCGACGCCAGCGCCGGGTTGATCGCCGGGGCATGGTCAGCCGAGGTGTTCGAAACGTCGATCGAGCCGATCCCGTTCGACAGCACCCGCACCCGCTCCCCCTGCAGGCCGCGCAAGACCGGACGCGAGGCCGAGGGTCCGAACGAGGTGGCGCTGACCCCCGGGGTATGCGCCAGCGTATCGCCGATCGAGGGACGGATCGCGCTGGTCAGCTTCTCCTGGCTGAGCACGGCCACGCCCGAGAGCGCATCCTGTCGGCTGGTGCGCAGCATACCCGTGACAACAATATCGGCGTCCCCGTGGTGATAGTCGGGCTCCCCCTCACCCGACTGGTCCTGGGCCTGAGCCTGGGCAGACGCAGGCGCAGACAGAGTCAAAGCGAGGATCGCGAAACTGGAAGTGAGGGCAAAGCTGGCACGCATTGAAATCGAATTCCTCAATCTGAGCCGGTGCCCCATGGCCGCCGGTTGCTTGCGGGCCGCTTAACCGCCTTTTCGATCCGTAACAATATCTCATCTCAGTTTGAAACGCATTTCCTCGTGCTGGGTAAACGGTTCGTCGATTGGCCAGGCAACCAGCGGGGCATCAAGCCTGCGGTAGGGATAACGGAAAATTACCATATTGGCGGTATTGCCGCCCCATGCAGTACGGGAAACCTCCCCGGAGCCTTGATGGACGTGTTGCGGATGAATTCCGTAACGCGCTGTTTTTGTGCGTGAATGGTATTGCTGGAGGGTTGCCGGGATGATCTGGCCCTTCCGAAAGAAGGCGAAAGCCAAAAAGCAAGTTACACGGCTGAGAATCTTCATGTGGCCGTTTGTGCTCTGCGCAATCGCCACAATGATCACCTTGGCTCTGCCATTGGAGGATCTCTATCGCGGAGCGCGCAGCTATCTGCGCCTTCGCCCGGCTGATCAGAAAGCCGTGGTTGTGGCGATCGACGACCGCACTGTTCAGCGCTTCAAGACAAGCTACTATTCTCGCAGACACAACGCTGAGTTGCTTGATCGCGCTTTCGCGAACGGTGCCAAGCGCGTCTTTTTCGACGAATCTTTCAAGCTGCCGCTGGACTCCGAAGGGGATGACCTGTTTGCACAGTCGCTGGTCCATCACCGAGATAGAGTTTTTTTGGGTGCGACCCAGTTCAATCATTATTCCTCGGGAGAGTTGATCAAGTTCATCCCGATTGACAAGTTGCGGAACACCGCGTCACTCCGGTCGATGCGTGCCATCAGGACACCGTTCAACTTGTCATTGATGGTCTATTACAATGATAAGGTTGAAGGCCAGGTCATACCGACAATTTCGGCAGGCTTGGCCGACGTGCAGGGCCCGGCCGACACCTACTACACGCCAGACTGGTCGATTGACTACAGGACGGTCCCGACGATCAGTCTGCTCGACGTTGTCGATAACAAGATTCCGAACGGCTTCTTCAACGGCAAGGATGTCCTAGTCGGCGTGACCGCGCAGACTGAAAGTGACTTCTTCCAGATCCTTGGGCAGGGCGTCGTGCCCGGCGTCTACGCGCACGCTTTGGGCGCGCAGACGCTGCGTGAGGGAACTCCGATCGATATTGGCGGTTGGCCTGCCTTCGCGGTGGCCGCCTTGATGTCCGTAATGCTGCTTCGAACCAATTCGCGCCGTTCGGCGAATTTGTTGCTCGCCGTTGGACTGGTCCTGGCCCTGGTCGTTCCGATCGTATTGGACATCCTTAAGATCACTGCCGAATTCGTCGTGGCCTATGTGCTGTTTGGAGTCGTAGCGTTCCGCTCAAATTCACTTCGGGCACTTTCTGAAGCGCGGTTGCGCAATGCCAGGACGCTCTTGCCGAACCTGTCCGCATTGCACGAAGAATCGGCAGCATCAAAGCAACCGATCATTGCCATGCGGATCCGCAACTACGCTGCTGTTTGTGCCAGTTTCCCGGATGCAGTGGAAGAAGACCTGATCAAGGAACTTTCCCGCAGGCTTACCCTGCCAGGCCAAAACACTGTCTTCTATCAAGCGGAGGAAGTCCTTTACTGGCTTGGCACATCACTGTCGCATAGCGAGATCGAAGAACACCTTGCCGGGCTGGCTCAACTCATTGAGAGTCACCTGATCATCCAGGGACGCAAGTTGGACATCCACGTGGTCTTCGGCGTCGACACCGCAATCGAACGACCGATCGCTAACCGGATCGGCCGAGCCTTGCTCGCGGCTGACCAGGCAGCTGCAAAGCATCAACTGCTCCAATTCAATACCAGCGAAAATGACGAAGAAAGCGCCTGGGAACTTTCGCTCATGAGCGAGTTGGACGAGGCCATCGATCAGGGTCATATCTGGGTTGCCTACCAACCGCAGATCGACCTCCAGACCGACCGGATCATTGGCGCGGAAGCGCTTGTACGCTGGATGCACCCGACCCGCGGGGCGATCTCTCCCGAAGCTTTCGTCCTTGCCGCCGAAGCGCACAACCGGATTACCCGCCTGTCGCAATATGTCCTAGAGCAAGCCGCGACGGCGGCATTGCCTCTCCTTGCAGCCAATCCGGCATTTCGTTTGAGCGTCAATCTCTCGGCCGTTCTGCTTGAAAGCCGTAAGCTTCCCGAACTGATCACCGCAGCCCTGAAAAAATCCGAATTCCCGGCCCGCAACCTGACGCTGGAAGTGACCGAATCCGCACCTTTCGCTGAACACGCCGTTGTCGCGGAAAATCTCACTAATATCGCGGCGATGGGGATTGAGATTTCGATAGACGACTATGGCACCGGCAATGCCACGCTCGACTATCTGCGTTCAGTGCCCTGTCAGGAAATCAAGATCGATCGGAGGTTTGTTGCAAACCTCGTTTCAAACCCCAGTGACATGCTGCTGGTCGAATCCACGATCGAACTGGCTCATGGACTTGGTCGCCGGGTGATTGCTGAAGGAATCGAGGATCCGGAGACCCTTGAATTGTTGCGCGCAATTCACTGCGACATTGCGCAAGGCTATTACCTGGCCAAACCGATGCGGATCGAAGCGCTCGAATCCCTTTTGGTTGCGAACAATCGGCTTCACGCCGCGTAGGCCCTGGATCTGGCTCCCGCGGCAAAGCATCGCGGGTAAGGTCCCACTCCCAAACAGATAGCTCTTCAGTTGCCCATCGATGGGGCTGATTGCGCTCCGATTCGTCATGATTCGCGGTTCTGCTGAAGGCCGGCGCATGTATCGATGATCAATGGATTCGGCGATGGCATTGTTTTTCAACAGATTATGGTCAATTTTCAGGCAATCCGAAGGGTTAAGAATTGATTGTTGCCTTTGGTTACCAATTTGTTATCCTACAGATAAGCAGTGCCCTAGCTGGGTCGGTGCTTGTTTCAAGGAGGGTCACTATGAAAACGACACGCAACTGGTGGCAGTATATCGACAGGGTTTTGGGTCGGTAACTTCCAACACCGATTATGAGACGGCCCTGGGTAATTCCCGGGCCGTTTTCATTTGTGCTGCGTGCGATTGCTTAGCCGACCAAAGCGGCCAGGCTTTTATCCAACATCACCAGCTGCCACAGCAGCCGTCCGTGATCGGACCTTCCGGCAATATGCGCATCGGCCATCGCGGCCAGGCGCTTGCCATCGAACCAACCCGTCCGCACTAGCGCATCGCTTGAAGCGATGGCGCGCGCCTGTTCGGCCAGCGGTCCGCGGAACCACTCGGCGATCGGGGTGACGAACCCCTGTTTGGGGCGATAGAGGATATCGTCCGGCAGGTAGCGCTGCATGGTCTTCTTGAGCAGCCACTTGCCCTCGCCGCGCCGCACGCGCAGGTGCTCGGGCAGGCTGGCGGCGAATTCGATCAGTCGGTGGTCGAGCAGCGGCTCTCGCGCCTCCAGGCTCACCGCCATGCTGGTCCGGTCGACCTTGGTCAGGATGTCGCCCGGCAACCAGAATTTGAGATCGGCATACTGCGCCCGGTCGAGGCCCGAGCGGGCCTGGGCCTTGCGCATCGTTTCCTCGAACGGCTGTTCCGCCCGATAGTCGCCGCGCAGGCGCAGGAACTCGGGCGAATAGAGCGTCTGGCGCAGCTCGGGCGGAATGATCGAGACCGCGCGGGCATAGCCCTCCTCGCTGGTCCCGGCGAGCGCCAGCAAGGTGGTCTTGGCGCGCAGCGGACGCGGGGCCCAGTCGGCCTTGGGATAGATCGCTCCCAAGCCGCCAAACACCGGCCCGCGCAGCACCTGCGGCAACAACGATCGAACCCGGTCCTCGCCGAACTGGAAGACCTGACGGCGATAGCCGGCAAAGGCCTCGTCCGCGCCGTCACCCGATAGCGCCACGGTCACCGTCTCGCGCGCCAACTGGCAGACCCGCCAGGTCGGCAGCGCGGAAGCATCGGCGAAAGGCTCGTCAAACATCGCCACCAAATCGTCCAGATGCTCGAAGTCATCGGGTGAGACAGTTCGTGCGCGATGATGGCAAGCGAATTTGCGTGCAATCTGCTCGGCGTAGGTGCTTTCATCGGCGGCGGCGACATCGAAGCCGATCGAGCAAGTCTTGACCGGTTCGCGGCTCGCTTCGGCCATCAGGGCGACAACCGCCGAACTGTCCACTCCGCCAGAAAGGAACGCACCCAAAGGCACGTCCGACACCATCCGCGAGGTCACCGCCTGGCGCATCAGGTGCAGAAGCTCGGCCTCAAGATCGGCAGCACGGCCGTTGCGGCGCTCAGCAAAGCTAACGTCCCAGTATTGCGATGGCGCCGGCAGCAGGGCATCGTGGCGCAGCAGCAGCGTGTGCCCTGCGGGCAACTTCATCACCCCTTGCAGGATCGAGCGATGATCGGGGACATAGCCCCAGGTCAGGTAATCCTCAATTGCCAGCGGATCGATCTCGCGGCGCAGCAGCGGGTGGGCCAGCAGGCCCTTGAGCTCTGAGGAAAAGGCCAGGCTTCCATCGCTGAGCGGGGCATAGAACAGCGGCTTCACGCCAAGCCGGTCGCGGGCCAGGAACAGCGTGCGCGCCCGGCAATCGTAGATCGCGAAGGCGAACATCCCGTGCAGGCGGGTCACGCAATCCGGCCCCCAACGCTGCCAGGCGGCGAGGATCACTTCGCTGTCGCCATCGGTGTGGAACTCAGCCCCAGCGCCTTTCAGCTCCTCGCGCAGCTCGCGGTAGTTGTAGATCTCGCCGTTGAACACCAGCATTGCCGCGCCGTCAGTGGAGGCCATCGGCTGCGGCGAACCGACCAGGTCGATGATCGAAAGGCGGCGGTGCCCCAGCCCTACCCCGGGCGCGGTCCAGACCCCGGCCCCATCAGGTCCGCGGTGCGCCATGGCATCGCACATCCGTTCGACCCGCAAGGGGTCAACCGGCTTGGGCGTGCTGAGGTGAAAGATACCGGCTATTCCGCACATGACAGAGGCGCTTAGCGGGCTTCGGCGATGCGGTCCATCCACGGACCGGGATCGCCGATCGCGGCCTGGAAGGCTGCCAGTTCCTTGGCTGCGTCAAATCCCGGGCGCTGTTCGGCCGAGAGGATCAGCATCGCGGTCGGCCTGGCGCGCAGCAACAGCCGGTCGCCGATGTTGGCCAGCTTCAATTTGACATTGCTGCCACTGAGCAAGTCACCGCTGCGGTACCAGGTCAGCGCCAGGCGCTCGATCTTTCCGCCCGCCATCAGGCGGTCCGACTTGGCAATTGGCACCGCAGGACCGTTGCTGGTCCAGGACCAGGCACTGTTTGGGGTCAGGGCTCCCTGCCCGAACCCGCCGGCTTCCTTGCCCTCTCCCTGCGAAGCATAAAGCGCATAGAATACATCGACCTGATTGCCTGCGGCGTCCTGATAACGCCCCAACAGGCGGTGATCGGCACCGCCGGCTAGCGGTTGCCAAGGCGCTTGCGGGGAATAGTCGGCGCGCTGCCAACCCGGCACTTCAGGCAAATGAACCTGAGCGGGCATCGGTGCGGATAGCGCTTCAGCCGCCATCGCCCAACCAATCCCGCCAGTGACCAGCAGCAGGCTTCCTGCCAGCGCGCCCCATTCGGGCAGGCCGGCCTGCTCCAGACGGCCCAGTAGCGGCGAGGCTGCGATTGCTTCGGCATCGATCATGGGTTCGTCGATAGCGCGGTCGAAGAACCGCCACGACATGGCCATGACCGCCGCGATCACCAGTGCGAAGAAGATCCAGCCATAGATCAGGTGGTCGATCCCGGCGGCTTTTTCGATCCCGACAAATTGCGCGGCGAAAATTGTTCCCCAGGCGCGCAGGCCATTGGCCAGGATCGGCACCACCAGGCACAGCGCGAAGAAGCCGATCCGGCGCCGCCAGCTCTTGAAGCAGACATTGCCGACCAGTGTCCCCAATGCGATCATCGCAATCAGGAATTTGACCCCCGAGCAGGCCTCGGCAACTTCGAACAGGCCGGCCGGAGTATCGATGAACACCCCGTTGATCGTCGCGGTCACCCCGGTCGCATGAACCAACCAGATCGTGATTTCGGCAGTGATTGACTGCAATGCCGGGACCATTTCGTCACCGAACGGCACCAGGAACGCCAGATAGGCAAACGGAAACAACAAAGCCGCGAACAGCCGCGGTCCCAGCAAAAGCAGCGCGCTCGCCGGAAGCATTGCCACGGCCCCGGCCTCGCGGAACAGGTTGAACCCGGCAAATGCGCCCAAAACCCACAAGAACACTGCCCCCGCAAGGAACAGCAATCCCCAGCGCCATGGTTTCGGCTCGAACCGGGCCAGCTGCGGCGCGCGGAGCCAGACCAACCATCCGGCTATGGCGGGAACCAGCAGCACGTGATTGTAGGTCGAGGAATTCCACCACTGGTCGACCATCGCCAGCCAGTCGGCCCCGAAGGCGACGATCAACGCGGTCCAGACCAGGCCAAGCTTGATCAGCCCCTGCCGCCAATGCGCAGGTATGCCGTCAGGGCTGAAGCGCCCCGGAACAGCTACGGCTTCAGGCGGCATGACGCGCAGTGCTTTCGGCCAGGCCCAGCATCGCGCCAAGCGGAGCCAGGGTCGCCTGCCAGCTCATCCCATCGACCACGAAGCGGCGGGCTTCCAGGCCCATCGCATGGCTGTGTTCGTGATCGCTGAGCAGCGCGATAGCGCGCTCAGCCAAAGCGAGATCGCTTTCCGCCACTGCATAGTGACGCGCATCGATGCCGCCGATCCCGGTCGCAGCACCCGGCGTCAGCACGACCGGCATGGTCATGGCCATCGCTTCGAGCACCTTGTTCTGCACGCCGCGCGCCAGTTCCAACGGAACGAGGGCGAGATCCGCGGCGGCGAGCCACTCGCGGATGTCCTCAACCCCGCCCCAGATATGGGCGCCGCCCTGCCCGTGCCTGGCCAGCAGCGTTTCGGGGGGATTTCGCCCGACCACGTGAAAACTTGCTTCGGGGAACTGTTCACGCACCAGCGGCAGGATTCGGTCAATGGCCCGTTCTGCCGCTGCGACATTGGGGGCATAGTCCATTTGCCCGGTGAAGATCATCCGCGGTCCGCCGCGATCAAGCATAGCCGGCGCCGGACGCACCAGCGAACGATCGAAAAACTGGCTGTCGATCCCGTTACGCAGCGCACGCACGTCGCAAGTGGCACGGTCTTCAGGGACAAGTCTGGCGCGGAACAGCGCCGCTTCCTCGTTGGAGACCAGCAGGCTGGCCTGGCTGCGGCGGGCAAGCCGGGCCTCCTCCGCACCGAGCAAGCGCCCCTCGCGGGCATCGATCCATTTGCGCGGGCCATTGCCGCTTGTCGCATAGGCTTCGAACTTGGCCGAATCGACATCGACGAAATCGAACAGCACGCGGCCGGTGAAACTATCGGGAACGTACTGCCCCATCTGGCCCGAAAAGGCATAGATCGTATCGATCGGGCGTTCGGCCAGAACCTTGCGGACATAGGCCATCAAGGCGGCATGGTGAAACGCAGTTACGCTGACCGGCTTGCCCATCGCCAGCGCCTCGATCCCGGCCCGAACCAGCGACTTGTCGCGGCGAACCAGGCAGTGGCTGGCGGCAAGCGCAGCCAGTTCGCTTTCGGCGGCAAGATCCGCGTCATCGTCGGCGAAAGTCGCGACATGCACCGGGGCCAGCCCAGCCAGGTGCCGCAGCACATGGTGCGAACGGATCTTGTCCCCGCGATTGGGCGGAAAGGGCATCCGGTGCGCCAGAAACAGGATCTCAGCCATTAGCCCAGCCCACGCGCGATATGCGGGCCCAGCAGGTTGGCAAGCCGCAATGGCAGCCGCTTCCACCCGGCAATCAGCAAGGCATGCTTGGCGCTGGTCGGATCGGCATCGCGGGCTTCATGGCCAGGCGCAGTCCAGACCGCGTAGGATAGCGGTTCAGGCTCGAAGCCCCAGTTGCGCTTGAAGTCGTAAGCGCCCGAATGGGTCTTGGAACGGCCGAAATCGAACCGCGCGCATCCGCGCCGACGGGCGTGGAGCATTAGTTCGAAATACATCCGGTCATTGGCGCGCAGTCGCCGCGCGTCCCAGGTGCCGCCGCCCCAGTAAGGCATGACATCGCCCTTGTGATATAGCGAGAGCACCGAGGACACCGGCTTTTCCTGGTGCCAGACGGTCAGGATATCGGCATCGTCGCCGAACCGATCGAGAACACAATCGAACAGGGCCCGCGGGAATACCGGAGTGCCGAGATTGCGTACGCTTTCGGCATAGACCGCATAGTGCGCGCGGCGATCGCTTTGGGAAGTGCCAATAGTGACGCTAAGGTCATTCGCCAGCCCCTTGCGCACCTCGGCGCGCTGCTTGCGCGGGATCTGGAGCAGTTCGGCATCGTCGTCGGCGGCAAGCGGGCGAACGAAGCCGCAATGTGAATCCTGCTTGATCGACCAGCCTGCGCGGCGCACCGGCAGCACTGCGCCCCGCAGTTCGATTGCCGGACAATTGCGGCGCAGCGCCAGTTCTTCCAACGCAGCAAACAGCGCCTTGGCATCGCGCGGATCGCTGACCAGCATGCCGCCACCGACACCGAACCCGCTGGAAGCGAGAACTCGCCCGAACAGCGGAGAATGAACCTCGGTCAGCGGGACATAGCCCAGTATCGCGTCGCCGCGTTCGGCGATCAGTGCCAGGGCGCGATTGCCCGTCCCTTCGGCCGTACCCAGCAACCAGGCGGGGCGGTGAAACGCGGAGCCTTCCTCATGCCCGGCAACATAGCCCTCGATCCGCCGGATTTCATCCGGATCGGAGACACTTGCAGTACGCAGGCTCAGGGTTGAGGGACGAAACGGGGCATTCACGCTGCCAGCTCCACCGCGCGTTGCGCTTCGCGGTGCGCCAAAAGGTCCATCCGGCCCCAGACGAATTCGCGGACCAGCTGCTCCAGTTTCTCGGCCATGACCGACAGGTTGGTATAGTGCCGGACCCGTGAACGCATCGAGGCATGGGGCACACGCGGCTGCTGGGGATCGATTTCCCAGGGGTGGAAATAGAACACGGCAGGGCGCCGGTCCTTGGTGTTGACCTGACGGATCGCCCAGCGCGAGAAACCATAGGGCAGGACGCGGAAAAAGCCCCCTCCCCCGGCGGCCAGACGGCGTCCGGCGAAATGCGCGGTGGTGACCGGGATTTCGATCAGATCGCTCCACGGCAGCGGTTTGAAAGCGAAACGCGGAGCTTCGCGCCAGCCATAGTGATCGTGGCTGATCGGCGCGACCGAGGAGCTGTATTCAAAGCCCTGCTCATGCAGTGCCATATAGGCCCAGGGGGTGCGCTGATCGATCGAGAAGCTGGGCGCCCGATAGCCGGTGATCCGCACGCCCGAGGAGTCTTCCAGCACCTTGCGGCTGCGTTCAAGATCGGCGGCGAAGCTCGCCTTGTCGAACCGGAACACGCGTTCGTGATCCCACCCGTGGCTGGCCAGCTCGTGCCCGGCATCGACGATTCGCCGCATCAACGGTCCGTGGCGTT
>Ga0209023_10000457_pt1 | contig 62248 bp, 55 predicted proteins | sample LakOneMetagenome_FD_187468 | JGI IMG/M metagenome (GOLD analysis project Ga0209023, IMG submission 187468) | Freshwater and sediment microbial communities from Lake Erie, Canada (SPAdes) (version 2) | ecosystem: Environmental > Aquatic > Freshwater > Lentic | place: Lake Erie, Canada...
TTTGTTGACGAGCAGTTTATTCTGCTCATTTATCGAGCCGTATTTTACGCGTTCTTCTTCGGTCAGAGCCGACAGCTTGCCTGCAACTAGTGCTTCCAGATCCGAAATAGTACTCTCAATATGGGTGCGATCGCTCAATGTTAATTGCGTTTCGATGATGTTTTTCATTATATCTTCTTAACCTCCTGGGCGAAGATTATAATGTACTTTTCTGCGAGAAAACAAGTACTCATTCAGACGACCGCATTTGGGCTGACAGTGAGCGAATGCTGTGTTTATCTAATAGGTGACGCAGCGAGCGGACGGGCATCTGCAGGAGTTCTGCCGCTTTTGTCTGGTTCCCCGAAGATTGCCTCAAGGCTTCGACTACATAAGTCTTTTCGAGGCTTTCGAGGTGACTGACAAGATTGATCCCGTCGTCCGGCAGGTCAAACTCGGCCTTGATCCGTTCCGGGTTGTAATTTGTAATGTGGTCGGGTAGGCGTTCCGGCTGTATCTCTTCGCCGCGCTCGAGCGCTACCGCTCGTTCGATCGTATGTTCCAGCTCGCGAACGTTCCCGTGCCAGGCATAGTTCTCCAGCAATTGCATCGCGATCGGCGACAACGTAAGCGACTTACCGCCTTGGTCGCAGAACTTCCGCATAAAATGGTCGACGAGCTCAGGAATATCCTCAGCCCTGTCACGAAGCGGCGGCAGATGGATCGGTATGACGGAAATTCGATAAAACAGGTCCTCGCGAAAAGTTCCGTCGCCGGACATTTGCTTGAGATCGCGATTGGTTGCGGCGATCACGCGGGCGTCAATACTTAATTCGTCGTGCGCACCGACCGGCCTCACGCGTCGTTCCTGCAAAACCCGCAGTAGCTTAACCTGCATCGCCGGTGACATTTCGCCGATCTCATCGAGAAAGATCGTACCCTTGTCGGCCGCCTCAAACAGGCCCTTGCGATTGGTATTTGCACCGGTGAACGCACCCTTAACATAACCGAACAGTTCTGATTCGAGCAGCGTCTCCGTAAATGCACCGCAGTTTATCGAGATAAACGGCCGCTCACCACGCGGGCTTTGATCGTGGATCGCACGGGCGACCAGTTCTTTACCTGTTCCGCTCTCGCCGGTGATCAACACTGTCGATTGAACTTCAGCAACCGTTTCGATCATCTGAAAGATCGCGTCCATCTTCGACGAGGTGCCGACAATGTTCTTAATACTGCCGCGATCACGCTGGGCACGTTTGAAAGCCCGGTTTTCGACGATAAGCTCCTGCTTCTCAAGCGTCTTGCGAACAATGAGCTTTAATTCTTCGACATCGAACGGCTTTTGAATAAAATCATCTGCTCCGAGTTTGAAAGCCTCGCGAGCAGTCTCAACCGACGCAAACGCGGTCATAAGGATCACGCCGAGATCCGGCAAGGTCTCCCGCACCGTGCGCAGCATCTCGATACCATCCATGTCCGGCATTTTTACATCCGAGATGATAACGTCGGCAGGAGATTCTTCGAGCAGTTCGATAGCCTGACGCCCGTTCATAGCGGTTCGGATCTTATGCCCGTCGCCCTCAAAAACAAGGCTCAAAAGCTGGCGGTAACTTTGCTCGTCGTCAACAATTAATATATTTGCCATTCGAATTGGGTTTTACGTCTAGAAACGGACCTTACTCGTCCATCTTCATTCTCACAAATGCAATGCGGATAATTCAAGAAGAAAGTTAGCTTGCGTCCGCATTCACATTCAAAAATTCCTTTAATTTGGGCGCACTTTCGGTGATGTGTATGTTATCGCTCGGCTCAACGACGGTCGAACGATTATCACGCGGCAGTTCGATCGTGATCACACTCCCGCTTCCCTCGATGCTCCGGACGTTTATCGCACCGTTGTGATCCTTGACGATCTGATAAACGATCGAGAGCCCGAGGCCCGTACCGCCGGTTGTCGAATTGGCAAACGGCTCGAATAGCTGTTCGACCTGCTCCTGCGACATACCGCGTCCAGTGTCCTCAAATATTATTCGAACGCGATTGTTTGGAATGCTCTCAAGGCCAACTTTAAGCGTTCCGCCATCGGGCATGGCCTGGATGGCATTGCGTGCGAGATTCCAAAATATCTGCTTTAGCTGTGACGTATCTGCCGCGATGACAACCGGGGCCGAGCCGGATTCGTCAACAAATTGATGCGTTTCCAGAACATCCGGGCTATGTTTGAGCAATTTGAACATCTCACGCACCGCTTCCGCGACATCCATATCCGAGAAATTTGTTGCCGCAGGGCGAGCGTAATTTAAGAAATTTGTGATGATACTGTTCAGTCGGTCTGATTCCTTAAGTATTATCTCCATCAATTCAGCCTGAGTTGATCCGGGGGCCGTGCTCGATTCCAAGACCTGTATCGCCCCGCGCATTGCTCCAAGCGGATTTCGTATCTCATGTGCGAGTCCGGCGGCGACACGACCAACGGCAGCGAGGCGGTCTTTTCTACGCACGCTTTCTTCCATCGAACGGATCTCCGTCAGGTCCTGAAACGTTATGATGAGACCTGTCGCTTCGTTGCTTTGCGAAAATAACTGTGACACGCCATAGCCGATACGAACGGCAAACCCGTCCGGCGTTTGCAGGTCGGCTTCGAACCTCGGAGCTTGATCCCCGTCCAAAACCGCCTCAAGCGAAAGCTTTATCGGCTCTTGAATGTTCCCAAATAGTCTAAAGATAGATTGTCCGCGAACGTCCTCGGAGCGGTAACCCGTAATCTCTGTAGCTGCCGCATTAAATGTATAAATAATTCCATCGAGGTCTGTCGTGATCAGGCCCGAACGGATAGATTCGATAATTCGTTCGTGAAGAACCCGTAAAATTGCGAGTGTCTCGGCCGTTTCCTTGAGTTCTTCGCCAGACGAACGTCTATCCGCCAATCTCGCAGCGAGCAAGCCAACCACCAGAAACGCGACGATATGAAAGCTCACGATCTGAACAACTTTCGCGGTCGGCTGGCCGGAAGTCGCGGATTCAAGTACGCCATTAACCGATAACAATGCGAGTGTCGTCAGCAACGCGACACAAATAACCGCCATCAACAATGTCCATAGCGGCCGTAGGAAGAAGCTCGAGACGCTGATTAGAACAATGTAAAGGCTTATGTAAGGTGAAGTAAGGTCACCGGTCCGCCAAACCAGCCAGGTGACCATCAATGCATCCAGCAGTAATTGGGCCTTGACCTGCTGCGAATATCGCCGCTCGATTATTCTCAGCAAGAAAAAATAAACGATCGTGAGGCCGACCGAGATCAGAAAAATCAGAAAAAGCCCTTGCGGGAACATTTCCCAAGACAATTGCAGCCGCCCGCTGTTCCAGATCCAGATCGTTACCAGCAGCACAAAAATGACCATCAATCGCCCGATGATCAAAGTTTGAATACTCTGTATCCTCTTTGAATTGGCTGTCGGTATTTTTTCGTCTAAACTGTTCATGCAAACCGTTTAATTGATATGTCAATTCAAGAAAATCAGGACAATTCACCGATCTTCGACAAACGCCCTTGGGGCAGTTTTACGGTGCTCGACGATGGTGATGATTTCAAGGTAAAAAGGATCGAAGTGCTTCCGGGAAAACGCCTTAGCTATCAGCGTCATTCCCGCCGGGCCGAACATTGGTTCGTCGTCCGCGGCATTGCTAAAGTAACATTAAACGGTGTTGAAATTCTAGTCAGAGCGGGCGAGGCGATCGATATTGCCGTCGAAACTGCCCATCGCGTCGAAAACCCTGACGCTGCGGAAACGCTGGTTTTTATTGAAACACAAACCGGGGATTATTTCGGCGAAGACGACATTGTCAGGCTGGATGACGATTTCGGCCGCGTCTGATATCTGCCAGTTCTGTTTCACTTGTGGTTCGCAAGGATCTTGATCGCGGCTTCGCCGAAATTATCCGAAATAATTTCAGGCTTCATATTGAGTTGGAACTGATGAATAGTCCCATATCCGGTTAAGACCATTGCAGTTCGCAATTTTCCGTTAATACCGGTTTCGACATCGATCTTTTTGTCCCCGATCATCCACGAACGTTCCATATCGATATCAAAATCACGTTGAGCACGTTCGATCATTCCCAGTCCCGGCTTGCGGCAAAGACAACCCTCATCTGGCAAATGCGGGCAAAAATAAAATTCATCGATCATTCCTCCGAGATCGATCTGAATTTGCTGATGGATCTGGTGCATTGCCGATTCTGTGTATATCCCACGACCTATTCCCGATTGGTTGGTTACCACAATGACCAGATATCCCGCCTCTTTCAGAGCTCGAACGGCCGATGCTGAAGAATCGAAAAGGCGAAGTTCTTCGACCCGAGACAGAAAATTTACCTCCTCGATCAAAGTGCCGTCACGATCCACAAATATTGCGGGTTGTTTCATTCAGTGTATCGTCTCAATTGTTTCGATCTCATCCGTTGTGTAACCCTTATCTGCTTCGAGAGCACTAGTTGCCCGTTCAAAGACCTCTTCGACCGAAACCCGCGTCATACAACGGTGATCGATCGGACAATCGCGCAGCATGCACGGCGCACATTCGACCGGGTGCCTGACGATTTGAGCGTTATCAGAAAACGGTGCCGTGGTTTCAGGATTTGTAGGACCGAATATAACGATCGTCGAGACTCCAACGGCCGGTGCTAAATGTGCAAGGCCCATGTCGTTCGAGATCAGCAGATCGATCTCGCTCAAGATCGCAGCGACCTCTTCCATATTGGTCTGTCCGACGATATTCACCGGCTTTTTAAGTGACAGCGTCTCGACCCTTCCGGCAACGTCGGCCTCATCTTTAGATCCGACGAGTAGAACGTTAACATTCGACTCTGTCTGTAACTGGTCATTTAGCTCGGCATACCTTTCCGCGGGCCAGCGTTTTGCTCGGGAATTCGTCGATCCGACGCCAAGAGCGACCGTCTTCCTAGACGTATCCATACCAAATCCGAACAACTGTGTACGGGCCGCTATCCTTCGCTCATCGGAGATCTCGATCGTCGAATCAGGAACCGAATGAGATACCGTTTCCCTGCCGAGCACCAAACGCTCGACTTCCGCGAGCAGATTTAGATAGTAAAACGATTCATGCCGCCGGTTCTTCCATTCAGGCACTGCGATCGGGTCCGTTAAGAGAAGTCCGCGAGCGTCCTTATTATAGCCGATGCGTCGCGGAATCCTGGTCAGAAACGACGTAAGGGCCGACTCGAACGAATTTGGAAATAACACTGCGAGATCGTATCCGTCCGTTTTCAGGAACTGCGAATTATCAAGAATGTCCTTGATCACCCATTTGTGCTTATCGTATGTGACGATCTCATCAATAAACGAAGCATCGCGAAACACGCCGTCAGCCCATGTCCGTGTATGCAGGGTGATCTGGGCCTCAGGGAAAATACGACGCAGTTCACGCATTGCCGGAACCGACATCACCGCGTCGCCGATCCAGTTTGCTCCACGAACAAGAATTTTCTTGATATTCGGCTGCATGGGCTAAAAAAGCGTTTTCAATCCTTCCGCGATCCCGATCTCCGGCATCCAGCCAAGTTCTTGCGAAACGAGACTTAGATCCGAAACGTAATTAGCCGGAACCGGAGCAGGCAGCGGATTTTCGTCGTCAATGACGGCCTGAAGTCCGGAGACGTCTTCCATTTTCGTGATCAGATCCCGAAGCGAACACGCGTTTTGCCCGCCGCCGCCGAGATTGTATAGACCGTGACGAATGATCGACTCGGCAAATGCCTTACACGCCGCCGAAAAGTCGTCAACATGCAGCACATCGCGGATCGGCGTTCCATTCCCAGGCAGACGCATTCGCTCGCCTTTATTTATAGCATCGACGTAATGACCGACGAAATTCGGCACGTTGCCATCGCTAAATGGAGCATAAACGGTCGAAAGCCGAAATATGCACGAGCGAAACTTCCTCGTATTAGCGTAATACTCAACGTATCGCTCAGCGATCAGTTTTGACCATTCGAGGGCCGATTGGCCGGCGAAGTGTGTCGGGCAGGTCTCAGGAACATTTGCGAAATTGTCCGCGAATCTGCCGTAAACGTCTTTGGTCGAAGCAAATACGAATACGGCATCTTCCTTGACCTGCTTTAGGACGTTGACGGTTCCTTCGACATTCGTCAAAAACACGTGCGGAGCCGCCTCAGGCGATTTATTTAATTCGGCGGCGAGATGGATCACAATATCGTAATCAGCTACCCGCGTTACGTCCTCGATATTAAGGATGTCGAACCCCGAGCGGCGTGAAAAGTCGTCAGCGCGGAAGAAACGCCGCACGTGAGTGCCTAAAAATCCGCTGCCGCCGGTGACCAGAACTTTCATAAGTCAATTAAAAGTTATAATTTGCTAGACAGCAAGCCCTCGAAATATATAAGATTTAACGAGGGGTTCCCGCTTGCCTGCCACGCGTTCGATATTTGCCGCTCATCGAAAATGTCCGTAGAAATACAGCCAAAAACAACACGTTCCAAGATGCCGCCCAAAGGTTGGGTAAACGCGCGTCGCGGATCCGTGTTCAAAGCCCCGCCGCCTTCTCGGTTTCGGCGCCTTCTGAATCTCATATTCAATCGATACACGCTCGCGGCATCGCTCATAGTTTTGATCACGGGCTTTCTGACGTTCACGTATTTCTGGTTCGAATTCTCTGACAGGATAGATCGCAAGCTGTTGAGCGGCGAGGTCTTTACGCCGTCTGCGGGGATCTATTCTGCGCCGAAAACTCTGCGCGTTGACGAAGAGATCTCGATGCAGGGCCTCGTCGATTATCTCAAATCGGCGGGTTACATCGAAAAAAATAACAAGGCTGACGCTTCACGCAGCCGTTATTCGATAGACGCGGACGTGGTTGCGATCGAGCCGGGGATGACGGGAAACATTGACGGCAAAAAGGTTTTCCCTTCGATCTCGGTAAAATTCAAAAAGGATATGAAATCCGTCGCTGCGATCGGCGACCGGGACACTAACGAACAGGTTCGCGAGGCCCGGCTCGAACCGCGGATGCTCAGCTCGATCGCGGCCGAGGGCGACGGACGGCGCAAGACCATTACCTACAACGATCTGCCGCCGCATCTGATCAAGGCGATCACCGTCACCGAGGACCGTGCTTTTTTCGAGCATTACGGAGTCAATTTTCGCGGCATCGCACGTGCTCTGTGGCGGCGTTACGAGGGCGATGAGAACACTCCGCTTTCTAACCAGGGCGGTTCGTCCATTACGCAGCAATTGATCAAAAATACGGTGCTGACGAACGAACCTACGCTCGAACGAAAAGCCACCGAAGCGATGATGTCGGTCATTTTGGAGACGCGTCTGACCAAGCAGGAGATCTTTACGCTCTATGCGAATCAGATCTATCTCGGTCAGCAATCGGGCGTTTCGATATACGGCGTGGGCGAGGCCGCGAATGCATATTTCGGTAAAGATGTCTCCCAACTGACGCTGCCCGAGGCAGCATTTATCGCCGGTATCATCCGCAGTCCGAACCGTTATAACCCGTACAAGCACCCTGAAAAAGTAAAAGAACGCCGTAATCAGGTGCTCGAATCAATGACCGAGACCGGCGACATCACTCCCGAGCAAGCGGCCGAAGGTAAAGCGTCCGAGATCGTCCTCAGACAGATCGACAACCGCAAAGATCTCCAGGGAATGCCTTATTTTTCGCAGTATGCGACCGAAGAGCTGCCGCGGATCGTCAGTGACCCGGAGGCGATACAGCATCTGCGGGTTTATACTTCGATCGATCCCGATCTGCAGAAAGCCGCGTACGAGATCGTCAACAAACGCCTCGAAGCTCTCGACAAAAACTTCCCCAAGAAAGAAAAAGGTAATCTCAACGCCGCTCTGATCGCGATCCGTCCGAAGACCGGCGAGATCGTGGCGATGGTCGGCGGACGCGATTACCTGACAAATCAATTCAACCGTGCGACCGATGCCAAACGCCAGCCCGGTTCGGTCTTTAAGCCCTTTGTTTACACAGCCGCGATCAATTCTGCATACGACAGCGGAACGCGGCAGTTCACGGCGGCGAGCATATTTAAGGACGAGAAAAAGACTTTCACCTTTAATCAGGACAGCTATACGCCGGGGAATTTCGGCGATGTGTTTACAAATAAAGATACGACGCTTCGCGACGCGCTTGTAAAGAGCAAGAACGTCATCACGGTCGATCTGGCGATGCAATTGAATATCGGCAAGGTCATGAATCTCGCGACGAAGGCCGGTTTCCCCAAGGTGGAGAAGGCTTATCCGTCGATGGCGCTCGGAACGGCCGAGGCGACTCCGCTTGAGGTCGCGACGGCATACACAATGTTCGCTAATCTCGGCGATCGCGTCATGCCGATGCCGATCACGCAGATCACGACCGGCGAAGGCCGCACCGTTGCTCTGCCGACCGCCGACCGGAAGACCGTCGTCCGGCCCGATGTCGCTTATGTGATGGACGACATCATGAAAGACGTGATCAATCGCGGAACCGCGGCACATGCGCAGGAGTGGGGATTTCGCAATGTTCCCGGAAAGACGGCGTTTGCGGGTAAAACGGGAACGTCGCGTGACGGTTGGTTTGCGGGATTTACGCCTGAACTGGTGTGCGTCGTCTATGTGGGATTCGACAACAACGATGATCTGGATATGAAAGGTGCAGATTCGGCGATGCCGATCTGGGCGGACTTTATGAAGGCCGCATTGGCGGTCAATCCCGACTGGAACGGCGATTGGACAATGCCTGCGGGCGTGCGGAAGGGCGAGATCGACATTCGCAACGGCTCGCTGATCCGCGAACTCGACGCTGTCGAAGCTCAGGTCATCAAACCAAGCCCGACACCGACGCCTCTGAAGGTCAAGACGACCACCGGCGAAGACGTGCCCGACGAATTGCCGCCCGATGAGCCGAAAGAGATCTACGTGACCGACGTTCCGGCCGAATTTCGCCGCATTGAGCTGTTTGTCGCGGGTACTTTGCCAAATAAAACCCTGATCACGACTCCCGAAGAGACCGTCGATCTCGAAGACCGCCGCCCTAGCCCATCGCCGACGCCCGTTTCATCCACCTGGCAGGACGGCGTCGAACCGCCCGACAGCACTCAGCCAAATCCCACGGCCGCCAAAACGCCCGACGACACCGTCGGCAGCGTCACGATCATGATCTGCCCCATAACCGGAGCCCGCGCGACCGCCAAATGCCCTAAAAAGGAAGCAAAAACCTTCCGTCCGGGAACGGAGCCAAAAGATTTCTGCACCTATCATCGATAAAACGGCCGAATTCGATCTGTACAAGACAAAATAACCTTTGTCGGGAGCAAGATAACCTTCGTACGAGACGAAATAACCTTCGTACGAGGCGAGATAACGTTTGTACGAGTCAAGATAACCATCGTACAAGTCGAGATAACGCTTGTCGGAGACGAATTAACGCGTGAACATCGCGACATAACAAAATGCGGAAGCCAAATAACGTTTGGTTTCCGCATTTTTACGTGCGAATGACGCTCCATAACGATCGGTCGAGGCTCAATAACCAATGATCGACGCTCGTTAATCATCGTATCGGACAAATCTCAGCCCGCTGATCTGCTTATATTCCGAAGATGAAGGTCCAAACAAACCTCTGACATAGGCCTTCACCATTTTTTGCAGATCAAACAGACATGTTGAGCCATCATACATTGCGTTTTTACGTGTGATACGTGCATTTGAGACGTCGGTGTAAGAATCGATCACCGATTGCGTCGCGGCTTTCATGCTTGACGACAGAGCTTGCAGTCCGGCGATGGTCAAGTCAGCTTCGTTCGGTATGTACAACGCGTCACCCTGATAGATGGCGATCATGTTATCGAGATGTTCGACGCGCTGTGTATAGCTCGTCTGGGCTGCCGAATGTGATGCATCGGCTTCATTCTCCGGTGTGTTGGGGTTATCGACGGGTTTCGGCGAAGCACGTTTGCCGTCGATCTTTCGCTTGAGGCTTCTGACGTCCGCGATCGAATTTTCAGCGGCTCCGGTCGAAGCGTAATAGTTTACCGCACGCGAGACCGTCGTACTGAGTGGTGCGAAAACGTTTTGCCGCGTATTTATCGACGTTTTGCTCGTGCCGAGCTTAGCGGTCACTTCGTCCATCGCCGTGTTTGCGAGCGTGAGGGCAGCAGTCAGATTTGTGAGGCTGATCTGTGCGTTCGATGGTTTATAAACACCGCCGTATCCCGTGACAAACGAGATCAACGACTGGAAATTCTGGATGTTCCGGGCATGTCCAACTTCTGACATTGTGATGGCTGAGTTTGAGGTGTGCCGTTAGGGAAAGTCTGAAGTTCGCCGTGGAAGCGTTTTAGCGGTTTGCCGTTCGAATATGAAAAGAAGTGCGGACGCGGTGGGACACAAACGATCAGCTTTACCTAAAAGATCCCACTCTCACCGCATCTTACAAACAAACCCGGCTTTCTAGAGACTAAGTTATTATCCAATCCCACCTTGAATAACCCCTTGTATTTTGGACTAGGGAAATATATAAAATATCAGGTTTTATGTCAAGCGCAATTTCGGCGGGTCGTCGGGATAGACGTAGTGCCATTTGTCGTTGTCGTCGAGATACATGTAACCTTCGACAACTCGCCCGTCGGCGTGAACGCAAGTTGCAGGCAAATACGACGGGTTCTTGATCATTTCTTCACGCCGTTTGTCGTATATGGCGTCGTGTTTGCGTTGGTGCGCGGCGTTCTGCTCTTCGCGAAAATTGTCGTACCAATCTTTAACCTTTTTCTCCAAAACGCGGGCGTTCTCAGTCGAGCGAAATTCGACAAAGCAATGCCACGGCCCGCGTTCGATCCGAATGACCTCCGCATCGCGCAGCAATGTCCGCAGTCTCCCATTCGAGATCGTCACATCAAACCTAAAACTCTGAATCGGCAGTTCGTCTTTGTCGTCTATATTCACTCATCTCAGGCAAAAGGCAGGTGAATTTTGGGAGAACACTGAATTGTGGAAAGAAAAACGCACGAGACTCGAAAGTCCCGTGCGAGTGTCAAATATGCGCCCCAAATGGAGGTAGAGGGCGCAGAAGAATATTATTGAAGGTCATCGAGTATGTCAACCGTCCAAGACTCCGTTCCTACTGCAATTTCGATATCGTATGGATCGCTGATAACTTCGTTCCAGAGCTTACCCGATAGTACTTTACCCGTATAGATATAAACGGCCTTACCATCGAACATAACGTCACAGGATAAGATCATCTTGCCCGTTTTGACACTTGCGGCGTATTTTTTTCCGTCAATGCTCTTTCCTTTGTAAGTGGCACCAAACGTTGCGATTACTAAGAAAAGAATAATTGTGACTATCCTCGTCATTTGATTTTTTATATTCACTCATCTCAGGCAAAAGGCAGGTGAATTGGGAACGATAAGTAATGCTCACTCAGAACCTCTATAACTCTTTAAGAGATTTGTGAACTAAATGGAAGGGACTGAATAAATTTAGTCATAAAATCCCAATCCGGCTCTCCATTTGAATCGACTGGAAGCTTAATCATTGACTTATTCATCCGTTCGAGATGCCATTTTCTGCCGTAGTTGAACCGATATTTTTCCTTTCGAATTATGGTGGTTATGAAGAGCGCGATTTCTGGCGTTAGATCGAACTTAGCGTACAAAACATTAACGTCATCAGTTGCCCAGAATGGTCTCGGTTGAAAGAATGCCTCGGCAACCGACCCATTGTAGGAAACACTTATTGTATTTGCTTCGTGAATAGGCGATTGGCCGACAAGGGCAGTTATTCCATTATCAGAATCCGTTGCGCCGATAAATGGGACGGTTCCCAATTTCATGTTAGCTTTCGTCAGCCTCTTCCCCTTTTTTATGTTAAATAAATCTGAGAAAAGAAAGGGCTTCCAGTGTTCCGTATATAACGGAGTCGTCGACCCCTCTAGTGCCGGACGATCTGCTCCGATGAAAATATTAGTATTGGCACCTTCAACCCAATCGGGAATTTCGGATGGATCTGGAATCTTGATCGTCTTAATTGTCCTATTTGCTTGTCTACCCCAACTATACTTATATCGGTTTGCCTCAATGCATTGGCAGTAATATAGCAATTGTGATGTCGTTAATTTGGTCAGAGGTCTAAGACATGCGACATGATAGGCCGTGTAAAAGGGATCGTCTTGAATAAATGTCGATAGAACACCGAAACCGCTCAGGGCACAGGTAAGCTGTCCGCCAGAAAAGGGCTCAAGCTCTTCTATTGGCCTAACATACGCAGCAATACCGTTATCTCCGGTCTTTCGTGAGACAAAAGGAATACCTTTGTTTCTTGCAGTTATTTCCAATCTATTTAGCTCAAGACCGTTTCCGTTCCTAATTTCAAATAGATCATCCATTCTAATCGTCTTCATCTAATTGAGTGTCTGGCAATTCTACTGTGGCCCCAAGTAACTTAAAGATTCCATAGTTACGCACAACGGATTCAAAATCTTCCGGCGTCAACTTCCTGTAATCTGTCTCCATGTAAGCCTCTGCACACCATTCATCTTTATGGTCAACTTTTTTCATGACACTTTCGCCGGCGATAACCTCTCGGTTGCGAAAAGTCTCGACCCAATGGTCCCGAATTGTTGACCAACGCCCAGCAATATCAATTCGCCCTTTATGTTTAGTCTTTGCAAATCCATCATCTTTCCAGAAGCCAAACCAGCTTTTGCGATTTGATGTTGAATGAGGCGTTCCGGCGGTCCAAATCATGATGCAAGTAACTGTTCCGACGGGATAAAATAACTCACCAGGCATCGACATAACTGCTTCCAGTGTATGAAATCTCATTAATTCTTCACGCATCGAATTGGGAGCAATTGCGCACGACATCGGGACAATCGCAATGCCCGTACCGCCGGGTTCGAGACAATCCAACATCTGCTTTACGAAAACAAGCTCGTGGAGATCTGAATCGCCCTGCGAATACGGAGGGTTTAGCATGCCAATATTGCACTTATAGGCTTTTAAAGCAGAAACGATCGCGGTGTCAAAGCAACTTCCTTGATGAAGATTTGCCTTTCCGTCACCCCGAAGAATCATGTTGCTCGCTGCAAGCGCGAACATATTTGGCAGATGTTCGACACCAATAAGTCCTTCTCTCTTGATTCTTTCTTTCTCATCGTTAGTAACGGCTGATTTCATCATATGAAACATTGCTGATACTAAAAAACCACCCGTTCCTGCACATATATCAAGAATAGTGCTTGATTTGTTCACGTTCGCAAGACGAGCGAACAAGTCAGTGACGTGACGAGGAGTAAGAACAATGCCTAAGGCTTTTTTGTCACCGCCCGTATACTTTAGAAATTCTCCATAGAATTGACCGATAACGTCAAAGTCGTGGTAAATGCTAATAAAAGGCCAAACTTTTTCGTTCAGGTCTTTAATCAATTCATAAAGTACACCCTTTGGAAACTTCGCGGCTGTCTTCTCATCGGTCGGTTCGCCGAGTGCTGGGTGGACCGCGATCGTTGAATACGGCTGAGTCATGTTATCTTTCTTCGCTTGAGGAAGAACCGCTTTACCGATTTCTTCTTTAATGACTCTAAACCATTGTTTCTGAAGCTCCGCCGGGGTATAGGCGTCGAATGATTTTGCAAATGCGGAATTTTGAAGTGCAATAAGAGTTCCACTAACCAACAGAGGTTTTTCACTCTCGATCAGCTTCGCATGATCGCGCATGAAATCATGTAGTTCACGCGAGAATGCCATGAGTTCGTCATGACGAAGCATCTGGACAGCCGGATCAAAAGTTCCGTGTTCAATATAGTCATCCCACGGAATTATCTTTTCGATCGTGGTACCTGACTTTGTTTTTAGAGGTTTGGACTCACCTGCTCCCTTTGGGTGTAGGAAGGTCGAAATTTTAAGTTGAGCCTTTGTCTGGCCGCTGATGGCCACTGCGATAACGTTATATTCTTTCGAGAGAAATTTTGCATAATGGAGAACACCATCAACGGCAAAATTTACAGGGTTATCTCGCAATCCGCTTTCATGAAAGCGATTCTCTGCCTTGCATTCAATTACTAAAAGGAAGTCTGGGGTGCCTGCGTCGCTAACAATAAACTCAGGGAAGCCTATCCCACCTTTTCCCGATTTACTAGCAGATTTTAAGAGCTTCTTGACGGAGTCGATCTCGCTTTTTTGTTCTTCGACTCGCGTGGTAAATGCAACGTCATAGAATTTCAAACGTCGAAGTTCGTTACGTACAAGATTTTCTGTTATTCGTTCGTTTGGCATGGGTGTGTGATTCGAAAGCAAAGGAAATGTAGCATTAACGACTTTGATTGGCAAGAAATCCGTGCGTCTGAGAGTTATTCGGCTTTAGGTTTCTCGGACGCCAGTTTGTCGAAGGTTAGTTCGTCGATCAGTTTTTGGAGGCGTTCGGAGATCTCGCGGCTTCGCACCGCGGATGTGCTTTATTGCTGTTTGTCACCATTCGCGTCGTTGGACGCCTCTTCTTTCTTATCGATCGGGCTCGGTTTGGGCATTGGGCCTGGGTCTTCGCCTTTGAGGCGGCGGCGAAGCCAGTCGGCGATCTCGGGTTGGTGTTCTTCGGCCGCGTCGGCGATGTCTTCGAGGCGGCCGACGAGGACTTCGCGGGCGAAGTCGAGGTCATTTTCTGCGTCGACCTGCCTTACCGTTGCATCGTACTGCCTTTTAAGAGCCGCATACATCTTGTGAACCGACGCCTCAAGCTCGGCGATCGCCGCTTCCGCTTCGGCGTCGCCAGCGAAATCTTCGGCGTTCTCACGAAGAAAATCCCGCTGCCGCAGCAAAGATTCGTATTGAGCCAGAGCATCGCTATAACCGCATTTTTCAAGTTCTTGTTCGAGATCCATTGCTATTATTTTCTATTCCTCTTCGTCTGCGCCGATGGTGTCGTCCCAGCGGAGGAGGTTTGGTAAGTCGGAGAGCCGGAGTTCTACGCTGTGCCGCTTAGGATCTCGTTGAGCCTGGTGGCTTCGAGGATGGCGACTTCGTCGAAGAATTGTTCGCGCTCGTCCGGCGTTAGAGGATCGAGATTTTTGGTAAAGCTTTCGAGCAGGTGCGGTTCTGTATGTTTGATGATGATGTAGATGTGCTTTTGTAGTTCGCGCATGTCTTTTCCCTTATCGATCATCTCTGCTTCTTTGGCCATCTCGGCTTGGTAGCGTTCGTATTCTTCGGCGAGCATTCTTTCGAGATTGTCGATGACCTTGTCCATTTCGCGCAGCTTTTGATCGACGAGTGCTTTATCGGCGGCAGAAACGCGCACCCCGCGTGCCAGTCCATCGCTGATCTGCCGGCGAAACTGATCGCGTGTTTCGATAAACTCTGTCAGATGGACGAGCTGCTGTTTGTACTCGTCCGGCATCTCGTATTCTTTAGGCTTCATTTCCTTGTTCTCCTAAAGGCGTTTCGCCCGGCTGAGGTTTGACGATGGAGATCTGGCCTTGGGCATCAACTTCGTAGATGGTCGAGGTGAGGGCTTTGGGAAGGGTTTCCATCGCCTGTTCGAGTTTTGCTTTCATATCGAGCTGACGCTGTTCGTCGTCAATGTCTGTCCAGGCGTAAAACCGGTGGCGGCTCGGAATGCCAAAACGATAACGCGAAACGCCGAATGTCTCGGCCAGCAGTTGTCTCATGTTCGGCAACAGCAGACAGGTAGACGACCATTCAGCACCTTTTTCATTCCATAATTCGTCATGCGGTGTTTTCACACCGACGATCTCGAGCCCGTCGGAGATGTTCGCGAGATTGTCCATCGCGACCGTAAACACGTCGTTTAACTCCATATCCCACGAATCAAGCATCTCCTGCGTGATGGCATATGCGAGCTGATCCTGCGGCCGTGAGATGATGAGAGCCGTCGATACGTCTGCTCCGAATGCGAAAGAAATATTGTCACCCGCCAGTTCGTTATTTCGCACGTGCTGAGGCCGAACGAATTCGCGAACGTCGATCCATTTGAACTCAGGCATCTCCTCGATGATCGCGGCGTCGTCCGCCAGATTCAACATTCCGGTATATTCGGCAAATATCGTCTCTTTCAGATCTTCGTGAGTTTTCCCGGTCGATGAAAACCGTATGTAAAGGTCGCGCAGCGGAACCGTGATGCGGACGTCGTCCTGTTTGTTGCCGACAAAGAAAACATCGGCGTTTTCCGGCTCACGCGGGCGGACAATATAATGAGGATAAATCTCTTGAACTGCGGCGATAACGCGATCGCGGAACTCGACCTTCTCGTCTTGTGGTAATTCGGTCCAGGTTTGGTGAAAGTTTATCATGACGACAATTTAGCACGACTTTTTGCCTGCGCTCAAGAGTATTTTCGACACCGAGGCCAGTGAATCGTGACCAACTAACGTTGAACGGTGAACAGAAACCAAAAAAGGGGTCGTCCGGTTGGACTTCCCCTTTCTTAACCGTAACAAGTATTCTTTCGAACGCGGTTATTTAGGATCGCAATGTCTGACAACTCGATCCTTTCTTTTTTAGGCTATCAGAACCTTATCTTGACCCCGCCGTTGATCACGCGGCCTTCGGTGTGGGTGTAGAGTTCGGCGAAGGTCGGGTTCTGGTGCGGTGGGAAGACGACTTGGCCGAAACGGCCCTGGCGTTCGTCGAAGATGTTTTCGGCATTGATGAACAAGCTATATTTGCCGAAAGTTTTCTCGCCAAACAGTCCGAATTCAGCCGTGACCGGCGTCAGCGAGCGGTTATCGAGCGTTTGGCGGCTGCCGTAATAGAATTCGGCACCGGCCTTGAAACTTTCTGCTTTTTCGAATACGAGTGACGAGTTGATCTTATGTCGCGGCAGCAACGTCACGCGGCGGTCGCCGGAAAGATATCCCGCCTTGGCGTCGGTGAATGTGTAGCCGAGGAACAGCTTGGCAATGCCGTAACCGAGACGGGCGTTCGTTTCGAAGCCTTTGCTGATGACGGGCGACGCGGCGTTGCTGAAACGATAAATGTTGTTTACGTCAGGCCGCAGGATAAGCGGATCGCTGATCTGTGTGTAGAAAAACATTTGATTTATCGAATAGCTAAACTTCTCGCCGATGTTGTTTCTGTAGTTCAGGTCAAATGTTCCGCCCGCGCTTCGTTCGGCTTTGAGCATCGTGCCGACCGGAGCGACGTTGCGGAATAAAAGCTCTTCGGAATCTTCGTTGAACATCGTCGGCGTTTTGTAGCCAAGTCCGAAACCGACACGGCTCGTGAAGTGATCGTTGAATTTATAAAGCAGCGACACTCGAGGCAGTGCAAAAGTCCCGTAATCTTTTGCGTGGTCGAGACGAAAGCCCGCCTCGAGTGAAAACTTTTCTGAAAGATCAACGGTGTCCTGAACGAACGCACCGACCGAAGAACGCGTTTCATTGCGCGGAGCAAACGCTATATTCGGCGTTTTCTCGCGAAACTGATCGTAAACGGCACTACCGCCAAAAACCACAGCGTGTTTTCCGTAAGCCTTGGAATAAGAAACGTCGGTGTAAGAATTGAACTGTCTGCCTTTGAACCCGTAATTTTGCGTCGTCAGATCGCGGTCAAAGAATGCGAAACTCTGCTTAACAAGGAGCCGTCCGCCATTATCAAATAATCGGTCAAAATTGACGGTAGTGATGTTCCGAAAAGTTTTATTCTGTTCGAAATACTGATGAAAAATATTTGCTTTGCCGTTAAGGACAAACGTGTCGCCGCCTTTGCGGTCTTGATAGGATGTCGAGTTGCCGACGGTCAGCGTTGTGTTTTTATCTAAGTAGAATAGAAACTTCGGACTAAAAGCAACAGACTTGGTCTTAGGCAATTCCGTGAAATCATCTTTGTCCACGTCGTATTGATGCTGATAGTTGGCCGAACCGAGCAGCGTGTAGCCAAATCGTTTGAACTTTCGCGAATTGAAAATCGAGAAGTCCGTGCCGAGAGCTGATGTCTGATTAAAGACAAGCGTCGTGACGCTCTTTTCTTCCGGATCCTTGCTGACGAAATTAACAACGCCAGCGATCGCATCGCCGCCAAAGAGAGTTGCGGCAGGTCCTTTGATAACTTCGACTTGTTTCAGATCGAGCGGCGGTATCTCAAGCAGGCTCAAACTTCCCGAAAATCCTCCGAATGCCGGAAAGCCGTCTTTCAGTATCTGCGTGTAGCGACCATCGAGGCCTTGGATACGGACGCTTTGGGTGTTTGAAGTCGCCGAAGTCTGCTGCACTTGAATACCCGTGCTTTCGTGCAACACCATCGAGACGTTTGCCGGACGCATACTTATCTTTTCGTCGATCTCTTCCTCGTCAATTGCTTCGACACGCGAAGGTTCAGCTTCGATCTCGCGTCCGGTTCGAGTCGAAGTGATCGTGACCGCACCCATATCATTTTTGTTTTCGAGTAAAACTATTCGTTCGCTTGCATCGGTCAGCGGAAACGTAAGCTTGATCTCGACCGTTTCAAATCCGGGTGAAAATACCTCGATAGTTTGTTCACCATTCGCAATTCTAGTCAGTTGAGCCTTTCCATTTGCATCAGTCTTGGCGGTTAATTCGGTATCTTTGACCGTAACAGTAGCCTCACCAACGTTTTCTTTTGTGTCCTTGTTTTGGACGTGAATTTTTAGCGTATTGCTTTCTTGAGCAAATACGGCTTGAGCCGTCAGCACGGCAATAAATAAAATTGCTTTCAACATAATCTCCTAAATCTAACTAAAAAAATTACAACGACCCGCTTTAATTGAAGCGAGCAAAAAAGAGCGCAGTTGTGTTAAATAGTTAGGCTTTCGGAGGCTGCCAGATGGATTCGGAGTGGTTTGCCGAGTATGGATTTGTATATTCCGCAAGCGGAGTTGGTTCGGGCTTTTGTTTTGCTTGAGTTGTCACGGCAAAGGAAAAAGTCTGCGTGGCCATCGGGTGACTACAACACGAACAAATACAAAACGGTGAACATTCGTCCCGTTGCGTTTCGGCGGGCGTGCGGTCGTCTAGCCGCGATACCTGAGCGGTGTTGTAAACATTCCCCAACACATTCGGGAAAATCTCTTCGCACGGCTGTGTAAGAAGAGCGACAACCTGAATAATGAAAATGAAACAAAAAATTCTCACTACCATTATTGTCTCGTTATTGAGTTCATCTGGCAATTGCCGTTTCTATGATCTCGCCTCCGATGGTCATCACACGGTTGTCGAATGAGACACCAAAAAAAGGGGTCGTCCGGTTGGACTTCCCCTTTTTTCGGCCGTTATAAGCATGTTCTTTCGAACGCGGTTATTTTACTTTCATCTTTAGGTTTTTGACAAGGAAACCGTAGATGTCCGCTTGCTGTTCGATCTGGAGGGCGGTCGGTAATCCGGCTCCGTGGCCGCCGCGGACCTGGATACGGATGAGGACCGGTGCGTCGCCGGCTTGCGCATTTTGCATGGCGGCCGTGTATTTGAAACTGTGCGCCGGGAAAACGCGGTCATCGTGATCGGCCGTGGTGACGAGCGTCGCGGGGTATTTCGTGCCCGGTTTGGCGTTGTGATACGGCGAATAAGCGTACATCGCTTTGAAATCCTCCGCGTTTGCGGGATCGCCGTAGTCGGATTTCCACGCCCAGCCGATGGTGAACTTATCAAACCGAAGCATATCCATCACTCCAACCGCCGGAAGAGCCGCACCGAACAATCCCGGATTCTGATTCAAAACAGCACCGACGAGCAAACCGCCGTTCGAACCGCCCTGGATCGCGAGTTTGGGCGTCGAGGTGTATTTGTTGGCGATCAGGTATTTTCCGGCGTAGGCAAAATCGTCGAAAACGTTCTGCTTGTTCAGCCGCGAACCGCCTTTCCACCAGTCTTTGCCGTATTCGCTGCCGCCGCGGATACAGGCAACCGCAAATATGCCGCCCATTTCGAGCCACGCCACACGGGCGATCGAAAATCCCGGAGTCGAAGGAATATTAAATCCGCCGTAGCCGTTTAGAATGGTCGGATTTTTGCCGTTTAGCTTTAATCCTTTCTTATAGGTCAGGAACATCGGAACTTTCGTACCGTCTTTGCTGGTGAAGAAAACCTCTTTGACCTCAAATTTGGTCGGATCGAATTTAACATTCGATTGGCGAAAGACGCTGCTCTTGCCGGTCTTCATGTCGTAACGATAGATGGTTGGCGGAGCGTTGTAGCTCGAATAGCTGTAGAACGTTTCGCTCTCGGTGCGTTTGCCGCCAAAACCGCCGGCCGTTCCGATGCCCGGCAGATCGACATCGCGGACGAATTTGCCGTCGATGTCGTAGATCTTGATCGCGGTGTGGGCGTCCTGAAGATAATTGAGGACAAACTGGTTGTTGATAAAACTCACGCCGTTAAGCGTGTCTTTGGATTCGGGGATGATGTCTTTCCAGATCATCGAACGGTCGAGGACGTTTCGCGAAACTATCTTGCCGCGCGAGGCATCTTTGTCGGTCTGAAAATAGAATGTCGAGCCATCGTTCCCGAGGAAATTCCAGCTATTATTAAGATTCTCGACGAGCGGGATGATAGGACTTTTTTGCATGGTCAGATTTTTGAAATAGACCATGTTCATCCGCTCGGTGCCTTTGCCGACGGTAATGATGAGCCAGTTGCCGTCCTCGCTGATCTCGCCGCCGCTGAAATATTCAGCGTTGTCAGGGCGTTCGTAAACGACATAATCGTCCGACTGCGGCGTCCCCATCTTGTGAAAGTAAAGCTTTTGAAAAAAGGTCGTTTTTTTCAGTTCCTGGCCCTTTTCTGCGGGCGGATAGCCGGTATAGTAGAATCCGGAATTGTCCTTGAGCCAGGCGTTGACGCCCTGACGGTTGGGGGCGAGCGTGTCAGGCAGGTCTTTGCCGGTCGCCGTGTCCATGACGTGCCACTCGGTGCGGTCCGATCCGGCCTGCGAGATGCCGTACGCCCACAGTTTGCCGTCGTCGGTGAACGCCGAGCCGTTGAGTGCCGCAGTGCCGTCCTCGCGGATCTTGTTCGGATCGAAAAAGACCGAGCCCGGATCATCGATCGATTTTGCTTTGTACAAAACGCTCTGGTTCTGCAGGCCGTCGTTTTTCGAGTAAATGTAAAAATCACCGACCTTCGACGGAGCGCTGTAGCGTTCGTAATTCCAGATCTCGGTCAGGCGTTTTTTGATCGATTCGCGTTCGGGAATGGTCGAGAGATAGGCGTTCGTCAGTTTGTTCTCGGCCTCGATCCACGCGGTCGTTTCGGCGGATTCGGTCTCTTCCATCCAGCGATACGGGTCGGCGACCTTGGTGCCGCTGTAATCGTCCACCTGGTCGCCGCGACGCGGTTTCGGATAATCAAGTTTTGTTTGTGCAGGCACCGCCGCCGCAAAAAACGCACAAACCAACACAAGTGCAAAGCCTCTCTTTAACAACATATCTCGCGAATTCTCCTGTTTGAATAGATCTGCGATTAGTATAAGACCGTAAGCAATATTTTCAAAAGTAGATCCAATTAACCACGTCCGCAAACGGCGACTACGTTTCCGACTACTTCATCCGCTCAAATACCCGCGTGCCCGTAATTTTGTGACCGTTCTCTACCCAAACTGGTTTCAGCAGGAACCGGTCGCCGGTTATCTCGAACGCTTTTTCCGAGCTCGTACCGACGAGCGATGCGAAGAAATTACCTTCGACGAAGTGCGTGACGGTCATTTTGATGGTATCGACCTTGTAAGTGCCGAAATAGGCGATGTAAGAATCGAAGAAGGCGAGTTTGTCGTGTTTGTTCGGCGTCAAAGCGTTCTTGGCTGTGCCTTTTGCGAGCGGCATTCGCTGTATCTGAACCGCCATGTGCCCGCTGTCGTCATAGATCAAAATCCCCAATGGATGCTCGCCCCAGGGCCGCACAACCACGCCCTTTTCATCCACATCCTCATAAGAGATAAGTCGCCAACTCCCCACGATACTCTGCCCAGCCACCGTATTCGCGGCCATCAGAAGCAAAAAGACAACAACGACCAATATTTTGGGCATTTTCATAGTTCTATACTGACTATTCAAAAAGAGCCGCTATTGGGCTGTGAAATCAAGATCCAACGCGTCGTCTCCGGTCGTTATGATGCGGGGGGCGAAGGTGTAGCGTTTGGCGATAAGCGACATGACAAACGTGGCTCCCGAAGGGACCTCGTCGAAGCGGTAGTAGCCGAACGGGTTCGTGATCGCGGTTCGGGTGCTTCCCTGTTGGTCAGTCATCGAGACGAGTACTTTTGAAATGCCGAGGCCGTTGAGGTCGGTGACTCGACCGCCGATCGTAACGCCAGCCGCCGTCGGCGCGACACCGCCAAATTCCGTTGCCCCCTTATCTACCGTTGTCGTCACGATGCGCGCAGCACCGCGTTGGTCGAGTGTCAGCCCGGCGGCCGTCGCCAGAGCGTTGTTGCCTGTATTGATAAGGAGACTGCCAGCGGTCGGCAGACGGGTCGGCATCATTCCGCCATTATTGACCAGAGCTCCGAGAAGCGGATTTACGTTAACGACGTCACCGGCGATGTATGTTATCGGAAAATTAGTAGAGGTCGAATCTCCTGCCGAATCGCCGATGTGATTGTTGCCCGCACTCGTCACGGTACCACTAGAGTTATGGATCTCGGGCGAAGTTCCCGCCGTGTTGGCCGCGATGACCGTATTCCCAAAAGTCAACGGACCAGATCCGCCCAAAGCTATTATTCCTCCGCCCTGAGCGCTGGTGTTGGTGGTGATCGTCGAATTGGTTATAGTGACGTTCGCTCCGGACGACGTGCAGAAAGCACCGCCGACCGACGTAGCACTATTCCCCACGAAGGTCGAATTTTTTACCGTGACCGTCCCGCCCGCAAAGCTAAAAGTGCCGCAATTATCCGTTGAGTTACCGGAAAAAGTGGAGTTCGAGATGTTCATCACTCCGCCCGCGAAGTAACCAATGCCAGACTGTGACGATGCTCCGTTCGACACCGCATAAATATTATCGAGCGTGATGTTTGACGTTCCAAACGAGGTAAACACCCCGCCAAACCCGCTCGAACTAAAGCCATTTCCGTTGAAGCCGGTCAGTTTAAGGCCGGTCATTGTTAGGATAGGAAGCGTGGCGAGATCGAACAAACGGTTCGCCCCGCCACCCGAAATAGTCAACTTCCCTGCGCCGGGTCCGGTGATCGTCAGCGAATCGCCGAACAGCGGAATATCGCCCGCATTAACGAGAACGGTCTGGTAGTTAAGCGTCGGAGCGAAAAGGATCGTGCTCGGGCTGCCGTCAGTGTTGGATGCAGCGGCTGCCTCGCGAAGGCTGCAATCGGCGTCGCAGGCACCGTCATTACTGTCGGCGATCTTTGTCACCGTCCATGTCGCTGCGTTTGCGGAAACCGAAAAAAATACAAAAGCAGCCAAACAACACGGACAGGCAAATATATTCCTCATCCTTTTTCAACCCCTAGTCGATCTCTGAAAAATCTACGATGTGTGATTGTAGCTTTTCACGGCGTCAAAAGGAAAACATTTTTTCGGAGCGGTCTTCCGCGTTCCTTTAGAAAACGGGTAGATTGGCGTCGGCGAATGATTGCTGGGTTGGTTCTTCGATCTTTAGGAGCGGGACCGGAAGCCAGGTTTTGTGTTCGTAGAGAACCTTTTCGGCGGCCTCGACGTTCTGGGGGCGAGCCAATAAATATCCTTGGCCATAGTCGCAGCCGAGGTTTTGCAGCAGGTTGAGCTGGGTTTCGGTCTCGATGCCTTCGGCGATGACGCGCATCTTGAGGTTTTTGGCGAGCGAGATGATGGTTTGCAGGATCTCGCTGTTTTCGCCGTTTTCGCCAACCATCATGACAAATGAGCGGTCGATCTTGAGCGAGTCAAACGGCAGACGATGCAGAATGCTGAGACTCGAATATCCTGTACCAAAATCGTCGATCGAGAGTTTAACGCCGAGCTTCTTTAAGCGATTGAGAACGTTGATCGTGTGGTCAGCGTTTTCCATCGCTACGCTTTCGGTGATCTCGAGTTTGAGCGAAGACGCCGGTAGTTTTGACATCTCGAGAGCATGCTCGACATCGGCGACGAGGTCGCCGTGCATCAGGTGTTTGCCCGATATATTGACGCTAACGATCATGTCTTTGTAAGCGGGACTGATCTTTTGCCAACGGGCGAGGCGTGTACACGTTTCTTTCAAGATCCAGATCGTGATCGGAATGATAAGGCCGCTGTCCTCGGCGATCGGAATGAATTTGTTCGGCGGTATGTTGCCGAATTCGCTGTGGTTCCAACGGAGCAGAGCCTCAAAACCAAGCAGATGCCCGTCCTGCAGATCAACGAGCGGCTGGTACGCCATCGACAGCTCTTTGCGGTCGATCGCATGGCGAAGATCGTTTTCGGTACGGATACGCTCCAGGAATCGGAACCGAAGTTCTTTGGTAAATATCGCGACGCCATCTTCTTTTTCTTTGGCATAGTGCATTGCGATGTCGGCGTCGCGGAGCACTTCCTCGGGCGTGTTGTATTCTGCATCGCACGGGGCTATCCCGATATTGACGCTGATCGTGATGCTGTTACCGCTAAGTGAGAACGGCTGCGAGATGCTGTCGTAGATGCGGCGTGCGACCTTTTGCGCTTTTCCGGTGGTTCTGAGGTTTCTGAGGATGATCGCGAATTCGTCTCCGCCGATACGAGCGACCATGTCCGTCGGGTTTAGCATGCGGACGAAGCGTTTCGCGGCTATCATCAGCACTTTGTCGCCGATCGTGTGGCCGAGGCTGTCGTTGATATTTTTGAATCGGCTGATGTCTAGAAACAAGACGTGAAAAGTATCCGAAGGATCACGTTTGTATTCCTGGATCAGACCGCGAAGCATATCGCCAAGGTGTTTTCGATTTGGCAGACGCGTCAGCGAATCGTGCAGAGCGGCGTGTTGAAAATCGCGTTCGCTCTTGCGAAGCGCGATATTCGCATTCTCTTCTTTTTCTAGTGTTATTTTTAGCTGGTCTGCGTGTTTCTCGGCCTCGCGTCGGCGTTCGCGCTCGGTCTCTGACTTTTCACGCTCGGCGTTTTCGACCTGATCGATGGCGTCGTTTATCTCACGGATCGATTGCCGATAACTAATATAGATAAGTGACAACCCGACACAGGCGATCGATATGACCAGCACGTCAGCGTAGTTGATTAGCTTAAATACAATTCCTGCAAGTACCGCACCCGTCAATTGGGTCAGTGAACTCGCAATTCCTTGCGATTTCCAAATATTGAAAACCCCGGCCTTAGTTTTGAGGTTCTGGTAGATCGATACGAAGAGCGACGCCGAAAAGAACTGCAGCAAAGCAAACAATCCGAGAATTGTCATCAGGGACCGCGTGTCCGTCGGGCGGTTATCGCCCGCATGTAGCACACCGGTCGCGAGCAAGACGACGAAACTGAATGCTGTAACTACCGCCGATAGCGAGGCGTTGAACGGTACTATCCAGCGGCCGGTCATCGAACCTTTGTGTTTGAGGTAGATGCAATTGGCAAGCGTTTCGACAAATGCCGTAAACACCGCCATCTCTCCGCCATAGATCAGAAACGCTAAAAGAACGATCGAATCGGAAAAGCTGATAGAAAACTTGGAACGCGGGAGCGTGAGGCTCATCCGGGGCGCGATAAGGATCGCAAACGACAACAGAAGCACGTAACCCCAGCCGAACGAATCGGCCGGCAGCGTCAACAGCGAAACGGCAGTGACAAATATGCCAAGGCCGATCACGATCACCTTTATGTACTCTGAGAGTAGTTTTCTTTCCATAGGGAATCGCCCGGCGATCGCGGCTGCACGGGGGAATGACGATATGAAGGAGGGCGGGCCAACTGCCCAGTAAACATAGTTTAGCATGTTTATAAATGGTTTGACCACAAGTTTTTTTCGGCCAGGACCCGGACCACTGTATACAAATTATACAGTGGCGATGTGTATATACTGTATACACATTTGTAAGTAGTTGAATTGAGACGATTTATGCAGATTCGCCCAGTTTAGTGATAACTAGGTATACACATTATTTTTGAGGGCGGAAATTCGTTTTCGGAGCGATATCATTTGACTAACCGCTGCATTTGCAACATTTACAACTAGCACAAAATATTTTTTCTGTTGTGGCACGGCGATTGTAATAGAGAGGGCAGAGCGAAACAGACGGTTTCGAATTAAAACTAAAAACTGACCGAACTAAAAGGAGAAGAACAATGAAAAACACAATCGCAACATTCGCACTGGCCGCAATCATGACCCTCGGAGCAACTGCAGCTAACGCAGGAATCCTCGTTAGCGACTTTACCGGCGACACGGAAAATCCTTGCACGGCCAAGAACACGAAAGACACCGGCATCCTCGTATCAGACCTCGTCGGCATCCTCGTCTCGGACTTCACGGGAATTCTTGTCTCGGATCGCCAGGCACCAACGACCGTCAACTGCGGAATCCTCGTCAGCGACTAACCTCACAACAGCACGCACGATCTAACCGGGGTGGCCCACCAGTAAAACAGCTCGCCGAGAGATCGACGGGCTGTTTTTCAGTTTGAAATGCTTTTTGAACGCGGAGAGAGTTTTCGCAGTGTTTCGACCGCATTTGGCAAAACTTCGAGAAGGCGGTCGATCTCGTCGGCGGTATTGTATTTACCAAAGCTAAAGCGGATGGCGTTACGGGCAACATCATCGCCGTGACCGAGGGCTCGGATGACCGGCGACGGTTCGAGCGAGCCTGATGAGCAAGCGGAGCCGGTAGAGACGGCAATTCCCTGCATATCGAGATTGATAAGCAGGCCCTCGCCCTCGACGCCTAGGAACGAGATATTTGCAATATTCGGCAGACGCGAATCGCGTTCGCCGTTGAAGACGAGGTCGGAGACCTTCTCGCCGACCTCGTTTTCAAACTTTAAACGCAGGCAGAGCAGATCTGAAGACTTCGTTAGTTCGGCTTTTGCCAATTCCGCAGCCTTGCCGAGAGCGACGATATTCGGGACCGATTCAGTACCGCCGCGAATTCCGCGTTCCTGCCGCCCGCCGATATTCTGTGCGTGAAGCCGAGTTCCCCGCCGAAAATATAGAGCACCGACGCCCTTCGGAGCATGGATCTTGTGGCCCGAGAGCGACAGCAGGTCGCAGCCGATCGCTTCGACATCGACCGCGACCTTGCCCGCCGCCTGAACGGCGTCGGTGTGAAACCATATCTTTTGGCCGTCTTTTCTTAGATCGCGAACAAGCTTCCCGATCTCCTCGACCGGCTGGAGCGTGCCGATCTCGTTATTTGCCATCATTATTGAGATGAGGACTGTATCTTCTGTGATGGCGGCTTTTACGTCGTCGATACGGACAATACCGTTTTCGTAGACAGGAAGATAGGTCACTTCGAAATTTATGTTGGAATGAGCGGGAGCCGTGGATGTCAGATCGTCCAGCACTTCTTTAACAGCGGAGTGCTCGATCGCGGATGTAATTACGTGAATCCGAGAGTTGTCGTTCCCGGAGCTATGGGTTCGAGCCTCGATCAGGCCGCGAATGGCGAGATTGTTTGATTCCGTTCCGCCCGAAGTAAAAATCACTTCGTTAGGCCGCGAATTTATCAAGCCGGCAACCTGGTGGCGGGCCTTATCGACCGCCGCCCGGGCGCGTTGGCCGAAATAGTGGATGCTCGACGCATTGCCGAAATCCTCGGTCAAAAATGCCATCATAGCCTCGATGACTGCCGGGTCGACTCGCGTCGTCGCACTGTTATCAAAATAGATCCGCTGGAACATATTTTCAATTTTATCACATCCGTTGACCGGCAGTTTTAACCTTAAAACGAGGCCAAAATAGATAACATCTATTGTTCGAACGCTACGCATCTAAAGCTTATCGACGTTGCCCAAACGGGCCCGATTGAGGTACATTGTAGGATAGTGCATTGTAGATGAGAATGCCGATTTGGCGGCGTCATCGAATAAGGAAAAAGTAATGGATTTTGCCACAAAGGAAATTTTTAAGAGATACGCGAGCATCTTGGTCGGTAAACCGATCTCGCCAGTGTTTCTCAATATTTTGGTCACTAGCGTCTGCGATATGCGTTGCACGCACTGTTTCTTTACAGAGGAACTCGATGACCGGCCGCGCAAGAAACTGCAGATGAAGACCGATGAGATCGCCAAGATCTCGGAAACGCTCGGCGGAAACCTTGGCGTTTTGGTGCTCGCCGGCGGTGAGCCGTTTACGAGGAAAGACTTGCCGCAGATCGTTCGTGCATTCTATGAGAACAACAAACTCGACTCGGTCTACCTGATGTCGAACGGCCAGATCCATCCGCGTATCTTCCCCGATGTCGCTCAAATCATGGACGAATGCCCGAATCTGAACGTCAGCGTCGCCCTTGGCATCGACGGGATGAAGGATGCCCACGAAAAGATCCGCCGCAAAGAAGGAAGCTGGGACAAAGCAATTCACACTGCCCGCACTCTGCAGCAAATGAAAAAAGAGCAGTATCCAAAGCTCGACATTCAGACCTGCACATGTGTGATGCATTCGAACGAGGAAACGATCTTTGACTGGTACGATTTTCTAAAATATGACCTCAAACCGGACAAGGTGAATATCAACTATATTCGTCCGCCGTCAGCCGACCCGATCGAACTACAGTTTGATCACAAGCGTTATCAGCAGTTGTCGCAGATGATACTTGAGGACACCAAGGACGCAACGCTTAAGAACAATTACGGCGGCGATTCCGGCTTCTTCAAGGCCGCAGTCGACATCTATATGCACGACCTGATCGCCAAAACGAAAGAGGAAAACAAGGCCCAGCTAAAATGCTACGCCGGAAGTGCCGGTGCGGTCATTTATGACAATGGCGCGTTATCTTCCTGCGAAAACAAGTCGGACGTGCTCAACCTGCGAGATTATGATTGGGATTTTCAGGCTGCCTGGCGAACCGACGGCATGAAAGATCGCCGCAAAGAGGCCGGTGCAGGCTGTTTCTGTACGCATGAATCAAACTGTTTCTATCCGTCGCTCCCGTTAAACCCGAGCCATTTGATCCAAATCAAAAAACTCGAAGGCCAGATGAAAAAAGCCGCGAAGAATGCCGGTTTTCAGGCGGCGAAAGAGGTGGCGTTGAAAGCTTAGCCGATGAATATTACCGTCGAACAAACCATGGAAATGCCCGACGTCGTGCTCTTCGCACGAAAGCTGGATGCCGCTTTGAAAGCGGAGCAGACGAAGCGGGAACATTTTTATAAAACAATCGATGAGAATAAAAAGATGGAATTTATCAACGGTGAGATATTTTTCCAGTCACCAGTTAAGATGCGACATAATTCGGCGATGATTGCTATCACCAATTTGCTTGTTCCATTTGTTAAGAAACAATCTCTGGGATATGTTGGCGTTGAAAAAATATTGGTTTCGTTGACCCGCAACGACTACGAGCCTGACATTTGTTTTTTTGGATCGGAAAAGGCTAAAGATTTCGAATCGACACAAATGCAGTTTCCCGCTCCGGATTTTGTCGTTGAAATCCTTTCCACCTCAACCAAACGTCACGATCGCGAGACGAAATTTCAGGATTACGCCGCACATGGGGTTGCTGAGTATTGGATCGTCGATGCTGAGATCGAAAAGGTGGAACAGTACTTTCTGCAAGATGGTTATTACAAACTCGAGGAAAAATCGGGAGATGGAGTGATCAAGAGCATTGCTGTCGAAGGTTTTCAAATCCCGATCAGGGCCATATTTGATGACGCTGTGAATCTCTCCGCATTGACAAAGATAATTTCCGGCTAGTCAACCTCTCGATGTCTCAAACCACTCCAAAGATCTTAATCATCTCATCCGACACCGGTGGCGGGCATCGCTCGGCGGCGGCGGCGATCTCGGATGGCCTTGAGAAATTTTGGAAAGGTTCGTCGCCGGTTGTACGTGTGATCAAGGCTGTCGAAGAATCGCACCATGTGACCGACAAGATGGTCAATCTCTACAACTGGGTGCTCAAAAACAAGCAGCACTGGATGAAGTATCTCTATTGGGCGATCAACAAGATTAGGCCCGAGACGCGAGAGTTTTTTCATAAACGCTGTATCGGATATGTACGCGACCAATTTGAAAAATGGTGCCCGCACGTTGTCGTCAGTGTGCATCCGCTGACACAGCATATTTTTGGCCGCATCTTGCGCGAACTTAGTTTGACGGAACAGGTTCCGCTGGTCACGGTCGTGACCGACCCTTGTTACGGATTTTGGAAAGGTTGGGCATGCGACGATGTATCGTTGTATCTGGTCGCAAACGAAGACGCTCGCGATCAGCTCGTCGATTACGGCGTTTCACCGGAAAAGATCAAGATCTCCGGTATGCCTGTCAATCCGAAGTTCCGTGAGGTTGACGAAAAAGATGCGCAGGAAGCCCGGCGTATTTACGGCCTCGATCCTGAAAAATTTACAGTTTTCGTAAACGCCGGCTGGGTCGGTGGCGGGAATATACCGCAGATCTTTAAAGAACTCGTTCGTGGCGAACTCGACGTTCAGGCAATATTCCTCGCCGGTAAGAACGAAGAACTCCGCCTCGAAGCCGAAGAGATCGCCCGCTCCGCAAAATTCCCTGTCAAGGTCATCGGCTATTCCGACGAGATCGAAAAGCTGATGCAATCGGCCAACGTAATGGTCTCGAAACTCGGCGGATTAACGACATTTGAGGCTTTAGCGTGCCGTCTGCCGATCATCGCCGACGCGACCACCGCACCGATGCCGCAGGAAGCCGGAACGGTTCAATTGCTACAAAAACGCGGTGCGGGAATACTGCTTCACCGCTCGATCGACATCGTTCCCACGATCCAAAATCTGCTCATCGACAACGGCGATTATTCCCGCATGAAGGCCGCAACTGCCGGAATGACGATGCCAAATTCGACCGATTCAATAATCCGCGAGATAAACGCTCTCTTGCCGCACCCGTTCACGACCGCGAGAGCGGCTGCGTGATCATCCCCGGCTTTTCATTCTTCGCGTGTTCGTTAAGTCATTTGCAGCGACCGGCTAAAGTCTTTAAAGAATAGGTATCAACGCGATTTTCGCACTTCGCTACTTGTCTCTAACCGTCGATTTCATTAACCTTTTGATTTGGAATTTATCTCTTGTTGACCGTCGGAGAATTATTAATTGAGTCTTTTACTTGAAGGAAAACGAGCGTTCGTGTCGGGCGGAACGCGCGGCATCGGTGCTGCGATATGCGAGGTTTTCGCCCGCGAAGGTGCGGACGTAGCGTTCAATTATCAGTCAAGCGACGCACTCGCTGATGAGGTTCGAGCCAAGATAGAGGCTCACGGCCGCCGGGCCTTAAGCTTTAAGGTCTCGGTCACCGACCGTTTCGGCATGAAACACATCGCCCGCGAGATCAAAGATGCGTGGGGTTCGATCAATGTTCTGGTCAACAACGCCGCAGTGAATAAAGGCGATAATTTCGCGACCACGACCGATAAAAGCTGGGATTGGGTCGTCGAAACAAACGTCGGCAGTCTCTTCGCCGTTACCAAACCATTTTACAAACAGATGATCCGCGAAAAAAGCGGTTCGATCCTCAACATCACCTCGGTCGGTGCGATCCGCAGTTTGCCCACATCGGTCCACTACGCGACCTCCAAGGCCGCGATGATCGGCTTTACCAAATGTCTCTCGCGTGAGGCCGCAAATTTTGGTATCTCAGTCAACGCCATCGCCGCCGGTATCTTTGATACCGACCTCGGCCACACATTGCCCGAACGTCTGCTCCAAATGCACGATTTCTGGGTCGCCAAAGGCCGAGTCGGCCGCCCCGAAGAACTCGCCGAATACGCCGCCTTCATGGTCAGTGACCGCAACAGCTTCATGAGCGGCGAGGTCGTCATCGTCGACGGCGGAGCGATAACGTAAATTCAATAACAATCAGCCTTTTATTAACTGCCGCCTCAGATAATCAAGAGCGGCCTGGCTCGAACGCCAGCGGATGAGGTATCGATCTCCGGGAAGGACGAGATGGACAGATTTCGTAATGTCGCGGCCTGCATAGCCTATGTAGACAGTGCCGACGGGTTTTTCGTCGCTGCCGCCATCGGGGCCGGCGATGCCGGTGATCGAGATGGCATGATCCGTTCTGGCGTACTCACGCATTCCGGAGGCCATTGCCTCCGCACATTCAGCGCTTACGGCACCGTGTTGCTCTATGATCTCGGCGGGGACCTTGAGCGTCCTAATTTTGGCCTGGTTTGAATACGTAACCGCACCTTCCATAAAATAAGCCGAGGAACCAGCAACCGACGTTATCCGCTGTCCGATCAAACCGCCCGTGCAGCTTTCGGCGACTGCGAGGGTTTCGCCGCGAGCCGTGAGCAAAGCCCCGACGATCTCTTCCATCGTCTCGCCATTTGTTGAAAAGACCGCTTTGCCGAGAGCAGCGATAAGTTTTTCAGCGACTTCGTCAGCGGTTTTCTGAGCGTCGTCGGACGCATCAGCACGGGCCGCAACATGCAGTTCGACCTCGCTTTTATTGAATAAAATGGATGTTTGAACCGACGGATACGACGTATATATCGGCGCCGCGATCTCGTCAACCGCCGATTCACCGAGTCCTGAGATGCGAAGCAACCGTCGCCGAACATGCGTTTCGCCCGCGACCTTTTTCAACCGGTCGAGAACGTATTCGTTAAACATCGGCTGATTTTCACGCGGCGGCCCGGGCAAAATTATAAGCGATCTTCCCTCAACATCGGCGAGCATTCCGACCGCCGAACCGTGCGGGTTTGGCAAGATTTCGGCGCCGTCGATCACAAACGCTTGACGCTTGTTGATCTCCGGCATCTCACGTCCCCACGCCTTAAATCGTTCTCGCAGATGAGCCTCGATATCGTCGTGATACGTCAGTGCCCGACCGATCGCCGCCGCCGTACAGACGCGTGTAATATCATCCTCAGTCGGCCCCAGCCCGCCTGTCGTGATAACAATTTCTGACCGCCGCATCGCATCGCGAACGGTCTCCTCCAAACGTGTGCCGTCGTCCCCGACGATCGTCTTGAGCATCACTTCGATGCCGATATCGTTGAGCTTTTCGGTAAGCCAAAGGCTGTTGGTATCCGTCTTGGTCGGCGTCAGCAGCTCCGAACCAATTGCTATTATTTCTGCACTAAGCATATATTCAAAGGCGGAAACAGACCGGTAGGGAGTGTGTTCTTTCTCTCGAATTCGAGTGCTCGGGGGTAAAGAATTTACACTCCCTACCGGTCGTATTTCCGCCCTAATTCCTATTTATAAATTTCAACGACAGGCTTACCATCGGTTCCGATATACGCCCTGTACATGCCTTCCGAGTTAAACGAGATCGCCATGTTGCCGAATTTATCCATCGCGATGACACCGCCGTCACCGCCTAATGTTCCGACTTTTTTAATTACCGCGTCTGCCGCATTTTGAACAGGAAATCCGCGATACTCCATCATTGACGAGATGTCGCGGGCGACGCCGAGACGGATAAAATACTCGCCCCAACCAGTTGCCGAGACACCGCATGTCTCATTATTCGCATATGTTCCGGCCCCAATTATCGGCGCGTCGCCGACACGGCCGTACCGCTTGTTGGTCATCCCGCCGGTCGAAGTACCGGCCGCGAGATTGCCATCTTTGTCGAGAGCGACCGCACCGACGGTTCCAAATCGATTGCGTGGCTCCTTCGACGCCGGCATTTCAGAAACCCTTCCCGCCTTTTTCACCGTCTCTTTCTCTTTCTCTTTCTCTTCCTTCAAAACCTTTTGCAGGCCATCCCACCGTTCCTGCGTGAAAAAATATTTTTCATCCACTAACTCGATCTTTTGTTCCTTTGCAAACTGCTCCGCTCCGTCGCCCGCCATCATTACGTGCGGAGATTTTTCCATAATTGCACGTGCAAGCGTGATCGGATTTTTGACATGATGCAGTCCGGCCGCAGCACCCGCCGCGAGAGTTTTGCCGTTCATGATCGACGAATCGAGCTCATTTTTGCCGTCATGCGTGAAAACTGCACCCTTGCCGGCGTTAAACAACGGCGAATCTTCCATCATCCTGATCGCCAGTTCGACCGCATCTAGGCTTGATTTCCCTTCCTGCAACGCTTTGTACCCGGCCGTCACGACCTCCGTCAATTTGTCGCGATACTCTTTCTCTTTCGCCGCCGACATTGCCCCCTTGACGATCACCCCGGCCCCGCCGTGAATGATAAACCCAAGCCTCGGCTTCTGCGGAGATTGAAGCTGTGGGATCTCGCCAAAGCTTCCTTTCTGCGAAAATACGCCAAGCGGAAATGCCGAAAACGCGAACATTAGCACGATCGAAACTATTTTTTTCATTGAATAATAAGCTCCCGGAAAACTAGTCGATTCGCAAACAGATTATCATATGGACTTTCAACTTCCTTTGCCGTCTTAGCGTCTCCGCGTGAAATTCTTTTCGTAAAACACCCATAAACGCCAAGTGGCTAAGAACCCAAACGAAGCCCCGCGAAGAACTCCTGAAATTCACGACTCGCCGCCAGCAATTCGACCTCTTCGACCGCCCACGGCGAGATGCCGCTTTCGGGCGATGCGACTGTCGCCGAGAATTCGATCCAATCGACCCATTGCACGGCCTCGACCTCGTCCGGATTCGGACGCGGCTGTTTATCTGTCACCCCGACAAACACCGGACAGATCTCGTTTTCAACAACGCCGTCCTTCTCCGCACGATAACGAAAATCAGGCAGCATCAATTTCAGATCGACACCATCCATACCCAATTCGAATTTCAAACGCCGTTTCGCCGCATCGACGGTTTTTTCATGAAGCATGACGTGACCGCAGCACGAATTGGACCACACGCCGGGCCATGTTTTCTTATTTAGAGCACGCTGTTGAAGCAGAAGTTCGCCCCGTGAATTAAAAAGAAAGATCGAAAAGGCGAGATGTAGTTTCGTATCGCTGTGATGGACGAATGGCTTCAATTCCGTCGCCAGCGGTGTGCCCGCATCATCAACGTAAACCAGCATATCGTCAAACCTGTAATGGTATTTGAACCAGTACAATGCGAGCCAAATGACGATAGCCAAACCTATCGCCGCCGGCCACGCCATCGCACCGAATATTGATATCGCCGTCCAGAAAAATACGATCAGAAACGCACTCGACGTGATCTGGACCGGAATCCGAAGCAATGGCTTGATACGCCTAAGAAACGCCTCTATCAGCACCGCCGCAAGTGAACTGGTCACCAGCCAGCCCATAAAATTTGAGATCGGCACCCCGTAGAAACCAATGTTCGCCGCGTACTTCCAAAATCCAAGCCTCACTGCGCCGGGATCGAGCACGAGATCAAAACTGGTCGCGATCAACGCTGTCGCCGCAACCCGCACGATCGCGCTACCAAACATAGTTCTGGCTACCGAATACGCCCCCATGATCAATGGCGTCCATGCCAAAAACACGGTCCACGGAGTCGCGCCAAATAATTTTGCACCCAAAAGCTCGGAGTAGCCGAAATGACCATATGGAAATCCGGTAAATATCGCCGACGTCTCGATCAGTAATGCGTAAACACCGAGGAGCAGCCACAGAACCGCAGCGTCACGCCACCCGAGCCATCGCCGGGTCGCCCAAAATGCCGGGATCGCAAACAGGATCACATTCAGCCCCGACAACCAGTGCGACCACGGCGGCAGATGGACATTGACCATGAAAAATGCCGAGACCGCGAGAAACAGCAGTACCGCAAATATGAGAATTTGTTTCGTTTTGTTTGCTGCCCTCATTTATCGAATCGAAGAGCGGGGCAAGCCCGCCTTCCTGACTGTGGGATACGCTATAATCAGAGCATGCCCGATCTCAGATTTTTACTAAAAGTCAGCCGTCCGCGATTTTGGATCTATATTTTCGGCCCGTATCTGATCGGTCTGGTCGCGGCGGTGGCCGACAAACGCGAACTGCTCGACTGGCGCGTTTTTGCCTTTGGTTTATTTTTTACACTTCCCGCTAATCTGCTTGTTTACGGCATAAACGACATTTTTGATTACGAAACCGACAAATTAAATCCAAAAAAAGAAGGCTACGAAGCCCTTGTCATCCCTGAACGGCGACGAGGCCTGATCATTGCTACAGCAATTACATCACTTCCCTTTCTTGTTATCGTCGGAACGTTAGGAATTCAGCCGATAATAGCGTTCGCCAGCTTTCTTTTCTACTCAGTATTCTACTCGGCTCCGCCGATCCGTGCGAAGACAAAACCGTTCCTCGATTCGATATTCAACGTCCTTTACATCATGCCGGGAATTTTCGCTTTTGCGATGATCACCGGTGAGCAACCGCCAAATGCCGTCTTTATCGCCGGCGGTCTCTGGACAGCAGCGATGCACGCGTATTCTGCAATTCCCGACATTGATGCCGACCGCGAAGCCGGGCTCTCGACTATCGCAACCGTCCTGGGCTCCACAGGTACGCATCTTTTCTGCCTCGCCGCCTATATCGGATCTGCCGTGCTCGCGTTTCAATATTTCGGAACCAGTGCGATATGGATGGGGTTGGTGTACGTCGGCATCATTCTGTTTTCAATGATCAGCAAAGACAAAGACTCTGTCTTTCGAGTATACCGCCGCTTCCCAATCGTCAACGCCTTGGTTGGCTTGGCGATCTTTTGGTACATCGCCATCCCAAAATTCTTAAACTGGTAACTGAAAACTGATAACTCGAAACTGTAGAAATTACCTCTTATTCAGTTAATATTTACAACTCCGCCATCGGTGACGCAGATTTAATGCCGTGAACCCGTTTGAACGCGAGTTCCGCCGAGATCAGACAAATCTGCGTGCCGATGCCCGGATTTACACCGGCACCGACGTAGTACAAACCCTTCACTTTCTTAGAGTAATTTTTCGGCCGGAATATCGCGGTCTGCATCAGGTTGTGAGCGAGGCCGAGAGCTGAGCCTTTGAACGCGTTGTAGTCGACCGCAAAATTATCGACCGTGTAAATACGTTTGTATTCTATCTTTTTTCGCAGGTCGGGCAGATTCATCTCGGTTTCCATAAGCGACAAAACCCGGTCGGCGTATGCATCTTTTTCGAGTTCGGTTATCGCCAGATCTGACGCGATCGGAACGAGCACGAACAGATTTTCCTTGCCCACAGGAGCAACACTCGCGTCGGTCACACTCGGAGCACAAACATAGAGCGAGGGTTCCTGCGGTAGGTTTGGGGTTTTATAAATGTCGTCAAAATTTTTACGCCAGTCTTCGGTAAAAAGTAAATTGTGATGAACCAGACTCGGCAGTTTTTCGCTCACACCGAGGTACATAATAAAGGCCGACGGTGCCATCACGCGTTTGTTCCAGTAACGCTCTTTCAGCGAACGCCATTTCGGAGCGAGCATTTTCATCTCGGTAAACGCCATGTCGGCGTTTGAAATGACAATGTTTGCGTCGTGAACCTCGCCGTTCTCCAACCGCACGCCTTTCGTCACGCCGTTTTCGACTAGGATCTCAGCAACCGGCGAATTGGCGTGTAAAGCCGCACCGCTTTTCTCCGCCATATTCGCGAGAGCTTTGATCAGTTCATAAAAACCGCCGTGTGGATAGAACACGCCCTGATTAAAATCCATGTGCGACATCAGGTTGTAGAGTGCTGGAGCTTCGTACGGTGAAGTGCCGAGGAAGACCATCGTGTATTCCATCACCTGACGCAGCTTTTGCGACTGAAAAAAACGCGAGACAAACGCGTGCATTTTTGAAAACACCGAAAGCTTTTGACCCTCGGTCATGACACGTTTATTCAGAAAATCGAATATCGTGTCATAGTTTTTGTACATAAAATGCTGTGTCGCGACCTCGTATTGGTATTCGCTCTGCCGCAGATATGCCTTAAGTTTTTCGCCCGCACCAGGCTCGATCGCCTCAAACGTGGCAGCGTCGCGCTCAATATCAGAATGTATGTCGAGTTTGTCAGAGTCCTTTCGAAAGAAAATGCGGTACGAAGGATCGAGCTTTTTTAGATCGAGGTGATTTTCGACCCGTTCGCCCATGAGATTGAAAAAATGCTCGAAAATATCGGGAGCGAGATACCACGATGGCCCCATATCAAACTTGAAACCGTCCGCCTGAAAGATATTCGCGCGGCCGCCGAGATTTTCGTTCTTCTCAAATACCGTGACGTCATACCCCTTTTTAGCAAAAAGACCCGCCGTTCCCAGGCCGCCGATCCCAGCTCCGATGATGATGACTTTTTCTCGATCCATAAGAATTGAAACCACAGATGAACACAAATCAACACAGATCTAATAAATAATAGTAATTCTTATCTGTATTATCTGCGTTTATCTGTGGTTAATTTCTGTTTTATTCGTAAACACCGGCCAAAGCTAACAGCGACAGAGCAATTTTCTGCCTAAATCCCGTCCTTACACGCTCGCGGTAAATGTTGTAATCGGCCCGCTCGATCTCGCCCAAGATCGCCTTGTATAATACGTAAGAGATCTTGACCGCCAGACGGCCACGCCAGTGGAGCAGTTTGATGCCAGGAAAAGCATCTTTGTAGACCTGCTTGTTCCGCTCGATCTGAAACTTCATAAAATCGACGAAGCGTTTATCATAAACTTTCCGCCGCAGATCAACGGGCTCGAGGCCAAACCGTGCGAGTTCGTCCTCTGGCATATACACGCGGCCGAGTTCGTCAAAATCTTCGCGGATGTCACGGAGGAAATTTGTTAGCTGAAACGCATAGCCAAGTTTGATCGCGTACGGAAACGCATCGGGGGTAGAATAGCCGACAATCCGCGTGACCATCAGCCCGATCACGCCCGCCGAGCCGTACATATATTCTTCGAGCTCGGCGTAATTTGCGTACGATTTTTTGTCCTCGTCCATGAACATCGACTTGAGAAAAGCCTCGCCCGTCTCAACGTCAATGCCGTGTTTATCGAAAGAATGGACTATCGCCGCCATCACCGGATCGTCCGAGGTCCCAACGCGCATAGCTTCGAGCCATGTCTGCCGCCACGCTTCAAGCTCCGTAACGCGCTCATGGCGAGTCGTCTTGCCCGGATCGTCAACGATCTCGTCCGGTATCCGCGCGAACGCATAAATCGCGTAAATTCCGTCACGCGTCTCTTTCGGAAAAAACTGCGTCGCAAAATAAAAGCTCGTCCCGTATCGCCGCGTTATCGCCCGGCACTCGTCGAGCCCGCGACGGATTTTATCTTTGCTGTCAGAAACGTATTTCATGATCAAAAACAAACAAAAAGCGAAAATGCTACTGTTGCAGTTTGTTTCGAACAGAAACCTGACTTGGATTCAGAGGACGGAAATTATTTTGTTGCGGCTAGAAAGTCACGCACCATCTTCATATCTTCCCAGACCTCGCGCTTCTTATGAGGGTCGCGAAGCAGGTACGCGGGATGAAAAGTCGGCATCACTTTGGTGCCAAGATAATCGTGAAATTGCCCGCGAAGCTTGCCGATAGGAACCTTAGTCTCAAGCAAATTCTGCGCGGCCGTCGCACCGAGAACAACGATCACCTTGGGCCGAACAACGGCGATCTCGCGTTTTAGAAAAGGTTTGCACGCGATCGTCTCGTCCGGCTCAGGAGCTCGATTACCCGGTGGGCGGCAGCGGTTGATGTTGCCGATAAAAACGTCATCGCGGCTAAACCCGATCGCCATCATAATATCGGTCAGCAATTTCCCGGCACGCCCGACAAACGGAAATCCTTGCTCATCCTCGTCCGCTCCCGGAGCCTCGCCGACAAACATCAGTTCCGCATTGAAATTCCCAGTACTATTAACGACCTTCGACCGCCCCAGCGTCGATAGTTTGCAACGCGTGCAATCCGGCCCGATCTCGGCCCTGATCTGCTCGATCGTCTCGGTCGGCTCCGGCAAGATCGGCAGTTCGATCGCGGATAATTTTGATGATCGTTCGGTCACAATTGCTTCTTTTTTTGGCTCGTCTGCCAATTCTTTCATCGTCTCTGCCGTCGTCATATCAGCGGTTTGTTTATCCTCAACGATCGGGAGAGCCGTTTCCAGCTTTTTCGACAAACTCGCCAAGCTCGGCAGCGACGCGAGGCGCGATTGTCCCGGCACACGTGGCTCAACCGGTCTCGTCGTCCGAAAATTCGGTATCTCGATCTTCGGAATCTCAGATCTGAGATCGGGAATCAGCGATATTGCAGTCTCCGATCTCAGACCTGTAATTTCAGATCTAGCATTTGAAACTGATTCAATGCCGGCTATCTCAACATCAAAGGCATCAACGCCCAGTTCCTGCAAATACAAGATCTGCTCGCGAATGTCCGCTACCAGCTCAACTTTATCGAGACTCACTTCCATCGAATTAGTAATTACTAATTAAACAATTATTAATTAGTGTCTGAATGAACGTTTCCCTTTCGCAACTTGCAGATCTCATCTAGTATCTTATCCGCCATTTCCCGTTTCGACATCAGCGGGAGCGCGATCTCACCTGAACGCGTTATTATCGTCGCGATATTTGTGTCGGTGTTAAAACCCGCACCTTCTGCGGTGATGTCATTGGCGACGACCAGGTCGAGGCCTTTCTTGCCCATCTTGATCTTGGCGTATGTGATGACGTCGTTGGTCTCGGCGGCAAACCCTACGACGAGGAGACCGTCGTGCCGTTTATTTGAAACATTCGAAAGAATATCAGGCGTTTTCCTGAGCTCCAGCGTCATAGTGTCGCGGCCCTCTTTTTTGATCTTGGCGTCGGCCGCATTTGCCGGAGCGTAATCGGCGACGGCCGCGGCACCGACAAATACTGTCGCCTGCGGCAGTTCGCTCATAACTGCGTCAAACATCTCACGGGCCGAGACGCCCCGTAAAACCCGCACGTTTGCCGGCGGTTCGACCGTCGTCACACCCGCAACTACCGTCACATTTGCTCCGCGTTCCGCCGCCGCCTCAGCCACGGCAAATCCCATCTTGCCCGATGAATGATTAGAAATAAACCGAACCGGGTCGATCGCCTCGCGAGTACCGCCGACCGTTATCAGAAAGCGTTCGCCGGAAAGGTCATTCTGGCTTCGCTCCTTAGGCAGGTCGGGTGGCGGCATTTCGCCGACGGGGTGGTTCTCAGCGTGGCGTTCCCGGAAGCCAGTCGCTACCGCTCCCGGTTCTGACAAGAGCCGCAACGCCTGCTCAACAATATTCTCCACATCCTCCAGCTTCCCCGTCCCTACCGTCTTACACGCCAGTTCACCCGACACAGGCTCGACAAAATGAACACCGTCGTTGCGAAGCTGCTCGACATTTCGCTGCATGGCGGGCTGGTTCCACATCGTCGTGTTCATCGCCGGAGCGATCATAACCGGAGCGTTTGAGGCGAGATATGTCGAGGACAGAAAATCATCCGCGACGCCGTTGGCAAATTTGCCGATGATATTCGCGGTCGCCGGCACGATCAGCAGCAGATCGATCTCCTGCGAAAAATTAATATGCGCGATCGGATCCGGATTTGCCGGATCGTAATCATCCACGATCACATGCGAGTCCGTCAAAGCCCTAAACGTCAGCGGCTTCACAAACTCCGTCGCATGTTTTGTCATCGCCACACTGACATCGCACCCTGCCCGCTGCAAAGAGCGCAAAACCTCCACCGCCTTATAAGCCGCGATCCCACCCGTCACACCTAATCCAACGCGATATTTCGCCATACTCAGCCACTATCTTACAATAAATCCCGCCAAAACCTGTGTTAGACTGTTCTTGTTTTCAATCAAACCGAAACGCGAGGCAAAAAATGAAACGCACCCCTATGATCGCCTGTCTTTTGATATTGCTGTTGACTCCGGTCGTTGCGTTCGCTCAAACGGCTGAGGAGCTTGGTTTGGTGCTGACTGGCACCATTGTAAGTAACAAAGCGAATAGCGAGAAGCTTTCGGCTTTTGAACTTAGAATGGTGATTGAAAACAAGGGGGCGGAACCCGTAATTATCATCAATCCAACGTTAGGCTACGGGACCGGATTAACTGAAGCCTCATTCGCGTTTCATGATTTTCAACGGGATAAATTCGACAAATCCATAAAAGTGTTTGAAATTGACGATGAAAAACTCAACAACTTCAAATCAATGGCAAAGTACTTCGAGGGTGTTCGTCCTTCCGAAAATATGACACGTATATTGGCACCGGGCGAGTCGTTTTCGTTCATCGAGAATTTGGAAGTAGAAAAATCATATGTACTAAAAATATCACCCCAAGTTTTCTCAGCAAAAAGGAAAATGGCAGATGGATCAATAAAAACCTATTCTGTCACTGGAACAAGCACGAGCCGCTACTCATATTTCACTCTGAAGTATGAATACTCATTTCTAAAGTATTCCGAAGACCCAGACCTCTTAGAAAAAATGAGCCAACGATGGCGTCCGTTCGGACGACTGCCGGTCGGCACAGATGGCACCTACACTATTACATCGGAACCCATAAAAGAAAGAAAATGAGTCCCAGTTACATCATTATCCTCAGCATCATGCTCGCGTCGTGCTATTTTCTGTTTGTCCGCAAACCTAGGTCATCACCGCCAAGCGATCCAGAATTAAGCAAATTTGAATCTGACGCAAACTCCGATCAGGACGAATCGGGTGATGCCAATCTCTAAAATCCGTATTAGCTCCAGTTGCCACTTATCAGGTTCGGGTTTTCAGTTAGATTTGACTGGAGACTGATAACTGCAAACTGATAACGGGAACTAAAACTTCGCTTGAAAAGCCTCAAACAAGTTAGGATTAATTCTAGCTGCCAGCTACTAGCTTCTAGCTGTCAGCCAATCTACGGCTAGTAGCTTGGAGCTAGCGGCCAGAAGCTAGAATTAGAAATTTGTTAGAATCGTATTAATGACCACTCTTTTATCCTCAGAAACCATATTCAAAGGCCGCATCTTCGACATTCGCGTCGACACTATTCGGGAGGGCGAGCTTGAGTATAAACGCGAGATCGTCGTGCACGCGGGCAGTGCGGTGATCGTGCCGGTGTTTAGGGATGGAACGGTCGCTCTTGTTCGGCAGTATCGTCATGCAACGGACGGCTACCAACTCGAATTACCCGCCGGCGGGGTCGAACCCAACGAGACATTCGAACAGGCGGCTACGCGCGAACTCGAAGAAGAGATCGGTTTTCGTGCAGGAAAGATCGAGCTTCTCACGGAATTCTACGTTTCGCCCGGCTTTCTAAGCGAAAAGATGTATGTATATCTCGCAACCGATCTCACCGAAACGGCTCAGAACCTCGACGAAGACGAACTAGTCGAGATCGTCCGCATCCCTCTAATCGAGGCCCTCGAAATGACCCGCGACGGCCGCATACAAGACGCAAAAACGATGATCGGTCTGAGCCTGGCCGGTTCAAAGACCGATATCCGAAGTTCCCACGATTTGCGCCGCCGCGTCTAAGGCCGAGCACTACTCGACCCTGAATACCGACGATGTCGGGATCCCGCCGGCCACTCCGTATCCCACGCCAACTGCCTGAAACGGATACGTAGTCAGCCACCAATTATTAGCGGACGGTCGGTACATTGCGAGGTCCGCGACAAAATCGCCGTCATAATCGCCAACCTGAACCACGTCGCCGGGCGACCCGAATTGAAAATATGACGGCTGAGCGTTCGAACTTCGCAGAATGTACGCAAAACCATTCGACTCGCGGTGAACCGCAAGATCGGCCTTGCCGTCTCCGTCGAAATCCGCCGGTATTGGCCTGTCGGCACTGCTTCCCCACGGAGTGATAATAAAATTCCCGTCCCCGCTTTTGATAACGTACCAAACTCCGGTCGATGGACGAAAAACGGCAATATCTGCTTTCAGATCGCCGTCAAAATCGGCAGGAACTGGTTTATCTCCATCCGCCCCGAAATGCACCGCGGAAAACTGTTGTGTGCCCATATACCAGAAGTACCAGTTGCCGTCCGACGGACGAAAGACCGCGATATCGCTGATCGTGTCTCCGTCAAAATCGGCCGCGATAGGCTTGTCTCCCGGCAGGCCAAACTTGAAGACGAACCACGAACTATCCGAGCTTCGACGAATGTACCAGTAGCCTGTGCTGTTGCGATAGACCGCCCTATCCGTAATGCCGTCGCCGTCAAAATCCCCGGGCGTGGGGATATCGCCGTGACTTCCGAGGCCCCAATTGACCGGATTTGGTTGATTCGAAATGCCCGACGGATTAATGAACCAGTCGCCGGTCGCCGGGTTCCAATAGCTTAAATGCGAAACTCCTGTTCCCTCCGTGTCGACGATCCGCGGCTAGCCGGGCTTGCTGCAGACGTTCTTTAAGAACGTAACGCTTGTCATATCCGAAAGCATCGGGCGCGAGTTAGTGATCGCGCTGTTGCCCAGAACATAGTCGACCTTTCCGTCGCCGTCGAAATCAGCCTGCGCCGACCGCATGCCGTTGTATTGAAAGAATCGGCCGTTTAGGTCGCTACGGGTGAAATTACCTGCACCGTCATTTTCATACACCACCTTTTTATCTTGATAACGATACGTAAAGACGATGTCCGGAGCCGAATTACCCGAAAAATTTCCGACGGAACTGATGCCCTGGACACCGGTTTCAGCCGTTACCACGTAATTGGTTCGCGTGAAGCCCGAACCGGTCGACGTAAAGATCGCAAAACTAGGCGTCGCCCCTAGACTAACGATCAATAGGTCCGATTTACCGTCACCGTTAAAATCCTGCACGCCGCCGATGACCTCATTGAACGTGAGCATCGCACTGTAATCGATGCTCGTGAACGTAAGGTCGCCGTTGTTTATCAGGATCGTGTTGTAGGTCGCGTAATCGCGCTTGCCGTCGCCATTGAAATCGCCGCCGGAACCGCTCCCGCCGTTATTGACCGCCACCGGCGAACCGAACGTGCCGTCGCCATTTCCGAGGCTGTATCTGATCTGGCCGCCATTCCACATCGCTCCGATATAATCCGCTTTACCGTCCCCGTTTATGTCGGCAAAATCCGTTGGCCTGCCCCTTCCCGAAGCGCTCGCCGCCGGCAAAGCCGTAAATGTCCCGTTGCCGTTATTTATATAGACCAGCATCGAAGTCGGATCGGTCGTGTAATAGCTGAACGCCACGATGTCCGGCAGAGCGTCGCCGTTCACCTTAGCAACTGCAAAATTGTCACTGAAATTCACCGGCGCATCGATCGCGATCGGCGTACCAAATGTGCCGTTCCCGTTGCCCGGCATGATCAATATTCGCTCACGCGTCGAATCCGTCCCCGAGATGTCCTGCGTCGCCATCAGATCCATCTTGCCGTCGTTGTTAATGTCGACGGCTTTGTCCAAATATACCTTGGAGAACGGCACCTGCTGGGTCGAAACCCTTCTTAGATAGACGCCGCACTGGGCATTCGCCTGAAGACCGGACATCGCGACCACCGCAAAAATTGCAAGGAAAGGAAAGACGAGTTTGAGATTCGGAATACGATACATAATACCTCCGTAGCCAGTTAATTTTTCTCGAGAAAGGGTTCCAGAAAAGTATAGCTCAAAGTTAGTGGTTTTCGTAACCTTTCTCCGAATGATCCCGCTTAGCCGCTGAAGTTGAAATATAGCGTCCGTCAAGGATGTCATGAGCCTGAGGTGGTTAAGCGCTCATGATCTACCGATTCTTTTTCTCACCTTGCGGCTCCTCTTTGCCCATTCGCGGATTTGCTCGAGACTACGGGCGATTTTTCGGCATACCTAAAACTCCTGTCAGGGCTTGACCTCGCTGCCGCATTTCGATATTCTATGCGTTCGCGTTTTTGCGGAAATTTGTATCAGTGTGTGTGTGAATATGAGTACTACTTATTTTCCTAGCGGAAAAGGTTTAGCAGAAAATCGTAAATGGCTCGTCGTTGATGCCAAAGGCAAGACGGTCGGACGTCTCGCGACCGAGGTCGCCCGCATCTTGTCGGGTAAGAACAATCCGGCGTGGACGCCGTTCCTCGACATGGGCGATCACTGTGTGGTCATCAACGCCCGCCACGCCAAGTTTACCGGGGCCAAGGACGATCAGAAGATCTATTATCGCCACACGCTTTATCCAGGCGGTCTGCGTGAAACTTCGGTCAAGGAGATGTTCGAGAAGAAGCCTGAAAAGGTCATCGAACTCGCCGTCCGCGGCATGCTGCCGAAAACTAAGCTTGGCAAGGCAATGGCTAAGAAACTCAAGGTTTACGCCGACGCAGAACACCGTCACATCGCCCAGAAACCGGAGGCGAGAGAACTCTAGGAAGTTAAGAGTTCCAAGTTCCAGGTTCCAAGTTGGATCGCCTGGTTTTGAACTTGGAACTTGGAACCTGAAACTTTGGACTAACGACTTATGGCAGACATTCAATATTACGGCACCGGCCGCAGAAAGACCTCGACCGCACGCGTTTACCTCCGTCCGGGCAATGGCAATATCGTCATTAACCGCCGCGAATTCGACGCTTACTTCCCCAACGAAGCACTTCGAATGATAATTCGCCAGCCGCTTCGCTTGACGGAAACTGTCGAACAATTTGACATCCTAGTAAATGTTGACGGCGGCGGACAGGCCGGTCAGGCAGGTGCAGTTCGTCACGGCATCACGCGTGCTTTGATGGAATTCAACGCTGACCTGCGTCCCGCTTTGAAAAAAGCAGGCCTCGTCACACGCGACCCGCGTCAGAAAGAGCGTAAAAAATACGGTCAGAAAGGCGCCCGTGCGAGATTCCAGTTCTCGAAGAGATAATTAGAGTTCAGAGTGCAAGCTTTAGCTTGTTTCTTCTTCACGTTGGCACAAGCTAAAGCTTGCACTCTGAACAAAATCCATCGACAAGACACTTTGGTTAAAAACCGTCTTGTCGAGTACATAAACCAAGGAGATATAAAGTTTTGGCTACAGTAACGATGAAAGAGCTCCTCGAAGCAGGAGTTCATTTTGGTCACCAGGTTCGCCGTTGGAATCCGAAGATGAAAGAGTACATCTTTGGCGAACGCAACGGCATATATATTATTGACCTCCAGAAAACTCAAAAGCTTTTTCGCGACGCTCTCAACCACGTCACCGAATCGCTCACAGAGCGCCCCAATCAAAAAGTTCTATTCGTCGGCACCAAACGCCAGGCCCAGGACGCGATCAAAGAGGAAGCCGAACGCTGCGGACAATTCTACATCAACAACCGCTGGCTCGGCGGCCTTTTGACGAACTACGAAACCGTCAAAAAATCGATCAACAAACTAAAAGAGATCGAAACGATGCAAGAGGATGGCCGCTTCGAAATGCTCACCAAGAAAGAGCGTTTACAGCTCACTCGTGAGCACGAAAAGCTCATGAAGAACCTCGCCGGCATCAAGGACATGAACGGAATGCCGGACATGATGTTCGTAATTGATGTCCGCAAAGAAGATATCGCGATCAAAGAGGCGAATCGCCTGAACATCCCGATCGTCGCCGTTGTCGATACAAATTGCTCGCCCGAGGGCATTGACCTCGTAATTCCGGGCAATGACGACGCTCTGCGTGCGATCAGATTGTTCGCTTCGCGGATCGCTGATGCCATTATAGAAGGTCGTCAGGTCGGAACCGAAGGCCGCACGGCCGAGGTCGAAACTGACGAGGCGGGTGACGACGCAAACGCACCGGTCGTCGAATCAACGATCTCGATTCCGAAACAGTTCCTTACCGAAGATGATGTTGCCGAGATCGAATCAGTTGACATCCCTGAGGAAGTGGACGAAGACGACGAGGTAGTTGCCGAAACCGAAGCAGTTGAGACTGCCGAAGTTGAAACCCCGGCGGAAGAGGCCGCGGCAGCAGACGAAACGGCTGCGGAAAAAACCGAAGAAGAGAGTACAGAAGCGACGGCAAGCTAAGTTAATTTTTTTATCATTGATAGCGTAGCTCGTTTCCGTTCACAGCGAAATGGCTACGCTTTTTCATAAAGGTACGACGGACTGCCGAGTCTGTCGAAATGGCAATAGTTAATAACGAGCAGATCTATTGATCGACTTGAACGACAGACTTGGCAGTTTGTCGCAAATTTAGGAGAAGTTATGGCAGAAGTTACAGCAAGTGCAGTGAAATCACTGCGTGAAAAATCAGGTGCGGGCATGATCGACTGCAAAAACGCACTTGTCGAGGCAAATGGTGACGAAAGTGTGGCAATGGACCTCCTTCGCAAGAAAGGCATGGCAGCGGCTGGTAAAAAATCGGGCCGCGTCACCGCCGAGGGTGCCGTTGGTTCGTACATCCACATGGGCGGTAAGGTCGGCGTTCTCGTTGAGATCAATTGCGAAAGCGATTTCGTCTCGCGCGGCGACGAATTTCAACAGCTCGTCAAGGACGTCGCGATGCACATCGCCGCAACCGATCCGCGATATGCGACCCGTGACGAAGTTCCCGCCGGCGATCTCGACAAAGAACGCGAGATCCTGCTCGAGCAGCTCAAGAATGACCCGAAAAACGCTAATAAGCCGGACGATGTTCTCAATAAGATCATCGAAGGCCGCCTGAACAAATTTTACGAGGACAACGTTCTCGTCGACCAGGCATTCGTCAAAGATCCGTCGAAAACGATTGGCGAACTCGTTGCCGAAAAGATCGGTTCGATCAAAGAAAACATCACGATCCGCCGCTTCTCGCGTTTCAAAATGGGCGAAGGCATCGAGAAAAAAGTGGACGATTTCGCCGCCGAAGTCGCGTCGATGGTCGGCTAAATCAGTCGAGAGTTGAGAGTCAAGAATCGAGAGCCAGAAGATGGCTTTGACTCCTGACTCTCAACTCTTGACTCTCGACTTTTATGAAGCCTGCATTCAAACGCATTCTGCTCAAACTTTCGGGCGAGGCTCTCGTGGGTTCGCAGAACAACGGCATTGACACCAAGGTGGCAGCTGCCGTTGCGAAAGAGGTCAAGGCGGTACACGATCTCGGCGTCGAGATCGCTATCGTCATTGGCGGCGGCAATATCTTTCGCGGCGTTTCAGAATCTGCTGGAAATATGGACCGCGCGGCTGCCGATTATATCGGAATGCTCGCTACCGTGATGAACGCGGTTGTGTTGCAGGATTCGTTGGAACAGTTGGACGTTTATACGCGTGTGATGTCGGCGATCGATATTCCGCAGCTGGCGGAGCCATTTATTCGGCGGCGTGCGGTCAGGCATCTTGAGAAACAGCGTGTCGTCATCTTCGCTGCAGGAACGGGAAACCCTTATTTTACGACTGACTCAGCTGCTGCTCTTCGGGCATTGGAAATTGAGTCCGAGGTCATTCTCAAGGGAACCAAAGTCGACGGCATATATTCGGCCGACCCGATGAAAGATCCAAACGCGACGAAATTTGACAAGATCTCGTATCAGGAAGTTCTCGAAAAACAGTTAAAAGTGATGGACGCTTCGGCGATATCGCTTTGCATGGACAACAATTTGCCTATAATGGTATTTAACATGCAGCGGTCCGAGAATATTATCAAAGCCGTCTGCGGCGACCTTTCGATAGGCACATTAGTGAGTAATTAATTATGAGCGCACAAGACGTAATTAAAGAAACCGGTCCAAAAATGGACCACGTGGTCGAAGATTTTAAGCGTAAGCTGTCTAACATCCGCACCGGTCGTGCGACCGTTGGGTTGCTTGACGCTGTGGTCGTAGATTATTACGGCACGCCCACACCGCTAAGCCAAATGGCTTCGATCGCGGTTCCCGAGCCGCAGATGATGACCGTCCAGCCGTGGGACGCCACTGCCATGAATGCGATCGAAAAAGCGATCCTCGCCGCCAACCTCGGCCTCAGCCCTTCGAATGACGGCAAGATCATCCGTTTGTCCGTTCCTGCTCTCAACGAAGAGCGTCGTAAACAGTTCGTCAAACAGGCCCACGAGATCGCCGAAGAACACCGCATCGCCGTCCGCAACGTCCGCCAGCGTTCAAACGACGCCCTCAAGAAAATGCTCAAGGACAAAGAGATCTCCGAGGACGAAGAGCGCGGCGGCCTCGAAGACGTCCAAAAACAAACCAATATCTACATCGCCAAGATCGACGAGCTCTCGAAAAACAAAGAGGCTGAGATCATGGTGGTTTGACGAATTTTCAATTGCTTAGCAACCCCGAAAATAGATTTCGAATCAGACCCTCCGATACATTTCGGAGGGTTTTTCTTTGCTGTTAATTATGCTTTCCATCGCACCTTGATTGGAGTATATTTATAGCAATTCGAGCCACAGCCGCTAACTACAATGAACCGCTTATACCAATTCACGATCTCGCTCATTTTGCTCTTTGCATTTATGTCGAACGCACTTCCCTGCGGACCGGGATATATCTCGCCGGTGTTCGATCAAAAAGAAGCTCCGGAAAATCCGTACGCAAACTACGCTGCAGGGCGTCTCGGGATCATCAAGCCGAGTTTTCGACGGTCCATCCTGTTCGCGGCCTATCGTTATCTGAACGGCGGCAGTTTCTCGGCGGATGATCAAAAGGCGTTGATCGATCATTGGAAGGCCGAGGTTAACAAAGATTATCCTCAGCAAGACGACATTTCCGAGGCGGTAAAGGCGTGGGTCGCCGAGCGCAAGGTCGTGCTCGAAAAAGAAGAGAAACCGCCTGAGATCTACGTTGAACGCTCATACGGCGGGTATGATTTTTTTCCGAACTGTACCAAAAATGCGTTCGAGGTCGCGACCGAAACGCTTTCGACGCGCGTATCTGAGCACGGCGCAAATGATTCAGGCGTGTTGGATTGGGTCGCCGCTCAGGATCAGGTTTTCCAGAATTGTGCAGCCGGAAAGAAAGCTCCCGACGATCCGCCGGTCGGCGCACCAGCATGGCTGCAAAAAGATCGTGCGTATCAAAAGGCCGCCGCCGAATTTTACTCGCTCGATTACACAAACGCCAAAACGCATTTCGCCGAGATCGCTCAGGACACGGAATCGCCTTGGGCCGAAACAGCCGATTACCTTGTTGCCCGCACGCTGATACGAAAAGCAAGCCTGTCTTCATCAGTGATGACCGCAAAGCCCTATTACGAAGAGGCCGAGGCACACCTTGAAAGATTCGTGTCTAAAAGCGGCAAATTCGCGGCCTCGGCGGATCGAATGCTGGGGCTGATCAAATATCGACTGCATCCCAAAGAACGTGTCGGCGAACTCGCCAAGGTGCTGTCGTTCCAGACGGGCAACGACAATTTCAAACAGGATCTAGTTGATTACACTTGGCTGCTCGACAAATTCGAATCTGAAGCGATACAGGCTGAAGAAAAACGCAAAGCTGCGATCGAGGCCGCCAAGAACGGCAACACCAATGCCGTACCTGCAGAAACACCCGACGCAGACAGCAACAAGGTCGCAGACGACGGAATGCTGCAGATCAATCTCTATTCCGACAACTACGTCGAGAACTGGAATTTCAAGATCAAACCCGATGCGACTGACGCCAAATTGCTCGCGGCTGCTGAAAAGGTCGTCGGGAAACCGCTGACCGAGGACATGAAAAAGCGTCTTCGCGACTCGAAACAGTCGGCCTATCAGTCGCGCTTTACCGAAAATCAGCGATCTGATTACGAAGGTGGTTATTACACCGAAGAGCAGCTAAATCTCTCGGCACTGCCCGCTTTTCTCCGCAACGACGACCTGACCGACTGGCTTTATACGATCCAGACGAAAACGCCTGAAGCCTATCTTTACTCGCTAAAACGATATCGCGAATCAAATTCGGATCTCTGGCTGATGACTGCACTGATGAAGGCCGAAAAGACTTCGACCGATGTACTTCGCCTACTTGAGGCGGCAGACAACACCAACCGATCAGCTCCGGGCTATCAGACGATCGGTTTCCACCAGGCTCGTCTGCTGCTTGACCTTGGCAAAAATGCCGAAGCGAAAAAGATCATCGAAGACGTGCTAAACAAGGGCGACGAGATCCCTCTCTCTACCCGCAATAATTTCCTCGACCTTCGCCGTCGGGTTGTTGAATCCATGGATGATTTTCTCACCTATTCGCTTCGCAAGCCATACGCCTGGGATTTCAGCGGCGACATCGGCAGTATCGACGAAATGATCGCAAAAGAAAAGACATACTACGACCCGGAGTACAACAAAGACGGCCGTGAGGCCTTTGACAAGGAGGTCGAAGACCGTTACAAAGACGAACGCCTATGGCAAGACCGCGAAATGCTTGACTCTGCGGCGATCGACCTGATGAACCGTTCGTTCCCGCAGACGATGCTCGTCGAAGTGGAAAAATCGACCGTTCTTCCAGACTATTTGCGCCCCAAATTCGTTATCGCGATCTGGACGCGGGCATATTTATTAGACGACACCGCGACTTTGCTCAAGATGACGCCCGAACTAATCAAATATTATCCTGACCTCGAACCCGAACTTACAAAAATAACTGCGGCCACGACCCAGACAGCGCAAGATCGCGCGATCCTTTACTTTATTCTGAAAAATCCAATGATGAGCCCGTATGTCGAGGACGGTATCGGAAAATCAGACAATGAATTTGGCGAATGGGATTCGAACGACTGGTGGTGTTCGTCATATCTCGACGCCGGTGACGGGACGGACACGAGCACGGAAGAGGATTATGGTTTCAAAAAGCTCGATCCGCCGAAATTCCTGACCGCCGCCCAGCGAACGATGGCGACTACGGAACGCAAGAAATTGATCGCTCTCGGCGACGCTCCAGAAATGCTCGGTAAACGCGTGATCGACTGGGCGAAACGTTTCCCGACCGACAAACGCGTCCCCGAGGCACTGTATATCGTTCAGGCGGCAAACGGCTGGACCAAATACGGGTGTGGCAGTAACGAAGACCTGCGAAACGAACTCATTACGATCCTGAAAAAGAGCTTCCCGTCCAGCGAATGGACGAGGAAGCTCGAAGCGGACGAAAAAGAGAATCAATAGCTGCGGCTATTGATTCTTCTTTTTCTGCTCTTCTTCTTTGTATTTGATGATCTGCTTTTTGTATTCGACGCAGGTTTTGGCGATGTCGGCCGTGCCGTTCTTATTCTTGCTTTCATCGATGCTCTTCTTGATCGATTCTTTGATCTTGTTAAGAAACAAGGCTTTGGTCGCTTTTACAATGTAGCCGTCGTCGGGGTTGTTCGTTTCCTGAGCGATAAGGTCAAATACTTCGTCACACTCAGGAACACCGGTCGTCTCTTCGCCGACCACCGTATCAACACCCTTATCGGTAAGCGATTTGTTCGAACCCGGTATGTTGCCAGCCTTCGGCTTGTCCTTGAACGGATTCATCCCGCAGCCTAGCACTGCCGCAAGTAGCAGCGTGCCAACCAATGTGATCGCAAATTTGTTTTTCATAGTCGTCATTCCGAACCAACTTACGACTCATTGACGCACAACGTTCACACTTTTTGCAGATTGGCGTATTTTTCGATCAGTTTCTTTTGCCCAAAACCAGGAAAACTGACCGTAAGCTTTGTATTATCCCCTGAACCCTCGCGCCGTAGAACCAGCCCGCGGCCATATTTTTCATGCATCACATACGAACCGGGAATAAGGCCGTTTACAGGAGCAGCAGCAGGAGCACGGGTAGGAGCAGGAGCAGTCGGACGCGCCGCAGCAGGAACGCGAGCAACCGAAAACGGCGGAACATCCGCATTATCCTCTTCTCCTCTTCTCCTCTCCTCTTCTCCTCCTCCTCTCCTCCTCTCCTCTTCTCTCTTCCCGGCTACTGGAGTGATGTCTTTCTTCTTAAAAAATTCCGCGATCGCCTCCGCATTGTTATATGTCTTGCCAGTGTAGAGATTTTTCGGCTTGGGAGGCGGGCTTTCGCCTCGCAATGCACTCTGCGTTGCTTTGGCCGCCATTGTCGTCGTGCTGCGGGCGTATGAGAGCCAAGACGAGCCCGGCGAAAGGTCTTCGATCAGTTCGAGCGGCATCTCATTGAGGAACTGCGACGGTTCTGCCGCAATCTCTTCGCCATAAACCCGCCGCCGCATCGAATGCGTCACATACAAAATATTCTCTGCCCGTGTGATGGCGACATACGCGAGCCTTCGCTCTTCTTCGAGTTCCTTTGGATCATTGATCGACCGCGAATGCGGAAAAATGCCGTCTTCGAGTCCAACGAGAAATACCACCGGAAACTCCAGGCCTTTCGACGAATGCACTGTCATCAGCGTCACGGGAGCATTGCCGTCGAATTTGTCAGTGTCCGCCGTCAGTGCTGCGTGATCGATAAAATCCCGCAGGCCATCGATCTCCTGCTTGTCGTAATCGACGGCGGCGTTGACGAGTTCTTCAAGATTCTCAAGACGCGCTTCGGATTCGTCCGAATTCTCGATCCGCAGCGAATTTGCATAACCGGTGTCCTCGATCGCCGCGACGACGATGTCCGATACCGCCTTGTCCGCACCGTCCGATTCCTCAACCTTTTTGATCAGATTTTCGATGACCTTGCGAAACGCACGCATCGCCTCTTTTGCACGCGGCGTCAGGCTGATCTGCATCGGAAAATCGGGGTCGGTGATCGAAGCGATCGTCATCCACAGCGACGTTCCCAATGATTTTGCCTGCTTTTGTAGTTCGTCGAGGCTTGTCTTGCCCAGCCCGCGTGACGGCGTGTTGATGACCCGCATTAATGCGATATCGTCAAACGGATTCATCGACAGCTTGAGATAAGCGATCACATCTTTAACCTCGGCTCGCTCGTAAAATGAGAATCCGCCGACGATGTTGTACTCGATCCGCATCCGGCGAAGCGATTCTTCGAAGACTCGGGACTGTGCATTGGTCCGGTACAAAACCGCGACACGCGTTCCGGTTTTTCGACGCTGGTGTTCCTCGATCTTCGACGCAACGAACCGAGCCTCGCTGTCGCCATCATACGCCTGATAGTAAAAAATGCGTTCGCCGCCCGGATTCGCGGTCCAGAGCTTCTTTTTCTTTTGATTGACGTTGTTGTCAATGATCGCGTGGGCGACATCGAGTATCGTCTGCGTCGAACGATAATTCTGCTCAAGCAATATCACCTTAGCCGACGGAAAATGCTCTTCGAAACCGAGAATATTCTTAATATCGGCCTGCCGGAATCCATAAATGCTCTGAGCATCATCGCCGACAACACAAATATTCTGCTGTTTTTCGGTCAGAAAACGGATCAAGGCAAATTGTAGAGCGTTCGTATCCTGATACTCATCAACGAGAATATATTTGTAACGCTCATTATATTTTTCACGCGTTTCCGGCGATATTCTTAGTAGCTTGACCGTTTTGATGAGCAGATCGTCAAAATCCAGAGCGTTGGCCGTGTTCAAGCGTTCGTCGTACATCTTAAAGACCTTGGCCATTGCCGCGCGTTTTTCGTCGCCGTATTCGATCTTGGACGCGAACATCTCCGAATCTTCGCCCCGGTTCTTGCCCGAACTGATCGCCGCTCTCACAACACGAGGAACGATCTGCTTTTCATCCAGCCCTAGGTCCTTGATGCACGCCTTTACGACCTTGTTCGAGTCGTCCGTATCATAGATCGTGAACGACCGTGTATATCCCTCGTCAAGTTTCTCAATGTCCTGGCGCAAAATCCGCACGCACAGGCTGTGAAACGTCGAAATGAGAGGATTTGAATTTAGCCTTTGGTCCTTGATCAGCTCGGTAACGCGCGAACGCATCTCTCCCGCCGCCTTATTCGTAAACGTAACCGCCAAAATATTGTGCGGTGCGACCTGTTTCTCTGCAATAAGATAGGCGATCCGCACAGTTATAACCCGCGTCTTACCCGAACCCGCACCGGCGAGAATAAGCAGCGGCCCGTCCGTCGTCTTAACGGCCTCGACCTGTTGGGGATTGAGAGAAGATAAAATATCCATTAATTAATCGCCGAAAGCCTAAAGCAATTAGCAGAAAGCTGTTTTTTTGATCATTTGATCAGTGACTGTATTTCCTTAAACTTATCGTGCTTCGAGTCGTTCATCAACTCAAACAACGCCATCTCGACGGATGACGGAACGGCCCCGCTCGCGAGCATTTTTGCGAGGCCGGCTTCCCTGTTATGATCAAACCGCGAGCAGACGCAATCGGTCAGAATGTGCACCTGAAATCCCCGGTCAATCAGGTCATGGGCGGTTTGATTGACGCAAACATGCGTTTCGAGGCCGCAAATGACGACTTGCTTGATGTCGAAATGGTCGAGCTTCGCAACAAATCCATCTGCACCGCACGAGCTAAACGCTGATTTTTCAAATACTTCGTTGGTCTTAGACAAGACATCGGTGATCTCGCGGGCTGTATGTCCAAGCCCTTTCGGATATTGCTCGGTGACCAAAACCGGCAGAGCGAGAAGCTGAAACCCGCGAACCACCGTTGCCGACCGTTGAGCGATCGACCCAAAATCAGGGATCGCGGCACGAAAGCCCTCTTGTATATCAACGACGACAAGAGCGGTATGATTTGGATCGAGAATATTCGGATGCGGCATTGTCGTGGCTCAAATCTTAAACTTTAGATCTCAAATCTCAGATCTCGATCCTAATTTTAAATTTGAGATCCTGGATCAGCTATTTGCGTACTCCCTAACCGTCGTGTTTCTGACTTTCTGTCTCGGCTTCCGGAACGTTTTCTGCCACAAGCTCTTTGGCCTGCTTTCGGAGTTCTTTGTCACGCATTTCTTTTTTGTACGTCCTAAAAAATATGTAAACCGCCGTGATCGAGAGGATCATTATCAAGATCATCATTGCGGTGATAAAGATCAGTTCCGATTTCTCAGTTACAGGCATGGCTCAAGTTTAGAGTCCCGGGTTCCGAGTTTCAAGTTCCAAATACAATACCCACCGCCCCAAGGATTAAAGGGACGATCACTCGGAACACGGAACTAGGATCTTGGAACTAGGCCGGTGCCTGATCAGCCGGGAATGAGTTTTCGGGATGTTCGATCAGTCGATCGCGATAATATTCGGGCAGACGCTTTATGTTTTTTTTCTGGTCGGTGACAACGTGGTTCGTCTCGCCCTCCGCGATCAAAACGTCGTCGGACGCACGGTACACCTCGAAAAAAAATCGGAGGCTTCGACTACGGATCTCGCCGACTTTAGTGCGGATCGTCAGTATATCTTCGTAGTATGCGGGTGATCTGTAGCGGCAGTAGGTTTCGGCAACGACCATCAAAGCGTCGTCATTCTCCTCCATCTCTTTGTAGGAAAAACCGCGCGCACGGCACAGGTCGCTACGGCCAGCCTCGAACCAGATCAAGTAATTGGCGTGATGCACAATCCCCATCTGATCGGTTTCCGCATAGCGAACGCGAACCTCAGTTTCGTGCCAACCATCCATAAGCAGTTGTCGGTTGTCAGTCGACAGCTGTCAGTCCAGAGACTCTTTCTGACAACTGACCACCGACAACCGACTACTAAAAAGTTGGCTGGGAGACAGGGATTCGAACCCCGATAGGCAGATCCAGAGACTGCAGTCCTACCATTAGACGATCTCCCAGCGTATTTATAATTTACGGGGCTGATAGCCCGATTGTCAAACATCATACTTGCGATAAACATCGCAAAACCGCACAATTAAGGTTTGCACTTAGCAAGCCGGCAGAGACATTTTGCCTTTTGCATTTTTAATTTTGCATTAAACTTTATGCCGATGCAGACCGAAATTCTCAACAACCGCCAGGCCTACCACGAATATTTCATTCTTGAAAAATTCGAGGCCGGTGCGGTTCTGCTCGGCACGGAGGTCAAAAGCATTCAGATGGGACGCATCCAGCTCAAAGAATCGTACGTTCAGATCAAGGACGGCGAGGTTTGGCTGTTCGGGTCGCATATCTCGCATTATTCGCACGGCAATATCAACAATCACGACGTTCTCCGCCCGCGGAAACTGCTTCTCCATCGCAAAGAGATCGCGAAGATGCAAAAGGAGATCACCATCAAGGGAATGACGCTGGTCATAACGAGCATTTATTGGAAAAACGGCCGCATAAAATTTGAGATCGGCGTCGCGAAGGGCAAGAAACTGTACGATAAACGCGAGACGGAAATGAAGAAAGCGGTCGCGAAAGACACTGCGGCACAGTTGAAAGAAAGGCTTAGATAAGTTATAGATATTAAAGAGTTTTTTTGAATCTTCACACAATTTACTTTGAGGTATTGATGAAATTTACCGGAATATCAGGCAATTTTACCGAGGCGAACGCCGATGCGTTAGCCATCGCTGTTTTTAAAGGCGAAAAGGCAACCAGCGGCATCCTTCAGGATCTGGACAAACTGACCGGCGGTCTCGTCGCGTCTGTTATCAAATCCGAGGAGTTCAAAGGCGAAGGCGGCCAGACCGTTTTGCTACGCTTCGTGCCTAGCGGCAAGGTCAAGGCCGGTCGTCTTTTGCTGATCGGTGTTGGCGACAAAGCTGACTACACAACCGCGTCTGTTGCAGGCGTTTCCGGCACGGCAACGCGGTATCTGCGTTCGCGAAATATCAAGAGCTTTGCCCTGCTCGCTCGGAGCGATTCTTCCGCCACTGACGTCGCTCAGCAGGCGGTGTGCGGATTTATCACCAGCCAGTTTGACCTCGATAAATACAAGACCAAAGACAAACAGACCAAAACGGTCGACAGCCTTGTCGTCTGCGTTGACGACGCAAAACCTGCTGACCTGAAGAACGGAATTGCCCGAGGCCAGGCGATAGGCGAATCTATGAATCTGACCCGCGATCTCGCCAACGAACCGGCAAACATCCTGCCGCCGGCCGAGATGGCAAAGCGTGCTCAGGCGATGGCCAAAGAAGTCGGCCTCAAATGCGAGATCCTCGACGAAGCCAAGATGCTCAAAATGGGTATGAATTCCCTGATGAGCGTCTCGCTTGGTTCGGCACAGCCCGCGAAGATGATCGTGCTCCGTTATACGCCGGTCAAATCGACGGCGAAAAAAGGCGAGATGCTCGCACTTGTCGGCAAAGGCATCACGTTCGACACCGGCGGCATTTCGCTCAAACCGGGCGAGAACATGGACGCGATGAAGTACGACATGTCCGGCGGCGCGACCGTGATCGGTACGATGCGTGCGATCGCGTTGCTCAAACCGACGGTTCCGGTGCTCGGAGTTATCGCAGCGGTCGAGAATATGCCTGACGGTGCTGCTTCGCGACCGAGCGACGTGGTTACCGCCATGAACGGCAAGACCATCGAGATCCTCAACACCGACGCCGAAGGCCGCCTCGTGCTCGCCGACGCCGTCGCCTACGCCGAAAAACAGGGTGCGACCAGCATCGTCGATATGGCAACGCTCACGGGTGCCGTCATCGTCGCTCTTGGAGATCAAAACACCGGCATCATGGGCAACGATCAGGGCCTGATGGACGAGATCATCGCCCTCGGCAAGGAAAACGGCGAAGGGTTCTGGCAGCTTCCGGTCAGTGCCGAATACAGCAAGCAGATCAGATCGGACATCGCCGATATCAAAAACATCGGCCCTCGCGGCAAGGCCGGCACCATCATGGGAGCGGTCTTTATCCAGGAGTTCATCGACAAAGCCAAATGGGCCCACCTCGACATCGCCGGAACCGCCTGGCTCGACAGCAACAAACCCCACACCTCCAAAGGCCCGACCGGCGTCTGCATCCGCACGCTCATCAGCCTCGTCGAGAAGTCGCAGTAGAGCTGGCTATACAAATAAAAGAAGGCCGCAGGCGTAATGTCTGCGGCCTTTTTTTGCTCAAGCCCAATGTTTACGCGAAAGTTGTGAAAACATCCCCCTGCCCGCCGCTCACGAGGGTGCGATCTGATTTCTCTTGAACGCTCCCACTACTTGTTGTACTATTGGGCTTCAAAGAAAAATAGCAGTTTGGTAGGAGAAATTTTATGATCCGGTCACGCATGGTAACCAAAAGGGCCACGACGCTTTTTGTTTTCATCTTATTTGCCGCGTCGCTGGCTTTTTCTCAGAACAATCTCGCGCCCGGCGATCTGGCGATTGTCAGTTACCAGTCGGATTTTGACCCGACGAACCTTTTTACCCCCGGACTGGCGGAGTTCGAAGACCGCTTCTCTATTGTGGTACTGACATCGGCAGGGCTTTCGGGCGGCACGGTAATTTATTTCACCGACCGTGGCTGGAATGGTCCATTCAGCATTTGGTATGACGAACAGTACCCCCCGTTCACGTTTGGTTCCGGTTCCGAGGCTGTGATCAAATGGACGGTCCCGGCCGGAGGCATTTTAGCCGGAAAAGAAGTTTACTTTATAAATAAATATCACGATGAATTGCCGGCCGGGTCCGAGTATTATGAATGGCTTGCCTTTTCTAACGAACAATTTACCGTTCCGCTCGGTACTATCTCGAACGTAACTACTATCGTTCCGCCCCCGGCCGGACCCGGGATCACGGACGGCGTGAATTTCCCCGTCTCGGGCGATAATCTATTGGTCTATCAAACAGGCCCGACAGCCGGTCCTGCTACTAATTACAACGATAGCACCCGGCGATTTATCACTGCATTGCTCGCTAATATCCGTCCTACCAGTCTTGGAACGCCAACCAGCTTTGCTTCGTGGGATCCAAATCCGGCTTCTCCGGATGAAAGCAGCATGCCTCCTGGCCTCGCAAATGGCGACACCGCCTTTCTAATGTCGCCGGGACCTCTGCCCCATCCGACAACACCGGTACCCTCAAGCGTTGAGCCCGATAACGGCAAATTCAACTGCACAGCTCTCGCACATAGTATTACTCCTGCTCAAAGGCGAGCGATCATCTACAACAACGCAAACTGGACATACAGCGCCAATGCGTTTCCCCAAGGCTTCTCAAGCGGCGGATGTAATTACAACGTCCCGACCGCGGCCGGTGTCTCGGTTACCGGAAGAGTGCTGTCGGCAAACGGAAATGGGCTGCGAAATGCTGTCGTAAAACTGACCGGCAGTGACGGCGTTACGCGTCGGGCAGTAACTTCGTCACTTGGCTACTATCGATTTGACGATGTCGCGGCGGGCGAAACGTATGTCATCGGCGTCGCATCGAAACAGTTCGTATTTACACCCCGTACTATCTCGATCACGGACGAACTCACCGACGTCGATTTCGTCGCCGAGTCCCCGGAACCGGCGTTCTCGAAGTCAAGATAACGAATCCTGGCATCAATAAATGCAAAAAGGCCGCGAACATCACGTTCGCGGCCTTTTTGTTTTCTCGTGAAAGTGGGGCGTCAGGTGTTGTCGGGGTTGTCCCTACCTTTTGCGATCACCGAATTCAACACATAAACCAAAAAGGCTTTGCCCATCCCGGACAAAGCCTTTTCTTTCTTCCATTACCGATCGTCAGAATCGCAGCTCTGACATTTGGGTACTATCAACGACATTTTTCTGACTACTGACTACGCCGGCCGCGTCGCCATCTCCCGAGCATTAGAATCGCAGTTGGAAGAGCGTGGTTGCAGCGTGACTTGGATGTGAGCGGACGCGATCAATGCGGAAGCCCGCAAGTCCTACGCGTTTACCGCGTGACCGAACTTGACGCGTTCTTGCTTGACCAATTTCCCTTTCTTGTAGGTATATAAGGTCCCTTTCATAAACGGAACATCGGCGATATTGGCTGAATCCAAGTATGCGGTCCCCCAGGTACCGCGGAAAACAAAATGTGTTCCGTTTACCGTTTTCGTTGTGAACCTCGCGAGGCCGCGTTTAACGACGACCGTCTTAAACGGGTATCGCGTGAACGGAGAAGCTTCAATGCGTCTGTAATAATAGCCCGTCATCGTAGGAAGTGATTCGTCGTGATCATCGACCGGAAGGTTTTTGTTCTTGTTAGAAATTGCAACTTGACGGGTGAACCATGGCTTTGGAGTATCGTTCCAGTAGACGCCTTCGGCCGCACCAATGACACGGGCAACGGTCTGAGTTCGTCCTTCTCTTACGAAACAAACCAATAGAAGGAGAACTGAAGCGACAACAACAACAGGTTTGGGGATTTTGCTAAACATAATTATCGTCCTCCTCTCACATGTACAAATGTCGTTGACAGTATCCCACATTTGGGTACTGTCAACGACATTTTTTCTGACTACTGACTACGCCGGGCCGCGTCGCCGGTCAGGGGTTGACGGTGACGGTGATGGCGGGGGAGGGTTGGCCGTAGTTGACGTTGTTTTTGCGGAGCTGGATGCGGAGCTGGAACATGTACGGCTCGCCGGGGGTGGTCGGCGTGAATGTAATGTCGACGGATTTGCCGGTGTAGTGATCGAACTTGACCCACGTCGAAGCGCCTTTGTTGAGGATGTAGAGGTCCCAGCCGTCGGCCTCTTCGCGGCCGGAGACGACGATCGAAGCGAGATAAT
>Ga0209023_10000458_pt1 | contig 62129 bp, 71 predicted proteins | sample LakOneMetagenome_FD_187468 | JGI IMG/M metagenome (GOLD analysis project Ga0209023, IMG submission 187468) | Freshwater and sediment microbial communities from Lake Erie, Canada (SPAdes) (version 2) | ecosystem: Environmental > Aquatic > Freshwater > Lentic | place: Lake Erie, Canada...
GGCGTGTCCCGCTTCTGCGTGAAGGGGAGCGAATTGCGGACGCGGTTAAGCCAGCTCATGGCAGGTTCCTAGGCGATTTGTTGCGCTGTGGCGACCCCTCGACTTCGCTCGGGGCGAACGGATTTGAGCCACGGTCCCCCTTTCCAGCCAATGTCAGCACGCCTATAGCGCCCCCGACATGACCACTGCCCCCGCCCAACCGATTCCCTTGCCCACCGACTGGCGCGACTTCCTGTCGCTGACCAAGCCCAGGGTGATGAGCCTGGTGATTTTCACTGGCCTGTGTGGCTTGCTGGCGGCGCCGGTGCCGGTTGATCCGATCCTGGGTTTTACCGCGATCCTGTGCATCGCGCTGGGGGCTGGCGGAAGCGCCGCGCTCAACCAGTGGTGGGAAGCCGATCTTGACGCAAAGATGAAGCGTACCGCCAACCGGCCACTTCCCGCCGGACGGATGGAGCGCAGCTCGGCGCGCGATTTCGGGATTGTGCTGTCGGTCGCCTCGGTGCTGATCATGGGACTGGCCTGCGGCTGGCTGGCCGCCGCGGTGCTGGCGTTTTCGATTTTCTACTATGCAGTGATTTACACGATCTGGCTCAAGCCGCGCACCCCGCAAAACATCGTGATCGGCGGCGGGGCCGGCGCCTTTCCGCCGATGATCGGCTGGATCGCCGCCACGGGTGAGATCACGCTGATGCCGGTCCTGCTCTTCGCGATCATCTTCTTCTGGACACCGCCGCACTTCTGGGCACTAGCGCTGTTTGTCGAGACTGACTATGCCGCCGCAGGAATCCCGATGATGCCGGTGGTGGCCGGACACCAGAGCACGCGGCGCCAGATCCTGGTTTATGCCGTATTGCTGCTGCCGATCGCGTTGGCGCCGTTCCTGCTGGGGCTGACCGGGTGGTTCTATGGCGCATCGGCGCTCTTGCTTGGGGCGGCATTCCTATTGCTCAGCCTGAAGGTCGCGACCTTCCGCAACGCCCAGAACGATGCCGACATGCGCGCCGAAAAACGCCTGTTCGCCTTTTCTGTAATCTACCTTTTCGTGCTGTTCGCCGCCCTGGTGGCGGACCGCTTCATTGCCGGATGACATCGATGGACCTCAACAAGCCTGACCCCGAAGCCGAGCGCAAACGCATCATCAAGGGACGCAACAATGCGCTGAGCCTGCTGCTGTTTGGCCTCGTCGTACTGTTCTTTCTGATTACGCTCGCCAAGCGGGTTGGCTGACTTGAACGATCCCCGGCGCAATCGCCGCGTGGCGCTCTATGCGCTGGCGGGCGCGCTGTTCATGCTGGGCATGGGCTTTGCCGCGGTGCCGCTTTACCGGATGTTCTGCCAGGTCACCGGATTCGGTGGGACCACCCAACGCGCCAGCGCGGCCGAAGCCGGGGCAGTCATGGTTTCGGACCAGACGATCTCGGTGCGCTTCGACGGCAATGTCGCTTCCGAACTTCCCTGGAAGTTTTCCCCCAGCCAGGTTACCCAGGAAATGAAGATCGGGGAGCGCCGGCTGGCTTTTTACACCGCGCAAAACATGTCGGGCGAGCCGATTACAGGGATTGCCAGCTTCAATGTCGAACCCGAAGTGGCCGGGCTTTACTTCAAGAAGATCCATTGCTTCTGCTTCAACCAGCAGACGCTGAAGCCCGGTGAAAAGGTTGAGATGCCGGTCCAGTACTATGTCGATCCGGCGATCCTCGACAATCCGGACACCAAGGATATCCGGCAGATCACGCTGAGCTACACCTTCCACAAGTCTGCCGACCAAACCGCGGCTGCATCAAGCGGTGGGAAAGCTGCATCAAAGGCACTGGACCCGGCCAGCACGGCGCGATAAGGGCACTTTGCATTTCACGCTGGCGGAGCGGTCCGCTGGCTATCAGAACAACGGGGACCTGACGTATCATGGCCGGTACCAAGAACCACGATTACCACATTCTCGATCCGGACATCATGCCGCTGGTCGGGTCGCTTTCGGCACTGACGATGACCAGCGGGCTGGTGCTGTTCATGCACGACATGCCGGCCGGCAAGTTCGTGTTCCCGCTGGGCCTTGCGGGCCTGCTGTTCACTATGTGGCAGTGGTGGACCAAGGTGGTGGCCGAAGCGCATCAGGGGCATCACACCCCCGTGGTGCAGCTGCACCTGCGCTATGGCATGATCCTGTTCATCGCTTCGGAAGTGATGTTTTTCGTTGGCTGGTTCTGGGCGTTCTTCGATTTCTCGCTGTTCCCCTCGACCATTTCCGAAGTGGTCGCCGGGCAATGGCCGCCAAAGGCGGTTGAGGCTGTGCTCAACGCCTTCGACCTGCCGCTGCTTAACACGCTGATTCTGTTGTGTTCGGGCACCACGGTGACCTGGGCTCACCACGCGCTGATCCACGGTGACCGCGACGGCCTGAAGAAGGGCCTGATTGCCACGATCCTGCTGGGCATGCTGTTCACCAGCATCCAGGCTTACGAATATGCTGCGGCTCCGTTCCCCTTCGGCACCAACACCTATGGCAGCGCCTTCTACATGGCGACAGGCTTCCACGGGTTCCACGTAATCATCGGCACGGTTTTCCTGATCGTCTGCCTGAAGCGCGCCTATAATGGCGACTTCACCCCCAAGCAGCACTTCGGCTTCGAAGCAGCGGCCTGGTACTGGCACTTCGTCGACGTGGTCTGGCTGTTCCTGTTCGTCGCGATTTACGTGTGGGGCAACTGGGGCCACGCGGTCCACTGATGACAGGCCCAGCGCCTGAAACGAAGGGGCAGCCGGGGATAACCCAGGCTGCCCTTTTCGCATTATGCCCGCGGTGCGGGGCCAAAGGCCTGTTCGCCGGGCTGACAGGCTTCGTGCCCAAATGCGGCCAGTGCGAACTGGATTACCAGAGCTTCAATGTCGGCGATGGCCCGGCGGCGTTTCTGACGATGGTGATCGGCGGACTGGTGCTGGGCTTGGGGCTGTGGATCCAGTTCGCTTTCGAGCCGCCGCTGTGGCTGCTGCTTGTCTTGCTGGCCCCGCTGATTGCCGGTGCGACCATCTGGGGCCTGCGCGTCACCAAGGCCGCGCTGCTGGCGGCAGAGTACCAACGCGGGGCGGTTGAAGCCACCGGCAGGGATATCGAATGAGCGTGAGCCCGAGGCGCATCCCTGTGATCCCGACCCTGCTGGTGCTGGTGGCAGTTGCCGTGATGGTCCGGCTGGGGTTCTGGCAGCTTGACCGGCTGCACCAGAAGGAGGTGCTGTTGACGCAGTATGCGGCTGCGGCGGACAATCTCGATGAGGTCGCGTTTCCATCTGATAGAAAGTCTGCGCAGGCTGTTCTTTACCGCCGCAGTCAAGTTGTTTGTCGAGACTATTCCCCGGATTCGCCCGATGAACCGATAGCAGGGCGCAATGCTTCTGGCGTCGTCGGCTGGGCGCACGTCTATCGGTGTCGGCAATTCCGAGGCCCAGATGCCCTCGTGGTCCTCGGTTGGTCTTCCGATCCAAGACCACGCGTGTTTCGCGGAGGAAGGTACAAAGGCGTGATCGGTCCCGGACCTCGCCTTATTGTCATCGATCCCCAGCAATCCGCAGGCAGAGGCCTCCAAGCCAACGCCAAACCCGACCCGGCCAGTGTGCCCAACAACCACCTGTCCTACGCAGTCCAGTGGTTCCTCTTCGCGCTGACCGCGCTGGTGATTTACGCCATCGCTTTGCGCAAGCGCCTTGCCGCATAGCAATTTTCGATAAGCCTTCGCGCCCGCGCAGGGTTTTCAATTGCGCGGCGGACGGCTAACGCGCCCAGCGATGGACTATATCTCCACCCGTGGCAGCGCTCCGGCGCTGGACTTCGAAGGCGCGACGCTGGCGGGCCTCGCCAGCGACGGCGGGCTCTATGTGCCGCGCGAGTGGCCGCGCTTCTCGAAAGAGGAAATCGCCGCCATGGCCGGGCTGCCCTATGCCGAGCTCGCTGCGCGGGTCATGGCGCCGTTCGTGGGCGATAGCCTGACTACCGAGCGCCTGCTCGAACTCACCACCCAGGCCTATGGCCGCTTCGCGCACAAGGCGGTGACGCCGCTCAAGCAGCTCGACGAACAGCACTGGCTGCTCGAGCTGTTCCACGGCCCGACGCTCGCGTTCAAGGACGTGGCGCTGCAGATGCTGGGGCTGCTGTTCGAGGAGTTCCTGGGCCGCGGCGGTGATCCGCTGACAATTGTCGGGGCTACCAGCGGCGATACTGGATCGGCGGCGATCGATGCGGTCGCGGGCCGGGCGCGGGTCGATATCTTCATGCTCCACCCCAAGGGGCGGGTCAGCGACGTCCAGCGCCGGCAGATGACCACGGTGCTGGCCCCCAACGTCCATAACATCGCGATCGAGGGCACGTTCGACGATGCCCAGGCGCACGTGAAGCGGATGTTCAACGATGCGGCCATGACCAGCCGCTTCGCGATCGGCGCGGTCAATTCGATCAACTGGGCGCGGTTGATGGCGCAGGTGGTCTATTACTTCGCCAGCGCGCTGCAACTTGGCGCACCTGAGCGCGAAGTGGCATTTGCGGTTCCGACCGGCAACTTCGGCGATGTCTTCGCAGGCTATGTGGCGGCACAGATGGGATTGCCGGTGGCGCGGCTGATCGTGGCTACCAACGTCAACGACATTCTCCACCGCGCGCTCTCCACCGGGGACTATTCGGCCGGGACAGTCACGCCGACCGCAGCGCCCTCGATGGATATCCAGGTTTCGTCCAATTTCGAACGCCTGCTGTTCGATCTTGGCGGCCGCGACGGTGCCGCGCTGGCGGCGCAGATGGCGGGGTTCGAAAAGACCAAGGCGATGCAACTGACCAACCAGCAGCGCGAAGGCGCGGCCACGCTGTTCTCCAGCGCGCGTGCCGATGCCAATGACATGGCCCGCGCGATCCGCTGGGCGCATGAGAACACCGGCGAACTGCTCGATCCGCATACCGCGATCGGCCTGCACGCCGCGCTCGCTGCTGGCCTGCCGCGCGAAGTACCGGTGGTGACGCTGGCCACCGCGCATCCAGCCAAGTTCCGCGATGCCGTTGAGCGCGCGACCGGCCAGCGTCCCACTCTCCCGGCGCGGATCGGCGATCTGTTCGAACGCGAGGAGCGGCTGGTTGAACTGCCGGGCGATTACGACGCGATTGCCGCCTATGTCGCCAAGCACGCGGTGCCGCGTGGCTGAGCTAATGCTGCCGCCGGTCGTGATGACCGGCGAGGGCTGGGCCGACTATGGCTTGGTCGATAGCGGCCACGGCCGCAAGTACGAGCGCTATGGCCCTTACAGCTTCATTCGCCCGGAACCGCAGGCGATGTGGACCCCGCGGATGGAGCGCTGGCCAGCGGATGGCGAATTCGTTCCCGGATCGGACGAGGACGGCGGTGGACGCTGGGCCTATGGCAAAGGCGAGGTGCCACGCGATGGCTGGCCGCTCAGCCGTGGCGAGTGCCGTTTCACCGCGCAGTGCACCCCGTTTCGGCACCTTGGTTTCTTTCCCGACATGGCCCCGGTGTGGGACTGGATGGGTGGGCATCTGGAAGGGCGCAGCGATGCGTCGACGCTCAACCTGTTCGGCTACACCGGCGTTGGCACTCAGGCGCTTTCCGCTTTCGGGCCGGTCACCCATGTCGATGCCAGCAAGAAATCGGTCGCCCAGGCCCGCGCCAATGCCGACCTGGCGGGGATTGCAGAGCGTCCGGTGCGCTGGATCGTTGACGATGCGGCCAAGTTCACCGCCCGCGAAGTGCGGCGCGAGCGGCGCTATGACGGGATCATCCTCGATCCTCCCAAATTCGGGCGCGGCCCTGAAGGTGAGGTCTGGCGGCTGGAGGAGCACTTGCCACGCTTGCTGAACGATTGCCGTCAGCTTCTGGACGCCGACAGCCGCTTCCTGTTCCTCACCGTCTATGCGGTCAGGATGTCATCTTTGGCATTGATCGGGCTAATGGACGAGATTTTCCGCGACCTGCCCGGCAAATTGGAGCATGGCGACCTGGCGGTGCGCGAGGAGGGGCCGGACGGGCGCCTGCTGCCGACCGCGATCTTTGCGCGCTGGAGCAATGCCTGAGCGATGGTCGATAGTCTGATCCTTGAAGTCGCCGATTTCGAGCATGACGTGCTGACCGGGATCTACTCGGAAGAAACCGGGCGACCGCAGCCGCTGCGTTTCACGATTACCGTCAAGCTCAAGGCCCAGCCACGCTACGAGCCCGACACCCCGCTCGATGCCAGCAAGAATTACATGGACCTCAAATTTGCGGCCTCTGGCGCGCTGCCGGAGGGGGTGCACTTCAAGCTGATTGAGGCCGTGGCCGAACACGTCTGCGACACGCTGTTCCTGCAGGACGAGCGGGTCGAGGCAGTTTCCGTCAAGATCGTCAAACTCGCGATTGCCGAGAATGGCGAGCAGATTGGCATAACGCTGACGCGCGAGCGGCGGTGATGGGCACGGTGCGCGTCACCGGGCTTCCCGCGGCCCCGCTCGATGCCGCTGCCGCGTTCCATGCCGAATGGCTGCCACGAATCCGTGAGGAGTTGACCGCATCGCGCGATGAAAGCGCTGTGCTGGTTTTCCCTCCCGCTGACCACAGCCATCGCGGCTGGCGGCTGGCGGCAGTGCAGGAACTGGCCCGCGCTGTGGCCCCGCGCCGGATCAATGCGCTGGCCTGCGACAGCGCGGCGGGGGAGGCTGCGGCCATGGCCTTGCTGGCCAAGTGCCAGGGGATTACCGGACAGTTGCTGGCCATCGACCCTGCGGGAGCGGTAGAAGAAGCGTCATGAGCAGCACGAGTCCCTTGATCGACCAGTTTGGCCGCACGATCACTTACCTGCGGCTATCGGTGACCGATCGCTGCGACTTGCGCTGTGCCTATTGCATGCCCGAGCGCCAGGTCTTCCTGCCGCGCAAGGAAGTGTTGAGCCTGGAAGAGCTGCACAAGCTGGCACTGGGCTTTATCGACCGCGGGATCACCAAAATCCGGCTGACAGGCGGTGAGCCGCTGGTCCGGCGTGACATGATCGAGCTGGTCCGGGCGCTGGGGCGCAAGCTGGGCGATGGCCTCGAAGAGCTGACGCTGACCACCAATGCCACGCAGCTCGCCCAGTATGCCCAGGACTTGTTCGAAGCCGGAGTGCGGCGGGTCAACGTCTCGCTTGATACGCTGGACCGCGCCACCTTTGCCCAGCTCACCCGGCGCGACAGCCTGCCGCAGGTGCTCGAAGGCATTGCTGCCGGACAAGCCGCCGGGTTGTCGATCAAGCTCAATGCCGTGGCGCTGAAAGGCGTCAACGAGGCCGAGATCCCTGGGTTGGTCGAATGGGCGCACGGGCAGGGCATGGAACTGACCCTGATCGAAGTCATGCCGCTGGGCGAGGTGGAAGGTGACCGGTTCGACCAGTACCTGCCGCTGAGCGCGGTGCGCGAGGATCTGGAGCACCGATTTTCCCTGACCCCCAGCCAGCACCGCAGCGGCGGCCCGGCGCGCTATGTCGATGTGGCGGAGACGGGCGGACGGCTGGGCTTCATCACCCCGCTGACCGGGAATTTCTGCGAAGGCTGCAACCGCGTGCGGGTGACCGCGACCGGGCAGATGTATCCGTGCCTTGGCGGGATGGAACAGATCGACCTGCGCGCCGCGCTGCGCGGGGACAATCCCGATGCGGCGCTCAGCGACGCGCTCGACCGGGCCATGCGAATCAAGCCCGAACGGCACCATTTCGTGATTGATCAGCCCGGCGCGGCGCCTGCTCTGGCGCGGCATATGTCGGCCACCGGGGGATGAGCGCGAAGCTGGTGTTCCTCGGCCGGCTCGAAGACCTGGCTGGAGCGGGGGAGCGCGAAGTGGCTGGGGGGCCGCTTGAAGCGGTGCTGGCTGCGCTCGAGCCTGAATTGGCAGTGGCCCTGTTGGGCGAGAGGGTGCGGCTCGCACTCAATGGCGAACTGGTTGCGGGTCGCGGCGGGATCGTACTGGGTGCGGGCGACGAGCTGGCCTTCTTGCCGCCCGTCAGCGGTGGCTGAATTGGCCGACGTCCGCCTGCTCGATTCGCCGTTCGATCCGGCACTGGAATTGGCTGCCTTCGCGGCGGCCCACGGTGCGGCGGGCGGGATTGCGAGCTTTCTGGGACAAGTCCGCGCGGGTGATGGGGTCGAGAGGCTCGAGCTGCGCCACTTTGGCCCACTGACATTGCCCGGCATGCAGGATCTGGCCTGCGCCACGTTGACGCGCTGGCCGCTTGAAGGGTTGCTGATCCTCCATCGCACCGGGCCAATGGCTCCGCTCGATCCGATCGTACTGGTCGCAGCTGCAGCGCGCCATCGCCGCGATGCGCTTGCTGCCGTCGACTATGCGATGGACCACCTCAAGAGCCAGTCATGGTTCTGGAAGCGCGAGCTGCGTGGCGGGGTCTGGACATGGATCGAACCGCGCGAGCAGGACTACTCTGACCTCGCGCGGTGGGATTAGCTTCCCAGCTTGCTGCGCAGTTCGCCCAGCACGCGATCTTCGTAACCGATAATCCCCACCACCGTATTGCGTGCCTGGCCGATGCTGCTGGCGTCCTGTCCGGCCAGCACCGTCTCGTTGAACAGCAAGTCCAGCTCGGTCAGCGCAACCATCGCTTCGCCGCGGGCGGTTTCGAGTTCGGACACGGCCACGGTTGCGGTGTTCCACGATTCGCTGCCCAACCTGGCTCCGGCCGATGATCCCACCAGACTGCGGGCTCGGTCTTCCCTCTGGCGGAATTTGCTATCGGCAGTGCGAGCCTGGGCGACCAGGCCATCGAGCTTGCCGGTCACTGCGGCGCTGGGCGGAGGCAGCGGCGTGGGTGTCGCTTGGGCGGCCGGGGTATAAGTCCCGGTAATCCGCTCCATCGGGCGACGTTCAAGCGATGGATATTCACCCCGATCACTGGCACAGGCGACAAGCGAAAGCGAAAGCATCAAGGCGGGAACGGCACGGTTCATGACAATCGCCATAGCATGCCCGGCAATCCTTGCCAGAGTGACTTCTTCAGCGTTGACACACTTGGCACCTTCGATTAGGGGCAGCCCTTCTTTCGGCACCCTTGCCTCTGGGCGAGGGCCGATGCGCTGCCCGGATCATCGGGTGGTTTGGGTAAAAACGAACGGATATAAGCACCATGTTCGCTGTAGTGCGCACAGGCGGCAAACAATACCGGGTTGCCGCCGGAGACAAGATCGCGGTTGAAAAGCTCAGCGGTGAAGCCGGTGAGACCATCACCCTGTCGGACGTCCTGCTGGCCGGCGACGGCGGCGAAGTGAAGGATGCCAAGGGCGTTGTCGTTTCGGCCGAAATCATCGCCCAGGCGAAGTCGGAAAAGGTGATCGTCTTCAAGAAGCGTCGCCGCCACAACTATCGTCGCAAGAATGGCCATCGCCAGCAGATGACCCTGCTGCGCATCGTGGCTGTCGGCGCCGAAGCCAAGAAGGCCGCTCCCAAGAAGGAAGCCGCTGCCCCCAAGGCTGAGGAAGCTGCCGAAGCACCGGCGAAGAAGGCCCCGGCCAAGAAGGCCGCTAAGGCCGCTGAATAAGAATTCCGGAGTAGTTCGAGATGGCACATAAAAAAGCAGGCGGTTCTTCGCGTAACGGTCGCGATTCAGCGGGCCGCCGCCTTGGCGTGAAGAAGTTCGGCGGTCAGGAAGTGATCGGCGGCAACATCATCATCCGCCAGCGCGGAACAAAGGTGTACCCGGGTGCCAATGTCGGCATCGGCAAGGATCACACCCTGTTTGCGCTGACCGAAGGCCGCGTGCGATTCCACGATGGCAAGCTTGGCCGCAAGTACGTGTCGGTCGACATGGCCCAGGCAGCCGAATAACGGACAGTCGATAACGGGCTGTCCATGATGGGATGGCCCTTCCGGTCCTTGAACCGGTCGAATGAGGGAGAGGGCCAGGCCCATCTCCCTTTTTTCGTCTCTCCCTCAGCACGGCTTTCACAGGGCGCCCCGATCGGGGGGCATCCGGACGCAAGCCGTAATTGCAATGTCACACGCCGCGGCTAGAACGCGGATGTGGGGCGAATGACGGGAGTTTGAGTGATGTTCATTCGCAGCGAAAGACTGTTCCTGCGGCCCGGGTGGCCTGAGGACTGGCAAGAGCTATTGGCGCGGATCGCTGACGAATCGGTGGTCAAGAATCTGGCCAAGGTGCCGTGGCCTTATACCGCTGACGACGCGCGCTGGTTCGCCAGCCAGCCGCAGCATCCGCGCTGTCCGCACTTTTTCGTGACTTTGCCCAGCAGTAGCGAGCCGGCCAAGATCATCGGCTGCGTGGGCCTGGCCGAAGACGACGGCGAGGTCGAGCTGGGCTACTGGTTCTCGCGAGACAATTGGGGTCGCGGCTTTGCGACTGAGGCGGCGCGTGCGGTGCTGCGCCTGGCCAAAGTTTTGGGCCACCGTGAACTGGTCGCCGGCCATTTCATCGACAATCCCGCCTCGGGCGCGGTGCTGCGCAAGGCCGGCTTCGTGCCGACCGGCAAGCTGCGCCGCCGATTCAGCCTGTCGCGCGGGTATGAGACGCAATCGGTCGAGCACCGGATCGTGCTGGGCGAGCCGAGTGATTGCGACGGTGGCGGAGATGAGGCCGCGCCGATGCGAGCTGCTTGAACGCCTCGCTTCCCCCTTGATGGGGGAAGGATACGAAGACTTGGCGAGCGTAGCGAACCTAGTTGCAGTTGGATGGGGGTGGTGGCGGCGCCAAACGCTCGGCTCGAGCGAGAGCGCACCCCCACCCAACCTTCGCTAGCGAACAGGTTCGCAAGCCGCGGTATCCCTCCCCCATCGAGGGGGAGGAAAGAAAGCTACGCCATCACCGCGTCGGCAAACTCGCTCTCGGCCTTGCCGATCAGCGCGCGGTCGTCGTGGTTCCAGGGGTGGAAGCCGGGCATGAAATAGGCAAACCAGGCCGGCACGATCTTGCGCAGAACGCCAGGGGTGCCGACCAGATACCAGGCCAGCTTGGCCTTGATCTTCCAGCCGGTCAGACCGTCTTGCGCCAGCAGTTCCAGCGTGTCGTTCCAGCGGTTGCGGATGAAGTTCTGGGTGATCACCAGCATCATCAGGCTCTTGATCTTGTAGCGCCGCCAGCGGGTCCAGTCGCGGGTGGCGTGCCTGAAAGTGTCGAAAGCGACGCCCTTGTGCTCGATCTCTTCGATCGCATGCCAGCGCCAAAGCGCGACGGTTTCCGGATCGCCCCCGGCAAAGTGCTTGGGATTGGCGAGGAATTCGTGTGCCATCATCGCGGTGTAGTGTTCCAGCGCCATGGTCGCGCAAAGGTTGACGATCGCCGGGCGCTGACGGATCAGCTGCATCATCTCTTCGATCCGGGCGTCGATCTTGGCGATGTCATAGCCGGCATCCTGTGCGGCCTTGTTGAGCACGATATGTTCGCGGGTGTGGTTGATCTCCTGCTTCACGAAAGCGCGGATTTCGGCGTCAAGCTTGGGCGGAACGCCTTCGCGGTGCGCCTTGACGGCTTCGATGAACATCGCTTCGCCGCGCGGGAAGGTGGCTGACAGCGCGTTGTGCCATGCGGTGGCGATCGGATCGTTGTTGAGCCACCAGCGCGGCGGGGCCTTGTCGCGGCCAAAGCGGCGGTCGCGGACAACAATCTCAAGATCGGCGGGGGTCGGAACCTGCTTGCCGATGGGCGCGGCGGGTTCTAGGTCGAGGGGGAATTTGGTGGGGGCGTTCATGCGCTCCGATATAGGGCAACTTACATTGATGTCAATAAGGAAGCGCCTGACCCAGGAAGAGAGCCGCACCGTCGCGCTTGAAGCCGCGCGCGCATTGCTGATTGAGCTTGGCCCGCAAGCGGTGACGCTGAAGGCCGTGGCTTCGCGAATCGGGCGCACCCACGCCAACCTGCTGCACCATTTCGGTTCGGCCGCAGGGCTACAGAAGGAGCTCGCGCGGCACCTTGCAGTGACGATCTGCGCGACGATCGAGGATGCCGTGCTGGCCACCCGTGCGGGCGAGGGGAGCCCGCGCGATGTGGTCGACCTGACGTTCGATGCCTTCGACAAGGAAGGCGGCGGCGCGCTGGCCACCTGGATGCTGATGAACGGCAATGAGGACGCGCTCGACCCGCTGCTGGAGACGATCCACGAACTGGTCGACGATCTGGGCGATCACGACACTGGCCGGATGCATGGGACAACCCACGCATTGTGCCTGATGGCGCTGGGCGATGCGCTGATGGGCGGGCCTCTGGCCGCATCGCTGGGCCTGCCGCGCACATCGGCGCGGGATACGGCGGAGAAGATGCTGATTGACGGGGCGATTGCGGCGGGGATCGTGGTGCCGTCTCAGTCCCCAGATTGAAGCCATGCCGGCCGCCATTCGGGCCGGATGTCCTCGATCCGCAGGTGATCAACTGCCAGTCCCAGATCCGGATATGCGGCGCGCTGGCGTTTCGGATCGCTATCGGCCAGCGGCACCACAACCAGCCGACGATTGACCTTTGCGCGCCAGTTCATTCGCGCGGTGTTTTCCTGACCAACGTAGCAGCCCTTGGTGAAGCTGACCCCGTTCAGCTCGGCGGCATTGCATTCGAGCCAGAGCAGGTCGGACAGCTCGGTTTGACCTTCGCAGACTCCGTGCGAAAGGCGGTTGCCAAGCCATTGGTCATCCGCGCTTTCGCCGCTCGTTTCACCCAGCCAGCGTTGACCCAGTGCGGCGAGGCGCGGATCGGGGGAAGGACCATCGCCCGATCGCCGATGCACTCCCAGCGACGGATCGAGCGCAATCCCGATCTTTCGGCGCAGGCGGTAGAGCGACAGGCGCTTGGTGAGTGCCTCGGCCTGACTGGCTTCGCAATCGAGCAGCAGGTCCGTATCGTCTTCCCAGACCAGAAAGTCGAACAGCACTTTCCCTTGCGGGCTGAGCAGCGCGGCCCAGCATGGCAGCGGTCCGGCGACGTCGTTGGTTACCAGCCCCTGCAGGAAGCCCCGCACGTCTTCGGTTTCCTCCTGCGGGGACAGGCGGATCACGGCGCGACTGGTGAGCAAGGTGGCGGTCATAGGTGACAGATAGGGTGCGCCGTGGCTAAGGGGAAGGGATGACCGCGAACTCGACTCTCACGATCCGCCGCCCCGATGACTGGCACGTCCATTTGCGCGATGGAGCAGTGATGGCTGGAGTGCTGGCCCATACCGCGCGGCAGTTTGCGCGGGCGATCGTGATGCCTAACCTGTCGCCGCCGGTCTCAACCGTCGATGCAGCACGGGCCTATCGTGACCGGATCGTCGCGGCACTGTCAGAAGGCATGGACTTCACTCCGCTGATGACCTGCTACCTGACCGACGGGATCGATCCCGGGGAATTGGTGTGCGGCAAGGCCGAGGGTGTGTTCACCGCCGCCAAGCTCTACCCTGCACATGCCACCACCGGTTCCGCGCATGGGGTGACCGATGTGAAGAACATCTATCCGGCGCTTGAGCGGATGCAGGAAGTCGGTCTGCCGCTGCTGGTCCATGGTGAGGTTACCGATCACGAGGTCGATATCTTCGACCGCGAGGCGGTGTTTATCGAGCGGACGATGATTCAGCTGGTTCGCGATTTCCCGGCGCTCAAAGTGGTGTTCGAGCACATCACCACCAAGGACGCGGCCGAGTTCGTCTTGGCCCAGGGCGCGAATGTTGCCGCGACGATTACCCCGCAGCACCTCCACATCAACCGCAACGCGATGTTCGTCGGCGGGATCCGGCCGCATATGTACTGCCTGCCGGTGGCCAAGCGCGAGGTTCACCGGCTGGCGCTGCGTGCGGCGGCCGTTTCGGGGTCGCCCAAGTTCTTCCTCGGCACAGACAGCGCACCCCATGCGGTCGGCGCGAAGGAAGCTGCTTGTGGCTGCGCGGGGATCTTCAACGCCCCTTATGCCCTGGAAAGCTATGTCCAGGTGTTCGATGAGGAAGGCGCGTTGGACAAGTTCGAGGCCTTCGCCAGCCTGAACGGTCCGGCGTTCTACGGCCTGCCGGTCAACGCCGGCACGGTTACGCTGGAACGCGGCGAAGTCCCGGTTCCGGCGGTGATCGACGCCAACGGCACGCCGATCGTGCCATTCCACGCGGGCGAGTTGCTAGGCTGGCGCTACCTGGGTTGAGACAGCGCGGCGCCGCGCCAGGATATCCCAGACGAACACCGCAATTGCCGCCCAGATGAAGCCGAAGCAGGCCAGCTGGCTGGGTTTGAGTGGTTCGCCGAATACCGTCACCCCCAGCACGAAGACGATCGTGGGGGAGAGGAACTGGGTCATCCCAAGGCTCGAATAGTCCATCCGCCGGGCGGCCGCGCCGAACAGCAGCAGCGGGATCCCGGTCATCAGCCCTGAGAACGCTACCAGCACTGAATTGGCCGGGCCATGCCCCATCGCCGAGCCGGCTGGTTGTCCGGCATACCAGGCGACGGTCAGCGCAGCAGGGATCAACAACAGCAAGGTCTCGATGGTCAGTCCGGGCAGCGATTCCACTGGCGCGAGCTTGCGCACCAGGCCGTAAGCCGAAAAGCTGATCGCCAGCGACAGGCTGATCCACAGCATCTCCCGCGCGTCCCAGGCCAGCAACGATACGCCCAGCGCAGCCAGGGCAACCGCCAGCCATTGCCATTTGCTCAGCCGCTCACCCAGGAACAGCGTGCCAAAGAACACGTTAACCAGCGGGTTGATGTAATAGCCAAGGCTGGAGGCCAGCACGTGCCCGGCCTGGATCGCTGCGATGTAGATTGTCCAGTTGATCGCAACCAGAAAGGCACTGGCGGCCAGCACCGCGACCAGCCGCGGATTGGCCAATGTGCGCAGCACCGCCGCATGTTCGCGCCGCAGTGCCACGAAGAGCAAGCAGACCGGCAGTGTGCAGATGATCCGCCAACCGATAAATTCATAGGGCGGCACCCAGTGCACCAGCCGCAGATACAGCGGCATGACCCCCCAGGTGAGGTAAGCGCCCAGCGCCATAAGCAGGCCAATCTGTGCGTGCGATCTTTGAGGGCGGTCCATTGCTGTGGCGCTAGCGGCAGGCTGGGTACGGAGCAAGGCCCACGCGGTTGCCTGCGGTTAAGCATCAAGGCCCTAGGGGCCGCGCCACACGAATCTGGACAGGTCCAGATGCATCGATTCGCGGGAAACGCAGCGCCGGGTCGCACAAGTGCGCTGCGGGGGGCGCCCTTTCAAAAGAAGGGGCGCCTCTACCCGGCAAATCTGGTGGGGGCTAGGCATTGCTCCTCTGCTGAGGCATGAAGCGCGCGATGGGCCCGAAACTGATCCCTTGCCTCTTGCCGTTGGTGCTGCTTGCTGCTTGCTCGGGCGATGACAAGTCCGATGATCGCAACGCTCAGCGCGATCCGGTGGCCGCTGCTGCGCTCGACGATCCGCTCATGACCGATCCCGACCTGACCGGCCAGAACCGCGGCAACGCGGCGCTTGATGGTGGGCTCCCCGATGGTGCCCTGCCAGATTTCAAACGCAATCCCGAAGAAGTCACTGCGGCCAAGGCTGAGGCGGAACGGCTGCTAGGAAAACCGATCCCGGCCGCGCCCGAACCGGCCAAGAGCGCCAAGGCCTCGCGCCTGGCCGAAGCTGTGACCTTGCAGGCGCTTGTCGGGGCGGTTGGGTTGGGCGGCGATTGTGCCAGCAAAATGGACTATTCCTTCGCGTGGGCTGCGCGCTTGCCCACTGCGTTGCCAATATACCCGCGCGGTCACGCACTGGCCGCAGGTGGAAGCGACCAGGCAGGGTGCAAGCTGCGTGCGGTGCGCTATGTCACCCCGGTCGGGCCGGGGGATGTGATCGCGTTCTACCTGACCAGCGCTGGTGCCGCGAAGCTGGCGGCAGAGCGCAGCCGGGAGGGCGACGACGAAGTTGTGTCAGGCAAAGGCTATGCCTTGTTCGCCCGAAAACGCGGCGATGGGCTCACCGAAGTCGACCTGATAACCAGCGGACTCTAGTTGTCGCGCAGGCCAACGCCGATCATCGCGCGCGGCTGTTCCATCTCGTTCGAGGCCACCGGATAGGCGCAATAATCAGCCGCATAATAGGCGCTGGGGCGGTGGTTGCCCGACAGACCGACCCCGCCGAACGGCGCAGCCGAACTGGCTCCGTTGGTCGGGCGGTTCCAGTTGATCACCCCGGCGCGGATATTGGCCCAGAAGCGGTTGTATTCTTGCGGGGTTCCGCCGATTAGCGAGGCGGAAAGCCCGAAGCGTGAATTGTTTGCTTCGGCGATTGCCTCGTCAAAATCACTCACCTGAACGACTTGCAGCAATGGACCGAACAGTTCGACATCGGGGCGGTCCTTGACCGTGGTGACATCGATGATCGCGGGCGACAGGAATGGCAGGTCGTCGCGTGGGCGGATCATGTGCTTGATCGCCTTGCCGCCGTGGCTGAGCAAGTAAAGGAAGCTTTCGGTCAGGCCGTCGGCGGCGGCATTGTCGATCACCGGACCCATGAAGGGGGCAGGATCGTCGAACGGAGCGCCGACGATGATACGGTCGGCCAGCCGCTTCACCTCACCGATCAGCGCGTCGTACATCGTCGATTTGACAATCAGCCGGCGCGCGGCAGTGCAGCGCTGGCCGGCGCTGGTGAACGCAGACTGGATTACCAGTGCCGCCGCATCGGTGATCTTGGGCGTGTCCCAGACCACCAACGGATTGTTGCCGCCCATTTCGAGCGCGACGATCTTGTCGGGCCGTGCGGCCAGCCGGCGGTTGATCGAGATCCCGGTATGGGCTGACCCGGTGAACAGGACCCCATCAATTCCTTCATGCCCGACCAGCGCCTGGCCTTCCTCGGCCCCGCCAACCAGCAGCTGCGCGATCGCGCCTGAAATTCCGGCGCGATGCAGGCACTGCAGCAGCATCTCGCCGGTAGCGGGGGTTTTTTCGGAAGGCTTGAACACCACTACATTGCCCGCGATCAGCGCCGGGATGATGTGCCCGTTGGGCAAGTGCGCGGGGAAATTGTAGGGTCCCAGCACCGCCATCACGCCGTGCGGCTTATGGCGTAGCGAGGCCGTGCCCTGTAAGGCATTGTCCAGCTTGCGCTGCGAAGTACGCTCGGCATAGGCGCGGATCGAGATTTCGACCTTGTTGACCACGCTTTCGACTTCGGTGCGCGCTTCCCACAATGGCTTGCCGGTCTCGCGCGAGATCATCGTCGCCAGCTTTTCGGCGTCCTTGCGTACTTCGTTGGCGAAGCGGCGGATCAATTCCATCCGGGTGGCGAGCGGTTGCGCTGCCCAGGCCGGCCAGGCGCGCCGCGCCCGATCGACGATCTCATCCACATTGCCATGTTTGCCGCGCCAGATCTCGGCTCCGGTCGCCGGCTCATAGGAAATCAACTGCGCTTTGCTCAAAGATCCCGTCCCGTCGTGTGGTGGTTGCGAACCCCAGGCGTGATTTGGCCTTAGAACTTCGCATCCTAGTTGGGAAGTCTTCCTTTTCTGGCTTTGTCTTATGGTTAAATCCGATGGCACAAGCCTAGGTGAAAATTGCACCCTGCGACTTGCGTGCCCGCCCGCATCGGGCGATAGAGTTGCCGATCATGACCGCCGAACCCGCTACATCCACCCAGCCAGACGATGGTACCTTTGCGGATGGCTTTTGGACCAGCCGTGACGGGTTGAAGCTGCACTATCGCGACTATGCCGGCCCTGCGGACCGCCCGGTGGTAATGTGCCTGCCGGGGTTGACTCGCAATGCCCGTGATTTCGCACACGTGGCGCAGCGGATCGCCGGGAAATGGCGCGTGGTCTGTCCCGATCTGCGCGGGCGCGGCGACAGCGCCTATGCCAAGGAATCCGCCACCTACAATCCGCTGCAATATGCCGAAGACCTGGGTGAGCTGTTCGCCCAGGCCGGGATCGAACGTTTCGTAGCGATCGGCACTTCGCTGGGCGGGTTGCTGACGATGATCATGGCCATGACCATGCCTGACCGGATCGCCGGAGCCTTGCTCAACGATGTCGGTCCCGAAGTCTCGGCCGATGGGCTTGAGCGGATTCGTGGCTATGTCGGCCAAGGACGCACATTCCCGACCTGGATGCACGCTGCTCGCGCGCTTGAGGAAAGCCAGGCGGCAGCCTTCCCGGACTATCGGATTTCCGACTGGCTCGACATGGCCAAGCGTTGCATGGTTGTGGGCGGTAACGGCCGGATCGTGTTCGATTACGACATGAAGATCGCCGAACCGTTTGCGCAGCCGGGCGGGGAAGCAGGAGTCGATTTGTGGCCCGCTCTGCTCGCGCTTAAGGGCAAGCCAGTGGCACTGCTGCGCGGCGAATTGTCCGACATCCTCAGCAAGGACGTCCACCGTAAGATGGCCAAGAGCCTGCCTGGCAGCGACGCGGTGACCATTCCCCGGGTCGGCCATGCGCCGATGCTGGATGAAAGCGAAGCCGTGGCCGCGATCGACCGGCTGCTGGTGCGGGTGGAATGAACCATCCGGCAGGCCAACTGCGCCTGCTCCACCTCCATTCCAGCTTTTCCCCTGGCGGCAAGGAACTGCGCGCCGCCAAGCTGATGAATCTGTTCGGCCCAGGTATTTCGCATACCGTGGTTTCGGGCGTTCCCGGCGCGCTGGGCGCGGCAGAGGCGATCGATCCGGCGATCGACGTTGCCTACCCGGAAGATTTTCCCGCGCTTTCGGGCAAGCCGCACCCGAGAAGGCTACGGACTCTCGCGCAAGCGATGGCTGGGTTTGACCTTGTGCTGAGCTACAACTGGGGCGCGATGGACGCGGTGGTTGCGCATCGGCTGTTTGCCCAAACACTCGGACTTTCGCCGCTGGTTCATCACGAGGATGGCTTCAACCAGGACGAAGCCCAGCGGTTAAGCGTCATACGCAATCTATACCGGCGGTTCGGGATGGCCGGAGCGTCGGCTCTGGTGGTGCCATCGCGGCGGCTGGAAGCGATCGCGCTTGACCAATGGCGCCTGCCGCCGGCACGGGTCCGCCGGATTGCCAATGGAATTCCATTGGATCGTTATGCCGAGCAGCCACGCGCCGAAGCCGTGCCGGGGCTGGTCAAGCACCCGGGAGATTTGTGGCTGGGAACGCTGGCCGGGCTGCGCGCGGTCAAGAACCTGCCGCGGCTGGTGCGCGCCTTTGCCGCGATGCCTGAAGACTGGAAGCTGGTGATCGTCGGAGAAGGGCCCGAACGCGCGGCAATCGGGGCAGAGGCCGCTCGGCTCGGCTTGGCTGAGCGGGTCCATCTGCCCGGATATGTTCCCGATCCCGCTGGCGTGGTGGGGCTGTTCGACCTCTTTGCGCTTTCTTCCGACAGCGAGCAATTTCCGATTTCGGTGGTCGAGGCGATGGCGGCAGGGCTGGCGGTGGTCAGTCCGGCGGTGGGCGATGTCGCGGCGATGGTCGCGGCCGAAAATGCCAGCTGGATCGTCCCACTGCCTGGCGATGTGACCTTGGGTGCGGCCTTGGCCGAAGCTGCTGCCGATCCGGCACGCCGCGCCGCGGTGGGGGTGGCCAACCGGGCCCGAGCCCTGACCGAATACGACGAAGCGGCGATGTTGACAGCCTACCGCACCACCTATGCCGCGGCGCTGGGACGCGCGAGCTTCCCCTGAAGGCCGTTCACCGCAGCTTCAGCGGGGTATAGCCACAAGTTGCGCGTTGAAATGGCCGCACCATCCGCTAAACAGCCCCGCAACCGACCCATCAGCCAGCGAAGGCATTAACCTTGGCCATCGAACCTACCAAGTCCCCAGTCCCATCGACCAAAGCCGCTGAACGCGATGCTGCGCAGCAGGACGGTTTCCTGCGCGAAGTCGATGAAGCGCTGCGTGAAGAGCAGCTGGTTGGCGCGGTCAAGCGCTATGCCAAGCCGGTTGGTGGGGCGATAGCAGTGCTGCTGCTGGCGCTGGGCGGATATCTGGTCTGGGACTATCAGGTGAAGAGCGCGGCGGCCGAACGCAGCGAACAGGCCGTGCTGGCCTTCGACAAGATGCAGGCCGGCCAGCTTGATGCAGCCGCCAAGGACTTTCAGTTGCTGCTCAAGGACGGCAGCCCGGGCAGCCGCGCAGTAGCAGCAATGAACCTGGCTGCGATCGCACTGGCCCAAGGCAAGGACCAGGAAGCGGCCAAGCAATTCGGGGCAATTGCCACCGATGGCTCGATGCCCAAGCCCTACCGTGACCTGGCTTCGATCCGCGAAGTGACAATCCGTTTCGACACAATGAAGAGTGAAGACGTGGTGGCGCGGATGAAGCCGCTGGCGGTGCCAGGCAATGCCTTCTTCGGCAGCGCTGGTGAACTGCTTGGCATGGCCTATCTCGATCAGGGCAAGAACGATCTGGCCGGGGCGTTGTTCGCGCAGATCGGCAAGGACGAAAGCGTACCCAAATCGCTCCGCGCCCGGGCCAAGCAAGTTGCCAGCGGTCTCGGTTTTGATGCCGGGGTCGACATTCCCAAGGAAGTGCCCGAGCAGCCCACCGCACCAACGGCGGCAGACGCAGCTTCGGCCGCAGCGCCCGCACCCAAGCAATAGTCCGGCAACAGCCAAGGATCTCTTGATGCCCTCGAATTCATTCAATCGCTACATCGCCGCCCCGCTGGTTCTCGCACTTGCGCTGGGCCTGGCTGGATGCGGCGCCTTTAAAGGCAAAGGCAAGCCAGCCACGCCCACAATCGGAAACCGGGTGCCAATCCTGTCGAAGATCGATACCAGTGCCAAGATCGATCCGACGCTCGCCGGGCAGGCAGTCGTGCTGCCCCCGGCAGTCGAAAATGCCGAATGGGCCCAAGCCGGCGGAACCGCCAGCAAGAGCTATGGCAATCTGGCCCTTGCTGCCGCTCCGCAACAGGCCTGGACCGCCCGAATCGCGGGCTCGACGCTCAAGCTGCGGCTGGCCGCCGCACCGGTGGTCGGCGGGGGCTTGGTCTATGCAATGGGCACCGATGGCGTCGTCCATGCCTTTGATGCCAAGACCGGCAGCGAACGCTGGAGCCAGGGCTTCCAGATCAAGGGCGACGGTGCCAGCGCGGTCTATGGCGGCGGTGCCAGCTTCTCGGGCGAACGTTTGTTCATCACCACCGGGATGGGCGAAGTTGCCGCGATCAATGCTGCCGACGGCAAGCTGCTGTGGAAAGTCAAGCCGGCCGGGCCGCTGCGCGGTTCGCCGACGATTGCTTTCAATACTGTTTTTGTAATGACCCAGGCGAACCAGATTCTGGCGCTGAACCCCGACGATGGTTCGCAGGTCTGGAACAAGGCGGCGTCGGTCGGACAGACCGGGGTGTTCGGCGTGGCCGCACCGGCCGCCGGGCAGGGCACGATCATCGCCGGTTATTCGACCGGCGAACTGATCGCCTATCGCTATGAAAACGGGCGTGAATTGTGGTCCGATGCGTTGGCCCGCACTTCATTGTCGACTTCGGTTGGCGTACTCACCGATATCGATGCTGATCCGATCATCGATCGCGGCCGGGTCTACGCGCTGGGCCAGGGCGGACGCATGGCGGCCTATGAACTTGTCACCGGGCAGCGGATCTGGGAACTCAACCTGGCCGGGATCTCAACCCCGGCTGTGGCTGGCGACTGGATCTTCACGCTGACCGACGACGCGCGCTTGCTGTGCATTGCCCGTTCGACCGGCAAAGTCCGGTGGCTCACCCAGCTCAACAATTTCCGCAACCAGAAGAAGAAGAAGGACCCGATCTTCTGGTCAGGGCCGGTGCTGGCGGGTGACAAGTTGTGGTTCGTCAACTCGCAAGGCAAGGTTTACAGCGCGGCTGCGGCCGATGGCCAGCCCGCGCTTTTCACCGATCTGCAAGCGCCGGTTACCCTGGCGCCGGTGGTCGCAGGCAGCACGCTTTATGTACTCGACGATTCCGGCCGGATCAGCGCTTTTCGGTAAATTTGCGGCGTTACCCGGCTTTTAACCCTTCCGGGATTATAGCCGCAGGCGATGTCCGACCAAGCGACCCCAGCCATACCGCGGCCGACCAGCGACGTTTCGTCGGCGGTCGGGCTGGTTGGGCTGGTCTCGCTGACAGGTTGGATCATGATCTGCCATTTCTGGCCCGAGCTGGTCGCCTTGTTCGACTTGCCGAGCCGGGCCGAGCGGCTGACCGGACCCAATGCCGCGCTGGTCGGGCTGGTTGCCTGCGCTGGACCGATGGTGCTGTGGGAAGTGTTGGTCAATAAGGTTCACCGCCGCGCTTCGACAGGCATCGACTGGGACAAGCGCAGAGCGCTGTCCGATGTGGTCGACATTTCGATCACCAAGCTGGCGGGCCTGTGGGCGACATGGGCAATCATCGCCTGCTTCTATTTTGTCGGGCGCTGGTACTGGGACGGGCCGTACCTGTTCGCGATGAACGTGCTGCAGGTTGCGGCAGTGCCAATGTTCCTGCTTTCGGTGCCCTATGTGCTGTGGCTTGACCGGGTGCTGGTGGAACCACGCGACCCCACCTGGCATTTTGGTGCATTGCTGGTCGGGCGCGAGCCGTTCGATCCCGCCAAGGTCTGGATTCACTTGCGCGCCTGGGCGGTGAAGGGCTTCTTCACGGCTTTCATGCTGATGATCGTGCCTGGCGGGTTCCAAAACCTGGTCGCGCCTGATTGGGGCAATTTCTTCCTCAGCCCGGTGGGCATTGCGACGATCCTGATCACGCTGATGTTCGTGATCGACGAGCAGATCGGCTCAGTCGGTTATATCCTGACGATGAAGCCGCTCGACGCGCAGATCCGCTCAGCCAATCCCTATCTGGCCGGCTGGCTGGCCGCACTGATGTGCTATCCGCCGTTCCAGATGATGAGCCCGGCAGACCGCCCGCTGTTCTATCTGGCCGATACCCGGGGCGATGATACCTGGTTTCATGTGTTCGATGGGTATCCACTCATGCTGTGGATCTGGGCCGCGTTGCTGGTCTGCCTGACTGCGGCCTATGCCTGGGCAACCGTGGCCTTCGGGATCCGCTTCTCCAACTTGACCTATCGCGGCGTGCTGACCAATGGACCCTATGCCTTCACGCGGCATCCCGCTTACCTGGCAAAGAACACTTTCTGGTGGTGCGCCTCGATGCCGTTCATGGTCGATCCCTGGTCGTGGACCAATTCGCTGCGCAACGCCTTCTTCCTGGGTTGCGTCAGCGCGATCTACTTCTGGCGCGCCAAGACCGAAGAACGACATCTTCTCGCCGAAGACCCGAAGTACGGCGAATACCACGCCTGGATGAGCCGCCACGGGGCGATCACCGCGCCGCTGGTGCGGTTGGGTGTCGCGCTGAAGGGGCGGCGGCAGGTTATCGGGGGGCAACCTTAATCCGACTCAATTCCCGTTCGTGGTGAGGAGGGACTGAGCGCAGCGAAGGCCCGTCTCGAGCCACTTCCACGCACGCAGTCCTTCGAGACGCGTCTTCGCTGCGCTCAGCCGCTCCTCAGGACGAACGGTTAGAGGGTTAAAGCGGCGTTCCCTCACCCGCTTCGAACACCATGATACTCCGTCCGGTCAGGCCCAACTCAGCCCGCTCGCGCTGCCACGCGGCCATATGCGCGGTCTGCATATGTGCGGCAAGTTGTTCGCGGCTTTCCCAGATCTCACTGACCCGGATCAGCCCGGGGTCGAGCACGTCCTCGCCGTAATTGTATTCGACGCAGCCATGTTCAACGCGGGTCGCTTCCATTACCCGGCGCATCACCGGACGGGCCTCTTCCATCCGTTCGGGCGGAAAACGAAACTGACCGACGACCACGATCATCAGAAGCTCAGCTCGTAAACCCGGCTGATATCGCCGCCCCATTCGCCGTGATACTTGTCGAGCAGGACCTGCGCCGGAACCTTGCCGGTGCGGACAATCTCGTCGAGCGGATTGAGAAATCCGGCTTCGGTATCGCCCATCGAGTTGAGCCGGCTGCGCGAGTTGAGGCCCGCGCGGCTGATCGCCAGCACTTCGGCGGCGATATCGCGCAACGTGCCGCCACCCGGGATCGGCGCATCGAGGCCGAGTTTCGGCACTGCGGCGCGCAGTGCTTCGCGCCCTTCCATGTCCCAGTCCTTGACCAGGTTCCATGCCGCATCGAGCGCGCCCTGATCGTAGAGCAGCCCGACCCAGAATGCGGGCAGCGCGCAGATCTTGCGCCATGGCCCACCATCGGCGCCGCGCATTTCGAGGAAGCTCTTGAGCCGGACTTCGGGAAACGCGGTGGAAAGGTGGTCAACCCAATCGCTTTCGGTCGGCAGCTCGCCGGGCAACGCGGGGAGCTTTCCAGCGAGGAAATCGCGGAAGCTCTGCCCGGCTGCGTCGATGTACTTGCCGTCGCGGAACACGAAATACATTGGCACGTCGAGCATGTATTCGACGTAGCGATCATAGCAGAACCCGTCCTCGAACACGAAGCCCAGCATGCCGGTGCGGTGCGGGTCAGTGTCGGTCCAGATGTGGCTGCGATAGGACAGGTAGCCGTTGGGCTTGCCCTCGGTGAACGGCGAATTGGCGAACAGCGCTGTGGCGAGCGGTTGCAGCGCCAGGCTGGTGCGGAACTTCTGCACCATGTCGGGCTCGCTCGAATAGTCGAGGTTAACCTGGATCGTGCAGGTCCGCAGCATCATGTCGAGCCCCATGCTGCCCACCCGCGGCATATGCCGCAGCATGATCGCATAGCGCCCCTTGGGCATGATCGGCAGTTCTTCGCGGGTCTTGTCGGGCCACATGCCCAGCCCCAGAAAGCCCTTGCCGGTTTTGGCGCCGATTGACTTGACCTGATCGAGGTGGCGACCGGTTTCGGCACAGGTCTGGTGCAATGTTTCCAGCGGCGCGCCAGACAATTCCAGCTGGCCGGCCGGTTCGAGACTGACTGCGCCATCGCTGCCCGACAGCGCGATGATGTTGCCGCCTTCGATGACCGGTTCCCAGCCATAGTCCTGCAGCGCCACCAACAGGTCGCGAATCCCGCCAGGCTCGTCATAGCTCGGAGCGTGATGATCGCTGGTGCAATAGACCAGCTTTTCATGCTCGGTGCCGATCCGCCAGCGCTCGCGGGGCTTTTCGCCCTTGATCATCGGGGCGACCAATTGGTCGCGGCTTTCGATCACCGGATCGTTGCGATCTGAAACCTGTCTCGTGCTCATGGCCGGGGAGTTATCGTTTTGTTCGCAGCTTCGCCAGCAAATTCAGCTTGGCCGGCCCCCGCAAAAAACTATTGCACGATGACTTCGTAAGTCAGTGCAACCGATCCGCCCACGGCCAGGCTGGGGGCCGATCCGGCAATGTTGTTGCCGCTGGCCGAAGCGCCGACCGGATCGCTTTCGTCGGCCCCGGTGGTGCCATCATCTTCGACCGTACTTGCAGCAGCACAGCTGCTGCCCGAACGCAGCGAGCCAGCGACATAGCTGGTCGTACCAGGCAGGCTGTCAGCCATCTGCACAGTGCTGGCGCTGGTGTTGCCGGTGTTGGTGACCAGCACACAGTAACGCACCGTTGCCCCCGGGATGGCCTTGGGATTGGTGCCCCCGTTGGATGGATCGCTGAGCACGGTGGAGCTCTTGCTGACCGAAAGCGACGGATAGATTACCGTCAGCAGGTAGTCTTCAACCTCGCCATAACCTGCCAGCCCAGAGCTCGCCGCGCCGGTGTTGGAGGAGAAGCGAAACCGCGCAATTGTGGGCGTGGTCGCGGCATTCGCGGGCGGGGTCAGGGCGAGCTGGATCGTACCGTTGACCGCACCGTCGCTGTCGCCCGAACCGCCATCGCTGACGCTGCTGGCGATCTGCTCGCCCGCATCGGCGAAGTCGCCGTCGTCGTTGTAGTCGATCCATGCGCTCAGCTTGCCCGGGCCGGTCACCGGCACATTGATCGAGCTTGCAACGCCGCGGAACAGGTTGGGCAAGGTTATCGCATCGTCGCTGTCGGCTGAGGCGGTGGCGCTGTCAAAGGCGGTGCTTTCAGTGGTGAAGGCGCTGCCCATCCGAAGACCCGCAATGGTCCGGTGATTGGCCGCGCCATAGCTGGTGCCGGTCAAGGGCGCGTCGGAATAGTCGTAAGGGGTCAGGATCCCGAAGGCTGCTGCCGTGCCGCCTCCGCCGTTGAGCGTCACGCCCAGCGACAGACTGGAGGCGGTGGTTTCCAGCACCGCCGTACCGCCGCCGGCATTGGCCGGGTCGGTAATCGTGGTGCTGGTACTGCCGCTGGTGGCCGATATCGAGCCATAGCTTTCGACGCTTTGCCAGAGTGTGCCATTGGTAGTGGCGACGATCGATTCAGCAGGTGAGGCATCCTCGGCATCGCCCAGCACATAGCGCAGCGAGACCGGACTGGCATTGAGCGTCGCGCTGAGCGCCAGGTTAAAGCTGGGTGCGGTTGCGTTGGTGTAGTTGCGCAGACCGATCGGGTTCAACCCGGCATGCAGCAATTGCAGCGTATCGCCGGCCCAGGTACCGACTGTGTAGGGTTCGATATCATCGCTCAGGCTGGTAATCTGTCCGGTGATCGACAGGCCATCGCCAACGGTCCAGCTTTTGTTGATCGTCGCACCCTTGTTGAACAGCACGGTGCCGCTGCAGCTCCAGTCAAGCCAGAAGATCTGGCCCTTGTAAGCGCTGGTGCCGCTGGCGGCATAGCCCGAACCAGTGGCGGTGCTGCCCGCCGGGCAATTGATCGTGTTGGCTCCCACGGTGATCGATGCGCTGGCATAGTCGTCTTCGGTAGTGACGCCGTTGTTCACTGTGGAATCCGGGTCGGGCTGAGAAGTGGCGGTGATCTGGGCGGTATTGGTCACCGTCGAGCCAACCGATCCCGTGGCGGTAGCGGTGATCGTCAAACTGGCCGAGCCGCCCGCCCCCAGGCTGCCGACCGACCAGGCGCCGGTGCCGCTGGTGTAGGTTCCGGCCCCGGTTGAGCTGACATATGTTGCGCCGCTGGGCAGCAGGTCACTGACTGTCACGCCGGTTGCGGTCGCGCTGGATGAAGCGGCGCTGCTGACGGTCAGCGTGTAGGTGAAAGTGGTGCCATAGGTCGGCGTCGCGCTCGACCGGGTCATGGCCAGCGACAGATCGGCGAAGCTATTGCCGCTAATGTAGAGGTCTGAACGAGTAAAATTGCCGGTATCCGCACCCGCTCCGTCGCAAATCGTCAGGGTCCAGGTACCCGCCGAAGTCTGGCCGTTGAACGAAGACAACGTGCCGTTGGGGCGGAAGGAATGCGAATAGGGTGGGACTGCCGCAGTCGAATCGTTGCTGCTGACTGCGTGGCTGGTGATTGCCTGCGCGGCGGCATCGTCAAACAGGTCGGATAGATTATTGCCGTCGCCAGCGGTGAAACTCATCAGCGAAACCACGGTTCCGCCAGGTGAGGTCAAAGTGATATCCAGGTCAGCCCGGTAGGTATGGGTCAGCGCCACACCGATATTAACGTCGGTAATGATGACATTGCCGGTAACATTGAACGTGCGGATCAAGGGGGCCGATCCGCAGGTCAGATCGTTGATCGCACCGGTGGTCGAATTGGTGTACTGCGTAGTCGATTGCGCCAGGGCCGAATCTGGCATGGCGACGAGCGCCAGCACCGCCAACAAGGCGCGCACAAACCATTGGCCAAGGACCGATTTTCGGCGGAAAGCAAACATGCCGCCCTTTTGCAGTCAACGTGGCTAATGCTCCTTTGACCCGGCCCTAAGGGCTATTGCGCAGTGCGGCCCCAATCGCCTGCCGCGCCCATCCACAGCGCGCAGCCGGCGATGGCCGCGGTTTCGCCGCGCAGGATACGGGGCCCCAGCGTGATCGCGCGGGCCTGGGGCAGGGCGCGGATTGCCTGGCGCTCGGCATCGTCGAACCCGCCTTCGGGGCCGACCAGCAGCGCGGCGGGGCCCTGGTGCGTACCGAACTGGCGCAGCGCTTCCTTGCCGCCAAGTTCATCGGCGAAGAACAGCGCGCGCGCCGGGTCCCAGTGCTTGAGCAGCGCATCCAGCTTCACCGGGGCCAGCAGTTCGGGCAGCGCGGTGCGGGCGCATTGCTCGGCCGCTTCGGTCAGGATCGCGCGGGCGCGCTCAAGGTTGAGTTTGTCGGCCACGCAGCGGCGGGTCAGCACCGGCTGGATCCGCATCACGCCCAGTTCGCAAGCCTTTTCCAGCACCAGGTCGAACCGGTCCTTCTTGATTAGCGCTGCGCAGAGTGTGAAATCGGGCACCTCCTCGCGCGGGCGGAGCGGAGTTTCGGCGGAGAGCAGCACTTCGCGCTTGCCCGCGCTCAGTACCCGCGCCGCCCATTCGCCAGTCAGGTCGTCGCAGAGGATGACGGCGTCGCCCTCGCCGACCCGCATGACCCGCGAGAGGTAGTGTGCCTGCGCTCCTTCGATCACCACCTGCGCGCCAGTGGATAGCTCCTGCGGCACGAACAGGCGAGGGGCGCTCTTGGGCGGCCAGGCGGGGATGGCGGGCATTGGGCAGCGATAGCGCGGCGCGGGGCGGCAAGTAAAGCGGGGCCCCGGGTCAAGCCCGGGGTGACGATGAAGGAGGTGGTCTTCCTTCCCGTCGCCCCGGCCCTTCGACAGGCTCAGGATGATCCGGGGCCCCGCTTGTCCGCCCTGTCCTACATCGCCAAGCTGTGGCATCAACAGCCGATGATCCGCGCCAAGACCCTTGCCCAGCAGGCCCTATTTGAAACTGATCTTCGCCTCATGAGTTTTTGTTCAGTACAGTGTCCATTGTGTCCATCCATTCACCGCCGCGGCGCGAAGGCTGAACGATGAGCCTGGCCGAAGTCGTTCCCGACAGCCAGCACAAGGGCCTCGTCGCCGCGCTGCCGCAGCCCTTGCGCGACTATGCCCAGCTCGCCCGGTTCGATCGCCCGATCGGCTGGTGGCTGCTGTTCTGGCCCTGCGCCTGGGGCGTGCTGCTGGCGGGTGGCGTATCCGATCTTGGCTGGCGGGGCAGTGCGGCGCTGCTCGGCTGGCTGCTGCTCGGCTCGATCGCAATGCGCGGGGCGGGGTGCGTCTATAACGACATCGTCGATGCCGATATCGACCGCCAGGTGGCGCGCACCGCGCTGCGGCCGGTGGCGAGCGGCCGGGTGAGCAAACGCGCGGCCTGGGCCTGGCTAGTCGTGCTGTGCCTGATCGGGCTGGTGGTGCTGCTGCAATTGCGCCGGGAAGCGCAGCTGGTGGCGCTGGGCAGCCTCGCGCTGGTCGCGGCCTATCCCTTCATGAAGCGGATCATGCCGTTTCCTCAAGGATGGCTGGGGCTGGTCTTCACCTGGGGCGCGCCGGTCGGCTGGATCGCGCTGCGCGGGGATCGGCTGGAGGTCATGGCCGCGCTCTATGCCGGCTCGGTGCTGTGGTGCGTGGGTTATGACACGATCTACGCGTGCCAGGACCGCGAGGATGACGCCTCGATTGGGATCGGATCGTCTGCGCTGACGCTTGGGCGGCACCTCAAGGCTGGGGTGACCGGATTCTATGCCGGGGCGGTGGCGCTGTGGGCACTGGCCTTCTGGCTGCTGCGGCCCGACTGGTTGGTGCTGCTGGCCTTGGCTCCAGCGGCGATCCATCTCGCCCTGCAAGTGCTGACGCTCGACGACAAGGACGGCGACAACGCGCTCGCCCGGTTTCGTTCGAACCGCTTCGCCGGATTGCTGATGGCCCTGGCCTGCTGGGTGGTGGGGAACGCCTGATGTGCAATCTCTACCGCATGACCAAGGGCACTGCCGAAGTCGCCAGGTTGTTCGAGGTTGAGCCTGACCTGTCGGCCAATTACGCGCACGAGGTCTATCCGGGGTACCCCGGGCTGGTTATCGCCGAGGGGCAGGCGCGGGCGATGCATTGGGGGTTTCCGCTGGTGTTGAAAGGCAAACAGGGCCAGCCGCTCAAACCCAAGCCGGTGACCAATGCGCGGGAAGACAAATTGCTGACGGGGTTCTGGCGTGACAGCTTCGTCCACCGCCGCTGCCTGGTCCCGGTCAGCCAGTGGGCCGAGGCCGAGGGTGAGAAGGGCCGGATGACCCGCACCTGGTATGGCCTGCCGGGCGAGGACGTCTTCGCGGTGGCCGGGCTGTGGCGGCCCAGCGATGAATGGGGCGAAGTATATACGCTGGTGATGGTCGACGGCCACCCGCAGATGGCCGAAGTGCACGACCGGATGCCGCTGATCCTCAGCCACGCCGCGCAGCGCTACTGGCTGGAGGGCTCGGCTGAGGATGCCTTGGCGCTGTGTCAGACCTGGGAGGATGAGCTGACGGTGGACCGGACGGAGGAGCGTTGGGCTGGGGGTGGTGCTCAGGCGCAGTTGTTGTGATTTTTGGGTTCACGCAAAGGGCGCAAAGAAGCGGGAAGAGCGCAAAGAGGTTGTGCTGGGCCGAAGGCCCCTCAATCATTCCACGGTGCGGTTTGCGGCTCGGTCCGATGCAAAAGCGGCTTCGCCGCAAGCACTGCGTCTTTGCGTCCTTCCTTTCTCTTTGCGCTCTTTGCGAGAACCCTATTGATAGGAGACCATCTCGAACTCGATCCCGTCCCAGTCGAAGAAGTAGAACCGCCGACCGGGTTCGTAATCCATGTGGTTGAAGGGCACGAGCCCGGCCTCTTCGACGATCCGCTCGGCGGCGTCGAGATCATCGACCACCAGCCCGATATGGTTGAGCGGAACGCCTTTGGCGAAGCGCTCGTGCTCTTTCTCATTCGTATAGATCGCCAGGTAATCGCGCTCGTTCCCGACGTGGATCGTCCACCCGCCCAGCTGCGAAGGCCCGCGCCAGCGTTCGTGCCAGCCGCACAATTTCTGCAGCAAGGCGGAAGAGCGATCCGGGTCGCTGACCGTGATGTTGGCATGTTCGAGAAAGCCCGTTGGCATGGATATGTTCTTTATTCAGATGTTTACCGCGCGAACGAATCATTGCGCTTTATCTTTGTGAAACCTCAAGGTAACTTGAGGTCAAGGAAATTCGCGACTCCAAACCCGTTCGTGGTGAGGAGGGACTGAGCGAATGCGAAGGCCCGTCTCGAACCACCGCCACGCCTGGCCCTTCGAGACGCGTCTTCGCAAGTGCTCAGCCGCTCCTCAGGACGAACGGAAACTGGAAGGAAGACCGTAATGGACTGCAACGACCTGCTGCCAATCGGAGAGCTGGCGCGCCGCACCGGGCTCGCGGTTTCGGCGATCCGGTTCTACGAGGACAAAGGACTGGTCCAGTCATTGCGCACCAGCGGCAACCAGCGCCGCTTCCTGCGCAGCGACATCCGCCGCCTCAGCTTCATCCTGATCGCCCAGAAGCTGGGGCTGGGCCTCGCCGAGATCGAGGTGGAACTATCCAAACTGCCGATGGGCCGCACGCCTACGGTGAATGACTGGCAGAAAATCAGCCGCTCACTGCGCAAGGAAATCGACGCCCGGATCCAGCTCCTCAACCGCACCCGCAGCAAGCTGGATGAATGTATCGGTTGCGGGTGCCTGAGTTTGCAGCGGTGTCAGCTTTACAACAGGGATGATCGCGCCGGGGCGGCGGGACCGGGGCCGCGGTATGTGCTGGATTGATCAGGCTGTGACCAGGGGGCTTCGACAGGCTCAGCCTGAGCGGGATTGAGGGAATCGTCCAAATTCCCGCTCAGGCTGAGCCTGTCGAAGCCCCTTCACGTCATATCCCTCACTCCGCCGCCAGCAGCTCTTCCGCCCCTTCAAGATCCACGCTGACCAGTCGGCTCACCCCGCGCTCCACCATGGTCACGCCGAACAGGCGGTGCATGCGGCTCATCGTCACGGCGTTGTGGGTGACGATCAGGTAGCGGGTCTGGGTTTCGCCGACCATCGCGTCGAGCAGGTCGCAGAAGCGTTCGATATTGGCGTCGTCGAGCGGGGCATCGACTTCGTCGAGCACGCAGATCGGGGCCGGGTTGGTGAGGAACAGCGCGAAGATCAGCGCCACCGCAGTCAGCGCCTGTTCGCCGCCTGACAGCAGAGTCAGCGATTGCAGCCGCTTGCCTGGGGGCTGGGCGTAGATTTCAAGGCCGGCCTCCAGCGGATCGTCGCTGTCGACCAAGGCGAGGTGCGCGGCGCCGCCTTCGAACAGCTTGGCGAACAGCCGCTGGAAGTGCAGGTTGACCGCCTCGAACGCGGCGCGCAGGCGTTCGCGGCCTTCGCGGTTGAGGTTGCCGATCGAGCCGCGCAGGCGGCTGACCGCTTCGTGCAGTTCGGCCTGCTCGGCCAGGCTCGCGCCGTGCCGGGTCTCTGCCTCGGTCAGCTCGTCGGCGGCGAGCAGGTTGACCGGGCCGAGCCGTTCGCGGTCGGCGACCAGCTTGTCATGTTCGGCGCTTTCCTGGCTCGAATGGCCGACCGTATCGGCCTGGAATTCGAAGCGTTCGGGCAGCAAGGGCGGCGGGCACTGGAAGCGTTCGCCCGAGATCCCGGCCATCTCGGCGCGGCGGGCCTCTTCGTTCTCGGCGCGAGCCGCAGCCCCGGCGCGGCTTTCGCGGGCTGAGGCGAGGGCTTCGTTGGCAGCCGCAAACTGCGCTTCGACCTTGCGGGCCAGTTCGCCCAGTTCGCTGACCTTGGCTTCGGCGCTGGCCAGTTCGGCGGTGATCCGTTGGCGCACTTCATCGCCGGCCTCGATCTCGCGGATCAGGCTGGCGGGCTTGGCGGCAACCACCGCGCGCTCTTCGGCGATTTCCTCGAAGCGGCGTTCCATGCCGGCGAGGCGGCTGGCGGCATCGCCGGCACGGGCCTGCCAGCCCTTGATGTCGCCGCGCAGGGCATTGGTCCGCTCGCGCGCCACGGCGATCGCCTGGTCGTGCGCGGCGAGGCCTGCCGTGGCCGATTGCAACCCTTGCCGCGAAGCATCGTGGCGGGCCTGCGCGGCGGCAAGCTGGGCGCGGCCGCTTTCGGGATCGGGCAGCTCGGCGCGGCGAGCCTGCGCGGCATCGCGCTCGGCTTCAGCCAGTTTGAGCTGCTCGGCAAGATCGCCTGCAGCCTCGGCCAATTCGGCGCGGCGCTGTTCAAGCCGGGCCTTGGCGGCTTCGGCCTGGTCCACCGCGCGCAGGGCAGCGCGCTCGGCCTCGGAGGCCTGCGCCACCGCGCGTTCGGAGGCAATCAGGCCGGTCTGAAGTTCGGACAGTTCGGCCTGGACGGCATTTGCGGCAGCCTCGGCCTCGGCGACCAGCGCCTGCTTGCCCGGCAGTTCGGCTTCGAGCACGGTGAAGCGGTTCTCCGCCTCAAGCCGCGCGGCTTCGGCGGCGCCTTCGCCTTGAGTTACGAAACCATCCCAGCGGCGGATCCGCCCGGCCTTGGTCACCAGCCATTCGCCGGGGCCAAGCGCACGGAGATCATCGCTGTCGGCCACGTGGACCAGCGCGAGCCGGGCTTTCAGCTCGGCGGGACATTGGGTGACGTGTGCGGCGAGGCTGTCCTTCACCGCGCCGGGCGCGTCGGCCCCGGTCCAGAACCGGCCATCGCCCTGCTGCGCCGGACCAAGCGGAGCTTTGGCATCACGGCCGAGCACTGCGGCCAGTGCACGTTCGTAACCCGGCGCGGCGCGCACAGCATCGAGCGCGACGGGCAAACCATGCTTGCCGCTGGCCTGCCTGGCGCGCGCCTCTCGGTCGCGGCTCAGCGCGTGGTATTCGCGTTCAATCCCGGCCAATTCAGCCCGAGAGCTGGCCAGCGCAGAACCCGCAGAGTCGCGTGCGGTCTGGAGTTCAGTCTTGCGCTCCTGCTGCATCTCAAACGCGGCGCGGGCATCGGTCAAGGCCTTGGCGGCTGCATCACGGGCGCTTTCCGCTTCGGCCAGAGCGGCGAGCGGATCGCCTTCGCGCTCCAGCGCGGCGCGCAGATCGTCCTGGCGGCGCAGTTCGCCCGCCAGCCGTGCCAGCCGCTGCTCGGTCGCTGAAAGCTCAGCATCGGCAACGCGCCATTCGGCTTCGACCCCGGCCTGGTCGGCGGTCGCCTTGGCCAAGGCCAGTTCGGCCTGGCGCAGGTTGCGGTCGGCATCGTCGAGCGCGGCAGCAACAACGGGGCGGCGGCGCTCATCGGCTTCGAGCGCTTCTTCGCCATCGGCCAGGTCGCGTTCCAGCTTGGCGAGCGCGGCGGCGGCATCCTTGGTCAGCCGGTCGGCATCGCCGCGGTCTTCTTCCAGCCGCTGGTGCTGGCGGTCGAGGTCCTTGAGACGCTCTTCGGCAGCCTCAAGCTGGCCGGTCAGCTGGGCCATGCGGTGACCGTGGGCGCTGGCATCGTCGCGGCGGTCGGCCAGTTCGTCGCGGGCCTCCGCCAGCGACTCAGCCGCCGCGTGTTGGGCTTGCTGCGCGGCCTTCATTGCTGTCTGGGCTTCGGCGACCCGGGCTTCGGCCCCGGATGCTTCCGCGCGGGCCGCTTCGGCAGCCGCTGCGGCATCGCGCCAACGGGCAAAGACCAGCCGCGCTTCGGCCAGCCGAATCTTGTCCGACAACGCCTTGTAGCGTTCGGCTGCGCGGGCCTGGCGGCGCAGGCTCCCGATCTGGGCATCGAGCTGGCCCATCAGGTCTTCGAGCCGGGCGAGGTTCGCCTCGGTTGCGCGCAACTTCTGTTCGGCGTCCTTGCGGCGCACGTGAAGGCCCGCGATTCCCGCCGCTTCTTCCAGCATCATTCGACGTTCGGCCGGCTTGGCGGCGATCACTGCGGCGATCTTGCCCTGGCTGACGAGGGCCGGGGAGTGCGCGCCGGTGGCGGCATCGGCGAAGATCAGCGAGACATCTTTGGCCCGCACATCGCGGCCGTTGACGCGGTAGGCGCTGCCCGCGCCGCGTTCGATCCGGCGGACGACTTCCATCTCGCTGTCGTTGTCACCGGCATCGGCCATCAGCACGACTTCGGCGAAATCGCGCGCCGGGCGCTGCGCGGTGCCAGCGAAGATCACGTCTTCCATGCCGCCGCCGCGCATCGATTTGGGCGAGCTTTCGCCCATCACCCAGCGGATCGCCTCCAGCAGGTTCGACTTGCCGCAGCCGTTGGGGCCGACCACGCCGGTCAGCCCGGGTTCGATGCGCAGTTCAGCCGGCTCGACGAAGCTTTTGAAGCCAGTCAGCTTGAGCCGTTTGATGCGCATGGCGGTGATCTGCCGGTCCTCTGCTTAGCCGCTCAGCGTGCCCCGGCGGCGCGCAAGGCCTCGGCGACCTTGGTCCATTCCGATCCCTCTGGAGGAAGCTGCTTGCCATTGATCACCAGGGTCGGGGTCTGGTTGATCCCGCTCTCGCCATACTTCTTGGCGTTGTTGGCGATCTCTGTCGCCGTGTCGAGTTTGGCCAGGCAGGCGTGGGCCTGGTCGACGGAAACGCCGCGGGCGGCGAAGAACTCGGTAAACTTCAGCGCGTCGGCCAAAGCCGGGAAGCGCTGCGCCGGGGGCAATTGGCTGGCGGCTTGGGCGGCTTGCTGCACTTCGGGAGTTTGCAGCGGGGCGTTCATGGCCTCGAAATTCGTATAGACCTGCTCAACCAGCGGGAAGAACGCTTCCTTGGGAGCACACCGCACCAGCATGGTGAGCGGAATGTCCTGCGGGTGGATCGCAAAGCTGCGGTATTCATAGCTGACCCGGCCCGATGAAACGAATTCGCTGATCAGCGGCTGCATCCCCTCCTGTGCAAAGCGCGCGCAATGCGGGCACGACAGCGAGGCATATTCGATCAGCTTGATCGGGGCAGCAGGGTTACCCATCAGCATCCCGCCATCGGCGGTCGGCTGGACCGTCTCTTCCCATTTCTGCCCGGCGGGGGCCGCGATCTTGCCTACGGCATCGCCCTTCGGTGCGGAATCGGCGGCACCGTCCTTCTTGCAGGCGGCCAGACCGAGAACCAGCGGGGCGGCGGCGAACGCCAGCAGCATTTGGCGGGGGCGAAGAGCAGTCATGGGTCCTCACAATTCCTTTGGGGATCGAGTCGCTAGAGCTAGCCGGGATGGACCCGGCGATGAAGGATCGACCCGCGCTGAGGCGGGCTTCTCCACAGGTGAATCAGATTGTCGCGGGCGGCAACAGCGTCGCATTGATCAGCGGTTTGAGCTGCGCCCAGCCGTAGACGTCCTGCAACTTGCCATTGATCTTGAAACTGGGGGTGCCGTTGACCCCGTCACTCGCGGCCTGGGTGGTCATTGCGATGATTTGCTTGGCCTTCGCTTCATCGGCCAGGCAGGTGTCCAACTGGGCCGGAGCATAGCCGCGGCCCTGCATGATCGCGTAAAGTCCCATGTCGCGCGCGACCACCTTGCGCAGCTCGCTCTTGTTGGATTCAAGCTTTTGCCAGCGGTCCTTGTAAGTGGGATCTGTCGGTTCCTTGAACCAGGTGGTTTGCGCCGCCAGGATGGCATCGTTGTTGGCGTACCATTTGTCCTTGGTCCCGCAGGTCACCAGCAATGAAGCGATAAGGTCAAACTCGTTGCGCAGGAACGGCTGAAGTTCCAGCGAAACCTTGCCCGACCGGACCAGGCCGCCGCGCAGCTCGCCATGCGATTCCTCGTTGAAATGCGCGCAGTGCGGGCAAGTATAGGAAATGAATTCGACCACCTTCACCGGTGCCGCCGGATCGCCCAACAGCACCGAGCCGTCGGGATTGACCGCCACACGCTGGTCCAGCGCATTCGCGGTCGCAACAGCAGGTGCGTTGCGCTTGACTGGCTTGGCCGAAACGGAATTGCCCGGCAGCAACAGCATGCCCATGGCCAGGGCAGATACAATTGTCTTCATCGCTTTACAGGCTCGCATCGAGTTGGGGGCGCAGCTCCGACCATTCGGATGTATCGTCGAGCAGCTTGCCGTTGATAGTGAACGCCGGGGTTGACCGGATTCCCAAGGAATAGCCTTGCTGTGCCTGCTTGCCAAGCCGCTGGGCCAGGGCCTGGTCGGCCAGGCATTTGTCGGTGGTCGTCCGGTCATAGCCGCGGCTTTGCATGATCGCATAGAAATGGAAGTCGGTTGCAATCGCCTGGTTGCGCTGGACCAGCGTACCACTCACCCAGCGCTGCTTCTGTGCCGCGCTGGCATTGATCAACGGCTTCATCCAGGTGTTCTGGCTGCGCATGAAGGCTGCGTGGTTGAGGAAGAACTTCTCTTTTGGCCCACAATTGGTTAGCATCGCCACGGTCAGGTCGATCGGATCGCGCAGCAGATGCCGCACTTCGATCGAGACTTTGCCCGAAGAGAGGTAGCCGATCCGCAAGGGCGCTTCGGCTTCGGTGGTAAAGTGTGCGCAGTGCGGGCAGGTGTAGCTGATATATTCGGCCAGCTTCACTGGCGCGGCTGGGTTGCCCAGCACGTGGCTGCCGTCGGCGCCCAAGTTCACGACATAGTTCCACCCCACAGTCTTGGGGGCGGCTCCAGCGGCCGATGCCAGTGCGGCAACCGCCAGGAATGCAAATCCAGTCTTCACGTTTCGCCCTTCGTATTCTCATCGCCCAAACTGCGCGCCAGTGATTCGAGCACCGCGCGCAGTTCCGCGTCGCCGATATCGCGCAGGCTATCCCCCAGTTCGATCGGGATCGGGCGCAGCGATGGCGGCGAAGCGGAGCGCTTTGCAGCAGGTGGCGGCTTAACCTCACCTTGCCGAAGCTTGACCCGCGCGACCGCGTTATAACCAAAAAAGCGGTTCACTCGCTCGATGATCTCGGGAATCACGTGGCTGATCAGCGGGGCATGGGCGGGGACTACGACCAGTTGCAGGATCCCGCCGCTCTTCTCGCCTTGCGGAAAACGGATCGATTCCGGCATGCAGACCCGGGCGTGGCGTTCACCCACGATCTCGGGCCAGCGGGTCACCACGCTCGACTGGATGAAACCGAAACGGCGAAAGGCGGTCCGGCCGACTTCGGGCATCAATTCGGAAATCGGGCGTACTCCTGACCCGCGGGGGCGCTCATAGCGGCGCGGCTCTTTCTTTGGTGGCTTTCCGTCCCGTTCCATTTCAGCCCCGGCAATGCCATAGGCGGGCGATGGAAGCCAGCGCGCAGACTATTCCCGACAAGTTGCTGGCATGGTACGATACCAGCCATCGCAGCCTGCCCTGGCGTAGTCCGCCGGGTGCCCCAGGGCCTGACCCCTACCGGGTCTGGCTTTCGGAAGTGATGCTGCAGCAGACCACCGTGGCGGCGGTTGGGCCTTATTTTGAGAAATTCACCGCACGTTGGCCGACGCTGGCCGATCTCGCGGCGGCAGACGAAGCAGAGGTGATGGCTGCCTGGGCCGGGCTTGGCTATTACTCGCGGGCCCGCAACTTGATCGCCTGCGCGCGCGCTGTCGCCGCTGCGGGCGGGCAATTCCCGCAGCGCGAGGCTGAACTGCGCAAGTTGCCGGGACTGGGTGCCTATACTGCAGCAGCCGTGGCGGCGATTGCTTTTGGCGAGCGAGCGGCGGTGGTCGATGCCAATGTCGAGCGGGTCATTGCGCGACTGGAAGGGCTTGAGGAGTTACTCGTCACGGCTCGCCCAAAAATTCGCGATCGAGTTGCCGTGCTGACACCTGCCGATCGTCCTGGCGATTTTGCCCAGGCAATGATGGATCTGGGGGCGACGATCTGCACGCCGCGCGCGCCGCGCTGTCTGCTGTGTCCCTTGCAGGACGCGTGCAAGGGCCGCGCGTTGGGGCCTGAACGTTTCCCGGTCAAGGCGGCCAAGACGGCCAAGCCGCAACGCCGCGGCCGAGCCTTCTGGATTGCAGGTGATGGCAACGTCTGGCTGGTAACCCGCGAGGGCAAGGGCTTGCTGGCGGGAATGCGCGCGCTGCCTGACGATGGCTGGAGTGCGCGCAGCGACGGGCACGGCGGCGAACCACTCGACGGGCCGTGGCAGCCGGGCGGGGGGGTGCGTCACAGCTTCACCCATTTCGATCTCGATTTGCAATTGATGCTTTATTCGGGAAGCGATTGGGCTAGGCTGGGGACACAAGAGGGCGAATGGTGGCCGCTGGACCTGCTGGAACAGGCCGGGCTGCCAACGCTGTTCGCCAAGGCCGCTCGACTGGCCCTGGCGCAAGACTAGAACGATTGGGGAGAATTTCGTGGGAACAGAGCTGAACCGGCGCGAAATGCTGCTGCGTGGCGGCGGTATGGGGCTTGGTCTTGGATTGGTAGGGCTGCCATTCGAGGCCCTGCAAGCCCGCGCCGCGCAAATGGATTTGCCCGCAATCCGTGGCCTGATCGGCGGGCTGGTCGATGGCGGGAAACTGCCGGGGCTGGTGGCGTCAGTCGGGATTGGGAATGGCGCACCGCAATTCTATTCGCACGGAACGCTGGCTTTTGACAGCAAGACGCCGGTCGGTCCGGACTCGCTGTTCCGGGTCTATTCGATGACCAAGGTGATTACCGGCATGGCCGCGATGCACCTGATCGACCAGGGCAAGCTGCGGCTTGACCAGCCGGTGGCCGACATTCTGCCCAAGTTCGCGAAGATGCAGGTGCTCGACAGTGCCGATGCGCCGCTTGACCATGTTCATCCGGCGAAGAACCTGATCACCATGCGAAATCTGGTGACCCATACGGCCGGGCTCGGCTATACGATTGTCCAGACCGGACCGATCCAGAAGGCCTACCTGGCCGCAGGACTTGGTGGCGGGCGGATCAGCCGCAAGCCGCTTCCCGGACAGGATCCGGTCGTGCAGGCTCCCAGCCTGGCAGTATTCGCGGACCGGCTTGCCGAAATGCCACTGGTCTACGAACCGGGCAGCCAGTGGTCCTATTCGCTTGGGCTCGATCTGATGGGGCGGGTGATCGAGGTGGTCACCGGCATGCCGTTTGACCGGTACCTCAAGCAGACCATCTTCGATCCTTGCGGGATGCGCGATACCGGGTTTTGGGTGCCTTCAGCCAAGGCTGCGCGGCTGACCACCAATTATGGGGTCAAGGACGGCAAGACCGTCCCGATCGATCCGGGTCCCGATTCAGTCTATCTCGATCCGACACCGGTGCCATCCGGCGGGGGCGGACTGGTTTCGACCGCGCGCGACTATGACCGTTTCATGGCAATGCTCGTGGCCGGGGGCCTTTCGGGACGTCATCGGGTCCTGCCTGCCCGTGCGGTGGCGCTGGGCCGATCGAACCTGCTGCCTCCGGATGCGGTGACCAAGGGCACCTGGATGGAAGGCGCGGGCCACGGTGCCGGTGCACAGCTTGGACTGGGCGACAAGGCCGGAGTGCTGGGCTGGAGCGGCGCGGCGTCCACGGTGTTCCGGATCGACTTCAAACGCGGGATCCGCGTGGCGATCTATTCGCAGTGCATGCCGACCAACGTCTACGAGCTTTACGACAACTTTCCGAAGGCTGCGGGCAGCGACCTCGGCGCGCCGCAACTGGCGATTTAGGGAGAGGCCGGGAATGGACGATCAGTTCGAAATTTCACGCCGCGCGCTGTTCCGCAACGGCGGGCTGCTGGGCGCGGGGGCGGCGCTTTCGGCCTTGCCGCTGGGACGTACATTGGCCCGCGCGGCTGAGGCGGCCGGGATCGAAGCGCAGTGGCCTGCCGTCACTGCAATGGTCGATAAGTGGGTTCGTAGCCGCAAGATCTCGGGCATGATCGCGACCCTTGGCTGGAAAGATCAGGCCCCTGGCTACATCGCGCGCGGCCGCGAAGGCTTTGACGATCGCGATCCCGATGGCCCCGAAAGCCTGTTCCGTGCCTATTCGATGACCAAGCCGGTCACCGGCATGGCGGCGATGATGCTGATCGACGAAGGCAAGCTCAAGCTTGACCAGCCGCTCGCCGATTTCGCTCCCGAATTCGCGCAGATGCAAGTGGCGATCGACCCCAAGGTCAGCCTCGATGCGCGCCCGGCTAAGAGCCCAATCACGATCCGCCAACTGCTGACCCATACCAGCGGGCTTGGCTATGCAGTGGTGGGGAAGAACAAGGTGGGCGATGAGTTACGCCGCCTTGGCGTCAATCCCGGGATCATCTCGAAGCGCAAGATCAAGGGCGTCAACGATGGCCCGCCGGTTCCGGGTCCGGACGAGTTCCTGCGGCTTGCAGCAACGGTACCACTGGTCGCCGAACCGGGCACGAAGTGGTCCTATTCGATGAGCCTTGATGTACTTGGCCTGGTGATCGGCCGCGCGGCGGGGACCACATTCGAACAGTTCGTGAAGGACCGGATCTTTGGCCCCTGCGGGATGGCGAACAGCTATTTCCAGGTCCCGGCCAGCGCCTCACCGCGTCTGACGACCAACTATGGCTACTTCTTTGGCGCGCCGGTGGCGATCGATAAGCCGGGGCGTTCGGTTTATCAGGATCCGATCCCGTTCGCCTTTGGCGGTTCGGGGCTGGTGACGTGCCCCGCCGATTTCGATCGCTTCCTTGCGATGTTGGTAAACCACGGCATGGCCGGGACCACCCGGGTGATGAGCGAGGCGGCGGTGCGGATGGGCACCTCAAACCTGCTGCCCGATACCGCTGACCTTACCGGCACATGGGTGGTCGGCCAGCATTTCGGTGCAGGCGGGATTGTCGGTACTGGCAAGGACGAGGGTCTCTACGGCTGGTCTGGCGCGGCGGGCACGATCGGCTTCGCGCAGATGAAGCTGGGGCTTCGGACCAGCCTCTATGTCCAGTACATGCCGCAGGACAAACTGCCGATCCTCAGCGAGTTTCCCAAGGCGGTCGGCGCCGACCTGACCGCGTTGCAGGCGAAAAAGGCATGACCATCGGCGCGATCGCTTTCGCCGGGGCCGGGCTCGACCGCGCCGATCATTTGCGCTCCGATCCCGAAGCCATGGCCGGGCTGATGGACTGGCGCGCGCGGCTGCTCAAGCTCGATGGGCTTGATCCAGTGATCGATCCCGATGGTAACCTCACCTGGGGTAACCTGGCCGATGCCGCCGGGGATGCCGAACTGGTGTTCCTGGGTCTGGCCGGGGGCAAGGCCTGTTTTGCCGAGGTTTCGCCAGCCCTGCTGGGCAGCGTTGCCCCTGCCAACCCGCGGTTGTGGGCGGCGATGGCGGCGCTCGAAAGCGCCGAGCTGGCGACTTACGGCACGGCGCGTGCGCTGGTCGATTGGCATGCCCGCCACCGCTACTGTGCGCGTTGCGGCAATCCCACGCTGCTGGCCAAGGGTGGGTGGCAGCGCACATGCACCAACAACGTCTGCAAGGCCGAGCATTTCCCGCGGGTCGATCCGGTCACGATCATGCTGGTCGAACATGATGGACGCCTGCTGCTGGGCCGCCAGCCGCGCTTTCCCCCGCGGCGGTTTTCGGCGCTGGCGGGCTTTGTCGAGCCCGGCGAAAGCATCGAGGAAGCGGTTGCGCGCGAGGTTCAGGAAGAAGCCGGGATTGCGGTGCGCGATGTCACTTACGTCGGCAGCCAGCCCTGGCCGTTCCCATCCAGCCTGATGATCGGCTGCCATTCGCACGCGACAAGCGACGAGCTGACGGTGGACAAGACCGAGCTGGACGAAGCAGACTGGTTCACACGCGACGAAGTGGCTTATGCAATGGGCGGCGCCGAAGACGGCCGTTTCATCGCTCCTCCCCCGCAGGCGATTGCGCATCACCTGCTCAAATGGTGGCTTGCCCGATGACCGAACCAGCCAGACTGACCATCGACATCTATTCGGACGTAATGTGCCCCTGGTGCATCATCGGCTACAGCCAGCTGCAAAAGGGTCTGGCCATGCTCGAGGGCGAGGTTGAGGCCGAGGTCCGCTGGCTGCCGTTCGAGCTAAACCCCGACATGCCGCTGGAAGGCGAAGGCCAGAGCGAGCACGTGGCCCGCAAGTATGGCCGCACGCCCGAGCAGGTTGAAGCCAACCGCGGACAGCTGCTCGCGATCGGTGAGCGGACCGGCTATTCCTTTGCCTATTCCGGGGAAGGCGAGCCGCCCAAGGCGATGATCTGGAATACCTTCACTGCGCACAAGCTGCTCAAATGGGCGCTGGTTGAGGGCGGGGCAGAGGTCCAGAACCGGCTCAAGCTGGCGCTGTTCGACGCCCATTTTCAGCAGCGCCGCAACATGTCCGATCCCGAAGTGCTGGTTGATGTTGCCGCATCGGTCGGGCTCGATCCCGCTGGTGCCCGCGCCGCGCTGGATGATGACACGCTGGGCGTGATTGTCCGCCAGGAAGAAGCCCAGGCCTGGGACATGAACATCTCGGGCGTTCCCGCGATGGTTGTTCAGGGCAAGTTCCTGATCCCCGGCGCGCAAGAACCTGAAGTCTATGCCAATGCGCTGCGGCGGGTCGTGGCCAAGGGATTGGCAGCCGAGGCATGACCGGTTCTTACGAAGTCACCGCTGCGGTAATCACCGGCGGGGCCAGCGGAATCGGATTGGCAATCGCCGCTCGGCTGGCAACACAAGGTGCCCGGATCATCATCGCCGACTTGCCGGGCGAGCAGATGGATGCAGCCCTCGCGCAGCTGGTGGCGACAGGGGCCGATGCGCAGGGCATTGGCTGCGATGTCGCCGATCTTGCCCAGGTCGAGGCCTTGGCGCAGCAAGCCTTCGCTGCGCTGGGCCGGATCGACCTGGTGCTCAACAATGCCGGGGTCGGTGGTCCGCGTGGCAAGCTGTGGGAGGTCGATCCCGCCGCCGCGCGCCGCCACTTCGACATCAATTTCTGGGGCGTCTGGCACGGCTGCCGGGCTTTCGCCCCGCGCCTTGCCGCGCAAGAAAGTCCCAGCGCGATCTACAACACCGCCTCCGAAAACGCGCTGTTCTGTGCGGTGCCGCATTCGGGTGCCTATGTCGCCGCCAAGCACGCTGTGCTGGGGCTGACCGAAAGCCTGCGCGAGGACCTGCCCGATCACGTCCATGCCGGAACGCTGATCCCCGGCTGGGTCCACACCGCGATCGGCCCCGACGCGGTGATGCGCCACGGCATGGCGGCAGAGCGTTTCGCCGAGATTGTCGTGCCGCAGTTCGCGGCGCGCGAGCGGTTTGTTGTCGCGCATGCCTACAACGCGGTGCGGGTCCACGAACGGATCGATGCGCTCGACGCGGCCTATTCCGCCCACGCACCGCGCTACCCCGGCGATGACGAATACGACGTCCGCATCGTCGCGGCGCGAATGCGGGCGGCGCGTGGATCCTAAGCCGCAATCGCGCTGAACAGGCCTTCGTTCAACCATTGGGCAAACCACTGACCGAAGCGCGGAAGCTCTGTTTCGACAATCTGCCCGGCTGCCTCACCAAAACTGGCCCCATCGAGCAAGGGTTTGAGCGCCGCAAATTCGTTGGTTTCCAGCAAGCGGAAGTGCGGGGAGAGGTTCTTGCGCCAGACCAGCACCATGGTCGAAACGCTGGTCAAGGGCACCGGTCGTTCAGCCTCGCCATTGGCCAGCGCATGCCACAGCGCGGCAAGATCGTGCGTGGCCTTGCGCGATGCCAGACCGGCGGCTGGGGTCAAGCGCAAGTGCTCCCAATCGGCTTCATCTAGCCCGGCGGCGGCGAGGGCTTCCGGGGTCAGCGTTTTATTTTCGGGCGCGGCGAAGGCCTGCTGCATGTGCCATTCCAGCCAGGCCAGTTCGGCGACCTCGGGATCATCGGCGAACAGCGCTTCCAGCGTCTCGGGAAAGTCCGCGCCATAGGCATCAAGCGTCCATGATTGCGGGGGGTGGGTGAGGATGTGGTGAGTTGACGCCAAATCGAACATCTCCTCGCCGACCCAGCGCCGGGTCCGCTCAAAGCTGACCGCCAAGGCATCGGCCAGGCGCCCGCGATAGGCGTTGCGGTAGATCGCCATGCCAAGGCTGATGGGAGGCGCATCGTCGTCAGCGGCGATCTCGGCGACGAAGGCGCGCTGGCTCTCGAGCAGGCTCATGCCGGCACGCTCGCTGCTTCGCGGGCCAGATCCAGTTCAGCGAGCAGTTCGCCCAGCGGCGGAATGGCATCGTCGCGCTCGATCATTGTCGCGCAGGCTCCGAAGCGCTCGATTGCCTGGGCATAGAGCGCCCAGACCTCGGCGCAGACCAGTGCGTCGTGGGTGTCGATCAACATGCCCTCAGGGCCCTGACTGTGGCCTGCCAGGTGGATCTGCCGAACCCGGTCACGCGGGATTGCGCCTAGAAATTCAAGCGGATCGAAGCGATGGTTCACACTCGATACGAAAACATTGTTGACGTCGAGCAGCAAATAGCAGCCGCTCTCTTCAGCCAGCAGGCGCAAGAATTCCCACTCGCTCAGCGTGCTTTCCGGGAAGGTCACGTAGCTCGAGGGATTCTCGACTAGCAGTGGGCGCTCAAGCATGTCCTGCGCCAGTTTCAAGTTGGCGACACAGGTGGCGAGCGCCTCTTCGGTGTAGGGTAGCGGCAGCAGGTCGTGCGAATTGTGGCCGGGAACGCCGGTCCAGCACAAGTGGTCCGAAACCCACAAAGGTTGGACCCGGTCGGCCAGCAATTTGAGTTCCAACAGGTATTCGCGGTCGAGCCCCTGGGGCGAACCCAGCGACATCGAAACCCCGTGCATGATCACCGCATGCCGTTCGCGCACCGCATCGAGCGTGCGCATCGGCCGCCCCCCACAGGCCATGAAGTTCTCCGAGATGATCTCGACGAAATCGACCTTCTGCTCCGCACTCAGGAAGTCGCCGTGGTGCTCCTTGCGCAGGCCCAGGCCGAAGCCGGTGAAGGGTGGGATGGTTTCGGACATCGATTCTCAGTTTCAAAGGGGGTGGCCCGGCCGGCCTGAGGGGGGCAAAGGGAACCGACCGGGCCGAGGGGGCTCTTAGTTGAGGTCGCCGATGGTGCCGCCGGCCTTGAGGCAGGCGTTGGCCGCCATGGCCTTGAAGCCGTGGCCCTTGCACACGTTCATGCCCTTGCATTCGTGGTCGGTGGTCTTGCAGTCGGCAGTGCCCTTGCAGCTGTTGACGCCGTAACAGTGGACAGTGTCGGTGCCGTTCACCGCGGCGCCGCTGCTGCCAGTGGGCGGGGTAGCGGCGGCAGCCATGGCGGCCAGAGCGAATGCGGCGGCGGTTGCGGTAAAGGTGGTGGCGGTCTTGATGGGGGTCATGTTGAGTCTCTCCGAAATGGGTTTGTGCCGGGGTGGCACTAGTCAATTCGAAGGGGGCTGCCGTCCGGTTACAGCAGGCGGGCGAAATTTTTTTGGCACTGCGCTGTAACCGGCGCATGATGGGATGCGAATTGGCTGGTACCTGCCGCAGTGGCGGCGGGCATTCGACACGGGAGACATCCTATGAAACCTGCCAAAACCACCGCCGCGATCGCCGGGCTGGCCCTTGCCGCGCTGGCTACTGCCGCCAGTGCCGGCAACACCCCCGCCAAGCCGATGGAAAAGTGCTATGGCATTGCCAAAGCTGGCAAGAACGATTGCAAGGCTGGACCTGGCACCAGCTGCGCGGGCAGCTCGACCCGCGACTACCAAGGCAATTCCTGGAAGCTGGTTGCCAAAGGTACTTGCCTGACCACCAAGACCCCCAAGGGCCACGGCACGCTGGAGCCGCAGGCATGAGCATGATGGCTGCCACGCTCACGCGCTACGATGCCGCTACGCGCTGGCTTTCCGGCAGGCTACCGGAAAGCCTGCTGCTCGCCTTCGTCCGCGTGGTGCTGGGCGGGATCTTCTGGCGTTCCGGCCAGACCAAGGTTGTCGAGGGAACCTGGTTCCAGCTGACCGACACCACTTATGAGCTGTTCCGCACCGAATATGCCGGAGTGCCGATCCTGCCGGCCGAAGTGGCGGCGGTGATGGCCAATGCCGCCGAACATGTCCTGCCCGCGCTACTGCTGGTCGGTCTGTTCACGCGCGGCGCGGCGCTGGGTTTGCTGGGCATGACGCTGACGATCCAGTTCTTCGTTTTTCCCGACGCCTGGTGGCCCGAGCATTCGCTGTGGACGGCCCTGGCTCTGGTCCTGATCCTGCGCGGCGGCGGGCTGTTCAGCCTCGACGCACTTCTGGCCCGGAGGCGCGCTTGATCGTCGACGAAGCCAGTCTGTCCCGCCTCGCGGGTCTGGCCCAGCGCGGCGACAAACAGGCCTATGCGGCTCTGCTTGGCGCCGCGCGGCACTGGCTGGCGCGCTATTTCCGGACCAAGACGCTGCCGCACCAGATCGACGATCTGGTTCAGGACACGCTGCTGTCGCTGCACCGCAAGCTGGCGAGCTATGACCCCGAGCGACCGTTCATGCCCTGGCTGGCGGCAATCGCGCGCTACCGCTTCGTTGACCATTTGCGGCTGGTCTATCGCCAGGCCGAGGACGAACTTGATGCCGACCATGCCGCGCTGGACAGCGATGAGCCCGCGATCACCGCGCGGATCAGCCTGGAACGCCTGTTCGAAAGCCTGCCCGCAGCGCAGCAGCGCGCGATCGAGCTGGTCAAGATCGAAGGCCTGTCGGTCAGCGAAGCCTCGGCCAGTTGCGGCCAGAGCGAAAGCCTGATCAAGGTTAACATTCATCGCGGCCTCAAACGCCTTGCCGCAATCGTAGAAAGAGCCTGACGCGATGCCCCAATCCACCGACGATCTGATTGCCGGGCTGGTCGAAGAGCTCGAACCCGTACCGCCGTTGCAGCAAAGTCGCGGCTTGGTGCTGGCGCTTGGCGCGCTGGTGCTGGGCACAGCCGGGATGCTGCTGACCTATGGCCCGCGCGCGGATATTGTCGCCGGGCAGCCAGATGCGATGCTGCTGCTCAGTTCCGGGCTGTTTCTGGTGCTGGGTCTCGCCTCGTCGTGGGCGGTGGTCGACATGGCCCGCCCGGCCGTCGGCATGCGCCGCGAAAGCTGGGGCTGGACCGCGCTGATGGCCGCCGTGCTGCCGCTAGCCGCGCTGGGCACGATGGCTTCGGCCTGGATGCACGGTCAGCCCAGCGGGCTCGACAGCGATGGCATCAATTGCATGCGTTTCGGGCTTGGCTGGTCGCTGCTGACCTTTACCGCGCTGACCCTGTGGCTGCGGCGCGGCGCGCCGATGCTGTTGACACGGGCCGGCCTGCTGACTGGTGTTGCCGCCGGATCGGCCGGAATTTTCGCGGTTTCGCTGTTCTGCCCGCACAACGATCTGGTTCATATCGGGGTGTGGCACGGACTGACCGTGGTGCTGGCCGGGCTGCTCGGCCGGATCGCGGTGCCGCGGCTGATCGCGTGGTAGGCGCCTAGACCAGCCCCAACCGCGCCAGGTCAGCCGCCAGTTTGCCTGGCATGGCATCCCCGGCAACCTCTCCGGCCGCCAGATCGCGTGGGGCGTCTTCGTCGCTGAGATAGCGCCAGCCCTGGTGCGCGCGGTGGGGTTTGGGCAGGACGTCGATCAGTTGGCACGAGATCACAATGTGGGTGCGCCCGCCTTCGGCTTCCTCAAAACCCAGGATTTCGCTGCGCGCGACCAGCTGGCGTTTGAAGATCCAGAACAGCGATCCGCCGATCAGCTCGGCATGGCGCTTGGGCAAGTAGCGGGTGGTCAGCTTCGCCACTTCGCCCCGGTCCGCGAACCAGCCGTGCATTTCCTCAAGCGAGGTGGCCTTGAACGCCACCTTGGTCATATGCAGCGGCATCAGGCGAGCCCGCTCAGTACCGCCAGGCCCAGGAACGAGAAGAAGCCCATCACGTCCGTCGTCATGGTCACGAACACTGCCGAAGAGACCGCCGGGTCGATCTTGAGCCGCTCAAGCGTGACCGGCACGAGGATCCCCGCGGAACCAGCCATCAGGTTGTTGATCAGCATTGCCGCCGCGATCACCGCGCCCAGCAGCGGATTGCCGAAAATCAGTCCAACTCCCAGCCCGATCATTCCGCCCAAGGCCAAGCCGTTGACGCTGGCGATCGCGAACTCGCGGCCGATCATCTTCCAGGTGTTCGAACTTGTCAGCTGGTTGGTGGCGAGTGCACGGACGGTCACCGCCAGGGTCTGGGTGCCAGCATTGCCGCCCATTCCAGACACGATCGGCATCAGCACCGCGAGCAGCGCGAACTTTGCGATCGCACCCTGGAACAACCCGACCACGCTGGAGGCGATCACCGCAGTGCCAAGGTTGACCACCAGCCAGGTCAGGCGGGTGCGTACGGTCAGGTGGATCGGCTCGTTGATATCGCCATCGCCCGCGCCCGAAAGCAGCAGCACGTCTTCGCCGGCTTCTTCCTGGATGATGTGGACGACGTCATCGACCGTGATCTGGCCGACCAGCCGCCCATCCTCGTCAACCACCGCAGCCGATATCAGCGCGTATTTCTGGAACCGCAGCGCGACTTCTTCCTGGTCCATCCCGACCGGGATCAGCGTCTGCTCGCGGGTCATCACATCGGTAAGCGCAATGTGGCGCGGGGTGCGCAGGATCCAGCTGAGCGCGCAGGAGCCGAGCGGATGGTGGCGCGCATCGACGATGAACACTTCCCAGAACTCGTTGGCGAGATCCTGGTTGTCGCGCAGGAAATCGATCAGGTCACCGACGGTCATGTGTTCAGGAACCGCAACGAAATCGCGGCTCATCAAACGTCCGGCGGACTCTTCGGGATAGGACAGCGCGCTCTCGATCGCGGCGCGGTCCTCGGGTTCCATTTCGGCCAGGACGGCTTGCTGGTCCTCCTCGTCGAGATCTTCCAGCATCGCCACCGCGTCGTCGGTGTCGAGCAGTTCGGCGATATCGGCGATCTCGCCCGCGGGCAGCGATTCGACCAGCAGCTCTCGGACGTGATCGTTGAGCTCGGCGAAGACTTCCGAGCCCATCAGGTCGCTGATCGCCTTGGCCAGCGCCGGGCGCTCGTCAGCATCAATCAGCTCGAACAAGTCGGCGACGTCGGCCGGGTGAAGCGGCTCAACCAGTTCATAGACCTGATCGGTCTCGCCCGCCTCGAGCGCTTCGCGGACTTTGCGGACGAAGTCCTTCTTCAGCGTGTTTTCCTCATCGAGGCTGTCTTCAGCTCGCGCGGCAACGACAGCGTCGAGCGCCTCGTCCTGCACCGCGTCAAGGAGTTCCTCGGGAGTCATGCCGGGAGGTCTAGGCCCGTGTTTGCCAAAAGCAACCCGGTCCAACGCCGGGGCGTGACTTTGTGCCCAAGCTCCCTATATCGGGGCGCAAATCATCAGGAGACCACCACAATGTCCGAATACCTTACCCTGTCGCTGTCGAGCGGCGGCGACGTCAAGATCAAGCTGCGCCCGGACCTGGCCCCCGGCCACGTCGCGCGGATCGTCGAGCTGGCCAACGAAGGCTTCTACGATGGCGTCAAGTTCCACCGTGTGATCCCTGGCTTCATGGCCCAGGGCGGCTGCCCCAACGGCACCGGGATGGGCGGCTCTGACAAGCCCGACCTCCAGGCTGAATTCAACAACGAACCGCACGTGCGCGGGGTCTGCTCGATGGCCCGCACCAACGCGCCGCACAGCGCCAACAGCCAGTTCTTCATCTGCTTCGACGACGCGACGTTCCTTGACCGTCAGTACACCGTCTGGGGCGTGGTCGAAGAAGGCATGGAGCACGTCGACAACCTGCCCAAGGGCGAGCCCCCGCGCGAGCCTGGGGTGATTGTGAAGGCGACGGTTAGCTAAATTCCTCCCCGGCACGGGGAGGGGGACCACCCGTAGGGTGGTGGAGGGGTACGCGCGAGTGATCCTTGACTCGCCGGTCAGCACTGGTGCTGCCCTTCACCATCGGGACCACTCGCCCGTGCCCCTCCACCATCCCTGCGGGATGGTTCCCCTCCCCTAAAGGGGAGGGATGCGCCGCGCCTTCAGCACCACGATCTTCGGGTCCAGCATCTGGCCCTTCATCACCCCCTCGCCCTTGGTGGGGGAGCGCGGGCTGTCATAGATCTTGCGGACCACATCCATGCCTGAAACCACGTGGCCGAACACGGCGTAACCGGCCTGGGCTTCGGGATCGGCGCTTTTGGGATCGGCATCGAAACTGGTCAGGTCGGACAGCAGGATGCTGAAATCGGCCCGCGCGGTGCCCGGTGCGTTGCGTGCCATCGATAGCGTTCCGGCCTTGTGGGTAAGGCCAGTCACGCTGGTCGGTTCATGCGCGATCGGCGGCAACAGCTTCTGTGGAAATTCATTGAGCCCGCACTGGATCAGGCCGTTGGGCTCGGTTCCCCAAGGCAGATGCATCGCGCGGTAGAACACCATCCCGTCATAACGCTTGCTTTCGACATAGCGCATGATGTTCTTGACCGTGATTGGGGCATGCTTGTGGTCAAGTTCGACCACAATCGAACCCAGCGTGGTGACCAGCTCGACCTGAACTGTGTCTCCCAGCGGCGGCGGGGGAGGGGGAGGCGGTGCAGACTTGCCCTTGGGCTTCGGCTTCACGGCACCGGTCAGCGTCAGGAGCGCTGCGGGCAGGGCGGAAAGAACGAATCGGCGTTTCATGGTCCGATGATGCAAGAGCATCGGGTGACTTGCCAGCGCCCTTGTAAAGGCGTTCCCCTACTCCGTTGGTGGTGAGGAGGGACTGAGCTTGTCGAAGGCCCGTCTCGAACCACTGCGCCCGCACGCAAGTCCTTCGAGACGCGCCTTCCCCTTCGACAGGCTCAGGGTCAGCCGCTCCTCAGGACGAACGGGAATTGGCGAAGGACAGCTTTGTCAAAGCCCCGCTTTCGAAATCCAGTCATGGAAGATTCGCACGCTCCGGACCTCCAGTGCGTGCGGGCGGCAGATGAACCAGTAGGAATAGGGGCTTTCCACCTCGACATCGAACAGCCGGGCCAGCCGCGGATCGTGGCTGCGGTGGAAGTGGTCGTCGTGCATTATCGCTACGCCCAGGCCGTTGGCCGCGGCCTCAAGGATCATCTGACCCGAATCGAAATGATCGATCGCGGCCGGCTCCAGCCTGGGCATGCCCAGCGCCTGTTTCCAGGCGGCGAAACTGTCGGGCAATTCGGTGTGGACCACGAAGGTCTGCCGGGACAGTGCTTCCTCGTCGGGCTCGGGGCCGATCTCTTCGGCCAGCGCCCTGGAGGTAAAGGCATAGACCCGGTTGTGATCGAGCCGCACCGCGTGGAACATCGGATCGGGCTGTTTGGCCAGCACGATCGCCGCATCAAGCGTGTCGCCAACCCGGTGGTCGAGGTGCGGGCTGGTATCGATATCGATGTGGAGACGCGGGTGGGCTTTGCGCAGTTCGGGCAGGCGCGGGAACAGCCGCTGGGTGCCGAACAGCGGCAACACGCCCAGGTGCAGCCGCAGCACCTTGCTGTTTTCGACCTGGCCTTCGACCGCAGCAGCAAGCTCGTCAAATTTGGGGCTGACCGCATCGTAAAAGGCCTGGCCTTCATCGGTCAGCCGCATTGCCTGATGCTGGCGCGTGAACAGCCGCTTGCCGATGAACTCTTCGAGCGCGGCGACCCGGCGTGACAGCGCGGAGGGGCTCAGCCCCAGTTCGTCGGCGGCGGCACGCGCGCTACCCAGCCGGACGATCCGAACGAACGCCTCGATCGCACGAAGGGGTGGGAGGCGGCGGATGGCCAAGGATCAGTCTTCCGAAGTTTCGTCCTGGGGAGCAGGCGGGTGAAGACGCAGACGGGTAACGCGTTTTTCATCGCCTGCAACAACTTCCAGCGTCCAGCCACTGTCATGCTCGAGCATTGCGCCGACACAAGGCACCTGGCCGGCCAGCACGAAAGCAAGGCCGCCCAAGGTGTCGATGTCTTCCTCTACCACGCCCAATCGCGGATCGATTGCCGCGCCGACATCGTCAAGCTCGGCCCGGGCATCGGCTTCCCACATGCCTGAATCGAGCGGAACCAGCATCGCCTCTGGCGCATCGTCGTGCTCGTCCTCGATCTCTCCGGTGATTTCCTCGACCAGGTCTTCGAAAGTGATGATCCCGTCAGTGCCCGAATATTCATCGACCACCACCGCCAGATGGACGCGGCTGGCGCGCATGTCGTTGAGTACGTCGAGCGCGTTGCGGGCCTGCGGCACGAACAGCGGCTGGCGCAACAGCGTGGTCCAATCCTTGGGCGATTTACCGCTGGCCAGGAACGGAAAGACGTCCTTGATCAGCATCATGCCAATAATTTCGTCGAGCGTATCTGCATAGACCGGCAGGCGCGAATGGCCGTGTTCGGCAAAGGCCGCGACCACTTCGTCCCAGGTCGCGCTTTTGGGGAGCGCAATGATTTCGCCGCGCGGGATCGCGACATCGTCGGCATCGTGCTCGCTGAAATGCAGCAGGTTGCGCAGCATTTGCCGCTCAAGCGGGGAGAGGTCGCCTTCCGCATCCTCACCGCCGTCTTCCTCGTGCTCGTCGATGGCTTCTTCCAGCTGCGCGCGCAGCGACTGGTCCGGCTCGGCCAGGTTCCTGAGGCGGCGCACCATGCTCGCCAGCCAGTTTCTACTGTCTCCGTCTCCGGAAGCTGTGTCGGCCATGGCCGTACTGAAATCCCTATGCCTAATCGTGGTCGCCATATGGGTCGGCAATGCCCATCAGCGCAAGCGCCTTTATTTCGAGGCTTTCCATTGCCCGGGCGTCTTCGGGCGAGGTTTCGTGGTCATATCCGGCCAGGTGGAGCAGGCCGTGGATGATCAGGTGCGCGGTGTGGTGTTCCAGGCTGGTGCTTTTTTCGGAGGCTTCACGCTGGCAGGTTTCAAGCGCCAGCGCCAGGTCGCCGAGCAGTTCGGGCGGGCCTTCGGGGGCGAGGGCCAGCAGATCGTCGCGCTCCAGCATCGGGAACGAGAGCACGTTGGTCGGCTTGTCTTTGCCACGCCATTCGCGATTGAGCGCGTGAACCTCGGCGTCATCGGCGAAAAGGATCGAAGCAGAGAGGCGGGGATTCGCAAGCCCGGGTGTGATCCGGGCGAGAGCGGCACCGGCGCGCTCCGCCAGATCCTCCCAGTCAGGCGGGGTTGGCCAGGGGGCTTCGATGGAAGTTTCGAGATTCACGACATCTCCGTCGCAACTCTCGGTGATCTAGTCAAAGGTATCAATTTCCCGCTTGCGCATTTTCTGATGCTTTCGCCCGTTCATTCCGCCGCGGATCAAGGCTGCGATGAGTGCCGGCAGAATCGCAAACAGGCCAAGCGTAACGATCAAGGTCAGAATGGCGAGGACGACCCTCAATCCTCGCGTCCCTCATAGGCCTCGACAATCCGCCCCACAATCGGGTGGCGCACCACGTCGGCCACGCTGAACCGGGTGATGGCAATGCCTTCCACGCCGTCCAACCGGCCGACTGCATCGTTAAGCCCGCTCATTGCCGGGCCGCCGGGGATATCGACCTGCTTGGGATCGCCGCAGACCACCATTCGGCTGTTCTGGCCGAAGCGGGTGAGGAACATCTTCATCTGCTCGCGCGTGGTGTTCTGCGCTTCGTCGAGGATGATGAAGCTGTCGGCCAGTGTGCGCCCGCGCATGAAGGCGATCGGCGCAATCTCGATCTCGCCGCTGGCGAGGCGCCGCTCGACCTGTTCGGGCGGCATGCAATCGTAGAGCGCGTCGTAAAGCGGGCGCAGGTACGGATCGACCTTTTCCTTCATGTCGCCGGGCAGGAAGCCCAGCCGCTCACCCGCCTCGACCGCCGGGCGGCTGAGGATCAGGCGCTGGACCGATCCGGTGATCAGCTGGCTGACGGCTTGCGCCACCGCGACATAGGTCTTGCCGGTCCCGGCCGGACCGAGCGCGAAGATCACGTCCTTTGATGCCAGCGCGCGCATGTATTCGACCTGGGTCGCGCTGCGCGGCACGATCGTTTTCTTGCGGGTGCGGATCATGATCGGCGGGGCGCCGTCATCGCCGCTGACGATCCCTTCCAGAGTCGGTTCGGCCGACATTGCGATGATCGATTCGACCGCGCCGGCATCAAGCTCATGCCCCTGGGTCAGGCGCTGGTGCATTGCTTTGAGCACATCGCGGGCCCGGCCCACGGCGTCTTCGGGCCCTTCGATCTGGGCGCGGTTGCCGCGGGCGGAAATGAACACGCCCAGGCGGTTTTCGATCTGGACCAGGTTGGCGTCGAACTGCCCGAACAGCGCGCCAAGGATCGTGGCTTCTTCGAACTCAAGTTCGGCCCGGGCGCGGCGCGGCGCTTCGGGACGGGTGGGCGCCTCGTGATAGGCGCGAGCAGGTTTACGGGCCATGCGCTCCTTTCGCTGGGGGCCAAGGGTTGGCCCTGAGTCGAGAGGATAGGCCGCGCGATGTTACACGCAAGCGACCATGGGCAAGCTGACGGTGGAAAAGCGGTCAGGCGTGTGCCTGATGCAACAGGCGGGCCGAAAGTGAGTTGGCTCCGGCCTCGACCAGTTCCACCTCGACCAGGTCGCCAATCGCGGCATTGCCGGTGAAGTGAACCGACTGCAGCCAGGGCGACTTGCCCAGCCACTGGCCGTCATACTTGCCCTTTCGTTCGACCAGCACCTGGCAGCGCTTTCCAACCGAGGCCTGGTTGAAGGCGAGCTGGGTGGTGTTGAGCGCGGCCTGGAGGCGCTGAAGCCGTTCGTCCATCACCGGCATCGGCACCTGGCTGTCCATCGTCGCGGCCGGGGTGCCGGGGCGGGGGGAGTATTTGAAGCTGAAGCACTGGGCGTAGCCGACCGCTTCCACCAGCCGCAGCGTGTCTTCGAATTCGGCATCGGTCTCACCAGGGAAGCCGACAATGAAATCGCCCGACAAGGCGATGTCGGGCCGCACCGCGCGGACGCGGTTGAGGATCTCGAGATAGCTCGCCGCGGTGTGGCTGCGGTTCATCGCCTTGAGGACGCGGTCGGACCCTGATTGCACCGGCAAGTGCAGGAATGGCATCAGTTTGGGTACATCGCGGTGCGCGTTGAGTAACGCTTGTGTCATATCGGCCGGGTGGCTGGTGGTATAGCGAATGCGCGCCAGCTCGGGGATCGCGGCGAGCGCCTCTATCAGCTTTTCCAGCCCCCGATTGCTGTCATCTCGCCAGGCGTTGACGTTCTGGCCCAGCAGCGTGATTTCCTTCGCGCCGGCTTCAACTAGTTTCTTCGCTTCATCGACCAGCTCATTGTACCCACGCGATACTTCTGCGCCGCGAGTGTAAGGAACGACGCAGTAGGTGCAGAACTTGTCGCAGCCTTCCTGCACGGTCAGAAACGCGCTTGGTCCAACTTTGCGCCGCACCGGGAGGACGTCGAACTTGGTCTCGGCCGGCATGTCGGTATCGACCGAGCGGCGACCCTCGACAGCCTCTGAAATCATCGCTGGAAGTCTATGATATGCTTGCGGTCCGACCACCATCGAGACCGAAGGTGCCCGCGCCATGATCTCCTCGCCTTCGGCCTGGGCCACGCACCCTGCCACGGCAATCAGCGGGGCAGTGCCATCCTCGCGCCGCAACCGGCCGATGTCGGAATAGACCTTCTCCGCCGCCTTTTCCCTGATGTGACAAGTGTTTAGGACGACAAGATCTGCCTCCTCACCTTCGGGCGCGGGCTGGATGCCCTGCGCGGCCAGCAGCTCGGCCATGCGCTCGCCATCATAGACGTTCATCTGGCAGCCGAAGCTTTTGACCCGGTAGGTCCTGGGGTGCGGGGTAGGGCGCATGGGGAGCGGCCTATAGCGGTCTTGGCCGACGATTCAAACCTCTGGTCAAACCTCTGCCTTGGGCGCGACGTAACCGACCATCGGCAGATCATAGCGGAAAGGACGCAGCGGCTTGCCCAGCGACTTGAGCAGCCGCGCCTCGATCTGGCGGCGCGCTTCCGCGGCAATCGCCTTGCGCCCACCGAAATCGTGCGGATCGAATGGATCGAGGAAATAGACGTCGACCGGGAATGTCCCGCGCCGGGCGAAAATTCGCCGCGCGTTGTTGAGCCCGGTCTCCTGGTCAAGCCAGGCGATCCACTCAGCGACCGGCCCATAATCAATCACGACCGGCTGGACCAGCATTCCGGGTGGCGGCGGTTCAAGGACCGAGATAATCGAGGTCTTGAACGGCAGCAGTGAGTGCCCATCGGTCACAGTGCCTTCGGGAAATATCACCACCGACCAGGTATCTGCCAGTGCTTCACGCAGCGTGTTGATCGTCTCGGCGATATTCATCTTCGCCTCGCGCCTGGTGAAGACCGTCCGGTTGAGCCGGGCCATCCAGCCCAGAATTCGGAACTCGCCAATCTCTGCCCGGGCAACAAAGGCCGATCCGGTTATCCCGCCCAATACCGGAATGTCGAACCACGAAACATGGTTGGGCATAAAGAACACATCGCGTCTGAGCGGCACCCCATGAATCCGTACCCGGGCGCCGATCACCCATGCTGCCCAGCGCAGGAACACCATCGGGAAGGGCGAGCCATACTTGATCAGGCGGAACAGATAATGCAGCGGCACCACCACCAGCATGGCCAAAACCAACAAGGCAGAGCGACCAAGGATACGCAGCTCGCCAGCCAGCCCCACGGGTAGCGGGGTTCCGGCGGCATGTACCGGAATGGCTTCGTCCGAATCGAAAGCGATGCGTGTGGGCATCCTAAGGCTGCTTGCGCACGAAGGGATAGCGCAGTTGCGGCAGGTACCCGTTCGGCACTTCCTCGGGCACTCCATAGCCGCTCGGCCACTTGCCTTCGGGGAAGTAGTAGGTGCCGAACAGGCGGTCGAGCAGCGGGAAGTGGATCGCGAAGTTCTTGTCCACGCCTTCGGCTTCGATCGCGTGATGCCAGTGATGGAACCGCGGGACGACCACCCATTTGCCCAGCCAGTCGAAATCGCCGCGCAGATTGGCGTGGACCAGCGAGGCATAGACATAGACCAGTCCGACATAGGCTTGCATCACCGAGGGCAGGAAGCCCAGGGTCAGCAAGGGCAGCGAGGTAACTCCGCGCAGCAGAACGATTTCTATGAAGTGCATGCGCGCGCCCGCCAGCCAGTCCATCGACTTGGCGCTGTGGTGGACGGCGTGGAATCCCCACAGGAAGGGAATGCGGTGGAACATTCGGTGGAACCAGTATTGGGCGAGATCGGTCAGCACCATCGCCAGCACAAACTGCACCAACCACGGTAACCCCGCGATACTTGCACGTACACCAGACAGCCACTCAAAGTGCCCATTGATGTAACTCGACGGTGCCAGGGCGAGGAAAGTAATGACCTGCACCAACATCGAGCTGATCAGGTAGTAAAACAGGTCTTCGTTCCACTCGGGACGGAACAGCCGTTGGTCACGGCGGTGCGGCAAAAAGCGTTCGAGCGGCGCGAACATCAAGCCGGTCGCAACCATGTTGACCGCGAAGAAATCGAGCCCGAAGAAGATACCCCAGTTATTGCTTTCATGCGGCTGGACATTGGCTCCGCCCAGGATCGAGGCTGTGAGCGTTGTCAGTAGTGCGGTCAGGCCCAGTGCCTTGCGTGGGCGCAGGATCAGGCTGAGCAGGGCCAGGCCATAGGCGGCCAGCAAAGTCACATGGACCAGTGCGCGAAACCCCACCCAGTCTCGCAGTGCCGCCAATTCGGGCATGGCAAAGCTCATCTGCCAGCGCAGCGCAGCCACAAAGCTCAGCCCGATCACCGCCAGAACGATGGCGAAAAAGCCTGAAAACCAACCGCTGCCAAACCCGCGTACGGCGGGCGGTGCCTCGAGGTCATGGACCAGTTGTTCGCGGAAACTCTTCATTGGTCGTGGTGCTCCCCGTTTGAAATGCGATCAGCCGGCCAATTCGCGCAGGATTGCCTCGCGCGCGGCCTGGGCGATGGTCTTGCGGTTTTCGAGCGCCTTGCCGGTCAGCGGAGGCAGGAAGTGAACTTCCACCCGCAGCGGACTGCCCCGCGCAAGGATCCGCAGAAAATTGTCGAGTCCGTGCTCTTCGCCCACCCAGGCGATCTGCGCGGCTGCGGAGCCGTAATTCAGCAGCACCGGCTGGATCGTGATCCCCGGCGGTAACGGCTCGAACGCGGACAGCAGCGAGCTCTTGAAAGGCAGCAATCCGGTACCGTCGCTGGTGGTGCCTTCCGGGAAGATCGTCAGCGCCCCGGTATCGGTCAGCGCCGTGCGCACGTCTTCGACCTGCTGTGCGACACTGGCGCGGTCATGGCGGGCAACAAAGACCGTGTCGGCCATCTTGCACAGCCACTTGAGCAGCGGCATCGCGGCTAGTCCATCGTGCCCGACAAAGGCTGTGCCAGATGCGGCGGCGAGCGCCGGGATGTCGATCCAGCTGACGTGGTTGGACAGCAGGAACACCCCGCCCGGTGCCTTGCGGCCTTTGTAGGCAAGGTCAACGCCAGCGATCCACGCCACCCCCGCCAGGAACATCCGCGGCCAGGGGTTGTGGCGACTGAACAGGCGGTGGACATAGTAAAGCGGCACGCAGGCAAGCAGTAGTAGCGCCATGCAGGCGATGCGGATCGCCGCGCGCAGCCAGCCGGTCAAGGAAATGCGCCGCACACGAACCAGCGCGATTGCCATCAGTTATCGCGCTCCAATCGAACTCCGTAAAGTTCCATGCGGTGATCGACCAGTCGGTAGCCAAGTTTCTCAGCAATCTGGCGTTGCAGCGCTTCGAGTTCGGGATCGACGAATTCGATCACCTTGCCGCTTTCGACGTCGATCAGATGATCATGATGGGCTTCAGGCGCAGCTTCGTAACGTGAGCGACCGTCGCCGAAGTCATGCTTGTCGAGAATTCCGGCCTCTTCGAACAGGCGGACCGTGCGATAGACAGTGGCGATCGAGATCTTGGGATCGATCGCCACCGCGCGTTCGTGAAGGCTTTCGACGTCGGGGTGGTCCTTTGCCTCGGACAAGACCCGCGCGATTACCTTGCGCTGCTCGGTAATCCGCAGGCCGCGTTCGGCGCAAAGCGCTTCGATATCGATCGGTTGTTGCACGAAAGGTTTGGTCCCGAATGAAATGCCCCGCCGATCATAGACCGGCAGGGCGATTCTTCAACCTTGCGACTAGCGCGAAGTTCAGGCGGCTTTTTTGCGGCCGCGCTTCACGCCCGGTTTGCGGCCCAGGCCGATCTTCTTCGCGAGTTCGCGACGCTTTTCGGCATAGTTGGGGGCAACCATCGGATAGTCGGCGGGCAGGTTCCAGCGCGCACGATACTGATCCGGGGTCAGGCTGTAATGCGTCATCAGGTGGCGCTTCAGCATCTTCAGCTTCTTGCCGTCTTCGAGGCACACAATGTAATCCGGCTTGATCGAAGCGCGAACCGAAACGGCCGGTTCGGGCATCTTGTCTTCGACCACGACCGTCTGGCCAAGGCCAGCCAGCGCGCCGTAAACGTTGCCGATCAGAGTGGAAACATCATCAACCGAGACACTGTTGTTGCTGACGTGTGCCGCGACAATATCGGAAGTCAGCGTAATCAACATTTCGTTAACATCGGCATGGGTTGCATCCATGACCAATTCCTTTCTGCATTTATCGACCCTGTCCGTTGTGGACTTTGCCACAGGTTTTCTATGGCAAGTGGCCGTTAGGCCAATTCACGGTGGACTTCAAGTCTCGAATGAAAAGATATCAACACTCAATTTCAGACGAAATCAAGACAATTGGTAAATTTTTCAAGAAGACTGATCCAATTTGAATGTAAAAGTTAGTGCATCGATGCGATCTCCAGATGCGGATCGGTAATAGTTTGGCCGGGTCCCGACAGATCTGAATCCATTTTTCAGATAGAGGCCTTCGGCGGGATTGCCTTTGCGCATCTCAAGAAAAAGATGCTTTACGTCGCGATCGCGAGCACCACTTACAAAATCGTCAACAAGTTTCTGCCCAATACCTAATCGCCGGTATCGCGGGCTGACGGCCAAGAGCAATAACTCTTCTTCGTCGAGAGATGTACGCGACAAGAAAAATCCCGCGCATTGTCCTTCATGAAACGCCAGCCCGTATTGGCAATTGCCGGCTACAAGTGCATCTTCAACCTGCCGCCGGTTCCACGCTTCGCCATAGGCCGGATCGAATGCCGCAACCATCACCTCCATGATCCGGTCGAGATCGTCGGCGGGCGCGATCAAGCTGGCACTCCTGGCAATCGCGCATCTGGCCCCCGTCCATAAATCAGCGCGGGCTCTTCAAGTAACGTGGATACAGGCAAAAGCTGAAACTGACGCGCATCGGGCCATAGTTCGATCGCCTCGCCGAAGCCGCGCATTGTGACCAGTTCGCTTGCGCGGCTGCCTGCCGCAAGTTCTGCGCCAAGCGCGCTGGTCGCCTGGGTTGGGGGAAGTGATCGGACAGGTCCAAGCGCGGTGCCGGAGGCGTCGAATTGTTTGGCGAACCATTCGCCGTGCCCGCCATTCATCACGACATCGACGGGCCGTTGGCCCAGCTTATGGCACGCCATCGCGGCGACCAGATCAAGCGTGGGATAGCCGACCAACCGGGCGTCCCAGGCCAGTGCCAAGGCCCGCGCCGCGGCGAGACCGACGCGCAAGCCCGTGAAGCTGCCGGGGCCCAGTGAAACCGCGATCCGGTCTGCCCTGCCTTTGCCGGGCAGCGCGGCGATCATCGGGACCAGCATTTCGGCATGGCCGCGCCCGAGCACGCGATAGTCGCCGCCCAGCAGCGCGCCATGTTCGAACAGGGCAACCGAACAGGCTTCGGTCGCGCAGTCAATTGCCAGCAGTCTCATCGTTCAGGGGTGTAGCCCGTCAAGCTATCCGATTGAAAGTATCGAAATCGGGCCGGGGGCTGCGATCGAAAATGGAGGCAGGGTCGCCGTAGCCCAGTGTCGAGATGAAATTGGACTTCACCGCAGGCGTATCGGCGAAGAACGCCGCATCGACCGCCTCGTTCGAAAAGCCCGACATCGGCCCGGTATCGAGCCCCAAAGCGCGAGCGGCGAGAATGAAATAGGCACCTTGCATGCTCGAATTGCGCATGGCGGAGACTTCGCGCAGCGGCACATTGCCTTCGAACCAGGCCTTGGCATCGGCATGCGGGAACAGCCAGGGCAGGTTCTCGTGGTAATCGATGTCCATGCCGACGATCACCGTCACTGGGGCCTTCAGCACCTTCTCGGCATTGGCCGGCAGGCAGAACTGGGCGAGTTTGGCCTTGGCCTCGTCGCTGGTGCACCAGACCAGGCGCGCGGGCAGCATGTTGGCGCTGGTCGGGCCCATTTTCATCAGGTCCCAGATCGCATGCAGTTGTTCGGTAGAGACCGGCTTGTCGAGATAGCCGTTGTAAGTCCGCGCAGTGCGGAACAGCTGGTCGAGCGCAGCATCGGCGAGCGGCTGGGTCATGGGATTCTCCTGAAAGCTTGGGTGAAAATCAGGCGGCGCGCACTTCGCTCACTTCGGGAACGTAGTGCTTGAGCAACGTCTCGATCCCGTTCTTGAGCGTGGCGGTAGAGCTGGGGCAGCCAGCGCAGGCGCCCTGAATGGTCAGGTAAACT
>Ga0209023_10000459_pt1 | contig 62084 bp, 54 predicted proteins | sample LakOneMetagenome_FD_187468 | JGI IMG/M metagenome (GOLD analysis project Ga0209023, IMG submission 187468) | Freshwater and sediment microbial communities from Lake Erie, Canada (SPAdes) (version 2) | ecosystem: Environmental > Aquatic > Freshwater > Lentic | place: Lake Erie, Canada...
TAAAACCGCTGTCAGATAATATCTTTTCAAATTGTCCAACATGATTTAAAAAATCATGGAAGTGTTTTGGTTGCAAGGTTTCTTCGGGAACGATTGTCTTTCTTAATAAACTGGAGAAAACGGAAGAAGAAGCTTTTCTGTTAGCAGCCTTCTTAGTCAAAAATATATAGGATTCATGATTGAGGTAAGGCCTTTCATTAAAGAAACGTTCACTGCTCCTGGTCAAAAAGCTGGTATCATCATTTGAAAAATCAGCCTTGTATTTTGTTTCAGTAAACCAATCTTGCTTATGAAGTAGTGCATTTACCGGCAGTACCTTAATTGCTTTTATCCATGCATGATGAAAAGCTTCATACTCGTCATTGCTCATGGTAAATAACTCCGGCAATGCTACCTTAAAGCCCACAGTAATGTCGCCCATCTTTGACAAGATGGAGCTATGTTCTGCACCGTATATTGGTAATATATCAAACAAGTTTTTCATGCTGTAGTTGCTTTCTTAAAAGAGTTATGGAATAGCTTTTAATGACGTTTGGCACTGCCTTCTTTGCTACCTTTTTCATTAGGCCATGTTCCCCATACGTTCGGCTCAGTTTATATACATACATAAACAGGCCAGTTGCCAGGCTTACAATGAGTGCCAGACAAAAGAAGATATTTAGGCCAATAATATAGATGATAGCAAAAAAAATGAGCAACATAACAAGCCCACCGCCGAGGTACCAAATGTATTGTGCTTTCAGCCCTTTAAATTCGATGGACTTGTTGATGCCCTTGTTGATTTGATAGACACTGTTGCTCATAATAATTTTTTACACGCCAAAGAATGACCGGATAACAGTTGCTACTATTACTAAAAAAACGCAACTGCCAAACCATGCAGCAGCAACCTTGCCTGTATCATGGTCGCCACTGTTCCATTTCTGGTAAACTTTCACCGCTCCAATTAGCCCAACGATTGCACCAACTGCATACATCAGATTGGTACCGGAAGCAAAATAGCTTCGCACTTTGGTGTTAGCTTCATTGATCCCAGCATTTCCATCTTGTGCTGCTGCACAAAATGACACGAGCATCAATACACCGGTGACTCCCATAGACAGCAGTCGCCGTTTGGTTTTGTTTTTTTCTCTCACACTTTTCATACGCTCTATTTTAAATTATGAAGATTTAAAAGAATGCTCCATTGTGCCAAAACTCACTTACTAACCCATCCGCACCGCACAATGAAGCATTATTTTTTCAGATCATTGCCAAAGATGCAGCGCATCATTTGGCTGGATGATATTTGGATATCTGTTATTTGCTTCCCGGTAAATGAACTGGCTCATTTCATCGCTACAGTCTGAGTTCCTGAGTACCGGATATTTCGTTGCTATCTGTTTTAGTGAATACAACAATTCATCTTTGTCAATGTCGCTTTCAACTCCCTGTATATACGCCTGGACTTCATCTGTGAAAGATTGCACCAGCGGGGAAATATCAATATCTGCTGCTGGCTTAGGGAGATAATTGTCGTGGCTTTCACTCTCCATGGAGGATTTAAATTCTGCCATTGAGGGTATGGCAACTGAGTTGCCGTCGATCTTTTTGATGCCGATAACTCCAAGTATTTCCCACTTATAATACTTAAAGGCAACAAAGCCGTAATAGAAAAGTAAAAGGAGAGCAATACCACTTAAATATTGCCCCCAGGTAATTGAACTTAGCATGACACTTATTTTTTCTTGTTCACAAATCAATTTCACTTCAAAGAAGTCGTCGGTAAATTAGTTGCAAATACTTTTCCAAAAGAGGCTTGTTGATGGGTAAACGAGGTAGGACAACCTCCCTAAGAAGGTTGAAAATGAAGCCACTACGTTTTAGAAATTAATCAAAATCGGTCAAAAGCAATTCGGAAGGAGTAGTTTCCAGGGCTTTGGCTAATTGTAGAATGGTGGTAAAAGTGATATTGATTAGCCCCTTTTCAATTTTGGAGATTTTACTGTGGTCTATCTCGCAGGCATACGACAGCTCCCGGAAGCTTAAGCCTTTGGCTTCCCGGAGTTTTTTTATGTTTAATCCCAGCCTTTTCAGGTTGTTTTTGTCACTTGGCCTAATCATATGTGTGATTGGCTAGCAAGTTGACTTAACTGGGTAGAAATAGCGTGGCCTAATAAGACCACAATCATGTAAATGTTATTAACCTGCTTGAATTTGGGTAGAAGTTGATTATCTACAACTTCCCTAAAATATTAATCCACTTAAACAGCATATCCCTTACCGCAGTTATTGTTGCTTTATCAGGAGCATGATATTTTGTTTCAAGGCTGCCAAAGGAAATTTCATCCTTTTGTAAAGTGGTGACCATTTTTGAAATAATCCTGAGCATTGGTGCTACTGTTCTATTGATAATAATTTTGTCAACAACCATCAGGCGAATTATCAACGCTAGTTTTGCAACTGACAGCGAAGTATTTATTTTTTCACCTGGATCAATTTGCGCCGTTTGTTCTTTTTCGGTTGCTTGCCCGTTTTCAAAAAATTTAATTTCGGCTTCAATCCAACCGTTCACTTGTTCTTTTAAAGATGGCATTGAGCCATCATAAACCGTATTCAGTTTCTCTGGATACTGAGAGATGATCTTTTGCTCAAATCGAAGCGTTGACACTTTTTCTGCTTTTGACTGAACAGCATCAGTCAATACATGAAGCCTTTCAGATTCAAAATCTACAAATGCAAATTCATTAAAATTGAGTTGGTACAATGTCTTGCGAACGGTTTGGGTTGACAAAGGTTCCTGCGATATCAATTCATCCAGTAATACCTTATGATATGTCAAATCAGTGTAGGATATTGGCTTATCAATTTTACTGCCCGTAAATTGTTTAAAGGATTGTACGATGGTTTTTGTCAATGCAGGTTCTATGCAACTTGAATTAAAAACCAACGTTAGTTTTTGTAACCGCCTGCTAATTTCCGCCCTTGTTATTTCTAAATATGCAACCGGCACTTTTTCATTTTTGTCAAAATAGTTGCCAAAGAAGTCCTCAATAAAGTCCAGGGATGCCTGTAAATGATTTCCAAGCTCTTTGTACAGGTTCAATGTCTTTTCAGGCACGTTATCGATTCTGCAAGAGTAAAGCTTGTCCAGCAGCCTTATAAGCAGCGTCTGGTTGACCTTTACAAACTGCTGTTTGTCGCTAATGCTCGGGTTATTTACAAGGTAGTCCACTAGCAAGTTTCTTACATTTTCTACCTCACCTGCAGAATCTTGAATGATTGCAGCTATTTCGGCCTCCGATAACCTGCCAAGCGCCTCATGGTAGGGGCATAGCGTCTCGTTTATAAGGGTGCTCCATTTTTGTAAGTAAGCGGTCATGTACGGCATGGTTAGCTGCTTAGCAACTAAGCAGGCATTTTACTGTACAAAGTTTAAGCCTATGCCAGTTTTAGACCATCAGTAAAACATACTATTTTGATACGTAGAAATGAGTATTTTATTCATTTTCAGCAGTTTATCAACTCATTTTTTGAATAGCTTCCCTGGAATAGCGCTCCGGCCCTAAAATTATCGCTTAAGATCTGAATTTTAGAATAGTAGTTAGCCTGTCATGGAACGGCTTTTGTGACGGGATAAATATTGTTAATATAAAACTCATGGAAATGGATAATATGAATATGGGCTACAAAAAATTTAGTGCAATGATGATCGTTTCGTTCCTCGTAATGTACACTGTAATGTTTCTAAATATGGATTCGATTGACCATTACCACACAAGCCTGACGAGACTATACATGACAGTACTTATGGTATCGCCAATGGCAATACTTATGGTGGTTATCATGGGAAAAATGTATCCTAACAAAAAACTCAACAGGCTAATTATTGCGGTCGCTGTCATAGTTTTTTGTGGTACACTGATAGCGCTGAGAACTCAATCACCAATAAGCGATGTACAATACATGAAAGCAATGATACCTCATCATTCATCCGCAATTATGACCAGTAAAAATGCCAACATTAAAGACCCGGAAGTAAAAAGGCTATCTGAGCAGATTATTAAATCGCAGCAAGAAGAAATACAGCAAATGGAAACTATTCTCAAAAGAATGAAATGATCCATAGAGCACAGTGAACCATACTGCGATATCAGTTTGTTGTATATTCCAACTTATTACACAGCTCAACTTTATTGTTCACTTCCACCTTTTCAAAGATGTTTTGGGCGTGTTTGGTCACGGTTCTTTCGGCGATAAAAAGGGTTTCAGCGATGTCTTTATACTTCAGCCCCCGGCATATGAGCTCTGCTACTTCTTTCTCCCTAGAAGACAGGTTGTAGATCTGGCAATTTTCATCAAAACTGTGCATTGCACCCGCGCTATTTCGAATATCATTTCGGGTAAGAGAAGCAAAGGCTGTGTTGATAATTGACTGCTTCTGTTTCGCAGTTACTGCCAGAATGGATTCAATCTTATGTAACAATTCCTGGATCATAAAAGGCTTACGAACGTAATCGATGGCTCCTAACCGAAGTCCTTCATATTTGTCATTGGGCGCAGACTTGGCTGTTATAAAAATAAAAGGAATGTGACCGTAAGATGAATTGTTGGAAATAATCTTTGCAAATGCATAGCCGTCCATCTTATCCATCATAACATCAGAAATAATCAGGTCGGGCAAAACAGGCAATTCTTTTAGCTGCTTCAAAGCATCATTACCATTTAGGGCAGTATACACGTTATAGTTTTCACAGAGTTTCTTCGACAGATAATTTGCCATGCTGATATTATCTTCCACTACCAAAATAGCTTTCTCTTTGTCATTGTATGGTTTGCATTCAATTTCCAATTCAACCGGAGTTGATGAAAAGTAAGACGGGATATCCGGTTTACTGATTTCTTCGCTGGATTTCCTTTGGTATACAGGTAAGGTAACAGTAAACTCAGTTCCCCTTTCTAGTTCTCCCTTACTCTTAACGGCTATAGTGCCATCCAATTCATCAATAATCTTCTTTACTATAGGAAGCCCTAAACCCATTCCCTGCCCGTTTGCCTTTTTACTGGTGATTTGAAAATAAGGTTCAAATATTTTCTTTTGATACTCAGTGGGTATCCCAACACCAAAATCCTGCACAACGAAATTGAAGAGCTTATCGTCTTTATAAAGTTTAATCAGTATAGTTGCTTCTTCGTCAGAAAATTTAATAGCATTCTCAATTAAGTTATTTGCAACCCGGTTAATTGCTGAGGGGTCAGCCTTGCCAAGAATATTATTTTCAATAGCCGTCAATAGTTTGACCTTTTTTTTATTTGCATACGGCTCGAATAATTCCAACGCTCCTTTTACAATATCGCTAACATCTGTAATCAGGTTGTGGTTATAAACAATTAATCCTTTATTGAATTTTTCTACATCAAAAAAGTTTACAATGTCAGATGTTAGTTTATTTATACTTTTTTTTACAACAAGCAATTCTTCTGATTCTTCGTTTTTATGAAGGTACTCATCAAGGTAGTTTGTTATTAGCGTAAGCGGTGTCTTTGTCTCATGCGCTAAATTGACAAAAGTATTTATTCTTTGCTCATTTATCTTTTCAAGATCATTGGTTCGTTTTGTGACTTCGTTTTGCAATGTGGAATTCCAATTAAGAAGTTGTTTTTCTGTATGCACCAAACGTTCATGTTCAGTTCTTAAGTCAGCAATATGACGTTTTAGCTGTAAGGCAAATAATAATAAAAAGCCAATGTTAGTGATAGACGCTTCGATGCCCTGACCCAGGTTTAAAAAATCTATGATTGGTAAGCCCACCCAGGGAGTAAGGCTTAAAAACAGAACAGTTAGTTCTTCTTTAGATCCACTTGTTTTGAAATTTCCCTGGTGCTTATATTTTATTGATTTTACTAAACTGGCAATAACCCACACTGCATAAGCAACAGGCAGAATCAGCAAGTCTTTTGCAAGATTGAGATCCCCGGTGATTCCAAACACAATCACGAAAAGAATATAAGGAGCAATTAAGAAAAAGAATACTCCCTTGTATGCATGAAACTTCATCTTTTCAAGACCGAAAGCTTTGTAAACATAATATGGGAAATAACAAGGCGTAATAAAACCTGTAGCATAAGCTATTGCCATTTGAATAAAATACGACCCCGGTAAATTCTTATCGGGCAACAAGCCGCCGGTGATATTATAAACCTCCAATAAAAAAATTAAGATGATATTAAGGTAAGCAGTTTTTTCGTCAGGCCTGGCAAGCCTGTAAATTAGCAGATAGCAAAGTATTACTGCCTCAATGCACACAAAAAGGAAGGTAATAATATGCATCTGTGTTCCAGGCAGCAGCATCGTTCTGACATTTTACTCATTCTTTTTTCAAACAAAACAGTTTATATCCGAAATCCATTTCATTATAAATTTTAAAGCCGAATGATTGATACCAGGGAATATTTCTTTGAGTTGATGTTTCCAAACAAATTGTTCGACTTTCTTTTCCACCTTCAGCAATAACCTCATTTAATAGCTGGCTTCCGATTCCCTTATGTTGTTTAGCCGGATCAACACCGATAAACCATAAATAATACAGATAGCCTTCAGGATGCTGTGACTTAATTTTTGCTTCCCGGCTCATTGCTTTTTTTAAATTCGAAAGACCCAGGCATCCAACTACAAACTTTGCGTCAAGCAACACAGAGCTTAATGAAGTTTTTTTCATATCCGGCTTTACTACCAGAGCACATCCTGTCTTATCATCAGTAATAAATACATCGCCATATAACTTACATACGTCATGAGAATATTCCATTAATCTTCTCAACCTTACGCCTCTTTTTTCATCCTGCTCAATAATGTAATTCACACTTTTGTTATCTGTAAAAGATTTTACAAGAATATCCACGATGGTATTTCGATCACTTTTTTCGGCCCGTTTCATAATTTCTAAACAAATATCATATGTTATTGAAAAACAAGTTCTATACCGGATTTTCAGCGTATTGTGGTCTTATAAAGCCACGACTGTGGCCGTTTTCTGGCATTTCAGACACGATTTTGATGAATCGAAAGCAGCCCTCCAATTATACCCTTAATGTTGAATTCAAACCTGCTTGGCAGTTGTTTCTTTAGTTTTGCTTATCGCTTGAGCCGTTCATTTTAAATAATACTAATAGCTATGACTCTTTATATAAAAAATATGGTCTGTAATCGTTGTGTAATGATTGTTAACCAACTAATGGAAAAATTGAAACTTCACCCTGTGCATGTAAAACTAGGTGAAATTGAATTTGCTGAAGCTCCTACTCAACATGACGTAAAAAAACTTAGTGATAGTTTATACGAATTAGGCTTTGAATTATTAGACGACCAAAAGCAAAAGTCGATTGAACAAATAAAAAGTCTTTTGATAAAAAAAGTGCAGTCAGGAGAAGTAGAGGAACATTTTAGTATTACGGAATATCTTGGCAGGGCTCTCAGTAAAGACTATAGCAATATGTCCCGATTGTTTACCGAAGTGGAGAGTATAACGATTGAACAATTTTTTATACTTCAAAAAATTGAAAAGGTAAAAGAGTTGCTGGTGTATGGTGAACTTAATCTTAGTGAAATTTCTTACCGGCTTGGTTATAGCAGTGTAGCACATCTTTCAGCGCAGTTTAAAAGAGTTACAGGGCTAACTCCAAGTCATTTTAAGAAATTGGGTAATAACATGCGGCATTCTCTTGATGCAGTGCCTTACAAATAAGCACAAGAATTTACCATAATTCTGTAACAAAGCAGGAGCTATCGATATCGAACTTTGTGTCATAAAATTAAGTTATGACACATACATACAATATTTCCGGCATGACCTGTAGCGGTTGCCAGGCAAAAGTTCAAAAGCTGTTATCAGGAGTTTCAGGAGTAACCAGTGTAAATATAGATTTGGCGAGTGGACAAGCCAAAATAACAATGGACTCACACGTTTCAACGGCACGCCTTAAAGAAGCCCTCCGTGAATATCCTAAATATCAATTGATTGACGCCTTACCCGCCAAACATGACTCGCTGGCGGCGGTTGAAGAAGAAACAAAGTCATGGGTGGAAACCTATAAACCTATCCTATTGATTTTTGCATACATCACAGGCATAACCTTATTGGTAGAAATACAATATGGTGAAATGCATTGGATACGCTGGATGAACCACTTTATGGCGGGATTCTTCCTTATATTTTCCTTCTTTAAATTTTTGAACTTAAAGGCCTTTGCTGAAACCTACAGTATGTATGATATTGTTGCCCGGAAATGGCCGGCATGGGGTTACTTCTACGCCTTTGCTGAACTGGGCCTCGGTCTGGCTTTTCTCACATCTTATAAGCCTCTGTTTACCAATGCCGCCACTCTGATTATCATGTCGGTAAGTATTGTTGGTGTGCTGCAAAGTGTATTAAACAAACGTAAGATAAAATGCGCATGCCTTGGGGCTGTATTCAATCTCCCAATGAGTACAGTTACAATCATTGAAGACCTTTTAATGATTATCATGAGCTTGGTAATGCTTATCACATTTTTATAGACTTCCGGGCTAAAGTCACCTGTAAGACTGACTTATATCATATTTTAATTGCAGGAATTCCAGTCTTTTTGTACATTGAAAAAAAGTATTGTCATTTTTAGAGCGGCTTAATTATAAGAACATTGAAAAAGCTCATCGTAATCATATTAGCAATCGCCTATCTTGGCACATCCAGCGGTGCAGTGATTAGTATGCACTATTGTATGGGCAAACTGGCTAATTGGACGTTTGGCAACGATGAATCAAATACCTGCGGCAAATGCGGGATGGAAAAGAAAAGTAACCGTGGTTGCTGCCAGGATGAACACAAGTTTTTTAAAAGTTCCTCAGACCAAAAAATCACAGAGTCTGCATTCAACCAGGTTCAGTTACTTGCTGCAGTTTTACCGGCTTCTTTCGTTGAAGTTAAGCCTGTTGTTCTTCCGTGTATTACAGAAGAAAATCCAACAGGCCATGCTCCTCCGTTGCATCATGGCATTTCTATTTATATTCTTACCTGCGACTATCGTATTTGATACTCCCGCTTATCTGTTGGCCTAAAACTATTTAATAGTTAAGGCCTTTGCTGCTTTATAAACCGCAGCTGCTCACATTTATTTACTACAAATTTATTTACAATGAAAACAATTAAAATATTGTTTGCAATAATCGTTGCATTCATTACAATACAGTCTGCTTATTCTCAAAGTGATAAAACACAAAGAACTATTGGTATAAAAACACAAACCATAAAAGCGTATGGCGAGTGTAGTATGTGTAAAAAACGTATTGAAACCGCAGCAGCTAAAGTAGACGGAGTAAATTATGCTTACTGGAATGAAGATTCTAAAACGCTGACCATTAAATACAGCGCCTTTAAAAAACATGTGGCTGAAAACGTTCAAAAGAATATTTCCGCCGCAGGGTATGATACAGAAAGATTCACAGCAGATAATACAGTGTATAACAAGCTGCCTGAGTGCTGCCATTATCAAAGAAAACAATCTTAAAAAATCAAAAGTGCCTGTCTTTCACAGGCAGGCACTCATTTACTCAGTAACTATCATTGACTATTTAAAACAAACAAAATGAAAAAGATTATTCTATTAACACTTGCCTTTATGACAGTTCTTTCCATTGCTGTTTCAGCACAAACAAAGGCGGGTAAAAAAGATACGATGAAACATGCGCAATTCTACACTTGTCCAATGCATGACAGCATTGCAGCAACAAAGCCGGGTAATTGCCCAGTATGCGGAATGAAGTTGGAATTATCTAAGAAGGAAGCGATGAAAACACAAGTTACAAAAAATTATTCATGCCCCACGCACATTACAGAAGTAAGTGACAAACCAGGCAAGTGCAGCAAATGTGGTAAGAACCTGACACTCTCTGCAAAAGAAAATATGAAAGTTGATGTGATGAATAACTACACCTGCCCAATGCATGGCGATGTAAGTAGCGACAAGCCCGGCAAATGTCCTAATTGTGGTATGACATTAACCAAAGTAAAAAGCAAAGCCAAAGGAAAAGAATAGGTTACCAACTCATTCCATCAAACAGGATAAAAAAAGCAGGATTATGGTTGAAAAATTAATTGGTTTGGCCCTTCGCAACAGGCTCGTAGTGCTCCTTATCGCCGGGGGACTATTTGCCTATGGTATTTATTCTATCAAAAAGAATCCAATTGATGCCATTCCTGACCTAAGCGAAAATCAGGTAATAGTTTTTACGGAATGGATGGGCAGAAGTCCGCAGGTAATGGAAGACCAGGTAACATATCCTTTGGTCAGCAATCTACAGGGAATTCCGAAAATCAGGAACATCCGTGGCGCCTCAATGTTTGGGATGAGTTTCGTATACGTAATCTTTGAAGATAATGTAGATATCTATTGGGCAAGGACAAGAGTTCTGGAACGCCTGAACTACGCCCAGCGTTTACTACCGCAGGGAATTACGCCAACGTTAGGACCAGACGGAACAGGAGTAGGACACATATTCTGGTATCATCTTGACGCACCCAAAATGGATCTTGGTGAACAGCGTGCATTGCAGGATTGGTATGTAAAGTTTGCGTTGCAAACTGTTCCGGGAGTTGCAGAGGTGGCATCATTCGGCGGTTTCGAAAAACAATATCAATTGATTGTAGATCCGGTAAAATTGCAGTACTACAATATTTCGTTAATGGAGGTAATGAATAAAGTAAAAGCAAACAACAATGATGTAGGTGGTAGAAAATTTGAGATGGCAGACATGGCCTACATCATTCGTGGTTTGGGTTACATTAAAAATAAAGAGGACGTTGAAAATATTGCTTTAACCAATTACAACGGTATTCCGGTACGGGTTAAGGATATAGGTTCCGTACAAATGGGAGGAGATTTACGGCTTGGAATTTTTGACATGGATGGGAAAGGCGAAGTAGTCGGTGGCATTGTGGTGATGCGTTATGGTGAGAATGCGAATAAAGTAATTGATGCCATTAAGCTAAAAATGAAAGAAGTAGAAAAGGGTTTACCCGAGGGTGTAACCTTCAAAACCTCTTATGACAGGAGTACCCTCATACAGGAAGCAATTGAATCAGTAAAGGGTACACTAACAGAAGAAATGATCGCAGTTTCTATTGTAGTCTTATTGTTTTTGTTTCATTGGCGAAGTGCGGTTATCATTTTAATTCAGCTTCCTATCTCTGTCGCAGCCGGATTTATTTTCCTGGAAATGTTTGGTATCTCATCCAACATTATGTCTTTAACCGGTATCGCATTGGCCATTGGTGTGGTGGTGGATGATGGAATAGTAATGGTTGAAAATGCTTACAGGCATATCAGCGTAGCACAATCAGAAAAAATAAGCACAACTAATAAATCATAAAATGGCAAATTGGTTTAAACGCAATAAAGATCCTTTGACACCAGATGAATGGATGCAAATTATTGAGAAGTCATCAAAACAAGTGGGGCCCGGTGTATTCTATTCAACCATCATTGTGGTTACATCATTTCTGCCTGTGTTTCTGCTGACTGGTATGGAAGGCAAACTATTTCATCCCCTCGCGTGGACGAAAACATTTATTCTACTGATAGATGCTTTTTTAGCAATTACACTTACGCCGGTTTTAATATCTCTTTTTTTGAAGGGAAGATTAAAACCAGAAAGTGCAAATCCAATTACTAAAACACTTGAAAAGATTTACACGCCCATTTTGAAATCATGCCTTCGTTGGAGGAAGACAACAATCGGTATCAATATAATTGCCTTAGCAATAGGCATCGTAATGATGACACGCCTTGGGTCTGAATTTATGCCACCATTAGATGAGGGATCACTTTTATTTATGCCTGTTACTTTGCCCGATGTTTCCAATTCAGAAGCAAAGAGACTGTTACAGGTGCAGGATAAAATCATCAGTACAGTACCTGAAGTATCTCATGTGTTAGGAAAAGCTGGCAGGGCTAATACCGCAACTGATAACTCCCCTGTAAGTATGATCGAAACCATTATTCTTTTGAAACCAAGAAATGAGTGGCGCAAGGGAATGACGAAAGATGGAATCATTAACGAACTCAATTCAAAGCTGCAAATTCCCGGTGTTACTAACGGGTGGACTCAACCAATCATCAATCGCATCAACATGCTGTCGACCGGCATACGTACTGATGTTGGGTTAAAAGTGTATGGGCAAAATCTCGACAGCATTTATGCTTTTGCACAAATTTTAAAAAAACAGCTTGAAGGAATTGATGGTGTTAAAGACTTGTACGTGGAACCTATAACTGGCGGAAAATATATTGACATAACAATTAAACGGGACGAAATTGGCAGGTACGGTTTAAGTGTGGATGATGTAAATACAGTTATTGAAAGCGCTCTTGGCGGGATGAAACTCACTACTACCATTGAAGGCCGCCAGCGGTTTTCGGTGAATGCCAGATATGGACAGGATTTTCGTAATAACCTGCAGCAATTAAAAAGACTCCAGGTACAAACAATGAGCTTTGGCCCAATACCATTACAGGCTGTTGCAGATATACAACTTAGTGATGGACCGCCAATGATCAATTCTGAAAATGCTATGCTGCGTGGCACCGTGTTGTTCAATGTACGGGAAAGGGATTTGGGCAGTACGGTGCAAGAGGCACAGCAGAAATTAAATCAAATGGTAACAAAGTTGCCCAAAGGATATTTTTTAGAATGGAGCGGCCAGTGGGAAAACCAAATCCGGGTAAACAGAACGTTAACTACAATACTGCCGGTTGTGTTTATCATCATCTTCATGGTGCTCTATTTCACCTATCATTCCATCAAAGAATCCATCATTACCATGATTACAGTCCCGTTTGCGCTCATAGGCGGTGTATTCATGGTGTATTTCTATGGAGTTAATTTATCTGTTGCTGTAGCAGTAGGTTTTATTGCATTATTCGGGATGGCCATTGAAACAGCAATGCTCATGACCATCTATTTAAATGAAGCCATGCAAAATATGGTGGCAAAATATGGAAATTCTAAAGACACACTGACACCAGCAATTATAAGAGAGTTTGTAATTGAGGGTGCTGCAAAAAGGTTAAGGCCAAAATTAATGACGGTGTCTGTTGGTCTTTTTGGATTGATTCCGATTTTATGGGCAGCGGGTGTTGGCAGCGATATCATGCGCCCAATCACTATCCCGTTAATCGGAGGCACCATCACTTCAACAATATACGTGTTGCTTATTACCCCTGTGGTTTTTGAAATAGTAAAAGAACGAGAACTTAAACGAAAAGGCAAAATTGATTTAATCGATGTTAAAGAATAAACTATTTATTACGCTGATGATTTTTGCTTTCCCAGTTGAAAGCAAAGCGCAAACTTTAAGCATTAACGCTATTATTGATAGCATCAATGGCTCTCATCCGGTTGTCAAAATGTACGACAACGAAATACGCTCTATGGATGAAGCTGCCAAAGGAGCTAAAAGCTGGATGCCGCCTGAATTCACAACCGGGTTGTGGATGGTTCCCTACAATATTGGTCTATGGAAAAAAGGGGATATGGGCGAAACGGGTATGGGACAGTATATGATTGGTGGGCAGCAAATGCTTCCCAATAAAAAAAAGCAACAGGCTGACGCTTCTTATATGGAGGCAATGTCATCGGTTGAGAAAGAAAAAAAGAATGCCTCGCTTAATGACTTAATCAGTGACGCTAAGCAATACTATTACGAGTGGCTTATCCTCAAGAAAAAACTTTCCATTCTTGATCAGAATGAAAAGTTACTGGATTTCATGATTAAGAATGCGGAAATAAGATACAAAAACGGTCTTGAAAAGATCAGCGCATATTACAAGGCAAAAGCAGCACTGGGTAACGTGCAAAATATGCGGCTGATGTTTGAAAGTGATATCAATGAAAAACGCATCAGAATAAATACATTAATGGGAAGAAATGCCATGACTCCTTTTGAAATTGATACTGTTTACAAGGTGAAGGACTATACAACATTAGTATTTGACACTACGCTTTTTTATAGTAACCGAAGTGACTTAAAGGCAATTGACAAAGACATCAATATTACCTGGTTAAAACAAGAAACGGAACGGCAAAGCCTGAAACCTCAATTTGGAATTCGTTATGAACACATGTTTGGCTTCGGCGGATTGCCAATGCAATATTCATTAATGGGCATGATGAAATTACCGTTAACTAAATGGTCTTCAAAAATGAACAAAGCCAATATTGAAAGCCTGAAATGGAAGGCTAATGCAATGCAATCTCAAAAAGAAATGATGGTAAATGAATACAGCGGTATGGCATATAGTATGCGGAATGAGCTTGGATTAAAGAAAAAGCAGTTGAAGCTGTATGATGAAAACATCATTCCAGCATTAAGAAATAATTATAAATCCATGCAGCTCGGTTACGAACAAAATACAGAGGAACTGTTCATGCTTTATGATGCATGGGAAACACTTTATATGACTCAGTTGGAATATACCGAATTGTTAAACCAGGTGCTTAAAATACAGGTTGCTATAGACCGTTTAATTGAGTCAAAATGAAAAAGACAATCATTATAGGCTTCCAAATTATTGCAGTTACTTTAGTGGGCTGTCAAAATAATAATCAACAGGATAGTAGTCATTTGCAACATACATCGGAATCTGTTCAAACAATGTATACCTGCTCAATGCATCCTGAAGTAATGAAAGATAAGCCGGGGAATTGCCCAATTTGCGGAATGACATTGGTGAAAAAAGAAATGAGCAATAAAAGGTTAAACGGAGTGGAATTGGAATCATTGCTTAAGCCAACCAATGAATTTGTAATCTCCAAAATTCCCGTGACGACTATTAAAAAAAGAGAAGAGCAAATTGAAATTGAAGCATTAGGTAACATTGCATATGATACAAGGGAAGTGGGCAGCATTTCATCAAGAGTAGCAGGAAGAATTGAAAAATTATATGTAAGGTTTCGTTATCAAAAAATCAATAAGGGACAGCGCATACTCGACATTTACAGCCCTGAATTAATGACTGCCCAACAAAATCTTCTATTTCTCCTGAAAAATGATCCAAACAATATAGCTTTCATCCAGGGGGCGAAAGAGAGGCTACTACTAATTGGTATGAGCAGCCAGCAATTACAACAAGTAATTAAAAATGGCCAGCCGTCACTAACGATATCCCTTTACAGTAATTATAGCGGGCATATTCACGAGTCTGCAAATGGTGGCAAAATGAATGCGGAAACAAGGGAAATGAAGGATATTTCGCTGATCACGGAAGAACTCTCTCTAAAGGAGGGTATGTATGTGCAGAAGGGGCAATCCATTTTTACTGTATACAATCCAAACCATTCATGGGTTGTGCTGGATATCTACGGAGAAAACCAGGCAATGATAAAAAAAGGGAATCCTGTAAATATTACACCAGAGACAGCGCCCGAAAAGAACTTTAGGGCGTTAATTGATTTCATAGAACCTTTCTATCGAAAAGAAAACAAGACATTAACGGCGAGGGTTTATTTCGATAACAGTACGCTTAAAATTCCAATAGGCAGCCAGGTTAAAGCAACTATATTCGGCAATTCCAGGGATGCTGATTGGTTACCCAAAGATGCCGTTGTTTCGCTGGGTTTGGATAAAGTAGTTTTTAAAAAGTCCGATGCAGGATTTAAGGCACATAAAATAGCCACCGGAATTATTTATCAAAATAATATTCAGGTATTGAGCGGTATAAGTGCAACGGACTCAGTAGCACTCAATGCACAGTATTTAATGGACAGTGAGAGTTTTATCAAAATAAAAAACTAGTTATGCGGTATGTTCTCCTTATAGCGATCAGCTTCGCAGTTTTAGCTTCCTGCAAAAGTAAAAAGGCACCTGTTAAAGAGGCAAGTAATTACTACACCTGTTCGATGGACCCGCAGGTAATTGAAAATAAGCCAGGCAAATGCCCCATTTGCCACATGCAACTTACGGAAGTGAAAATAAATTCGGCTGCCAATAAAGATGAGTTGCTTTTGAGTGAGCAACAAATTGAGCTGGGTAACGTAAAAACGGACACAATAAGAAATGGATCAATTGGTGACCAGTTGATATTGACAGGCACTTTGAATTTCGATCAAATGAAATCATCTTCAGTTAGTTCAAGAGTGATGGGCCGGGTAGAAAGATTGTATTTTAAGAATTCAGGTGACTATGTGAAGAAAGGCGCCGCACTTTACGATCTGTACAGTGAAGAGCTTAATAATGCAAAACAGGAATACCTTCTGGTATTGGAAAAGAAGAAAACATTTTCAAACGAAACCACCATAGATTTCGACCAGCTTCAGCATGCCGCAAAAAATAAATTACTGTTATGGGGTTTGTCCGATGAACAGATACAATCTTTGGAAAAAAATAAATCTGCAAATGCAATCACAACTTTTTTCAGCACCTCATCAGGATACATTACAGAGTTAGATATTCGTGAGGGTGATTATGTAATGGAAGGCGGTACTATAATTAAGTTGGCCGACTTGTCCAGCCTTTGGGCGGAAGCCCAGGTATATACATCGCAGTTATCTGACATTGATAATAGAAGTCTTGCAACAGTGCAGCTACCTGATTTTGATGGAAAGGAGATTAAAGGAAGGATTGAATTTGTAAACCCTGAAATCAACCCGGACACCAGAATCAATCTTATTCGCGTGTCCATTGCAAATCCCGGTAATCAGTTAAAGCCAGGGATGCCTGCTTATGTTGTGATCAAAAGTCCGCAAAAGAAAACGTTGACGTTGCCAATTGATGCCGTATTAAGAGATGGAAAGGGTGCCACTGTTTGGGTAAGATCAGCTAATGGTTCATTTAAAAGCAAGATGGTGGAACTAGGCCTGGAAAGCGATGACAGAATTGAGATATTATCCGGCTTATCAGCGGGTGATATCGTTGTTGTTTCCGGCGCTTATTTGATACAAAGCGAATATATCTTTAAGAAGGGAGCGAACCCAATGGAAGGTATGAAGATGTAGATGCTGTTTTTAGATGTAAGAAGGAACCAACGGATGTAATTTGTTATTTTAGCAATATATGACCAGCAACATAGCCCAACTGATTAGCCAATACAAAGAGGATAAACAATCCGTCTATAATACCTGGTTCATCAATAATGAAGAACGTTTAAAAGCCTTTCGTTCCATTCGCCGTGGCGTAATGCAGGTAATAGATGACATTAAATGCAAAAGATTTCCAAATGACTTCAAAGGTTCTTCTCTTGAATTTGTGCTTACCTGTATCACTGAGCAAAAGCAGGTATTTGAAGGTGCATCCCATCCTTTTTACTGGAAGCCTAAATTACGGATTCCCGACATTTATGAAAACGAAACCAATAAGCAAGCCTTTGGCCAATTTTTAGAAAATTGTTTAAACGCAAAAAATGAAGAACAACTAATCAAAGAGATTATTAAACTCGATGGTTTAAAGATCAAAGGTCTTGGCCCTGCTGTGGCAAGCATTCTATATTTCCTGCATCCAACGATTATTCCTCCTTTTAATACCGCTATCATTAACGGGTTCAATTTTTTATTTAAGGACAAAAAGAAACTGGGAAGCTGGAGTGAATATTTAAAGCTTAGAGAAGTAATGATTGATACCAATAACCAGCAGCGCTCACAGTTATCATCTGACTTGGGTGCCATTGCAGGTTTATTGTTTGAAATAGGAACACAAAAGTTGGTTTTAGGCAGTGACGTTTACCTGTCAGAACCGGAGCGAAAAAAACTGGAAAAATTAATTGAGAAGCGTCAGGAAGGAGTTCAGCAGGAAAAGGAAGAAGAAAACCTGCACACAGAAATGCAATACCATTTATTGAAAATTGGAAATGCTTTGGGTTACGATGTTATTGCCGCTTCCAACGACCGTTCAAGGTCTCACTGTGGCAATAGCTTTTCATTTATAAGCCTACAGAAATTCCCTGAAATCAACCTGGATACCGAGACGCTGAACACCGTAAAGCTGATAGACGTATTGTGGTTTCAGAAAGGCACGAACAACGTTATTGCCGCATTTGAAGTGGAGAAAAGCACAAGTATTTATTCGGGCATTCTAAGGTTAGCAGATCTGAGTTATAGCATTGCCGATGGTGACGAAGTATTTTACCTGATTGTACCAGATAAAAGAGAAAAGGATGTTTGCCTCCAGTTATGCCGTCCCGCCATAAAACAAAATAATGTCGCCATCAGGTATATCCTTTTTTCAGAACTCCGTAGCAACTGCGACGCCTTGTGCAGGTTTGGAGACAGCCATCATATCATGGAAAAAATTGCAAGATCAGTCTGACAAAGGGTACTAGGGGAAACAAATTTCCCCAATGTCTTGGTACTTACCAGCAAATTTTGGTTAGGCAAGAATGGCATACTTTTTACCTGCTTTATAAAAAGCAGGCAATGACAGGTATGGCTTGTATGTAACCATTAATAACCGTTCAATAATGTCAAAATGAAAAAGATTCTTCCAATAGCAGGATTTGCCTTAGTAGTATCATTATTCTCCTGCAGTAAAGACGACAAGGGCATAGTATTGCAAGCGCATGATCAAAACCGCATGATGGACTCTATGCATGCCATGATGGAGAGGATGCAGGCAGCTCCTAAAACGAATGACCCCGAGATAGATTTCGCAAAAATGATGATTATGCATCACCAGGGTGCTATCGGTATGGCCAATGTTGAATTGGAGGCTGGCAAAAATGATAGCCTTAAGCACATTGCCCAAAATATCATTACAGAACAACAGGCCGAAATTCAGGAGTTGAATAACCTGCTCATTAATCTTGCAGTTGACAACAGTGATCCTGATTTTTCGATTGAGCAGATGAACAATATGACAAAAGGCGGTAAAACTGCTGATATCCAAATCATCACAGGCGATATTGACAATGACTTTGCTACGTTAATGATAGTGCACCATCAGGGCGCTATTGATAATGCATCCTCTTACCTCCACCACGGAAACAATTCCATGCTTAAAACAATGGCAACCAGCATGGTAACTTCACAAACAAAGGAGATTCAGGAACTGGCAGACTGGCTAAAAACGAATAAGAGATAACGGTACAGGTGGCATATATCTATAAAAAACACGCTGAATTTTATAACAAAAGGAGGTGCCTTCTGTTTAGCTTTACAGTATTAAGTGCTATAACAGCAAAACTTCATAAATTTGAGCACTGAATGAAGAGAAATAGAACCATACAAGTAAAAGCAGGATTTCTTTTGGTGGTCTTCGCTTTTAACATCGTTGTTGGCTTTGCCTGCGGCCTTGGTATTGATATGGGCTTTAATGCAAACAGCTCTGGGTCATCTCATCATACTGGTAAAGTTCACGAGCATGCAGACGGGAAAAAGCACCAGCATGAAAGCACTACTCACATTAACGCCAGTAAAGACCACGATGACAATAACCATCACGAAAAAGGCGGTTGTTGTACGGACGGAGTGGTGAAACTTGCCCAAACTGAAAAGACTGTACCGCAGGGAACAGTTCTACTGAATCCACTTTTTACGACTGCCTTTGTTGCAACCTTTTATTCTACAAACATCTTTTATAAATCACAGGTCACTGAACCAATTAAGTACTTCGTTCGGGGGCACCATCCTCCTATCCCCGATATTCGTGTCGCCATCCAGAGTTTCCAGATATGATTTAATGTATAAGATTAAGTGATGCATGGCTTTGCCATGCCTGTAATTATTTTATTTATACATTAATTCAATTTAAAATGAAACGCATACTTTTTTTAGTTGCAATTATTGCAACCGCATTTGTGCAACAAAGCTTTGCACAAGACAACACGAAAGTCACATCCCCGCAGCTATTAACCGCCTACTACCAGTTAAAGGACAATTTGGTAAAGAGCAACCCTGCAGCCACGGCAGCAAGTGCAAATGTGCTTGTGCAGTCCATTAACGATACTGATAAGGAAATCCTGAAAGATGATGTCATGATAAGCCTGTTAAAAGATGCCAATGCAATTGCTCAAACCGGCGACATTAAAATTCAGCGGGAAAAATTTTCCTCATTATCAAACAACATGTTTGAGCTGGCAAAATCAGTAAAGCTATCAACTGAACCTGTTTACCAGCAGTACTGCCCAATGAAAAAAGCATCATGGCTAAGCAACGATAAGGCAATTAAAAACCCTTATTATGGCAGTGCCATGCTTACCTGTGGCAGCGTAAAAACTACATTATAATTTATTCACCGGACTGTAACCTTTCAAAACATGAAAGGTCTACGGCATTATTTTAAAATTAAAGAAAATGAAAAATTTAATCATCGGCGTTGCGATAACCGCAGCCAGTTTAACAGCTTGCAACAATCCAGCTAACAATAAGGCAGACGTTAAGCACACAGATACTTCCACTGCAAAAATTTCACAAGCCACACCAAATACAGTTCCTGCTTCTACCACTGTCGGAACAACTGCCTCAACAATTCCTGCTAAGGAAATACTGGCTGGCTACATCCAGATGAAAAACGCATTGGCTAAAGACAATGGTAATGATGCTGCGGCGGCTGGTACTTCAATGGTTACCACACTGGCAAAGGTCGATATGAAAAGTTTATCGGACGTACAAATGAAAAGTTATATGGATATTGCTGATGACATGAAAGAACACGCAGAACACATTGGCGCAAACGCAGGAAAGATAGCACACCAAAGAGAACATTTCATCATGCTTAGCAAAGACATAGCTGACCTTGTAAAAAACTTTGGCAATGGCGGACAAACATTGTATAAGGATTTTTGCCCAATGGCAAATGAGGGCAAGGGCGCAATATGGATCAGTGAAGTAAAAGAAATTAAGAACCCTTATTTGGGGAGCAAAATGCCTGATTGCGGCTCTGTAAAAGAAACCATTAAATAAACATGAGCAGGATAAAGAAAATACTGCTGGTTTTTTTGTTGGCATTCATTGCGATTCAGTTTGTACATCCTGTCCGCAATAAGGGCAGTAATGAACGACCTGCTGACTTTGCAAAAGTTTTTCCAGTGCCAGCCGCTATTCAGTCAATTTTCCAAAATGCCTGTTACGATTGTCACAGCAACAACACAAATTATCCTTGGTATTCCTCTGTTCAGCCTATTGACTGGATGATGGCAAGGCACATTAATAATGGTAAGGCTAAACTGAATTTCAGCTTTTTTGGCATCAATTCCCAAAGGAAACAAATCAGCAAGCTGAAAGAAATGGTAAACCAATTGAAAGATGATGAAATGCCGCTTTCATCTTATAAGTTAATGCATAGCAAAGCAAGATTGTCGCACCAAGAAATAACATTGTTAACCGGGTGGCTTACCGCCACAGCCGACAGTCTTCAAAATAAATAATGAGCAAGTGGAAAAAATAAAGCGCATACTCCTTTCAATCATCAAAGCAATCTTTATTAGAAAAAAAGATTGCTGCAAATAAATCATTTATGGAACATCAACACGATACGGCCAAATATACCTGCCCAATGCATCCGCAGATAATGCAGGATAAACCCGGCAATTGTCCTATTTGCGGTATGACACTTGTGTTGGCAAACACCAGCGCCAAACACGATAATGATATGCACCATCATCATGGTGCTAACCCTGCTATGGGGCACGAAGGGCACGATCACGGCAAAATGATTGCGGATTTCAGGAAACGCTTTTACGCGGTGCTGGTTCTCACTATCCCAATCATGCTGCTGTCGACCATGATACAGCACTTTATGGGCGTTAACTGGCAATTCACAGGCTCTCAATACATTTTGTTTGCACTGTCAACGATTGTTTTTCTTTACGGTGGCTGGCCATTTTTAAAAGGTATGGTAGATGAAGCAAAAGATAAGAATCCGGGTATGATGTTCCTCATTGGTTTTGCTATAATCGTAGCATATATCTATAGCGTTGCAATTGTATTTGGTTTGCAGGGTATGGATTTCTTTTGGGAACTGGCAACCTTAATTTTAATCATGCTTTTAGGCCACTGGATAGAAATGAAATCAGTGGCAGGCGCATCAAAGGAATTGGAACTACTAGTGCAGTTAATGCCAGCAGATGCCCATATGGTAATGCCGGATATGGTACACGATGTAAAAACGGATACGCTTAAAGCCAATGATATTATACTGGTAAAGCCAGGAGAGAAAGTAGCGGCAGACGGGGTAATACTTGAAGGGGAAAGTTACCTGAATGAATCCATGCTGACAGGCGAATCGAAACCGGTACAAAAATCAAAAGGCGACAAGGTAATTGCCGGTGCTATCAATGGCAATGGTTCCATTAAGGTAACCGTTACCCATGCTGCCAAAGATTCTTATTTATCACAGGTAGTTAAACTGGTGGACGATGCACAGAAGTCCAAATCCAAAACACAATTGCTTGCAGACAGAGCGGCAAGATGGCTTACAATTATTGCATTAATATCTGGCATCGCAACCTTTCTTTATTGGTATCTCACAGGTCAGCCGCTTGCTTTTGCAATGGAGAGAATGGTAACGGTAATTGTTATCTGCTGTCCACATGCATTGGGATTGGCAGTGCCATTGGTGGTAGCAAAATCAACAGCCTTGTCTGCAAAAAACGGACTGCTGATTAAGAACAGAACAGCTTTCGAAAATTCCAGGAAAATTACTACTATCGTATTTGACAAAACAGGGACGCTTACAGTTGGAAAATTTGAAGTGTCAAAGATTGTTTCAGTTAAACCGGAATTTACAGAAAATGAAATTATAAGATTATCCGCTGCACTAGAACAAAATTCAGAACACCCTATTGCAACAGGTATTCTTCAAAAGGCCAAAGACCTTTCTATCGCAATTCCGGCAATAACAGAATTTAATGCCATTACCGGTAAAGGCGTAGAAGCAACAATTGATACAAAGAAGATAATGGTGGTAAGTCCAGGTTATCTGAAGGAGAAAAACCTTACTATCCCGGCAGACTTTGCAGCCAACGAAATTGAGACAGTGGTGTTCCTCATTGTAAACAGTGAACTGGCAGGATATATCGCATTGTCAGACGAAATCAGGCCCGAGTCAGCGGGTGCCATTGAAACGCTGAAACAGAACAACATAAAATCCATCTTGCTTACCGGAGACAATAACAAGGTAGCAAAAGCGGTGAGTGAAAAATTAGGAATGGACAGTTTTATTGCGGAGGTACTGCCACACCAAAAACTGGAAAAAATAAAAGACCTCCAAAGCAAAGGAGAATTTGTGGCAATGACAGGTGATGGCGTAAATGACGCACCGGCCTTGGCCCAGGCGAACGTGGGAATTGCAGTTGGGAGCGGTAGTGATATAGCCGCAGAAACCGCAGGTATCATTTTAGTGAACAGCAACCCAAAGGATATTGTAAACCTCGTTTTGTTTGGCAAAGCCACTTACCGTAAAATGATACAAAACCTGATTTGGGCTACCGGTTATAATGTGGTGGCGCTACCCTTGGCTGCCGGTGTGTTGTATAAGCAAGGTGTTTTATTGAGTCCCGCAGCCGGTGCGGTGTTAATGACCGTTTCTACAATAGTGGTTGCCATTAATGCCAGTATGCTGGCGGTAAAAAAATAGACATAGACAGTAACAATATTTCAAAGTAACTAGAGAAAGATGAAAAGAGTAAGCATAATAATATCCATCCTTGCAATTTGCAATTTGTCGCAAGCGCAGGAAATGAAAGGTATGGATATGAAAAAGGAAACGAAGCAGCAGGCCGTAACTTATACCTGCCCCATGCATCCTGAAATACATGCCACCAAACCGGGCAACTGTCCTAAGTGCGGCATGAAATTAATTAAAGAAAAACCAAAAGTTCAGGCAACTCTAAAAACTAATAAAACGATTGCTGAACCGACAAAAAAAGACAGTACAAAAGAAGTGACATATACCTGTCCTATGCATCCTGATATCCATTCGTTAAAGCCGGGCAACTGCCCGAAATGCGGCATGAAGCTTATTAAAGAGCAGGCAAATGAAAAGCATGATCATAACAAACAGGAACCATCTTCAATGGATATGTCGAAAGATACGGCAACGCAGCAGCCCATGAATATGAACAATATGAAAATGGAGGATCACAATGCAGGGCAGGCTGATGAAATGACAGATATGCAAAAAGCAAAAGCCAAGCTTGGTACAATTAAAACCGTTGTAGCGGGTGAGCCTCCCCGTACTGTCCATTATGATTTATATATTGCTGACACAATGGTAACATTTGGCAAGAAACTTAAAAGAGCCATAGCCGTGAATGGGCAGATACCTATGCCAGCACTCACTTTCACCGAAGGTGATACCGCAGAAATTTATGTACACAATAATTTGAATGAAGAAACATCCTTGCACTGGCACGGTTTATTTCTGCCCAACAAAATGGATGGCGTTCCTTATCTAACACAAATGCCGATAAAGCCGCACAGTACCTACATGTACAAATTCCCCATTGTGCAACACGGCACACATTGGTATCATAGCCATAGCAAGTTGCAGGAGCAAATTGGCATGTATGGTTCATTTATTATGAACAAAAGAAAAGAATGGGATATTCCAACGGTGCCGGTCATTATAAGCGAATGGATTGATATGAAACCAGAAGAAGTACACCGTAGTTTACGGGCAGCCACCGACTGGTTTGCTGTACAAAAAGGTGCTACACAGAGTTACAGCGAAGCTATTAAATCAGGTCACTTTAAAACAAAAGTTACCAATGAGTGGAAACGCATGAATGCAATGGATTTAACAGACGTGTATTATGACAACTTTCTATTGAACGGCAAAAACCAGAATGAACAACCCCAGTTTAAAGCTGGTGATAAAGTTAGACTAAGAATCGCCAATGGTGGTGCTTCCGATTATTTCTGGCTGAGTTATGCCGGTGGTAAAATAACCGTGGTTGCAACGGATGGTAATGATGTAGAACCGGTGGAAGTGGACAGGCTGATTATAGCGGTCTCAGAAACCTATGATGTGGTAGTAACCATACCGGAAGATAAAAGTTACGAGTTTCTTGTAACACCGGAAGACCGAACGAAACATGCTTCCCTATGGCTTGGTAAAGGTGAAAAAGTTGCTGCTACAAAATTGAAAAGGCCCAAGTATTTTGCTGGTATGAAGATGATGAATGACATGATGGACATGAAGGGAAATATGATTGAAATGGAGGGTATGAAAATGGAAAATCAAATCATGGATATGAACACAGTAATGTATCCTGAAATTACAGGTGATGAGCCAGTAAAAGATGCCCCTAAAAAAGCTAAACAACAAACAGGCGATATGCACAAGATGCAGGTGCCGGGCAACAACACAATGCAAGGCATGAACATGGAAGCAGAAACTGCAGATATTGTCTCTCTGAATTATACTAGGCTTAGATCCCCGGAAAAAACTACGCTGCCGAAAGATGCTCCGGTAAAAGTGCTGAAATTTGATTTGACGGGAAACATGAACCGTTATGTTTGGAGCATGGACAATAAAGTAGTGTCAGAGTCTGATAAGATAATGATTAAGAAAGGCGAAAACGTACGAATCATACTATACAATAACAGTATGATGCGGCACCCCATGCACCTTCACGGTCATGACTTCAGGCTACTGAACGGGCAAGGTGAATATGCCCCGATGAAAAATATCATCGACATTATGCCAATGGAGAGAGATACATTGGAATTTGCTGCAACAGAACCCGGCGGCGACTGGTTTTTCCACTGCCATATTTTGTACCACATGATGAGCGGAATGGGCAGGGTGTTTAGTTATGAGAATTCACCGGCAAATCCCGAATTGCCAGATGCTAAAATAGCTAAGCGTGGACTCAATTCTGATGACAATGGATTTCACCTGATGGGAAGAATCGGTATTGAAAGCAATGGCAGTGATGGTGAAGCGATGTTATCGCAAACCCGTTGGAAGGCAAGCACCTTATGGCACCTGGGCTATCACGATATGCATGGTTATGAAAGTGAAACTATGATCGGACGTTATTTGGGCAGGATGCAATGGTGGTATCCGTATGTTGGTTTCGATTATCATTACAAAGTAGAAGGTGGTCCAAAGAATATTTTCGGCGGTGAAGAAAAAAACTGGTTTGGCCAAAAGAGCAATAAGAATAACCGTAAAACCGTAGTAGCAGGTATCGCTTACACGCTGCCACTGTTATTTGTTGCGGATGCCAGGATCGACGGTGATGGAAAGTTTCGTTTTCAGTTCGGGCGGGAAGATGTACCGGTAACAAAACGCCTTCGTTTTAGTATGATGATAAACACCGACAAAGAGTATATGGCAGGGCTACGTTATATCACCACAAAATATATTTCAATTTCTTCTCACTACGATAGTGATATGGGACTGGGTGCAGGAATTACAGTAACTTACTAACCCATTTTATACAGTATTTATTAAAAATAAGCCATGAGAAATACACTAATCTTTTGTTTCACCATTTTGATTCTGGCATCATGCAGTGAAAAGAAAAGCCATATAAAAAATGATTTTGTAATAGCCAACGGCCAGATGCCCAGCCTTGCCAAAGACAAGCAAAATGGCCTGCATGTGGTGTACGGTACCGGTGACAGTATCATGTACACTTATATGTCCGCAACAAACACTGGTTTTAAGCAACCCATCTTAATAAGCGTATTGCCTGATTTGGAGGCCTCTCATACAAGAGGTCCGCAGATTGCCTGTTCAGACAATGGCTTAACAGTTACGGCCTGCAATGCTAACGGAGATATATTCTCCTATCATAGTGCTGGTGAAGCCAAATGGATCAGCACAGCAAGAGTTAACGATGTTGATACCGTTGCAAAAGAAAACCTGATGAGCCTGGGAGGGGATAGCAAATATGATTACGCCGTGTGGCTTGATCTTAGAGGCAATAAACAAAATAAAATCTATGGAGCAAGAACAGATGATGGCGGTAAAACATGGTCAACCAATAAATTGATTTATGAATCACCAGACACTACTGTTTGTCAATGCTGCAAACCCTCTGTGGTGGTTAAAGGAAACAATGTGTATGTGATGTTCCGCAACTGGTTAGGTGGCAACAGGAACATGTACCTGATACAATCAAACGATGGCGGCAACAGCTTTTCTAAAGCTGAAAAATTAGGAAATGGAAACTGGAAATTGAACGGATGCCCGATGGATGGTGGTGGCATCGCTATTGATGATAAAGGCGCTGTTCAAACCGTTTGGAGAAGAGAAGGCAAGGTATATGCTGCCCAACCGGGCCTACCAGAAAAAGAAGTTGGCGAAGGAAAAGGCTGCACTATAGAAACGGTAAAAGACCAGCCCGTTTATGCGTGGGTAAAAGATGGCGTGGTTACAATTACAGCCACCAACGGCAAGGTGTTAACGTTGGGTAAAGGAAGTCAGCCCATCATAAAACCTCTGAATGAATCACAAATGATTTGCGTATGGGAATTCGAAAAACAAATTCATGCAGCCGTTTTTGATATTTAACTTTTAATGAGGTCGTAAACATTTTTAACAGGCCGTTCCCTTACGGGCGGGCTTTGCACTGCAATCTTCCTGGCGGAAGGATTTACGTTTCAATCCCTAACGGAAAGTTTCAGTATGGAAACGTGATCGTTGGTTTTAAAGAAGTTATTGAAACAAGGTTTCTTATTTAAGAATTTGCTTAAATAGTTATTTTCACTATCTTCGCTCCATGAATGATAATAACTGTATCAGGCTTTTTGCAGACGAAGAACAAATCAATAATTGTAAGGGAAAATTAAAGACAGCACAGAAGTCTTTTGCCAGCCTTTCAAATATATTGGCCTTAGCAGGCAATGAAGCAAGATTAAAAATTCTTTATCTGCTGGAAGAAGAAAGAGAGTTATGCCCCTGCGACCTTGCAGATATTTTAGGCATGAGCATCCCGGCAGTATCACAACATTTAAGAAAGTTGAAGGATGGAAATATTGTTGAGACACGAAAAGAAGGACAAACAATTTACTACTCCCTAACCCAGGAAAATCTAAAGATCTTGAAACATTTCTTTAAATACATCAACATACAAACTCAAAAACTGGAAACGGCATGATAAGTTTAAAGTCATCAGGCACATACACCAGTGCAGGCGTTTTATCAGCCATCGCAGCTTCGCTTTGTTGCATTACACCCGTCATTGCATTGCTTGCCGGCAGCAGCAGCATAGCTGCTAACTTCTCATGGACAGAACCTGCAAGGCCTTACTTGATAGGTTTGTCAATTGCTGTGTTAGCTTTTGCGTGGTATCAAAAACTTAAGCCAGCCAAGGCGAATGATATGGATTGCAATTGCGAAACTACAAAGAAGGCATCTTTCCTTCAGTCCAAAACCTTTCTTGGCATAGTAACAGTATTTGCTATTCTGATGATGACATTCCCTATGTATGCAAAGGTGTTTTATCCCAAACCTAAAACCCAGGCTACTATACTTGCACCCGTTGATAATAAGCTACAAGTAGAATTTACTATAAAGGGCATGAGCTGCGAAAGTTGTGAATTAGAAGTAAATAATGAATTGTCAAAAGTGAACGGGGTAATTAGTTATAAAACTTCTTATGCAGGCAAAAGCAGTTTGGTCACTTTTGATAAATCCAAAGTTGATGTTAAAACAATCGAAGCAGCAATAAATAATACAGGATACACGGTAGAAAGCTATGACTTTAAGAACCCCTCCACTACAGTAGTTTCAGACAGTTGTAATAAAGATAAATCATGTTCAAAAGGCAGTGGTAAATCATGCTGCGATAAAGATTAATACAAAATGGAAAAAACGCTAACACTGCAATCAACCATTACTTGTCCAAACTGCGGCTTTCAGATGGAAGAAACGATGCCTGTAGATGCTTGTCAATACTTTTATAAGTGTACAAATTGCGAAACAATCCTAAAACCAAAGCAGGGCGATTGCTGTGTATTCTGCAGCTATGGAACGATAGCCTGTCCACCAATTCAAATGAATAAATCTTGCTGTTCATAAATGAAGATGAAGAAAACAATTCCTGCATTGCCCGTTCAGAGCATCAAACAATCCTGTGAGTACTATACTAACAAACTTGGTTTTAGAATAAGGCACCAGGAGGAATCATTTGCAATTGCGGTATGTGACGAAATAGTAATCCATTTGTGGCAATCATGTGATAACTCCTGGAGATGGCGAAGCTTGCTCCTCTTTCTAAAACCGGTTTGGTCAGGAGCAGAAAGTTTTATAGCTGGAACAGCTAGTTGCAGAGTTGAAGTAGAATGCATAGAAGAACTTTATGAAGAATATACAAAGCAAGCCGTACTATATGGTAGTAATACCAAAATTGGAGAGCAGTACTGGGGCCACAAAGAGTTCCCTGCTATCGATCTTGATGGTAACCTGCTTACTTTTTATGAAGTGATTTAGCTTCTTAAATATTTTTCACCCTGTTTTTTCTTTAACCTTTCCGGATTTTTCTGGAAGTTAAATTGGAAAGTTGTCTTCCTCCCTTTGCGGTATTCCGATAAACAGCACATTTTTTTGCGCCTGCTCTCCCTGCAAATCATCCCAATTTATATTTTCAAATTACCAGTCTTTTTTCACGCAGTCCTATTGCCTTCATACGGGCTATCCAAACCGATTTAGTATAGCAAGCTTTTTCCATACTACAATACTAAAATCATAAGCCTGAAACGGCCTGGTTTTCCAAAGCTCCATTATAAGAGAATCTCCTGTAGATTGTCCTGCTGCAAGGATGCAGTTAGAATGCAATGTATCACTAACACCCGGCATAGTACACCTGCCTTATTTCTATCCACCTCCCGCAAATAAGCCAGGACAACTATGCCGTACAATGAAATTGGTCATTGAGATTGGCTCGTGCCTCCCCAACCACAATTCGAGATACTATAAATCTTTTCCTGACACTTCAACCCTTACAAGAATGCCTCTTTGCGTTTTATTGCTGGCTGTTCAATTGGGTATTAACTCTACCAGCATTTCATTACCTGCCTTGTCAAAATAAGTGCAGGTCATTTTATCCATACAAACCGCCCATTTTTCAATACCTGATTTTGCACAGTCATTACAGAACGTTGGATAGTCAGTTTTGCCTTGTTGATGTGCCTTGATGTCTGCTTTAAACTGTTCAATGTTTGAAACCTGGGTTATCGGCAAAGGGGCATATTTTGCAACAGATGAAGTTTTATATTTTTTCTCACCATAATAATCGGTATGGCCATCAGTTACAAAAGTTTCATAAAAGGTAACACCGAGTTTCTTGATGTCCTTTATGTAAGATGGAAAGTCTGCACCGGATTTCACTTTGCTATGAGCCGATATAATTTGATCTACTGTAAACATTTTTGCTGTTTTTAATTGTTAAACGATTTGTACATTAAGATTACAATACAAAGGTGCCAGTGCTAAAATCTCTGTGATTGTAAAAAATCGTTTTTCTACAGGAAGCGCTTGAAATTTTCAGGAGTATCGCCAGTAAACTGCTTAAAGTCTTTTATGAAGTGGGCCTGGTCAAAGAAATTATTTTCGTAGCAAATTTCAGTCAAAGATTTGGTGTTGCTCAGATTATCAAGAACAGAATTAAACCGAACAATGGAAGCAAATTTTTTAGCTGTGGTACCCACTACTTTTCTAAACCGCTTTTCAAATGGACTTTGACTGATGAATAATTTTTCGTTCAATTCTTTTATGCGAATTGTCCCATTAGTTTGATAAATGAGTTTCACAGCCTCAACAATTAGTTTGTCTGTTTGAATGTCTTTGAGTTGCGATATTAAAAACTGCTCAACATATTTTATTCGTTGTTTGTCGGTGTTAGCGATTGATAACTTTTCTTCCACCTCTGCTACACTTTTTCTGTCAAAAACATTGTCAACCGAAAGACTCAAATTAAATAGTTCGTTGGAAGGATGTGAAGCGAAATGAGTAAAGCCAATTTCAGTAAAGTAAACCAATATGGTTCCTACGTTAGCAGAGTTTTTGAAAATCTTAAAACCGTCAGTTATTCCCGTAATTCCCGCTGTTGTAAGCTTTCTTTCCTCGTTGCTTTTTATTGTCGAGAGTTGTCCTTTATACTGAAAACCGATTACCAATCCTGAAGATGGAAATACTTTGTATTCATTTTCCAATTCGTTCTCCGACACTACAAAATGTTTGATGTAGGGTTTTAGTTGGTCTGTCGGTATGAATTTATCAAATCTCATTTATAAATGGAGTTGTGTGTATATTAGCTGCTGAATTGTTACGCATCTTGTTCTAACAGATTTTCTGGATTGTAATGGTTTTCAACTAAAATGCTTCTAATACTTTCAATATCACACAGCTTTCCGGCTCTGATTTTTGTTATTGAAATCTTTGCAAAATCACTTTCAAAAGGCAACATGATGTAACCGTTTGAGCCATCGAATGAAAAATTATATTCGTCTGTAAATTTTTTGAATAAAAATCGAACTTCATTTTCAATATCATAGTCACCAGGCAAATAGAAAGCACCAATTTTTGAAACTCCAGCCAAGGCAAAAGTCCTATTGAATTTTTCTAGGGTATCTTTAGCTAGACGGTTGAGTAATAATTTACCTTTATCTAAGTTTTTATGGTAGAATATTTGTCGGAAATCAGAATGTTGTGTGTCAATTTGAAATTCAATTCTCACACCGCCACCATTGTCGGCAAAGGATGACCATAATGTTTTGTCTTTATGTTGTGTCAGATCGATTGGTGATGCAAAACATATTGCAAAGCACTGTTCCATTAAAACTCTTTCCATCAAGATACCAAGTTCATCTATATTTCTAGTATAACCTTCTAAATTATGGTCCTGGTAAAAGAGCTTGAATTCAGAATAGTTTTCATTTTTAATTAATGGCTTCAACTTCAATTCATTTTTTAAAATACCTTTCAATGCACTTACTGTGGTGTAATGGAAAAATTTATTTCCTTTCGGTTTGGGATAATAGTGCTCAAAAATAATTTGAGATAGTCTTCTAAGGCTTTTGAATAAGGTAGTCTCAATGTCGACCTTTTCAGTGTAGTGGTTATTCGTTAAAAAACTATCTGTAAATTTAATATCATTTTTAGTGATTTTTTGTTCAATGCCATACTCGCTAAATATTTGATTAATCGCTTCAACAGCTTCAGAAATTCTTGAATTGAGTCGGTTTGTTTCTGCCATCAACTCCATTTGCTTTTTTACTTGGTCGAAGTATTCGCTTGTCATAGTGGGTCTGTTTAAGGGAGAGTTAGCCTCAGTTATTAGCGGAGGGATTCAATTAGAATTTTGTTGCTATAGCCATAGTTGAACAAAATCGCAATTTTCGCAACCGTTTTTATCACCACACAATTTTCTTTTTGTCGTAATCAATATGTTGAGCTTGTCTAAACTCAGCTTGTTGAAATGTTGGTAACGCATCGCTTTCAATCCTTCTAAATGTATCCCTGGCAACTAAAATTAGTTTCATATTCTTTTCAAAATCGTAAGTCGCTTTTATTGCAAGATTAACTCCTTTACCGTCATATGGAACGCTCGGATACAGTATTGCGTCAATAGTATCTTTTGTCATATTAAAAGAAAAATTGCAATAAGCAGAAGTTATTATGTAAGTCTGCAGGTCTTTTTTTGCAGGCTTGCGGAATTTATCAAAAAGGAATTTGTACAATAAAATCATCGCATTTTTCATATCACCACTTTGCTGATTAATAAAGTGGTCAAGTTTAACTCCGTGCATTTTGTCATAGAGCGAAAGTCTGTCGTTTTCAAAAGGGCTTGTAACAATTAGAAGCTTTAGCGAATTTTCAATTGTCCACTTACCAATTGTAACATATAAAAACTCTTCTTTTTTCTCCTCAACCCAATACTCTAATAATTCCATATGAGATGTCGGTCGGAAGTCAGAACAATAAAATACGGCCTGATGAGGAACATTACATCTTGCAAAGGATTTTACGAATTTTGCAGGTGGAATACTTATGTCTGAAAAGTCTTCAAAATAATCATTTGTATCATGTGTCCTTGTGTGAAAAACATTTATTGGAAGTGCAGGAAAGTCGAGTATAAAAAAAGGCAATTGCCCCATGAGTTTATATGCTGCAACTGCTGTGTCATAAGCAGCTGGGTCTGTTGGGTCAATTGACTGTAAAATGTCAATGCTATTTTGAACTTGTTGTGTTGTCATAAAATGCCTGTTAACTGCCGCTTTAGTAAATCCATATTATTATCTCTTCTTCAATGCGACTAAGATACCGCGAATTTACTTGTGATATTTAGCCAAACTCAATACAGCAAAATCTATTGTCAATCATCCGCTTAAGGTCGCTTGTGAGATTTACAAAGAATTATAAAGACCCTCCATAGTACACCTGCCTTATTTCTTTCCGCCTTCGGCAAATAAGCCAGGCGAACTATGCCGGACAATGATATTGGTCATTGAGATTGGCCCGTGCCTCCCCAAACACAATTCCAGATTTAAAAACTCCAAAGATTTTTCCAATAAGATTATTGAAGTATTGCTCCTGAGAATTTAATAAGAAGTATGACTTAAAACTCATTCATCCTTATCTGTCGCAAATTTCTTGACAGGCTTTGCCAAAAGCAAGGTCTGCGTTTCGCCAAAATGCAGGGGCGAAACTTGCCACCGGTTTTGTAAAAACAATCTCCACCCCGGTTTGGCCTCCTTCGGAGATATGTCTGTGGGGTAGTATTCTTTTTACAAAAACCTTGCTTTTGCCAAACCCTTTTCAAGGCCGGGTTGCTACGATTAGAACGAACGAGGCGTATGCCGAGTTAAGAAAATCATCTAAAAAACAATCGTATGCAAACACAACAGCTTTCAGCACTCATGCGGCTTTCATGGAAAATTCAGCACTCTAAAAAAACAAGCCGTTCCAAATCCCTTGTATCTGCATGGGTTATTTATCAACAGGCAGACATCATGGTTTATTATCTGGTTAAGAAACACACACCGGAACAACGAACGACTGCAGCCATTGACAAGAATCTGAAACTTATTTTTTAAACATAAATCTATCAATCATGGAAATGACAGCAAGATTAACAGGTGATGCAAAAATCAGCACCCTGAAAAACGAAAGGCAGGTAGTGAATTTTAATGTAGCTATCAATGACAGCTACAAAGCAAAAGGCAGTAATGAAACTACCAAAATTGTAACCTATGTGCAATGCGATTACTGGGTAAATCCCGGCATTGCCCAATACCTCACCAAAGGTAGTTTGGTTGAGTTGCAGGGGCGCATTGGCGTAAATGCTTACACGGGTAAAGATGGTGAAGCAAAAGCCACATTGACCTTTCATGTAAATACTATCAAACTGCATGGAAGCAGCAACCAAAAGAACGAAACACCCGCAACAATACCGGAAGCAACAAAAGAACCGGTAGCGGATGACCTCCCATTTTAAATTATCTCACAACAACATTTTAAAAATTAAAAATCAACAATCATGGCACACAATTTAAATTTCAATGAACAAACAGGAAAACACAGTTTTTTTTCAGTAAAGGAAAAAGCCTGGCATGGATTAGGCCAAATTGTAGATGGCTATCCCAACAGCGCAGAAGCATTAAAATTTGCAGGTCTGGATTACACCGTTGAAAAAAGAAAACTGTTCACCTTCGACAATGAAAACCAAACGGCAAATGAGGACACAGAAATAAAGATTCCTGAAATAGAAGTGCCCAACTATTTTGCCACGGTGAGAACTGACAACGAAAATATTTTGGGCGTAGTTGGCAGGGATTATGAAGTTGTTCAAAATGTGGATGCATTCAGTTTTTTTGATTCTATTGTTGGCGGTGATGGCATCCAGTATGAAACCGCAGGCGCATTGGGTAAGGGGGAAAGAATTTTTATTACGGCTAAATTGCCCGATTATATCAAAGTAGGTAATAATGATTTAATTGAGCAGTATTTGTTTTTAACTACTTCGCATGATGGTTTTGGAAGTATTACCGCAGCCTTTACGCCGATTAGAATTGTGTGCAATAATACTTTGAATGCTGCCCTACGCAATCATACCAACGCTTTTAAAATCAGGCACACAGCCAATGCAAAAGAAAGGCTGGAAGAAGCCCACAAATTAATGGGCATTACCAACCAGTTAAGCAACCAACTGGAGGGCATTTTTAACCAATGGGCAAAGGTGAAGATTACAGACCCCGAAGTAAAGAAGCTGATTCAAATGGCTTTGGTTCCAAACAAAGAAGTATTGCAAAATATACAGGCTGGTAAAGAGGATGAATTATCAACCTGCTTTAAAAATATGACGGATGCCGCTTTTGAATATGCTATGACCAACGAAAGCCAGCAGTTAGAAACAACTAAAGGCAGTTTGTTTGGTGCATACAACGCAGTAACCGGATATTTTCAAAATGTGCGGACTTACAAAAACGATGAGGCAAAATTGAAGTCTATATTGTTTGGCGGTACCGGACAAATGAGAACACAAAAAGCATTTAATCTTTGTGAGAGTTTTGCAAAAGGTGTAATGGCGGAATTTTATAATTAAGAATTGGAAAGGGGCAAACAGCAGTGTTTGCCCCTTATTTAATCAGATTGTTAAAGCCTGGAAACGCCCCACGCTTGAGGGCGTGGGGCGTTGGTTAGAGCAATGATTTGAAAACATAGAAAAACCAGATAATGAACTATTTTCAAACTATTGACTTCTAACGATTTAGTGACCAATTTTGCAACGATGTGGCAGCTCCACATATTCCATAAATTAGCGCTATATTTGCACCGATGAGAATTTTTGCTTTCATAATGGCTTTTACTGTAATTGTGCTAAGTGTATTGCCATGCATGGATGAAAGTGAATTTAATAATGTCAAAGGAACTACAGCAATTGCAAAGGCCAATAGCCAGCAGGATCACACGGACAGTGATAACTGTTCTCCTTTTTGTAGTTGCGCCTGTTGTTCAGCCTCGGTAACTTACCACCTGTTTGGATATAGTTATATTTTAAAATCACAATTCCAGGAAAAAAAGTATCCCGCTTATAAGTCTTCTGCTTACTCAGGAATTTCTTTTTCTATTTGGCAACCGCCCAAGTTGAGCTAATCAAATCTCAAGAATTTTCGAATCGCCCTTACATAAGTCTTTGTAATGCGTTCGTTACTGCTTCTATCAATTTTAAAGAAAAATGACTTCGCTATTTCAGCAATTATTTTCATAGTTGCCGTCTGCGCCATTTGTAATTGTAGTAATTGCAAATTGGATTGCTGCGTATTTATGACGGCTACCAAAATAAAAGAATATTCATGATCAATAAAATCATTCAATTCTCAGTAAACAATAAATTAATAACAGGTGTGCTATTGGGCATTTTTATTGTCTGGGGCATCTATTCATTTACCCAGTTAAGTGTTGATGCCCTGCCAGACGTGACTAACAACCAGGTGCAGGTAATCACCACCAGCCCCAACCTTGCCACACAGGAAGTAGAACAATTTATCACCTATCCATTAGAAACTCAGTTTAAATCCTTGCAGGGCCTGGTAGAATTGCGAAGCACCAGCAGAAGCGGCTTATCAGTAATTACCATTGTATTCAAGGATAATATGCCCATTAATATCACGAGGCAACTGGTATCTGAAAAAATAAAAATTGCCCAGGAAAATATTCCCAAAGAATATGGGCAACCAGATCTGATTCCCCCCACCACTGGCCTGGGAGAAATCTATCAATACGTACTTGTTCCAAAGAAAGGTTTTGAAGATAGATTCACTGCCATGGATTTACGAACTGTGCAGGACTGGATTGTAAAGCGGCAACTGTTAGGCACCGCAGGTGTAGTTGATGTAAGTAGTTTCGGAGGCAAATTAAAACAGTACGAAGTAAGTGTAATACCTGAACGGCTGGCCGCAACTAACCTAACACTGATTGATGTTTTTAATGCCTTACAAAAAAATAATTCCAACACAGGCGGTAGCTACATTGATAAAGGGCCAAACATCTATTTCATCCGTGGCGAAGGTTTAATTGAAACCCTGGACGATATCAATAAAATAGTAGTAAGAAATACCAATGGTATTCCAACTCTAATAAAAGATATTGGCACGGTCGATTTTGGCTTTGCACCACGGTATGGTGCCATGACAAGAAACGGAAAAGGTGAAACGGTTGGCGGTGTAGTGTTGATGCAAAAAGGAGAAAATGCAGTAAAAGTGATTGAGCGGGTAAAAGATAAAATGAAAGTAATTGAGAAGAATTTACCGGAAGGATTAGGCATTGATGTTTTTGTAGACAGAACAAAATTAATCGACAGAACCGTTAGTACGGTGAGTACAAATTTATTGGAAGGCGCATTAATCGTGATTTTTGTATTGGTTGTGTTCCTGGGCAATTTCAGGGCAGGATTAATTGTAGCGAGCGTAATTCCGTTAGCCATGCTGTTCGCTGTAGCAATGATGAATTTATTTGGTGTGAGTGCGAATTTAATGAGTATGGGAGCTTTGGACTTTGGGTTAATAGTAGATGGAGCCGTAATCGTTGTGGAAAGTTTATTACATAAGTTCTCTCAACAGTTCCGAAATCAAAAATTATCGCAGATACAAATGGATGCAGAGGTGACCGAGGGCAGCAGCAAAATAATGAGCAGTGCGGTATTCGGCCAGATCATTATCCTCATTGTGTACATCCCAATTTTTGCCTTGCAGGGCATTGAAGGAAAAATGTTTACTCCGATGGCGCAAACGGTAAGCTTTGCCATTATCGGGGCATTGATCTTATCCATTACTTATGTACCGTTGATGAGTAGTTTATTTCTTAATAAGAAAATTGCATCTCATGACACTTTTACAGACAAGGCCATTAAATGGCTGGTTAGTATTTATCAGCCGCTTCTCGTCCGAATACTAAGGTTTCGCATTCCGGTACTTATTGTAACGGTAATTGTTTTTATCCTGTCGTTGTTTGTTTTTAATTCTCTCGGTGGCGAATTTATTCCTGAACTGGATGAAGGCGATTTTGCAACCAACTACACCATCCGGCAGGGAAGCAGTTTACCACAAACCATAGAAGTTGGCACCCAATTAGAAAAGATCGCACTAAGTTTCCCGGAAGTAAAAGAAGCCGTTAGTAAAATTGGAACAAGTGAAGTACCCACCGATCCGATGCCCATAGAAAGTGCAGATTTATTAATGGTACTGAAGGATAAAAAAGAATGGACAACAGCAAGTAGCAAGGAAGAGCTGGCTGAAAAGATGAACGAAAAAATGGCAGCTATCCCCGGTGTAAACCTCTCTTTTGAACAGCCCATTCAAATGCGATTTAATGAACTGATCGCTGGTGTAAAAAGTGATATTGCCATTAAGATATTTGGTGATGATTTGAATAAATTGTTTCTAAAGGGAAATGAAACGAGTAAGCTTATCAGTAATATCAAAGGGCTTACCGACATTAAAGTTGAACAGATAGTAGGCATGCCTCAGCTGGTGGTGAAATACAATCGTAACAAAATTGCCCAGTACGGTTTAAACATCAGCGATGTGAATGAGATACTCAATACCGCCTACGCCGGGGGATATGCAGGAGTAGTATACGAAGGCGAAAAGAAATTTGATTTAGTGGTTCGCATTGCAAAAAATCCCAGTACAGATGCAGAGGTTTTGAGAGCATTATTAATCCCTTTGCCAAGCGGTAAACAAATTCCATTGAATGAAATAGCTGATGTAAATTTTATTGCCAGCCCGGCACAAATCAGCCGGGATGATGCAGAAAGAAGAATTGTGGTGGAAGCAAATGTCAGGGGCAGGGATGTGGAAACCGTAGTGAAGGAAATTCAGCAAATACTGGATGCCAAATTGAAGTTGCCCGAAGGTTATTATATTACTTATGGTGGCCAGTTTGAGAATTTACAGCAAGCTAAAGCCCGGTTATTATTGGCAGTGCCGGTAGCTTTATTGTTGATCTTCTTTTTACTCTTTCTAACATTTCGTTCTGCTAAAGAATCCATTATTATATTTTCTGCCATTCCATTGGCTGCCGTAGGTGGCATTCTTGCTTTATGGTTGAGGGGAATGAATTTTAGTATCTCTGCCGGGGTTGGTTTTATTGCACTATTTGGTGTGGCGGTTTTAAACGGCATTGTATTAATCAGTTATTATAACAGGCTAAAGAGTGAAGGTGAAGAGGATGTTGTTAAACAAATTCTTAGGGGAAGCGCCGCCCGTTTAAGACCTGTGCTGGCAACTGCTGCTGTTGCCTCATTGGGCTTTTTACCAATGGCATTTAGTACCAGTGCTGGCGCTGAAGTACAGAAGCCTTTGGCAACAGTTGTTATCGGGGGGCTGGTAACTTCTACCTTGTTAACACTTTTTGTGTTGCCTGTATTATACAGTTTATTTTATCTAAAAAGAAAAAAGAAAATAACTATGAATAAAGCAACTGTAGTTTTATTGCTGGCTTTTTTTGCTTTGGGCACTAACGCAACTGCACAATCTCCAACATTGCAATTGCATGATGCCATACAGTTAGCAATGAATAATTATCCAACCATTCAGCAGTCAAGCCTTCAAACTAAACAACAACAGGCACTCACAGGTACCGCCACTGTGTTAGATCCTTTTAACATCAATACCAGCGCAGGTCAAATCAATAGTAAATTGTTTGACTACAACATAGGTGTAGCACAAGGGTTTAAATTGCCCAATGCCTACAAGGCTGAGAAAAATTTGTTGAATCAAAATGTAGCGGTAGCAAAATCGTATGAAGCGGTTACAAAAAATGAATTGGTTCGCAATGTGTCTGATGCGTATTACAATTGGTTATACAGTTGGCAACAGTATAACCTGCTTTTACAAACAGACAGTGTTTATGCAGATTATGAAAAATACGCCAACAAAAAATACCAGGTGGGTGAAAGCAATAAGTTAGAAAAAATTAATGCTACCCTGCAAAGAAAAGATTTGCAACTGCAATTGTCCAAAGCAAAAACGCAGATTGATTTCTATTTAGCGGACCTCCAAAAATGGATGCGGACAAACCAACAATACCTGGCTCCTGCAACTTATACAGCTTTGGCCGAAATTAATTTGAATGACAGCAGTCTGGTAAGCAAACATCCGGTGCTGCAATTTTTACAACAACAGGTTATAGCAAAGGAACTATTGGTTAAAGCCGAAAAAGCAAAGGGGCAACCTTCATTCAATTTGGGCGTAAATGCACAAAGCCTGGATAAGCAAACACAATTTTACTATGGCAGTGTGGGGATCAATATTCCCTTATTTAAAAACGGGGTAAAGGCCAGGACGCAGGCCGCAAAAATTGAAACTGAAATTGCAAAAAAAGAACTGGACAAAAATCAGCAGGAAATAACTACCCTTTTTTTACAGCAAAATCAATTGCAGCAGCAAAATTTAGAGCAAGTAAAATATTATGAAAGGGAGGGATTACCAATGGCTGAAAGTATCATCAATGCAGCACAACGCAGTTACAAAGCAGGAGACATTGGCTATATTGAATATATCCAAAACATAAAGGACGCCATCAAAATAAAAACCGACTATTTGATTGCATTGAACAATTACAATCAAACCATTATCCAACTCAATTATTTACTAAACCGTTAAAAGAAATTCAATAATGAAAAATATATTTCTCATACTATTTGCTTTGTTTGTTGCTACCACATCTTGTAAAAACAGATCAACCGACAATAAAACAGAACCGGCAACAAAAGACAGCATTGCAACCAAAGAAACACCTGCAACCACGGAGGTGACCTTATCCGATGAACAAATAAAAGCCATTGGTTTACAAACAGGTGTTATTGAACAGCGGAATCTGAAATCTACCTTAAAAGTAAATGGCAAACTTAATTTACCTCCGCAAAACCAGGCACAGGTAAGTATTTTAACCGGCGGTATTGTAAAAACCATCAACGTGACCGAAGGGATATTTGTAAAACAGGGACAAACATTGGCTACCATTGTTAACAATGAAGTAGTGCAACTACAACAGGACTATTTAGAAAACAAATCACAATTGATTTACCTGCAGGCTGAATTCAGTCGTCAGAAGGATTTACAGGAAGACCGAATCAATGCCACTAAAACATTTCAGCAAGTACAAAACGATTTGAGTATGGCACAGGCACGGCAAAAAGGATTACAAATGAAACTACAATTGCAGGGTATCAATGCAGCAAATATCAGCGCCGCTAATTTTACCAACCGCATTGCAGTAACGGCCCCTATCAGTGGCTTTATACATCACATCAATTTAACGATGGGGAAATTTGCAGATGCCAATACTGTTCTTTTTGATATTGTTGACAATCGTTTCCTTCATCTTGATTTAACCTTGTTTGAAAAAGATATCTCAAAAGTAAAAGTGGGCAATAAGATTACTTTTACTGATGCCAATGATGTTTCACATACACATGCCGCAACCATTTTTGCCCTGAACAAATCTTTTGAAGATAACCAGCAAGCCATCATTGCCCATGCTAAAATCGAAGGTCAAACAGAATCTTTGTTACCGGGGATGTACGTAGAAGCAAGGATACAGGTTGATAATTATAAAGCCAATGCTCTTCCAGCCGATGCAGTAGTTAGCAACGGTGATGAACATTATATTTATATAGAAATTAAAAAGAACCAATACAAACAAATGGCAGTTAAAGTTGGTGTAAGTGATATGGGTTTTACAGAAATATTGCCTTTAGAAGACATACCAGCCAATGCAAAAGTGGTAACAAAAGGAGCTTATTATTTGCTGTCGCAGCTTACAAAAGGAAGCGGCGAAGAATAACAATAACAAATAAAATAACTGATGCCCGATAACAGAAATATTGCACAGATCTTAACAGAACCCTTTAAAGCTTTACAAAATAAAGTTTTTGCAAGGCTTTACCTGGCACAAACTGTCAGCCTTTTGGGAGATGCATTTTCGTGGGTAGGATTAGCATTGTTGGCCTATCAAATCGACAAACTTCGTTCGCCGGTAATATTAGCAACTGCGTTAACACTAAGGGTTACAGCATTTATTATTTTCTCTCCTTTTGCAGGTGTCTTGGCAGATAAAGTAGATAGAAAAAAGATATTGTATGTTACCCATTTTATCAGGATGGCAATTATTTGTTGTCTTCCTTTTATCAATGCGGAATGGCAAATTTATGTGCTGGTATTTTTGCTCAATGTGTTCAATGCTTTTTTTACACCTACTTATCGTGCAGTAATTCCGCAGATTATTGAAGGCAAGTATTTTAGAGAAGCTGTTGGATTATCCACTGCCACTTTTCAATTATTGGGCGTTTTAGGCCCAGCATTGGCTGGTATTGTAGCCGTTTGGTTAGGTTCCAGGCAAATCTTTTTTTTAGATGGGGCTTCATTTATTATTGCTGCTTTGCTAATACTTTCTATTCCTGGTGATGAATTACAAAAAGGAGTTACAGCAGAAGCGCAAAAATCCACAGACACCTGGGGGAATGTGATCAAAGGCATTCGCTTGCTATTTGGAAATAGTACGTTGCGCTTTGCGCTGGCCATCGAATTTGTATCTGCCATTGCAGGAGCAATGATTTTGGTAAATACCATTAGCCATATTAAAAATGGTTTGTTACTAGATGATAAATATTACGGTTGGGTAATGGCAATTTTTGGTATTGGTGCAGCAATTTCAGCCTTTGTATTAGGCAGCTTAGATAAATCAAAAACACGAAGTGTATCCCTGATAAGCGGTGCATTTTTATTAGGTTTATCTATTTGCTTTGCCAACTATGTTTCTTATGCTGTACTTATGGCGTTGTGGTTATTTGCAGGTTTGGGGCAAAGCCTTGCTGAAATGCCTTCCGAAACATTGATTGCAGAAAATATTGCTTCCGAAAATCAGGGAAAGGTTTATGGTTCACACTTTGCATTTTCGCATTTGTGGTGGGCAATTGCTTATCCCATCGCAGGTTTTTTAGGAACTAATTTCCCTAAAAAGGAATTTTTATATGGCGGTGTAATTACCCTGGTGTTGGGAATCGTGGCTTTACTAATGCTCAAAAAATCTAAAGATTAACAAAAAATACTTTTTCAATTATGTACTTTTACATCCTTAAAATAAATAAAAATGAACAGACTCAATTGCTGGAAATGTGTTGTAATGCTGGCATCAATTCTTGGAATGGTGCAGGTGTTTTCATAAGCAGGCTTATACAATTATTCTAAAAGGGTTGCGGAAATATATTTCCGCAACCCTTTTTTAGTTACTTAAATTATCAATAATCGCAATGTACAGCATCTTTACAGGAAGCCTTTTACTAAGCTTGTTACATGCAGTGATACCCAATCACTGGTTGCCTGTGTTGGCTATTGGCAAAAAAGATAACTGGACTTTGCAGGAAGTAACCAAAGTAACATTTATATCAGGATTAGCACATGCGTTAAGTACAATTGCGATAGGAATTGTTTTGGGTTTGTTGGGTTTACAGCTTGCAAATAGAATTCAATACTTTACCCATTTTATTGCGCCTGCTGTTTTAATATTGTTAGGAGTATTTTTTATTTACCAGCATCACCGTCACAAGCACTTTCATCTGCATAAAGCACCTAAGCCTACACTGCCTAAAAACAAAATTATACTGGCATTGGTAGTAGCGATGTTCCTTTCACCGTGTATGGAAATAGAAGCTTATTTTTTGTTGGCAGGTGCATACGGTTTATGGGCTGTTATAAGTATTGCTGCTTTATACCTCACTATATCAGTTTCGGGAATGGTGTTGTGGGTAAGGCTTGCATATAAAGGAATACTAAAATTGAATTGGCATACACTCGAACATAAGTCGGGAATAATTACCGGCTGGACTTTAGTAATCACAGGAATAATATCATTTTTTATCTCATAAAATAATTTATATGGCAAAAGAATGCTGCGACACAGACGAAAAAGATGTACAGAAAAAAGGAGCTGTTAATCAACCTGAAAAAACCAAAGGACATGACCATAGTAAAGATGATGGACATGATCATAAAGATGGTGAGCATGAGGAAGATGATGAACATGCCCATGGCGGAGATGATTCCGACAGTTGGAAGAGCCACTGGCCTTTACTATCCTCTCTTGCAATATTATTAGTTATGCTGGTGTTGGAATTTGGTTTTAAAGTCAAACCAATGTTCCCAATTGATTTAATTATTTATGTGATTGCCTATTTGCTAGCAGGCTACAATGTTTTAAATCTGGCTTTCAGAAAAGCTAAACGATTTGATTTTTTCAATGAGTTCTTTTTAATGAGTGTAGCAACCATCGGGGCATTTGCCATTGGCTCCTACAGCGAAGGTGTTGCTGTAATGGTTTTCTATTCTATTGGCGAATGGTTCCAGGATTCAGCAGTGAGTAAAGCAAAGAGAAGTATTAAAGCCCTGTTGGATATACGGCCTGATGAAGTAACTGTTGTAAGAAATGGAACAACACAGGTTATTCATCCCAATGAAATTCAGGTAGATGAAATTATACAGGTAAAGGCAGGAGAAAAAGTAGCATTGGATGGAGAATTAAATTCTGATGCTGGCACATTTAATACAGCCGCACTTACCGGAGAAAGCAAGCCCGATTCCAAGCGAAAAGGTGAACAAGTATTGGCAGGTATGATTAACCTTGATAAGGTTTCTGAAATAAAAGTGAAATCACTTTTTAAAGACAGTAAGCTGAGTAAGATTTTAGAAATGGTGCAGGATGCTACTGCAAGAAAATCTCAAACACAATTATTTATCAGCCGCTTTGCAAAAATTTACACTCCGATAGTTTTTGCTCTGGCTGTAGCAGTATGTTTCATTCCATATTTTTTTACTGACCCTTACATTTTTAATGTGTGGTTTTACAGGGCATTGGTGTTTTTAGTAATCAGTTGCCCATGTGCGTTGGTGGTGTCAATACCATTGGGATATTTTGGCGGAATTGGATTGGCTTCGAAAAATGGCATATTGTTTAAAGGCTCTAATTTTTTAGATGTTATTACAAAAGTGAATGTAGTGGTAATGGATAAAACAGGGACACTTACCAAAGGAGTGTTTAAAGTGCAGGAGGTAGTAACAAAAGATATTGATAAAGATGTGCTGGTAAAACTAACAGCAGCCCTGGAAAGTAATTCAACACACCCTATCGCAAAAGCTGTTGTTGAGTATGCAGGCGACAATGCTAAAAGTTTAAAAGCTGATAATGTAGAGGAAATATCCGGGCATGGTTTAAAGGGAACTGTTGATGGTAAAAATATACTGGCTGGCAATGTGAAACTGCTAAAGAAATTTAATATAGCATATCCTGCGGAACTCGATCAGCTTGTGGACACAGTGGTAGTTGTTTCCGTCAGTGATAAATATGCTGGTTACCTCACTATTGCAGACGAAATAAAAGAAGATGCCAAGCAGGCCATTGAGGAGATGCATAAACTGAAAATACAAACCGTAATGCTATCGGGAGATAAGCAGGCGGTTGTCGATAAAGTCGCAAAATCATTAGGTATAGATAATGCTTATGGTGACTTGTTACCTGAAGGAAAAGTGGAAAAAGTTCAGGCCCTGAAAAATGAAGGCAGGCATATTGCTTTTGTTGGCGATGGCGTAAATGATGCACCCGTTGTGGCTTTGGCAGATGCAGGCATTGCAATGGGAGGATTGGGAAGCGATGCTACCATCGAAACCGCTGACATAGTCATTCAAAACGACCAGCCATCTAAAATTGTTACTGCCATTAAAATTGGCAAAATAACCAGGCAGATTGTTTGGCAAAACATAACCATTGCAATGGTTATAAAAGTAATTGTATTGGTTCTTGGCGCTGGTGGTATCGCTACTCTATGGGAAGCTGTAATAGCAGATGTAGGTGTAGCTTTATTGGCTATATTGAATGCGGTTAGGATACAGCGGATGAAATTGTAGTACGTACAAATTATACTGATGGTTAATAATTTTAAATATGATGGACTTCCTCTTTCAATACTTCAAAAAATTCAACCTCCTTTCCAAAGAAGCGGAAGCTGCGATTGCAGAAATAAGCAGTATAGTTAGCATCAAAAAAAACAAAGACCTGCAACCCATTGGCCACACCTGCAAAACAATTTACTTTATCAATAAAGGAGTGGCCCGCATTTATTACTTTAAAGATGGCATTGATATTACTGAGAGTTTCTTTTTTGAAAACAATATCATTGCAAGAGTAGAAAGTTTGTTTACCGGCAAGCCAAGCCGTAAAGCAATTCAGGTGTTGGAAGATAGTGAGGTAGTAGCCATTAATGCCAATCAGCTTTTTAAACTCTATGATACTTTCCCGGAGATCGAAAGATTGTTTCGAAAAATATTTGAAGCCGCTTATGTGGAAACTGTAAACCGGATCGAGGGGATGCAATTCCATTCGGCAGAAGAACGGTACAATGCCTTGTTAACCGAAGCCCCCAATGTATTAATGCGTGTGCCTTTAAAGTATGTGGCCTCTTATCTCGGCATTACGCAAGTGAGCCTGAGCCGTATCCGGGCACACCGTTAATTATTTATCTTATGTTAAAGGATTAACCATTTATAGCTACCACCTTTATGCAATAAAATGGCACATTATGGAAGCAGTAAAACAAATAGATACCAATACGCTCAGAACCATGCTGGAAGAAGGCAAGGAAATTTCCATACTTGATATTAGGCCCATTGAAGAGCGAACAGAATGGTTTATTCCGGGCAGTATTTATTTGAATGCTTATGATAAACTAAAGGCAAATAATTCCGATGCCTTACATGGATTGTATCTTGATATAACAGTTCCTGTTGTAACTATTTGTGCCGGTGGTAAAACCAGCATGATTGCTGCAGGCTTACTACAGGAACAGGGTTTTGAAGCCTACTCATTACAAGGTGGTATGAAAGCCTGGAGCCTGGCCTGGAATACAGCAAAACATTCATTCCCTGATTTTGATATAATACAATTTAGAAGAACAGGTAAAGGCTGTCTTTCCTATATTATTGCATCAGGCAAAGAAGCAATAATAGTAGATGCTTCTTTGCCAATTGAAGCCTATCAGGAATTTTTATTAAGAGAAAAACTTACCCTGAAGTATGTTATGGAAACGCATGTTCATGCCGACCATCTTTCAAGGTCAAAACAATTAGCAGAGAAAAATAATGTCCCGCTTTATCTTCCAATACCAAACAAAGTAAGCTTCAGCTTTGAGCCGGTAACAGGCACAACTATTTTTGCTATAGGCAATATCAAAGTAAAAGCAATTCAAACACCAGGGCATACATTGGAAAGTACCAGCTATTTTATTGATGATAAAGTATTGCTTACGGGCGACTCTCTTTTTATCAGTGGAGTTGGCAGGCCAGACCTGAAAGCAAACAATGATGAAGCCATTCAAAAATCAAAAATCCTTTATCAATCTTTGCAGAAACTTTTAGCGCTGGATGAAAATATAATTGTGATGCCAGCTCACACCAGTCAGCCAATTGATTTTGACAATATCATCATTCAAACAACAATTGGGAATATTAAAAAAAATGTATCCATACTTCAATTAAGCGAAGAAGAATTTATTAATACAATTCTGCAACGTATTCCACCAACACCAGCCAACTATCTTTCAATTGTAGAGAAGAATATCAGCGGCGATTTTAGTGATATAAACCCAATTGATTTGGAAGCTGGCGCAAACAGGTGTGCAATTTCATAAAAAAGTAAAACCTCATTAATTATAAGAATGAATTCAGTCAACAAGCCACCAATACTGGAACATAAATATTATTCAGCGCCTTCAGTTTTTTTACCAGAAAATCTTTTACGGGAAGCAAGAAGGCAAAAATATATTTCAAACTGCAAGGTTCCTGAAATATGCGTTTTAGATCCGGATGGTGATTTAGCCGCCTGGCTTTTACAAACCGGAGAAGCGACCCTGAATGAATGCTGGGCCTGCTACCATTCCAAAATGTACACTCTTAAAGTGGATGGTATTTCAATTGGAATCATTCCCTGTATTGTTGGTTCGTCTTATGCGGTGCTGGTGGCAGAACAATTATTTGTATCAGGTTGTCATCAGCTAATTAGTGTTACATCGGCAGGCATTCTTAAGCATACAGCATTTAATAAGCGTTTTGCATTAATAACAGAGGCTATCAGAGATGAAGGAACAAGTTATCATTATCTGCCGCACAACGCATTAGCGCAATTGCCTCAAACATTATACAAGCAATTGGCTGTAGATTCTAAAAACAGTTTGTGCCCTTATTTTGAAGCCAAAAGCTGGACCACAGATGCACCTTACAGAGAAACCCAATTGGCAATTGCAGCAATGGAAAGCCAAAATATTTGTTGTGTAGAAATGGAAGCAGCAGCACTGTATGCTTTTGCAACAGCCAAACAAAAAAATGTTATCTGCTTTGCTCATCTCACCAATACAATGGCGCAGGCCGAAGGTGATTTTGAAAAAGGAGAACATTTCGGAAGTGTTGATACCATGAACCTGCTATCGTATTTATTGAAACAAATTTTATAAAATGGAAATTCAACTAGGCTTAAAAGAAAACTGGAAACAGTTTACACTACTGGTAATTATCAACGCATTTGTTGGCGGCATGGTTGGGTTGGAGAGAAGTATTTTACCACGAATAGCGGATGTCGAATTTCACATTGCTGCCAAAACAGCCATTCTTTCTTTCATCATTGTATTTGGAATTGTTAAGGCAATTACCAATTACTATACAGGTACATTGGCTAATAAATTCGGCAGAAAAAATTTATTGGTAGCGGGTTGGATAATTGGTATTCCTATTCCATTTATTTTAATGTTTGCGCCCTCATGGAATTGGATCATTGCAGCCAATGTGCTGTTAGGAATTATCCAGGGGTTAACATGGAGCAGTACAGTGGTAATGAAGATAGATCTTGTTGGTGAAAAGCAACGTGGTTTTGCAATGGGCTTAAATGAATTTGCAGGATACATCGCTGTTGCGCTGGTTGCTTTTCTTACCGGATGGATAGCCAGTGAATATGGAATACGGCCTTATCCATTTTATGTGGGCATTGCTTTAGTTTTTTTAGGATTATCGGGTAGCATTTTTTTTATAAAAGATACCAAACATCATGTAGCAAAAGAAACAACGACAAATACAGTTCCTGCCTTAACAAATATATTTTGGGATACCACCTGGAAAAATAAAAACCTGGGTTCAGTAACACAAGCTGGTATAATAAACAATCTGAATGATGGTATGACATGGGGCATCTTCCCCATCTTACTTGCAACCAAAGGTTTCAGCTTTGGAGAAATAGGAATTATTACAGCAATATACCCAGCCGTTTGGGGCATCGGCCAATTATTTACCGGAAAAATGGCCGATCAGTTTTGCAAAAAAGATATGTTATATGTTGGCATGCTTTTACAGGCCATTGCTTTAATTGTATTGGTTTGGGCCAATACCATGTTTCACTTTATTGTGCTTTCTTGTATTTTGGGTTGGGGCACAGCAATGGTGTATCCCACATTTCTGGCAACAGTAGCCGAAAATACCAATCCCCAAGACAGGGCAAAAAGCATCGGTATTTTTCGTTTATGGAGAGACCTTGGTTATGCCATTGGTGCTATACTCACTGGGATAATTGCAGATTTAATCAGCATCAATGCTGCCATTATATTTATTGGATTGCTCACCTTTGCATCTGCCCTAATTATCCGGTACCGTATGAAATGCAAAGAAGGTGGTTTAAAAATATGGGATTGGATAACCCATAAAAAAGATGCAGGAGTACACAATACAAGTGCAGTTTTCAATAAATGAGCTTCAATAAATAAGCAACTGTTGGCTCCGCCAGCAAGCTCGATCAAAAGATTAGAGTCTACTATTTGTTGAACCATTTTTTAAAATAATAAGGTTATTTTTTCTTCATTAATTCTCCCACAAAGTTCGCCTTTTGGCTTCTGTAGCGGCAATGAAATTCCGGCATAAAACGCTGCGCTATTTATTCCGTTGCTTCATTGCCTTGGTCGCCAAAAGCCGGGGCAGGTTTCATAATTAATTTTTAAATCTTTAAAAAGAATTTTATGGAACAGAACACAATGAATCAACCAGAATGGAGCAAAATAGCGGAAGTAGAATTGGTTTATAAAACCAAAGTAAAAGCTTCTGAAAGACCATTGATTAAAACTTCGAAAGATTGCTATCAAACCTTCCTGAAAGTGTGGGACGAAAACAAGATGGAAATGCAGGAAGAATTTAAAGTGTTGTTGATCAACAGGGCTGGCCGGGTAACTGGGGTTTATGAAGCATCAGCCGGAGGCATAACAGGAACTGTAGCTGACCCAAGATTAATCCTGGCTGCTGCTATCAAAGGCCTAGCTGTAGGGATTGTCTTAGGACACAATCACCCAAGCGGCAACCTTAAGCCAAGCCAGGCAGATGAACAACTAACAGCCAAAATTAAGACGGCGGCAAGCTACCACGATATAAGAGTTCTAGACCACATCATAGTGACAGCCGATGAGTACTATTCATTTGCAGATGAGGGGCTTTTATAGCCCCTTTTTACATTCAGAATGAGCCTTTAGAGGCCTCCAAATTGGGCTGGAAGCAGTATATTTACACCCCTTTATCTTTGTGGGGTAAAATACCTAAAGACCTGGGTTTATGCCTTATTTACCAACTATTTAAGACTGTTCTATAATTTCTGATGAAACAAAACAAAATAACCCTTTCCCAACTGGAAGACTTCTTGCTGAAAGGTTGTGATATTCTGCGTGGCAAAATGGATGCCTCTGAGTTTAAGGAATTCATTTTTGGTATACTTTTTTTAAAACGTTTGAGTGATGAATTTGACGTAGCTGTAGAGAAGGTAAAAGCGAAATTCAAACATCTTTCGGCTGAGCAGATAAAAGAGTTACTTGATGATCCTACTACCTTTAAAGCTTACACGCATTTTTACGTGCCGCCCAGGGCCCGTTGGAATGAAAGCTGGATTGATGAAGATAATAAATTCCATCCTCCACTAAAGGACGTTAAAACAAATGTAGGAACTGCATTAAACAAGGCATTACATGCTCTTGAAGATGCCAACGCTGATTTATTGGGCAATGTCCTTAAAGGGATTGATTTTAACGTTAAGAAAGGAAAATCATCCAAACCTGACCAGCGATGGATTGACTTGATTAATCATTTCAATGGAAATTTAAATCCATTGAAGAATGAGAACTTTGAATTCCCGGATTTATTGGGTGCGGCCTACGAATATTTAATAAAATATTTTGCCGATAGCGCTGGCAAAAAAGGTGGTGAATTTTATACCCCCGGTCAAGTAGTAAACTTGCTAGTTACACTTCTTAAGCCACAGCAAGGCATGGAAATTTATGACCCTACGGTGGGTAGTGGTGGCATGCTCATTCAGAGTTTACAATATGTAGAAGAGCAGGGCCAAAATACCAGGGACCTGATGCTTTATGGCCAGGAAAGTAACCCCACTACCTGGATCATTTGCCGAATGAACATGATACTGCATAACATTTCATCAGCAACTATTGAAGATGGAGATACTTTAGAAGATCCTAAGATTTTAGAAGATAATAAAGGGACTTTTAAAAAGTTTGATATTGTAATTGCCAACCCGCCTTTTAGCCAGAATTACAGCAAGGCTAACATGAAATTTCAGAATCGTTTTGCCTATGGCTTTGCACCTGAAACGGGCAAAAAGGCTGACTTGATGTTTATACAACACATGGTAGCTAGCTTAAAGCCAAAGGGAAGAATGGCTACCATTATGCCGCACGGGGTTTTGTTTCGAAGCAGCACCGAAAAATTAATAAGAAAAGGTTTAGTAGATGCTAACCTGATTGAAGCCATCGTGAGTTTACCACCTGCGTTATTTTATGGAACAGGAATTCCGGCTTGTATTATCATTATTAATAAAAACAAAGATGAAAGACTGAGGGACAAAATATTTTTCATTAATGCGGATGCTGAATATGGAGAAGGTAAAGTGCAGAATTATTTGAGACCGGAGGATATTGAAAAAATAGACTTTGTTTTTTCTAACAAGCTGGAAATACCAAAGTATAGTAAGCTAATTGATAAGAAAGAAGTTGCAATAGAAAATGACTATAATTTGAACATCCGCAGGTATATTGACAATACGCCAGATCCGGAACCTGAAGATGTTAAAGCGCATCTCACTGGTGGTATTCCTGTTTCTGAAATTGAAATGCAGCAAAAGCAATTCAATAAATTTTCATTTACTGATGAAACAATCTTTAAAAATAAAAATAAGCAGTATCGCCTATTTTTAAATAGCATTTCTGATAAGTCAAAAATAAAGGACAGTATTGACGCTGATGAAAGGGTTAAAAAGACAATACAAAAAATGCAAAAAGCTATAGATAGCTGGTGGTTTATTGCCAAGGAAGATTTTGCTAAAATTGCTTACACCCCTCCCAAGAAAGAGGATTCAAAAGCCAATGTATTGAAGGAGCCTATGTCGGCTTATCTTACTTTAGGAGGAGATAAACTGCCAAAAGCTAGAAAGCATTTACTCAGCACACTAAAGGAAACTTTGCAAAACAAAAAAGTACTGGATGAATTTCAGGTAGCAGGTGTCTTTGTAAACTGGTGGACTAACATAAAATATGATTTAAAAACAATTGCTACCATTGGCTGGGTACCGAGTTTAGTACCAAAACAATATTTTATAGAAACATATTTTAAGGCAGAACAAAAAGCAATTAAGCACACTGATAATTTAATTAGTGAAAAAGAAATAGCGTTGCAGAAAGCAATTGATGCTGTAGAGTACGAAGTGGAGGAAGGGGAAGAAATTACGGCTAAACAAATTAAAGCCTATCTAAAAAATAGTATTGAAGACTTGCAACCCAATGATAACAGTAAACCTGAACTTTCAGCTGCTGTAGATGAAATTACAAAATTGGTAGAGCAATTAAATGAAATTAACTTGTTGGAGAAGGGGATAAAAGAAGCTAAAGATAAACTGAGGGAACAACAATTTGATTTGAATAAAAAAGTAGAATTTAAGATGTATGGAGTGGACGAAGAAAAAGCAGAACTTAAAAACCTGCTCTCTTTTAACCTGCAAAAGTCAGAAGGCTTGAAACTTAAAAACAATAAAGCTGCTGACAAGAATGAAAAGAAAAAGTTTGAAAAAGAAATTGCCGCAATCGAGAGTGACAATAAAAAAATTACCGAAAAGATAAATGGCTTAGATGATTTTTTGAAAAGTATTGGCGGAATAATCACCATTGAAGAATGTAAAACGCTGATACTCCAAAAACATAACAACCTGGTGCAGGAGGTATTATTGAAATATCTGAATAATGAAAGACGGAAGGTAATTTCAGGTATAGAAAAACTGTGGGTTAAATATGCGGTGCCTTCACAAGCCTTAGAAATTGAAAGGCAACAAACATTAAAAAAACTAAATAAATTTTTAACCCAATTGAATTATTTGAACTGATGGAAAATTGGAGATTAGAAATATTAGAAAATCTTGTTGATATAGATTCTGAGCAATTAGGTAATACAACTGATAAGGATTATTTATTTTACTACATTGATATTGGCTCTGTATCAAGTGGGATGATTTTATTCCCCTCTTTTCCTACGGCATTTAATGAAGCTCCATCAAGAGCAAGAAAGATTTTGCAAAATGGAGATATTTTGATGTCAAGTGTCAGGCCAAATCTAAAAGCATTTGCAAGATTCAATTCCGAAGATACTAATTCACAATTTGTTGCATCAACAGGCTTTGCAGTTTTAAGGGTTAAGAAAGGTACAGATATTGACTACATATATCACAGCTTGTTTTCAAGTCCAATTGAAAATCAAATTACGTCATTAGTGGTAGGCTCAAACTATCCAGCACTTAATACGAGAGATATTCGCAAACTAAAAATATACCTACCTCAATCTAAAATTGAACAAACCAAAATAGCTTCCATTCTGAATCTAGCCGATGAAGGTATTGCTCAAACAAAGAAATTGGTTGACAAATATCATCGTATTAAACTTGGGCTGCAGCAAGACTTATTGACAAAAGGAATTGATGTAAAAGGTAATATCCGAAGTAAAACCACACACAAATTTGTTATTAAAAAGGGAATTGAAGTGCCAGTAGAATGGAATGTAAATACTGTGGAGGATGTATTGGATGACATAGAGCAAGGCTGGAGTCCCGATTGTGAAGGAGAAGAAGCTCCCACTAATGAGTGGGGAGTATTAAAAACTACATCCGTAACATGGGAAGGTTTTAATGAAAAGGAAAACAAAAGATTACCACAAAAGCTAATGCCCAAAGTAAAATACGAAATCAAATCTAATGATGTATTAATTACCAGGGCCGGCCCAAATTCAAGAGTAGGAGTTATTGCACATGTAAAGACAACGAGAAGTAAACTTATTCTAAGTGATAAACTCTACAGATTGATTCCAAACAATAAAATTGTCCCTGAATTTTTAGCCCTCGCATTATCAAATCCTTATACGCAACGGCATCTCTCTAACTTGAAGACAGGAATGGCTGAAAGCCAAACTAATATTTCACAAGCTATAATCAAGGCACTAATTATTTCCTTACCAAATGTCGATGAACAAAACATGATTATTCAACATCTAAATGGTATCGAAGCAGTATTAACTGATTATAAATTTCATCTTAAAAAACTATATGCTATAAAGACAGGTTTAATGCAAGATTTACTAAGCGGTAAAGTAAAGGTTAAAAAATGAACGAACGTGTAAGAACATATTTAATAGAAGCTGCCAGACAAAAGGATAAATTCGTTTTTTACAGCGATGTGGTAAAGGATTGTGCCTTAAATATCGATTTAAGTACAGAGTATGGACAACATCAATTAAGCGTAACTCTTGGAGAGGTATCCGAATTTGAAAACAAATACCAAAGACCCCTTGTAAGTTCATTAGCTATTTACAAAGATGCTAGTAAAAACGACCACGGTGATGGATTCTATAAACTTGCAGAAAAATTAGGCAAAGGAAAATTTAAGAATCTAAGAGAAGAATTATATGCTTTTAGTGAAGCAAAAAACAGCCGTATTTATTGGCAAGATGAAACTCACTACAGCGAGTTTTTTCAATTAAATACTAACGCAACCCAAAAAGCTGAAATTGAATTTTTTAATAAGGAAGAAATAGATTTTTTCAAGCAATGGCAACTTAAGGTTTACAATCCTGGTGATGAGGAGCATTTAAAGGCTAAGGATTATTTAATGCAAACCGTTTGGGAAAAGAGCATTTATTTAGGAAAACAAATAATCAAACGCCTGGAAGATTTTCAGTTAGACGGAAAAAAATATTGGAGCCAAAGAGGTTGGAAAGCAGATGGGGATGGTACAAATATTCAGGCGGCAATCTTTAAACCCTACACATGGATTAAGATATTTAGAAACACAGATAAAGGCAAAGATATTTTTTTCACTTTCGGTATTGATGCACACCCTAATGTTGAAGCATTTACATACAAAATAGATTGTCAAAATAAAAGAGATTCGAAACTTTCTCAATCACAAATTGACCTCTGCAAATCTTTAATTCCTGTAGCTGCCAGATGGAATGAAATTGCATTTGAAGATTTAATTGAGGACAATTGGAATTCACTTATTGATATTTGTGTGAGTTTCATCAAAACATACATCAACCACTACGATGCAATTATAGATGCAGTTTGGGGAGAACCAATTCCACCTGCACTTTTCAAAAATCAATTGATAAAAAAGGAAAAACCAAAAGATGGGTTTGAAAAAATACCCGAAACGAAAAAAGATTTCAAAGGCGTGGATATAGATTTTCAGGCCAAATCAAAAGAACAAAAGGATTTGGGTGATGCCGGGGAAGAATTGGTTAAGTTGAGGGAAACAGAATTTTTAAAACAGAAAAAATTATTTGATAAAGTTCCTCTTGTACAGATTATGCCAGACGGAAAAGGGTATGATGTTTTTTCTTTTGATGAAAACGGAAATGAAAAATACATAGAAGTAAAAACAACCACGGGAAATGAGTATGCCCCCTTTTTTCTAAGCGAAAATGAAGTAGACTTTATGAGATTAAATTCAAATCAATATTCCATTTATAGAGTTTATTACTATGATGAGGAGAACAACTTTGCCGAGTTTTTTGAGCTGACAGGTGATATAGAAAGTCAGTTGCTGATGAAGCCGACACAATATAAAGTTCTAATTAAAAAGGAAAACTAACCATGCCAAACGACGAAAAGGTTCATTTTCTCCGCCTTGACGAAAAAAATCATGTGGAAGAGCCATTGCTGAAGCAATTGGAAAATATGCAGGGTGTAAGGTGGAGTGTGCTGCGTTTGGAAATGGGCAATGACCAGACTCCTCAAGAAACACAAAGAGAAGACTTCTCCCAGGTGTTGATGAAAAAGGATTTGGAAGATGCTCTTTTACGAATAAACCCCTGGATGAACCCAGAACAAATCTTTGAAGCGGTTAGTGATATTACATCATTCGAGGGCGATAATTTATTTAAAAACAACCAGTTTATTTTAGAAAAGCTGGTAAAGGGAACAAAGGTTAGACGACAAGCTGAGGGAGCATTACCAAATGAGGACGCAACCTATATAGATTTCGACCAACCGGAAAATAATGTATTCACCGCTGTTTCACAAATGAAGATTAGAATTATTGGCACGGATAAGCATATTTACCCCGATATTATTTGTTTTGTGAATGGAATTCCAATTTGCGTTATTGAATGTAAAAGCCCTAAAGCGAAAGAACCTATACCCGAAGCCATCGACCAATTAATGCGGTATTGTGAGCAAAGAGATTTTATTAAAGAAGGTAACAAAAAGTTATTTTATTACAACCAGTTTGTAGTGGCTACCTGCCGCAACAAAGCCAAGTTTGGTACCATTACAACCACAATTGAAAAACTGTTTTACAGGTGGTCTGATCCATTTCCCGAAACCATAGAACAGTTGGCAGACTATTGTAAACCACAGAAAACATATTTTACAGATGCTGAAGGCAATGATGATGAGGATATTTCGCAAGAGATAAGAACCTCTCCGAATGATCAGCAACGACTAGTTCATGGAATGCTGAAGCCTGAAAATCTGCTTAGCATAATAAGGACTTTTTCTATCTGGACAACTGACAGCAAAGGCAAAATGATTCGTGTTGTTGGTAGATATCAGCAATTGAGAGCAGTAAAAAAGACAGTTGACAGATTGCTTACAGGTGTAAATCGTGATGAAAGAGGTGGCATTATATGGCACACTCAGGGCAGTGGAAAATCCCTGACAATGGTATTTCTTATCAGGGAAATGTATCTGCATCCTCATTTACAATCCTATAAAGTTGTGCTGCTCACAGACAGGGCACAATTGGATGACCAGATCAAGGAAACGGCGCAATCTGTTGGTTACACAATTAACGACCCGGCAAATATTGATAAGCTGAAAAAAGAATTGCGGACAAATACCTCTGAAATTGTATCCTGTATGATACATAAATTTCAGGAAAAAGAGTATTTGGCAAGCTTTCCTGAATTGAACGCAAGTGAAAAGATTTTGATTCTTACAGATGAAGCACATCGCTCTCAGTATACCAAACTTGGAGCTAACCTTGACAGGGCATTACCAAACGCAACCAGGATAGCATTTACCGGAACACCTATTGAAAGAACAGAAAATACTTTTGGGGATTACATTGACAAATACACCATGCGCCAGGCGATAAAAGATGGGGTTACACTTGAAATTGTATATGAGGGTAAAACCCATGATGCAGGCGTGGACGATCAATCAGGGGCAGATCAAAAGTTTCAGGATGTGTTTAAAGACTATAATGTAGCGGAACAGGTGGAGATACTTGCTTATGGTACAAGACGAGCCTATTTGGAATCTCAGGAAACCATAAACGAAAAGGCCAAAGACATGCTTCGTCATTATTCAAAACAGGTTTTTCCAAACGGATACAAGGCCCAGGTTGTTTGCGTAAGTAAAGAAGCAGCGCACCGTTACCGGATGGCGTTTGATGCTGCAATTGAGGCATTAAAAGAAGAATTGAAAACTGAGAATACGCTTAAAATATCCCTTGATGCATTTTCCAAGCTGGAAACCGCTGTGATCATTTCTGATGTATCACACAACGACGCACCTCACCTAAAAGAATATGCAGATAGCAAAGGAAGGAAATTAGCAATAGCTGGATTTAAACTTCCTTTCGGAAAACTGGAAACAATTAATGATGATAGCACGGACTTAGCCAATGGAAACATCGGAATTTTGATTGTTGTAGACATGCTGCTAACCGGTTTTGATGCACCGATTGAACAGGTAATGTACCTTGACAAAGTAATAGTAAATCATAATTTATTACAGGCTATTGCCCGTGTTAACCGGGTGTATGATGATGAAAAGCAGGTCGGCTTTGTTGTGGATTATGTGGGCATGGGTAACCACATGAAAAAAGCCCTGGATGCATATTGGGAAAAAGAACAAAAAGAAATTACCGGTTGCCTCAAGGATAATGCTGAATTGTTCGCCGAACTAAAGGCTGCACATGAAAACCTTGTGACAATATTTACTGAACATGGATTGAATTTATATTCAGATCCTGATGACATTTTCAATCTCTTTTATGATGAAGACATACGTCATGATTTTACAGAGGCATTTACCAATTTTTCAAAAGCAATGGATAACGTTTTTCCCCGAAAGGAAGCGTTAGACTACTTAAAAGATTTGAACAGGTTCGCTGAAGTGAATACACTGGCGTCTCAACACTTTTTAGACAGGCGGATGAGCATGAAAGGCGTGTCTGATAAGCTGAGAAAGGTTACAGACGAATTCCTGAAATCTAAAGGCATTTCTACCAAGGTAAAGCCTATATCAATACTCGATGATAAATTCTTTGAAAATGTAAAGGCGATTCAGCGCTCTGAAACTAAGGCAGCAAAAGTTGAACATGCTTTGCGGGATATCATTAATATCAGTATGGATGAAGACCCGGAATTGTATGCATCATTCGCCGAGGAATTGAGAAACATCCTATTGGCTTTTAAAGAAAATTGGGAAGAGATATACAAGCTGCTTGAGGCACTTAGAAACAAGATTAAAACAGCCTACCAGGAAGACACAAAAGGACTCGACAGGAAAAGACAAATGCCAATTTATCGCAAACTTCACACATTAATTTATGATAAGAAAGAAGAATTAACTGATGATGAAATCAACAACCTGTTGATTTGGACTAAAGAAATTTACGGACTGCTTAAAGTTGAACTTTCGCTTATCGGCTTTTGGGGAAATGTTCCATCTGTAAACAGACTTCGGGGGGAAATATCAAATTTTATTGCAAGCGAATGCAGCAACGTTCCGCTGGCCTTTAAAAATCGTGTGATGATTGCCAATGAAATTCTATCGTGGGCAAAGGATGAAAGAATAACTTCAGCTATAATTTATTCGGAAGATTAATGGATATAAAATATACTATAAAATATTCTTCGAGGAAGACTATCAGCATTATTGTTGAGAGAGATCGCAGTGTACTAGTAAGAGCGCCATTAAATACAAGTGAGGAGTTAATTGGAAAGGAAATAAATAAGCGAAAAAGGCTACTCCTTAAAAAGATAGAACACAATCAGAAATATCCATTTCCCAAACCAGCTAAAGAATTTGTTTCGGGAGAAACCTTAATGTATCTAGGAAAAAACTATCGGCTTTATGTTACTGATAATATTACTGACAAGATAGTATTTGATAATAAGTTTTATATTGACAAAGAGAATCAAAAAAAGGCTAACAGTTTATTCAAAGAGTGGTATATAAAATCCGCAAAAGAAATCATCGTTCCTAAAGCAAGGGCTATTGCAAAACAACTCGGGGTTGCGTACAACAACATCAATATTCTTGATTTAAAGTTTCGCTGGGGTTCATGTACGCCGAAAGACAATATTCATTTTAACTGGAGAATAATTAAAGCCCCAATGACAGTCATTGAATACATCATCGTACATGAACTAACCCATCTTTTGGAAGCCAATCATACACCAGAGTTTTGGAATAGAGTCGCAATAATGCAACCCAATTTTGAAAAGGCAAAAAGTTGGCTTAAAGAATTTGGTGGTGAATTAGAAACGGATTTTTAACAAATGGTCGTAACTAAATAAAAGCTTTACAATAGCACAATATTAAAATGATATTTAAGGGTAAACATATCAATGCATATACGGCAGAAGACATTCAATCATTGATTGAAAACAAAGTGCCTGAATCTAAAAATTTAGATTACAAAAGAGAGTTGCAATTTGACGAAAAATCCAAGGTTGAATTTCTTTATGATGTCAGCTCATTTTATAATACAGACGGTGGTTGTATTATAGTAGGTCTCGATGAAGAAAAAGACTCTGAAGGCAAAGGGCTTGGCATACCAAAAATGCCGGATGAAGAAATTGTAATCTCGAATTATGATAACCTGTTACTCAGAATACAGGACATTATCAGGCAATCTACAAACCCCTCGATAACCAAGTTACAGTTTAGTCCAATTATTACACTTAACGGATCGCATGTATTTCTTATTGGAATTCCCAAAACGAAATCACTACCGGCAATGGTAACTTATGGAAACAATAGCCGTTTCTTCAAACGAAAAGCGAACGGAAAATACCTTTTAGACACGTATGAGTTGTATGACACATTTAATGGAATAGATCTTCTGGAAAAGAGAATAAAGTCCTTTATAAATGATCGTCAAATCAAAATTTCCGAAGACATTTTCTGGCCTGATTTGGGCAGACTTAGTTCAATTCTAATTCATTGCGTGCCTGGAAGTTTTTTTGATTCGCAAATTGAGAATTTCGCAACCTACGAATTTCAAAATTTGATGAAACGTTCCTTTGCTCCACCTGGTCACGAAAGCTTTTCAACACGTTATTGTTTTGAGGGATTTCATTTATTTCAAAACAGAAGGTTTAACGTGGATGGAGAACTGATTCCCTATAATTTACTATTTCGTAATGGAAGTACTGAAACGTTTACTAATGAGCCTTTTTACCAACCACCCAGCGGTTCCTTGATGGCAAGCGGAGAAAAAATAATCGAAATTTTAAAAGAACAACTTGAGAAGACGTTAAATCTTTATAAAGCGCTTTCAATAGATTCAGCCTTTTACCTGTCGATCAAATTAAATAATGTGCACAAGATGTATTTAACTCCGAGAGTAATCGACTTAGGAAAATATCACAATTTTAATGAACTACAACTACCGATAACATTGGTGCAGCAGAACCAAACCGAAGTGAAGGAGCAAGCTAAAAACATGCTGGATATTCTCTGGCAAAGTGTAGGTTCTAACGAGTGTCCAGCAAACGAATTCAAAAAAGTATTTGATAAGTTTTCTATTTCATAATTATTGAATTAAAATCTACAAATGAATTATACTTAACGAATCACGTTTTTGCTTACGCAACTTCTCTATTTTCTTCCTCATCAACAGCCGATTTTAAAAGCCTTGATATTGCCATTTCTGCAGCCGATTTTGCATCTTCAAAGTCGTACCAATTACCATCTTTAGTCTTGTATAATTTGCAGGTAAACACCCCGATTTCATCACCCTTTTTTGCAAAACTGTATTCCTGTAAAACAGCTATATTATGGCCCAATGCGTTCTTTAATTCGTAGGGTGAAATTGAATAATAAAATATGCTGCCATCTTCCAACACAACCTGGTTACTAAAAACATGTTTTAGGGAATCTCTCATTTCACAATAATACTTCAATCTCCCGGAACGGAAATGAGATTTGTTCACATGGCTAAATATTAGCCATGCAAAACCGGCATTTGGTATAGTTTTTCGACCTTTTCAGGTATTGGATTTACCGTGAAAAATGATTTGTTGTGAGTGTAAAAAATCTGATACGGACAAAGTCACTATTGCCTATCTGGCGGTCTCACTGGCCGAAGGTTTGGATATTCTCCCAAAACAAATTACAGATTCACTTACAATTAATCTTTTTCAAGGCGTAATGTGCCGGGTCTTGCACATGGCAAGATGTACAAACGTGGCCACGTTTGGAATCTTGCCCCTTCACTCCGAAGTCGTGCGGGGGAATTGTGAAGATGATACAATCATTGGTAAAGGTTTA